>Ga0164241_10000489_pt1 | contig 72088 bp, 60 predicted proteins | sample OricomyardsoilBY_FD_108780 | JGI IMG/M metagenome (GOLD analysis project Ga0164241, IMG submission 108780) | Backyard soil microbial communities from Emeryville, California, USA - Original compost - Back yard soil (BY) | ecosystem: Environmental > Terrestrial > Soil > Unclassified | place: USA...
AAACTCGATGTAACGGCCCTCCGCGTCGCTTATACGGCGTGCTTTCCCCAATTTGGTGGCGGTGGTCATAGGTACGTCGAGTTGCTGCTCAATAGCCCGTTCCAATTCATCGCTCAGCTTGCCGCCATCGGTACTGAAGAGCTTTATGCCGTTGTCCATATAGGGATTGTGGGACGCGCTGATGACGATACCGGCCCGCGCCTGGAAGGTGCGGGTGAGATAAGCGATGGCCGGGGTTGGCATAGGGCCGAGCAAACCCACATCGACCCCTGCACTGATCAGGCCCGCCTCCAAAGCGGATTCGAACATATAGCCGGAGATGCGGGTATCCTTCCCTATGAGCACCACCGGAGGTTTGCTCCCTTCCATCTCGGCAGCGAGCACTTTGCCCACTGCCCAACCGAGCTGCAGAAAAAACTCCGGTGTGATGGGCGCTTGGCCCACCTGTCCGCGAATGCCATCGGTACCAAAATACTTACGCGTCACTCTTTCCTCCTGTATCGCAACCGGCATCTACGCACCGGTTAATTTCATGCCATTCAGCCAATCAATTGCCACATGCGCAACACATCGCGGGTTGCCGCAACGTCGTGTACACGCAGAATACGCGCGCCTTTTTGGCAGCCCAAGAGACCTGTCGCCAAACTGCCCGGCAGGCGCTCATCAATATCCCGTCCCAACAGACGCCCGAAGAGGGATTTTCGGGAAACACCTAATAGCACCACCCCCAGTCCAGTAAAGCGCGCCAAGTTCTCAAGCAACGCCAGATTGTGCTCATCGGTTTTGCCGAAGCCGATCCCAGGGTCGAACACCAGTTGATTGGGAGCCATGCCTGCCGCCATACAAACAGCCCGTCGCTGCGAGAGAAACCCGTACACCTCTTGCACGGCATCCGTATATTCCGGACGGTCTTGCATACTCCCAGGAGAACCTTGCATATGCATAAGGCAGACAGGTAAGCCACTCGCCACCACTTCGTCCAAAGCACCAGGAACCTGCAGGGCTCGAACGTCGTTGATAAACCCAGCACCGAGACGACTCGCTTCACGGATAACGACAGGGTTGCTGGTATCAACGGATACGACCGTATCGAATCTGGACACCACAGCCTCCAGCACAGGTAATACGCGATCGCATTCCTCCTGTGTTGAAACCGTATCGGCATTGGGCCGGGTGGATTCGCCTCCTACATCCAGCAGGTCGGCACCTTCCTGCAGCAGCGTATCGGCGCGGCGCAGAACAGCATCCAGTTGCAATACACCGTTTTGGTAACAAGTACCGCCATCATAAAAGGAATCCGGGGTGACATTGAGCACCGCCATAATCCTGGGGAAGGAGCAGTCGAGCGTTCGCTTACCACAACGCAGATTCATATTCTCTTCCGGCCAAATAAAAAGGCCAGACGCTGTTTTGTCTGGCCTTCCGGGTCAACAGATAGAAACTTAGGTTTCTTCGGCAGGCTTTCCTACGGTTCCGCGGTCCGGCGCATCGCCTTTCGGTTTGGAGCCGCCGCCCAGATCCCCGTCGATCCACTCCCGCGGAGGTCGTACCTTGCGGCGCGCCATGAGATCGTCCACCTGCTCAGCATCTATGGTCTCGTATTCCATCAGCGCATTCTTCATGGCTTCAAGCACATCGCGGTTTTCTTCCAGGATCGTCCGGGCGCGGCCGTAGCAGCTGTCGATGATCTGGCGCACTTCCGCATCGATCGTCTTGGATGTTTCGTCTGAGTACTTCTGGGCTTTTACACCCGGAAATGCGTCTTCCTCTTCGCGGTAATGCAGGGGCCCCAACTTCTCAGAGAGACCCCATTTGGTCACCATGTTGCGCGCCAAATCAGTGGCGCGCTCTATGTCATTGGATGCGCCGGTGGTGACACCATCAAAACCGAGTGTCATTTCCTCCGCAATGCGACCGCCAAACAGCGAGCAAATGCGCGATTCCAAGGAGCGCTTGCTGTGACTGTGCCTATCTTCTTCCGGCAAGTACATGGTGACGCCCAAAGCCCAGCCTCGCGGGATGATACTCACCTTGTGCACCGGATCGTGCTCGGGCACCAGACGCCCTACAATTGCGTGGCCGGCCTCGTGATAAGCGGTGTTTTCCTTTTCTTTTTCACTCATCACCATGGATTTACGCTCGGCACCCATCATGATTTTGTCACGGGCGTTTTCGAACTCCTCCATGGTTACCAAGCGCTTATTGGCACGCGCCGCCATCAGCGCCGCTTCGTTCACTAGGTTGGCCAGATCCGCGCCCGAGAATCCGGGTGTACCACGGGCAATCACCGATGCCTGTACCCGGTCATTGTCAATGGGTACTTTGCGCATGTGAACCTTGAGGATCTGTTCGCGACCGCGGATATCGGGCAGGCCCACATAGACCTGGCGATCAAAGCGGCCGGGGCGCAACAAAGCACGATCCAGCACATCCGGCCGGTTGGTGGCCGCTATGATGATGATGCCCTCGTTGCCCTCGAAGCCGTCCATTTCCACCAGCAGCTGGTTGAGTGTCTGCTCGCGCTCGTCATTGCCGCCACCATGGCCGCCGCCTCGGTGGCGACCCACCGCGTCTATCTCGTCGATAAAAATGATGCAAGGTGCTTGTTTTTTGGCTTGATCAAACATGTCCCGCACACGCGAGGCGCCTACGCCGACAAACATCTCCACGAAATCGGAACCGGAAATCGAGAAAAACGGCACTTTGGCCTCGCCGGCAATGGCCTTGGCCAATAGGGTTTTACCTGTGCCGGGAGGGCCGGACATCAGCACACCACGAGGAATACGGCCACCAAGGCGTTGGAAGCGACCGGGATCCCGGAGGTATTCCACCAGCTCCTGCACATCCTCTTTGGCCTCGTCTACGCCGGCCACGTCGGCAAAAGTGGTTTTCACCTGGTCTTCACCCAATAGGCGTGCACGGCTCTTGGCAAAGCTCATGGGACCACCACGACCACCAGCGCCACCTTGCATTTGGCGCATAAAGAAAATAAAGACCGCAATAAACAGAAGGATCGGGAAGCTGGCGACCAGAAGCTGCTCCCACAAGCTGGCGGAGCGCGGTTCTGCGCCGCGGATCACCACGTCATGGGCGAGCAGGTCGTCCACCAATTTTTCATCCCACAAACGCGGACGCACCACGACAAACGGGGTGTTGTCCACACGAACCCCACGGATGTGCGTTTCGTCGACCACCACTTCCCGCACCTGGTTTTGCTGGACCTGGGTGACAAATTGCGAATAGGTCAACTCGCCTTTGGGTTCGTGATCTTTGAAGTTCTCGAAAACGGTGAATAACACCGCTGCGATCACTAGCCAAAGCACGAGATTTTTAGCCATGTCGTTCAAGTCGACTCTCCTCATTTACCACTGATCAGGTACTCAAAAGTTCGGGTGAAGACTGCAGTATAGCCACCCCAGCGATGTACACAGGGCAGTCCAATTCAACATCTTTTTGAAACCAGTTATCTGTTGACCGACAATTCATCACTGAATATCCGGCCGAAAGCCTTTAGCCACTAAATAAACCTCGCGCGAGCGCGAGCGCGAGGCGTCCGGTTTGCGTGTGACTACCTGGGCAAACCGGGTTTTACAGTCCTTCATCCAAAGATCAAAGCCCTCTCCATGAAACACCTTTGAGATAAAGGCACCACCCGGCTTAAGCACCCGCCCCGCCATGTCCAGAGCCAACTCCGCCAGATACATGGCTTTGGGCTGATCAACACCCGGTATTCCGCTCATATTGGGGGCCATGTCGGAAATTACAACGTCGACCGGACGATCGCCGAGAGCGGCCAGCAACTGTTCAAAAACCTGGGGATCGGTGAAATCTCCCTGAATGAATTGCACCCCTTCCAAACTGTCCATGGGCAATATGTCCGATGCCAGAACCAAACCGTCGCTCCCTACGAGCGGCTCCACAACCTGGGACCAGCCGCCGGGCGCCGCGCCCAGATCCACAACCACCATACCTGGTTTGAACAACCGGTCCTTTTTCTGGAGTTCCAGCAACTTGTAGCTGGCGCGGGAACGATAGCCGTCCTTGTGGGACTCTTTGACATAGTGGTCTTTAAAATGTTCTTGCAGCCAGCGGCTGCTACTTTTGGAGCGTGCCATAAAAAACCTTGGGTCCGGCGAGGCGAAGGCCGATACAATAGCGCCCGCTTGATGAACGCCGACGCTCAGGTGTGTTGGACACTGACCGAGTGAGGGCGAAAAACCCGGCCATTATTGCACCTGCGCGGGAAAAGTGAAGTTGAATCGCGCCGCCGCCCGAGCAGCCAGACATTAGTTTTAACCAAGGTTTCATTTATGACACTCCCTCCCGATACCCAAAAACACTTCCGCACCTTGGGCCACACGCTCAAACCCATAGTGACCATCGCTGGCAAGGGTCTGAGCGAAGGTGTATGTGCCGAACTGGAACGCGCACTGGAAGACCACGAGCTGATCAAAGTCAAAATCGCTGTGGCTGATCGTGAAGAACGCCGCGAACTGATCGATGAACTCATGACCAAAACCCGTGCGGAGCTGGTGCAGAGCATCGGCAAAGTGGTGCTGATCTTCCGTGCCGCACGCAAGCCTAAGCTCAACACTTCTAATATCCGCTGACACTCAACCCCCGAAATTCCCGCCTCCGGCAAGGCACATTTGATAACAATTATTATTTGTATTAATGTGCCAGCACCCTTTCTGCCGTATCCCAAGAGGCAAATGTGACACAGTTTTATTCATGGATTTTCTTTGCTGGCGCCTGTTTGAGCAGCCTGAGCATCCAAGCCGCGACACCCTCCTCCGCAGCTCTCTCCCTTACCGAAAACTACGCGAATCTGGCCCATGCGGGTTTTACGGATGCCCTGACGCAGGCCAAGGTATTGCAGGAAAAGGTGGTAACCCTTACCCAGTCGCCATCCCCTGCGAATCTGCAAATCGCGCGGGACGCCTGGAAAGCGGCGCGGGTGCCTTATATGCAGGCGGAGGTGTTCCGCTTCAGCAATCCCCCCGTGGATGAGTGGGAGGGACAGGTTAATGCCTGGCCGTTGGATGAAGGCCTGATCGACTATGTGGCGCCGGGTTATCACCACGAAATGGGCAATGTGGCCGCAACTGCCAATATCGTTGCCAATCCAAGCCTGAAGATCGGCAACACTGTCCTGACGCTCGATCCCATCACGCCGGAATTGCTGGCCGGCCTAAACGAACTCGGCGGTTCCGAAGTGAATGTGGCGACGGGATACCACGCCATTGAATTTTTGCTATGGGGTCAGGATCGTAATGGCAGCGGCCCGGGGGCGGGAGACCGCCCCTTTACGGACTTCGTCAAAGGTAAGGACTGCACCAATGGCCAGTGTGAGCGTCGCGCCCAATACCTGCTTGCCGCCACCGAACTACTAGTGCGCGACCTGACGACCATGGCCGCCCTTTGGCAACCTGGAACCAAGGACAATTACCGCGCCCAACTGTTACGCCAGCCGGAGACCACACTCAATAAAATGCTGTTCGGCATGGGCAGCCTGGCGTTGGGGGAACTGGCGGGTGAACGCATGAAGGTCGCCCTGGAGGCCAATTCCACGGAGGATGAGCATGATTGCTTCAGCGACAACACCCATAACTCCCACTACTACAACGCCAAAGGCATAGAGAATCTGTTCTTCGGACGTTACCAGCGCCTCGACGGCACGGTGGTGAGCGGTGCCTCCATATCCGAGCTACTTAAGTCCAAAAATCCAGCGCTGCATCAAAAAGCGGTGCTTGCCTTCACCACTACGGAAAACGCGTTTAAACAGATGGTGGAAACCGCCGAAAACGCCAAAACGCCGATGAAATTTGACCAGATGATCGCCGAAGGCAACGCGGCTGGCGCAGCGATCATCAAAAATGCGATCAATGCCCTGGTGAACGAAACGGCCGTCATTGAGGAGATTGCGAAGGCATTGGGCATAAACCATTTGAACCCCGACAGTGCCGATCCTACTTTCTAACTAGCCATGCGCGCTTTGTTGTTCGGATTGTTCCTGTTCCCCATCTGGTCGCACGCTCTGGTGCCATCTGTAGGTGCCGCCAGCGGGGGCGGCACCAGTGTGCGGGTCACTGGCGCCAACGCCTATTCTCAGCCAGCGGCCAATATGCCCATGGCACGCAGGCTGGACTTCAGTGTCGGCAACAGCTTCTTTCGCAATCCCTGGGTCATTGCCCCAGCCTCCACCGATGCGCGCGATGGGCTTGGCCCCTTGTTCAATACCAATGCCTGCCAGAACTGCCATATCAAAGATGGGCGCGGTCATCCGCCGGAACCCAACGCAATCAATCAAGTTTCCATGCTGGTGCGCCTGAGTATTCCCGCGACGGATGAAGCGGCGGACAGGGATCGATTACACCGCCTCGGCAATGTGCCCGAGCCGACTTACGGCCTGCAATTACAGGATTTCGCCGTAGCACCGGTACAGGCGGAAGGTCAGGTGCGGGTGAGCTATCGGGAGTTTCCGGTCACCTTGGCGGATGGCTCAGTGGTGCAGCTGCGCGAACCAAAGCTGGAAATCACCGAGTTGGCTTATGGCGCACTGCATCCACACGTCCAGATGTCTGCCCGCATAGCGCCACCCATGATCGGTCTGGGTCTGTTGGCGGCGATTCGACCGGAAGATCTGCTCCAACAGGAAGACCCGGAAGACGCCGACGGCGATGGCATTTCCGGCCGCGCCAACCGTGTATGGGATGCCAGCGGTGGAATCAGGGTGCTGGGGCGGTTCGGCTGGAAAGCCGGGCAACCCAACCTGCCCCAGCAGAATGCCGCGGCGTTTCAAGGCGATATGGGCATCACTTCTGGGCTGTTCGGGGAAGATAGCTGTCCGGTGAGCGCAGAGATGTGTCTGCCGCTCAGCGGCGGACAACCCGAGCTCAGTCCGCAGATCCAGACACAGGTGGATTTTTACAGCGCCAACTTGGCAGTCCCTATGCGCCGGAATCTGGATGACCCCACAGTACAGCTGGGCTGGGAGATTTTTTTGGAAGCCGGGTGCACGGCCTGTCATACCCCCACCTGGGTGACCGGACCATCACCCCACGAATGGCTGAGCGACCAGACCATCCACCCATTCAGCGACCTGCTGCTGCACGATATGGGTCCTGGACTGGCGGATAACCGGGAGGAATTTCTCGCCGACGGCCGGGAATGGCGCACTCCCCCCCTATGGGGAATAGGCCTTGCCGAGGTCGTTGCCGGTCAAACCTACTTTCTGCATGATGGGCGCGCCCGCAACCTGCTGGAGGCCATTCTCTGGCACGGCGGTGAAGCCCAGGCCAGTCGCGATGCGGTGCGTTCACTGAATGCGATTCAACGGCAGGCCCTACTGGCCTTCCTCCATTCCCTTTGAGTTTCAAAGGTCAATTCCTATGATCCAGCGCCTGTCGCTCACTCTTATCTGCCTCTTCTGCCTACTGGCCTGCTCGCAAGAGCCCCAGATTGCACCGGAGGAAAAAGCCTTGTCCGACGTCGCACATCAACTGATATTGCCCTGGCACCAAGCGTTTGCGGCAAGCACCCGGGAGCTGGCGCAGAGCCTGGAACGCCTCTGCCAGAATCCCGCCAATCCTGGGGAGTTGGAAGCGAGCCGCAACAGCTGGCGCGCCGCCATGCTGGATTGGCAAACCTTGCGTCCTATCAACTTCGGCCCGGTGCATGAAAATAACCAAGCCTGGCGCATCCAATTTTGGCCGGACACTCATAATCGGGTTGGCCAAAAGGTGGAGGCGCTGCTCGCCCAGGAAACCCCCATCACTGCCGAAAGTCTGGCGACTGCCAATGTTCTGGTGCAGGGTTTGTCCGCCCTGGAATATCTCTTGTTCGATCCAGACAAAGCGGATCCGGCTGCGCTGCAGCCTCCTAAAGTCTGCGAATACCTGCGCGCCGCCGGCCTCAACACTCACCAGGTTGCTCAGCATTTGGCGGATGCCTGGGCATTGGGAGAGGGTAACTTTATCGGCACATTTCTTTCAGCGGGCCCCGGCAACCTCGCTTTCCCCACCCACCAGGACGCCGTTGCCGCCCTGGTGAGCGGTATGGTGGCCAGTCTGGAAGTGGTCAAAAACCGCAAACTCGGTGACCCTTTTGGCGGCCGTCCGGGCTCAGGACGCATCAATCCCTACCAGCTTGAACTCTGGCGCAGTCGTCTGTCTCTGGAAGCCATACAAAGGGAGCTGTCCGCCAACAGGCAGTTGTACCAAGCGGGCCTGCGGCCACTGCTGCTGGCCGGAAATCACAAAGCCTTGGCACAGCAACTGGACGCGGCGTTCAATCTCACGGGTGAGACGCTTTCCCGCCTGCCGGGACCGCTGGTTACGCAAATCCAGGAACCCTCAACCCTGCCGCAATTCCAGGCCGCTTTCGATCAACTCGGCCAGCTGTTGGCCTTGCTGAAAAGGGAGCTGCCCACCGCTATGGGTTTGCAACTGGGATTTAATGCCAATGACGGGGATTGATCGCCGCAACCTGCTGACTGGAGCCTGCGCGCTGGGTTTGGTAACTGCAGGTTTTAGGATTTGGGCACATAGGGAAAACCCCTTGCTTCTGAGCGCTGCGGACCAGGACGCTCGGCACTGGCTGATCGGCCTGGAACCCGGCGGCGGCACACGCTTCCGTCTGCCGGTGCCAAATCGCGCCCATGACAGCATAGGGTTGGACGAAGGCTTGGCCGTGTTTTTTGCCCGTCGTCCCGGCCGCGAAACCTATCTGGTGGACACGATTCGTGGCCAACTCCTCGCCACTCTGCACCCACCGGAAGGCCTGCACTATTGCGGCCACGGAGTGCTCAGTCATGACCGGCAGCTTCTGTTTATGACGGAATACGCCTATGAGCGGCGCATGGGGGTGGTGGGTGTCTATCAAACCCATCCGCCTTTTGCGCGCGTGGCGCAGATGGATACGGACGGGCTGGACCCGCACCAGCTGGCGCTGCTGCCCGATGGCCGCACCCTGGTCGTAGCTAACGGCGGCATACTCACCCACCCGGACTCCGAGCGGGAAATACTCAACCCCGACACCATGGACCCCAGCCTGGTGTATCTCGATACCCAAACCGCCCGACTGCTACAGCAGGTGAAACCGCCCCATTACCAAACCAGCCTGCGCCATCTGGCGGTGTGCCCTGACGGCACCGTGATCGTCGGTGCGCAGGACCATGCCGTTGGTGTGGAACACGATCCTCATCCACTGGTTTTTCGCCACCAATTGGGCGGTGTGCTTGAGCCCCTGGAGACAGATTCCTGGAACCGTCAGCATCAATACATCGCCAGTGTCGCTCTCAACGGGGACGGCACCTTGGCCCTCACCACCACACCGCGTGGCGGCTTGATCAGTCTCTGGGATATCGCAACCGGCACCAGCCTCGCGCACTTTCCTGTAAAAGATGTGGCCGGCGCAGCCTGGGTGAAACAAGAAGGTGGATTCCTGGTCAGCAATGGCCTGGGCCAACTGCTCTGCCTCCGCATATCTGAGCAGCCTCAATTGGTACAAACCGGCTTTAACGCCGGAATGCAATGGGACAACCATATGAGCCTTGCCACCGCATGAACCTCACCCGTCGCCAATGCCTGCAATTGGGCGGCTTGCAGATGGGTGGATGCCTGTTGCTCACCGGCTGCGCCAGCCTGTCGGCAACTTCAACCTATGACTACGTGCTGACCGCCCAACCAACCGACATCCGCTTGATTCCCGGCACTACCACACCCGCCTGGACCTACAACGGCCAGTCTCCAGGCCCTACACTGCGGGTACGGCAAAATCGCCCGGTGCGTATACGGGTGGACAATCAATTACCGGAAGCCACCACTGTCCACTGGCATGGCATACGTTTGAACAATGCCGCCGACGGCGTTCCGGGCCTGACTCAGGAACCCATTCCCCCTGGTGGCAGTTTTGTTTATGAATTCACCTGCCCCGACGCCGGCACCTTCTGGTACCACCCGCACCTCAACAGTGTGGAGCAGTTGGGAAAAGGCTTGGTTGGATTGCTGATTGTGGAGGAAGAGCAGCCGGTTTATTTCCACCAGGATCTGTCCCTGGTACTCAAGGATTGGCACCTGAATCCGGATGGCAGCTTCGCCCCTTTCACCAGTCACCGGGCGGCGGCCCGCGTGGGCACCTTGGGCAACCACGCCACCATCAATGGTGCGCCCAGCCAGACCATGGAAGTTCTGGCGGGCAGCAACCTGCGACTGCGCATCGCCAACCTGGACAACACCCGCGTATTCAACCTGGGCGCGGACTTCCCCGCTCAGGTGGTGGCTGTGGAAGGCAATCCCCTGGCGGAGCCGGTGCCCCTCACCAACCATCCACTGGGTGCTGGCATGAGAGTCGATCTGGCGCTGCAGATTCCCCGGCTACCCGGCAAACTGCATATTGTGGATCGCAAAGGGCAGTTCGAATTCAGCCTCTGCGAATTGCAGGTAATGCCCTCGGCCTTGGCCTCCGTACCGCTCCCACGTCTGCCCATGAACCCTATTCCCGTTCTGGACCTGCCCAATGCCGCCCGTATACCCCTGGTGTTTGAATGGGCCGGCGCCCTGTCGCCAACCACTGCAGGGGGCCAGGTGGACCCGGTGTTCTGGACCATCAATAAACGCGCCTGGACCGACCATAGCCATATGCACCTGCCGGAACCATTGGCCGTTCTCGCACTGGGCAAGACCTACATCTTCGAGCTCTACAACGCCACACCTCACCACCACCCTATTCACCTGCACGGTTACACATTCACGGTGCTGTGGTCTGATCAGCGCGTCATCACGCCCTATCACACGGATACCATCCTCCTGGAAAAAAACGAACGCGCCCAAGTGGCAATAGTCGCCGATAACCCTGGGGACTGGATGTTTCACTGCCATGTGATCGAGCACATGGCCACGGGGTTGATGGGCTATATTCGCGTGGCCTGACCCACTAAAGGTTTCTCTATGCTGATCCGCAATACCCTGTTTGCAATTCTGCTGCTGTGCACCGCCTGCGCCAACAAACCCCCTCCAGGCTCGGTGCTGCACACCCGCATTACAGAAGACGGACTGAAGCTTTTCGAACTGATGCTGCCGCGCGCAGCAAACACGGCGGAACATGCTGCAGCACCGCGACAGGGACAACGCCGCCCCCCGGAATCCGGCTTCAGCGAGAGGCGTGTATTGGCGCTGCTGGAAGCCGTGATGGAGGAATCCCGGTATTGCCGAGCGGGCTATGTGCTGCTCGGGCGCTATGCGGGGGAAACCACCGGGCGTGTGCGTGGAGAGTGCAAGGACCGGGCGACAGAGGCGGATCGACAGAAATACCCTGATAGCATCACGCGCTGGTAGACGTTAAGTGCCGCATATTTCGCGACAGATTCGTACTTTTTTGCGTCCTTTATTCTGACCACATCCGCTAGAATGACCTTTCTTTGACGGTACCTGCGCTGGTGTGCTGACCACAACCGCCCATGGCACCCCCACTTTTTACAGTGGTTTTATAAGCGAACTCTAATAAATAAAGGCCTGCTCAATGTCTACCGCGATACCATCCTCAAACCCCGCCCAAGCGGCCCCCGCCCCGGTCAAACACCCATTGCTTTGGGTGCCCACCGGATATTTCACCATGGCCCTGACTTACAACATGCTGACGGCCGCCGCCGTGGTGATGTTCAGCAATCTCGGTATGGATAACGCCAAAGCAGCTGCCTATGCCAGCGCACTCGGCCTGGCCTATACCATCAAACCTTTATTCGCCGCCTTTCTGGAAATGTACAAAACCAAGAAGTTTTTTGTACTTCTTAGCCAACTGCTGTTGGGCGTGGGTTTTATCGGCGTTGCCTTGAGCATGAATTTACCCAGTTACGTCACCGTCATGCTGGTGTTCTTCTGGATACTGTCTTTTGTGGGGTCGGCCCAGGATATTACGACGGATGGGGTTTACGTCACCTCTCTCGATAGCAAATCCCAAGCACTTTATTGCGGCTGGCAAAGCCTGAGCTGGAATCTGGGCAAACTCGCCATGATGAGCGTCATGGTGGTTTTAAGCGGAATATTGCACCAGCATGTTTTTAATCAGGACCCACACGTCAGCGGACCTGAATGGATTAAATCCTGGCAGATCGTATTTCTGCTGATGGGCATCATCATGCTGATCATGGCCGCCTGGCACTGGCGTGTCATGCCGGATGGCGCCCGCGCAGAAAATTCACCTCGCGATCCCGCCGCAGCCGTCAAAACACTCATCGATGCATTCGTCACTTTCTTTCAGAAGAAAGGCATCTGGTTGATGATCGGCTTTGCACTTTTATTCCGCATCAGCTTTGGTTTTCTGAATGCGCCCAGCATGTTGTTCATGAAAGACAGCATGGAGAACGGCGGCTTGGCCATGACCAACCAGGAGTTCGGTATTATTTACGGCACCCTGGGTCTTATCGCCCTACTGGTAGGCTCGTTGATCGGCGGCGCCTATGTGGCTAAAAATGGTTTGAAGAAAGCGCTTTTCCCGCTGTGTATCTGCATCAACGTTCCCAACATCACATTTTTACTGCTCGCCCTGTACCAACCGGAAAGTTATTTCCTGGTTGCCGCTGGCGTCATTATTGAACAGTTTTTCTTCGGTATCGGCTCGGTGGGTTTCATGATTTACCTGATGCAGCAAATGGCCCCCGGCAAATACGCCACCACCCACTATTCCTTCGGCACAGCCTTGATGGGCTTGTGCATGATGCTGACCGGTATGGTCAGCGGATATCTGCAGGAAATGATGGGCTATATCGGCTATTTTGTTTTTGTGATGATCGCTACCATTCCATCATTCCTGATTTGCTGGTTTGCACCGTTTCATCAGAAGACGGATTAACAGGCGGTCATTAAACTTCGGGGCAGTACTCACACTGCCCCGAAGTTTAAACCTTGATGCAAGCCCATTTGCGGCTTGATCTCATTGGATGAGAAATTTGTATGAAAGGACACACCCCAAAACCCCAAGTCTTTGTGTTAGTTTTCATACCCTCCCAGGCGCGGCATGCCCCATTTATCGGGATTCACTTGGCACTGCGCGATCCATTCATCGACCGCTGGCGGCAATACCGCTTCGCCTGCAGCAATTCTTTCTGAAGAGAGTATCGCGATGCGTCGTCTATTCATTTCCATCTTTGTTCTTTTCATTTTTCAGGAGACTATAGCCATGTCTTTTTTTAACCCTGGCAAAACCTGTGTGTTTTCGGCAGTTCGCGCTCAACTGACAATGAATGGGGAGCCCGTTAAGAATGCAACTGTTATACGGCGGTGGGAGTGGAAAGATCTGCGAGAAGAAACAACCAAAACTGACGAAAAGGGCTATTTCGAATTACCGGTCCTATTCGAATCTTCTATTTCCCGTATGTTGCCGGTGGAATTGGTAATAGCACAGGGGCTTTACGTAGTTATTGATGAAGAGGAGCAGAAATTCTGGTCCAACTCGAAACGGGAGCCAGAGGAAAATGCCGAATTTCTTGGTCGCCCCATTTCACTTGTCTGCGAACTAACAGATGAAATGAAAATTACTCGGGAATTTGGATCGAGAATGCACACGCTTTGTAAATGGGAATAAGGGAGAATTTAAAAATGGGAAATGAACTGGAGCCAATTTATGCCGCGAACTTGGCGGCGAATGTCTACGATATTAAGTCATCTATTACCAGGGAAGATTTTTTAGAAGAATATAAATTAGACATGGTGATCTCAAAAGCAAAACTCGCCACAGGGATTACTGGTGGATATATTCTTAATAAACCTCATGTCATGGCGATATTTTCAGCCGGCAAGGGCGCATATAAAGGGCAAGCATTCGTCGCATTCAAAGGCACGGCCAGCCTCTACGACGCCCTGACCGACCTTAATGTCGGCATACGCGCCTGTCATTCGGGAACTTATGTGCACCAAGGATTTTTTTATGCGTTTGAATCGATACTCATTGAATTACAACAATTCATAAGCGGCTTGCAAGGTGTCACCACAGTTCATAGCAGACAACGTCTACAGGGTTTATCACAAAACCGATCCTGTTCCCGTGGTACCCACATGGCCATTTGTTCATGTGCCTGCCTCCAACGCGGATTATCTGCTGTTTTCCCCGGTATCAGCGGTGCCTTGGGAATACCATTTCATGAAGCATTACATTAACTCCGTAAAAAACGCCGCTGGGTGGAAAGCATTAAAGAACAATCGCCCCAAAGGATATGGTCAGATCGCCATGGAAAAGTGGCTTGCGTCCGACGACATGGTGTCATTTACCGCAAATACTTTGGAGCTCTTGGATGTGGCCATGGTGTACGTTGTGGAAAAAGCGCTGCATGCTTCCGGTATAACAATAATGACCGGCTTTTCGACGGCTTTTACCCTGCTGGACCGCATGGCAATATTTATGGCAAAAGCTGCCAAAGTCTCGGTAAAAGTCAGCATTTGGGTTTATCACCTCATTCGAAAAATGGCTGCTCTCATAGGCGTGCAAGTAAAAGAGGGCATGGATTTAACCGTTGGTTTTATCCGCATGGTATTTCTGCGGGTTCATCAGCGAGTTACCGACATGGTTTGGCGTATCGGGCGCGAAGTGGATAAATGATTCAAACAATCGCATTAATCAGCATGCTGCTGGCCGGCGTAGGTTTTTTGGCCGGCGCAGCAGCCTGGGTTCTTGCGCACTTTGTCAAAAAGTCCCCCGAAGGCCGACTTAACCTTCGTGAAGGAGGTTTCATTCCCAAAGGCGTGTTTATTCTTGCGGGGGGAGCTGGGCTCGCATTGGGTGCATCAGTGGTTGGCTTTGCTATCGCCAGTATCGGGTGGCTGGCTGCAAAATTATTTGCGCAAATGTCACCCTCTGATCTCGCATACTTCAGCATTGTTTTTGGCATCTCACCTTTCGCATTGGCGATTTTAGGCCTGGGGCTGGCGCGCGTTACCGGCGGCACTGTAACTGCAGCTGGTGCAGAAAATTGCAAAGTTCTGGGTATGAATATGAATGGTTTGGTCTATACGCTGTTTATGAGCTATTGGCTGGTTTTTTTCACCGGTGGCATCGCTGTATTCGGGCTTATCGGCAGCGGCATCTGGGCTATTTTTCAGTAAAAGCGTCCCCGCAAAAGCAATCCGTCACCCTTGCGCGCCCCCAGCTCTCGGAGTACTGTATATAAAAACAGTATTCAAGAGAGCGGGAAGTCGTGCCCTACGCCCATCTGCACACCATCACCAACTTCACTTTCCTCACGGGGGCGTCACACCCGCAGGAGCTGGTGGCGCGTGCCGTGGAGCTGGGGTATGGGGCTTTGGCGATCACGGATGAATGCTCCCTGGCGGGCATAGTCAAGGCTTATGCCGCCACTCTCAAGCTTTCCAAAAAAGAACAAGAGACGTTCAAATTACTGGTGGGCAGCCACTTCAGGCTGTCCAATGGACTGCGACTTATTGCACTGGCACCGGACCGCAAAGCCTATGCGGAATTGTCGGGCTTTATCACTCTGGCGCGGCGGCGCGCGCCCAAAGGTACCTATGAGGCGCATATGGAAGACCTGCGCTTCCGCCTGCAGACCTGCTTGATCATCTGGCTGGCAGATCGGGATTTCGTCAGCGCATACGCCATAGCCCAGCAATTGCAAAAAGCTTTCCGCCAACGTTTGTGGATTGGCGTGGACCATCAGTTGGCCGGTGGTGAGCAGCGGATTTTCATCCACTGGCACAAGCTTGGCCAAGCACTGGGCATTCCCCTGGTCGCCTGCGGTGAGGCACTGATGCACGAAGCGGCCCGCAAACCTTTGCAGGATGTGCTGACCGGTATCCGTGAAAATGCCCCCATCAGCGAACTCGGCACACGCTTGCGCGGTAATGGGGAAGCCTATTTAAAATCCCCGGCGGTACTGCAGCGGCTATACCCTAAAGCCCTGCTGCAGCAAACTCAGGCGATCGCCGATTTGTGCGAATTCTCGATGGATGAATTGTGCTACCAGTATCCACAAGAATTGGTACCCCGCCATTTGACACCGATTCAACACCTGCGCCAATTGGTAAACGAAGGCAAACACAAGCGTTATCCCCAGGGAACCAAGCCGGATGTGGAAGCCCTATTGGAAAAGGAGCTGGACCTCATAAAGGAATTGCATTACGAATATTATTTTTTAACGGTTGAGGATATTGTGCGTTTTGCACGCAGCCAAAATATTCTCTGCCAAGGCCGCGGTTCCGCTGCCAATTCCGTGGTGTGTTATTGCCTATTTATTACTGAAATAGCGCCTGGCGATATTAATGTGCTCTTCGAAAGATTTATTTCCAAAGAGCGCGATGAACCACCGGACATAGACGTGGATTTTGAACACCAGCGCCGCGAAGAGGTGATTCAATATATTTATCGAAAATACGGCCGCGAGCGTACTGCGCTTGCCGCCACCGTCATTACCTATCGCAGCCGCAGTGCCATACGCGATGTGGGCAAGGCCATGGGAATGGATGCCTCCCTGGTGGATCACCTGGCCAAATCCCTCGCCTGGTGGGATACCAAGCAGGATTTAAAACAGCGAATAATCGCCGCCGGACTCGCTGTGCAACAAAAATTATTATTGCAATTTTTTTCCATGGTGCAGGCGATCATAGGTTTCCCCCGTCATTTATCCCAGCATGTGGGCGGCTTTGTCATTTCCCAGGGCAAGATCAGCGATTTAGTGCCCTTGGAAAATGCCAGCATGCCGGAGCGCACCATTATCCAGTGGGACAAGGAGGATCTGGAATCCATGCGCCTGCTCAAGGTGGATGTACTGGCACTCGGCATGCTTACGGCGCTAAAAAAAATGTTTGAATCTGTCAGCCGCTACGACAGTGGAATTAAAAGCATGGCCGATATACCGCGTGAGGATCCGGCAACTTACGAAATGTTGTGCAAAGCAGACAGCGTAGGTGTTTTCCAGGTGGAATCGCGCGCGCAAATGTCCATGCTGCCGCGCCTGCGGCCGCGCGAGTTTTACGATTTGGTCATCCAAATCGCCATAGTGCGGCCCGGCCCCATCCAGGGCGATATGGTGCATCCTTATTTGCGGCGGCGTAATGGTCTGGAGCCGGTCACTTATCACAATGATGCAATTAAAAGCGTATTGAAACCCACCTTGGGTATTCCGATTTTCCAGGAGCAGGCCATACGCCTGGCGATGGTGGTGGCGGGCTTCTCCGCCGGCAAGGCGGATGAATTGCGCAGAGCCATGGCGAGCTGGGGTAAAAACGGCAATCTTCTGCAGTTTGAAAACGACTTTATCCAGGGCATGCTCAACGGAGGTTATCCCGCGGAACTGGCGCGGCGACTGTTCGAGCAGTTGAAGGGATTTGGCGGTTATGGTTTCCCGGAATCCCACTCCGCCAGCTTCGCCATTTTGTGTTACGCCTCCTCCTGGTTTAAATGCCACCATCCAGCGGCATTTTATTGTGCTTTGCTGAACAGCCAGCCCATGGGATTTTATTCGGCATCGCAACTGGTGCAGGACGCCGTGCGCCGTGGAATACAGGTACTGCCCGTGGACATTAATGCCAGCGCTTACGAGCACACCCTGGAGCTCATGGAAAACTCCGATAACACCCATATCAACTGGGGAATCCGCCTGGGCTTTTGCCGGATTGCCTCCCTGGATGAAAACAAGGCGAGAGCCATTGCTCAATGGCGCGGTGAGCGGCCATTTGTTTCCCTGGCGGATCTGACCAAACGCACTGCGCTCACGCCAGTGGACTTGCAGTACCTGGCATCAGCAGATGCCCTGCGTTCATTGAGTGGCAACCGCCACAATGCGCGCTGGCAGGCCGCGGCCGTCAAACCTCATGTGGCTCTGCTGGAGTCTGCGGAAAGTGAACAGGATGTTCTATTCATGGCGGAACCGACCTTGGCCAAAGATGTGTTGGATGATTACACCACCACGGGACTCACCCTGCGCCCCCACCCCATGACCCTGTTGCGCGACGAATACCCTTTCAACCGCTGCAAAAAATACAGTGAACTCATCCGATTGCGACACGGCGGTTTTGTGCGGGTGGCGGGGCTGGTCACAGGTCGCCAGCGGCCGGGCACAGCCAAAGGTACGGTATTTGTCACTCTGGAAGACGAAACCGGCAATATCAACGTGGTGGTCTGGAAGGCCACACAGGATCAATTCCGCCGTGAACTCCTGGGCGCTCAATTACTCATGGTGAAAGGCAATCTGGAAATCGGTACCGAGCAGGATAAGAAAACTGGCAATACCTACCAAGTGGTGCATGTGGTGGCCGGCCATCTCACGGATTGTACCCATAGACTGGATGCCGCCATGCAGATTAAATCGCGGGATTTCCACTAAAGGATATTCCCCAAAAATCTAACGGTTTACCCACTCGATCCCCATATAAAGGCGCTCACTCACCACCTCGTCCGCTATACTGTATATAAATACAGATACAACTTTACCATGACCGATCGTCAAAACCGTCCAGACAAAGATCTCACCCTGGAGCAATTGCTGCACCGGGGGGATGTGTGGCGCGGTCAATCGCAGAGGTTTACACCCCGGGCCGCGGTGGACACAGGGCACAGCATCCTCAATGACGCCCTGCTGCATAAAGGCTGGCCGCTGGGGAGCCTGGTGGAGGTTTGCCAGCCAACTATTGACGGGCAGAGTGAATGGTTGCTGATGGCCCCTGCCCTGCGACAATTGACCAGAGGCTATACGGTACTGCTGAACCCCCCCGCCATGCCTTTTGCAGCGGGGTTGATCCAATTGGGCCTGGATCTGAATCGCCTGCTGATTGTGCAAACAGCCAACAAAAGCGATTTTCTCACCAGTTTTGTGGAGCTGGCCCGCACCGAAATCTGTACGGCACTGCTCGCCTGGCAGCCCAAACAAAACCTGAGCTATACGGAATTGCGCAAATGCCTCCTCGCCGCGGCAGAGCGTCAAGGTTTGAGCCTGTTGTTTCGTCCCGCCAGCGTACAAAGGCAAAGCTCACCGGCGGTTTTGCGCATCCAGGCAAGATTGAATGCTCAAACCCTGGAATTGCATATCTTCAAACAAAAAGGCTGGTTGGGCGCCGCCGCCGACCAGACATTACACCTGCCCCTGCCGGAAACCTGGATGCCTGTGGCGTCCTATCCGCAACTCGATCAATTGGATCAAAGCAACCCGCTCCGGCCTGTGCCGCAATCGGATTTACGTCGGAGCAAACCGTGAAAAGACTCCGCACTCCCCGGTTATGGCTGGCGCTGCGCCCGCTGCAATTGCCTCTTCATGTATTGGCACCCCACCCACAGGAACGAGCCCTGTGTGTACTGGAGAAGCAAAAAGTCGTATGCGTCAATGATGCCGCGGCACAAGCGGGTATAACCCCGGGCATGGATGCCACCAAGGCGCGCCTATTGTGCGACTGCCAAACCCTGGCGCGGGAACCGCAACTGGAGCAACAACTGCTCGATCAGATGGCGGAGCGCCTCTATGCCTTTACGCCGTATATCGAATTCCACCAAGCCAAAAACCAACCCGAGGCGGGTTTATTACTGGAAATTTCCCGCTGCCTGAACTTATTCTCAGGTGTGATCAGTCTCAGCGAAAAAATTTTCGCCGCGGTAGCCGATATACCCTTTGCTTTTGGACTGGCGCACTCCGCACCCGCCGCCTGGTTGCTGTCTTATCAGCAGAACACCATCACCGGGGAGGAAAACAAAAACCTGTTTTTGCAGCGGCTCAATGCCATCGCCATACATTTGTTGCATGACTTTCCTGGCGTTATGGATGCCTTGCATAAAACCGGCTTCACCAGCCTCGGCGATCTCGCTCTACAGATCGAAAAGCAATCCATCACCAGCATCAAAAAACGCTTTGGCGAAGATTTCGCTTCCTATCTGGGAGCAGTCTTCGACATAGACCAGGGCTTGCAACAAAATGCCCTTTTCGACCAGCCGTTGAATGTTTATCAACCCCAGGAATTTTTTTTCGATGCGCTGCAGTTTGACTACCCGGTTGATCAAATCGATCAGCTGCGCCTGCCATTGGAAATGATGCTGCAAAAACTCACAGCGTATCTGTGCAAACGCCAATTGGCCTGCCAGCACATCGAATGGCGGCTCTTCGATATTGGGCAGAACTCAGAAGCCATCAAAATTCACTGCGACAAAAGCCAAACCCAATGGCAATTGTTGCACCAGTTGACCCTGATCCATTTAGAACATCATCAACTGCCTTTTGCCGTGGACGCAATTGAACTTACCTGCCGCAATCCGCAAAAGCGCCAGCACCAGAATCACAAATTGGATTTTCACGGCGACAGCGGCAAGGCCGACTCACATCACCAACTAGCGCTGATCGAGGCCAAATTAAATGCGCGTTTAGGTGCGCAGGCAATTTTCAAAATCAGCTATAACGACAGCCATATTCCGGAATGCAGCAACAAAAAAATTCCGTCCAGCGCCACACCTGATCAAAAACTCCCGGCCTGTCTGAATCACAACCCCAGGCCCAGCTGGCTATTCGATGCGCCTATCCCCATAGGAGAACACCCTAAAACCCTTCGATGGCGCGGTGGCTTGCAACTGCTTACAACTCCAGAACGTTTGCAAAGCCACTGGTGGGACACGCCTTTTGCACGGGATTATTACGTAGCGCAAAGGGAAGACGGATTGCGGCTTTGGGTATATAAGGATTTGGGGTTGAACGAGTGGTTTTTGCAGGGCGTGTTTGCGGGCTGAGATAAACCAGCCCCTCAATACTGTTAAAATTCACACCCGATCACCAACCCGGAAACTCACCCACAGATGCCCACGCTCAGTGCTTTCCTGCTCACCCGCCACTGGCGTGATACACCTGAGGGAATAACGTTGGATTTCTGGTGGGCAACCGATAATGGACCCTGTTGGACGTCTGTAACACAGCAGGAGGCTGTATTTTTTTTACCGCGCGATAAAGCAGGAGACATCAAGGAAATATTAAAGGGATTACGCCATTGGCGCATGGCGGAGGTGGGTTTGTGTGATTTTTACAACCGACCAGTGAATGCGCTTTATTGCCGCAACACCAAAGCTTGCTGGGATGCGCAGCGCAAGCTCGAAAGCGCAGGAATTGCCTTTTGGGAAGCGGATATCAAGCCATCGGAGCGGTATTTGATGGAGCGCTTTGTCACGGCGGGTGCGCAGCTGACTTTCCCCCAAGACCCGAATTTCCCCGGCCCCTTTCCCAATCCAGGTATCACTCCACTCGACTACAGACCCCAACTGAAAATGGTCTCTGTGGATATAGAAACCTCCATGGATGCCGGAACACTTTATTCCATCGGCGTGTGGAGCGATTCGGATCAGAAGATTTTTATGGTGGGCAGCGGAGCTGATACGGCGGACATTTTGTATTGCCCCACGGACAGGGATTGTCTGCTGCGCTTTTTCGCCTGGCTGGACGTCCAGGACCCGGATGTGCTGATCGGCTGGAATCTGGTGCAGTTCGATCTGTGGGTGCTGGAAACCCTCTGCAAAAAAGCCGGTGTGGATTTTGCGATTGCGCGTGCGGGTCAAGCCATTCACTGGCGACAGGATGAAGAAAGCGGCCGGCGTTATGTGAGCATACCCGGACGGGTGGCGTTGGATGGCATAGAACTGCTGAAAGCCGCCAATCATTTGTTCACCAGTTATTCCCTGGAAAATGTCGCGCAAACCTTGCTGGGTACCGGAAAATTACTGCATGGATCTCAACGTGGCGAGGATATTACGCGTCTGTTCCAGACGGATAAACCGGCGCTTGCAGCCTATAACCTGCAAGACTGCAAATTGGTATGGGATATTTTTCAACAGGAGAAACTGCTGCAATTCGCACTGGAGCGAAGTCACCTGACGGGCTTATTGCTGGACCGCATCGGCGGCTCCGTGGCTGCTTTTGAATATTCCTATCTGCCACGCTTGCACAGACGCGGCTATGTGGCGCCGAATCTCGGTGAATTGCAATCCGATGTGATCAGTCCCGGTGGCTATGTGATGAATTCGCACCCCGGAATTTTCCACAACGTTCTGGTATTGGATTTTAAAAGCCTGTACCCGAGTATTATCCGTACTTTTTTAATCGACCCCTGCGGATTCTGGCTGGCACATCACCAACACCTCACGCCCGATCAGACGGTACCTGGCTTTAATGGTGCCTACTTCGCGCGTGAAGGCCATATCCTGCCGCAGATGATTGAACACCTCTCTGCTGCCCGCGATAAAGCCAAAGCGGAACACAATGCACCACTCTCCCATGCCATTAAAATCATCATGAATTCTTTTTACGGCGTACTGGGTTCCACCGGTTGCCGGTTTTTCGATCCTCGTGTTTGCAGTTCCATTACCCTGCGCGGCCATCAAATTATCCAGCGCAGCCGCGACTGGATCGAGCAACAGGGATATCAAGTGATATATGGAGATACGGATTCGCTGTTTGTCTGGCTGGAGCAGGACAACAGCGTTCAACATAAAAGCAGCGAGAATTGCCAAGCAATCGGCAAGGCATTGGCCCTGGGTTTAAATGATTGGTGGCGCGAGACCCTGGAGCAGGAATTCCAACTGGCCAGCGCCCTGGAAATTCAATTTGAAACACACTACCGGCAGTTCCTGATGCCCACCATGCGCGGGTCGGATTTGGGATCCAAAAAACGTTATGCCGGCATGATAGAAAAAAACGGCGAGCAAACTCTAATTTTTAAAGGCTTGGAAAATGTGCGTACCGACTGGACAGTCCTGGCGCGGGATTTTCAGCTGGAACTCTACCGCAGGGTTTTTAAGGGCGAGGATTATCAGGATTTTGTGCGCAACACCGCTGCAGACGTATTGGCAGGAAAGCGCGACATCGACCTGATATACCGCAAACGCCTGCGCCGTCATTTGCACGAATACCAAAAGAATGTCCCGCCCCATGTGCAGGCCGCCCGAAAACTTCTGGACTGGACGGGGACATCATTGCAACGCGGTGATTGGATCGATTATGTGATCACCCGCAACGGCCCCGAACCGGCCGAAAGCCGCCGGTCATCCCTGGATTACCAACATTATGTGGATAAACAATTAGCACCGGTGGCGGATACGATTCTGCATTTCGTACACCAATCCATGTCGGGATTAGCGGAAAGGCAGATGACGTTATTCGAATAAATTCACCGTTTTAATATTCACACTCCGCAAATTCCTGCTGATTGGCATCCACCTGTCCCGCCACCTTCTTGACCAGCGACTTTTCGCGCTCGCCTGCGGAAAAATTGTAACCAACGCCGGGCCAATAATATCGGCCCTGCGATTGGCACAGCACTATGATGAAAGGCTCGTCACCCAAACCCGGCTCTTCCCCCTTTTCCGTATCCACCGTGTATTGGATGGTACTGTCTTGGGGCCCCCTATAGGTTTGCAATACGCGGGCGGTGATCGACCAGCGCTGCAGGGCGTAATCATCCTGAGGATCTTCATCCGGCAAGGCTTCCGCCTGTGCATGGGTATTTTGAATCAGCCCAGCATAAGGCGTCTGCCGCACAGCACTCGCCAGTGCTTGCTCCATCGGCGATAACACTTCTGTTTCACCACCCGTGTTGCCGGTGGAATATCCACAGGAAGTAGCGAAAATGGAGCAGCACAATAGAAAAATAATTCCGCGCATAAAAGTCTTCGATGATTAAAGGAGTCGACGGCGCATCGGGAATCAGTCTTCCCTGTCGGCATCGGTTGCGGTCTTGTTATAAATCGGCAGCGTATCGTGGGTCGCATCGTAGTCTGATGGAACGACAAATTTGCTCCAGACGCCTTTCGCGTATCGGCTGACATTGACCTCATCCGATTGATTGCCGCCGAGCATATACAAATATTTGCCATCGGCACTTTGCCCCACCACAAATGCCACATGACCGCCGCCGGTGCGGCTTTTAATGCCGATGGCACCGTAAACAGGACTGGCAATGGCTTTGCCAAAACCCTCCCAGGCTTTCGCCCGGAACGAATTTGCCGGCAGTGTATAACCGTGCTGTTGCATGACCCAAGACGTAAAAGATCCGCACCAGGCATTGGCGGCGCCTGTATCGTCCTTGCCCCAGAATTTCGACGATTTGAAATACTCCAGGATCTGCGGATTGGCTTTCTCTCCAGTGACTTCCTTCTGACCCAACTCCTTGCGCGCCGTCTGCATCCAGGGTGCGGCGTAACGGATCTCCAGGGAGTATTCCATGTAGGAGCCGAACAGGCTGGAATTTTCCAGGCAATGAAAAAAACTCTGCTCAGTTTGAATACCAAGTACCGGCTTATTATGGAAATCGTAAAGATAATATTCGTGCACCAACGGCGTGTAGAGCAGGTTGACTGGTCGCATCACGTAGAGATGGGTGCTGGTGAGGGTTTGCTGCAACGGCTTGCATACCATTTGCCGGGTACCCGCCATATTGCGCGGCGGGCGGAGCAATGCTGCCGCATTTTTATCGCCGGACACTACGCGGTATTCACCTTCGCCCAGAGCACTGAGATTATTGATGCCCGTCAGGCTTGCTGCGTAACTGCCACCGCCCTTGAGATCGATCCGGTATCCATTGAATGTCATATCGGCCATGTGGGTTCCTCCCTTTTGATTGTTCCCATAATGGTGGCGCTTAAGCTAACACCAGAGCCCGGTAGCAGCAAGCGTCCGCAACCCTGAAGGCTTCTCACGGAAGCCCAGAGGGTGCCATCCACCCTCCGCATCCCAGCACGACGCAAAAGGCCTACACCAACAATTTCTTTCCATATGGCAAAAAAATCTCGTGTAAGACCGATTACAAATTGTGATGAGATCCCCGGACGCTCAATTCCGCGCTTCTTAACATATTCATATATTCCGTGGATGCACACCGGCATAGTGTGGCTGTCCACAGACATAATCCAGCAAAAAGTCAAATTGGCCTGATCGCATTGCCAGCCGCAATGATAAGAATCATTTCTTCAGTCGCGCCACATTAACCGTGCACGTTAAGTATTCGCACAGAGAAAATAATGCCATCCGTTGTACAACTCCTTCATTGGAACAACTGTTGTTGCTTTTCCAATTTCCCTGACTCCTTTTCAACGGCAGTTGTTCCGGCGGCAATACCAATACAAATTCCGGTGGCAACACCGGTGGCAATACCAACAATAATGCGGGCGGAACTACAGGTGGGAATACCGGGGGCCAATGCCAGTGCAGTTGGTACGGCACTACTTATCCAAGCTGTCAAAATATGGCTGGCGGCTGGGGATGGGAAAATAACCGCAGCTGTATCGGCGATGATACTTGCAAAAGTCAGTCGGGCAACGGCGGGCTTGTCTGTCCTTAAACAATCGCTTCGGCTCTAAATGAGCCGGAGTTTCTGTTTATATTCAAACTTTGCGCTCGTATTTCGGCGCTGGGTGGGAGACAACTTTTGGAGCCGCTTTCGGTGCAACTTTAGTGGAACCGTGCGGTGTGATATTGGAGACAACCTGCGGCTTCTGGGGCTTGGGGCGAGACTCAACATCGCCAGACTTGCTCTGGGAGACTTTTAGATGGGCAGCGGGTTCGAAGCGCGTATAAGTGACGTATTTTGAGGTAATCATCCGTTTCAATGTGTCGTCCTTATCCAACAGATGGTGTTTCAGCACCGCGCCCACATGCAACAGTACTGCCCCACTGACCAGATAAGCCAAATTGCCATGAATGGCGTAGGCAATTCTGCTGATCAACTCATTCTCCGGTTGCGCAGGGACCACAAAAAGGCCGAAGACATTAATGGACCTTTCGCCGTAAAGACTCAAAAGAATCCCCGATATGGGCATCGCCAAAATCGCAAACAAAAGCATCCAATGCACCAGCTTGGCGGAAAGCTTCTGCCAGGTTGGCATCTCGATCACATCCTTGGGAAACCCGTGGAATAAGCGCCAGCTCACCCGCCACATCGCCAAAACGAGCAACAACACCCCACCCGCCTTGTGTGCCTCCATCCAAGGCCCCCGCACCGCCCGCCCATCCCCCATAAAGCTGAGGTAGAAGCCCAGGCCTAAAACGCTTAAAAATATGATCGCGTTGGCCCAATGGTTAATAATCGAGACCAACCCAAAACGGAAACCTTCTTTCTCTTTCATAAGCTACCTCACCGTCTTACGGCATATAGTGTCAAACAGACGGTTAAAATTCTGTGCAAACTGCGCAAAGTAGTTTATTACTCGAAACGGGCCATTAAAAACGGACGCGCATCACAAAATTGAAATCGCAACTTGCGAAGCGATCGCATATACCAATCGAACGACTTCAGATAGATGCATCTACGCAATCAGTTATATAAAAATTCAGGGCTATAACATCAACGACGATTAAGTATATAAATCCCTGCGATGCTTCCCCACCGTGCTTCCGAATATTCAAATTTCGTTTGCAGCTCAAGCAACAAGCCTTCGTGATAATTTCTTACCCTATCTCCTAACAATATCAGGTCGCCAGCCCTAATATTATCTTTATGCCGCCAAAATGAATCGTTATAGCTCTCAGAATTTGGGTAAACCGCTCCGATATCGATGAGATTTAAAATTCTTGGTCTTCTCTCAACACCAAGATCAGCTAAAAAAGCATTAACTTCCGCAACCAGCTCAGATCTACGCGCCAAAAACTCACTTAATATTTTATCATGTTGGTATACCAACGAAATTTCACGCCGCATGTGAGGAAAATTTACGAAAAAAGAAAGTGCACAAAGCAAGATTAATAGAATGATTGAAATTCTATTAATCTTTACGAAAGATAAAAGAAGAGGAAAAATAATAATAAATGGAAACCAATTCCATCCAAATGCCGGCTGTCTCACCACGAAAACAAATGTTGCAAAAAAAGCGCAAGCAATAAAAATAGGATTAATCTTTGATTTTGAAAAATAAAATGAAATGAAAAATGCAAGAACGACCACCAGCGCGCTTGAAGACCAGTAAAAAAACCCCCCGGGATTGACAAGATCCCAAAGCTGTCCATTTTCATTACCAAGTCGGGCCTTGGCACCGCCAAAAAAATTTGACCAGGATAGAAATACGTCTTCATCAGCAAATGCCGAAGTAAAAAAAACTATATTTTTTAAGTATTCTTCAGTATGGGCAATAGCGTAAAGATTACAGACGAAAAATACCAATAGACATAAAGTTAGTCCTACATAAAGATCCAAAAAAAGCTTCTGCCGCTGATAATAAATGTGTGACTTGGCAATGTTTGGAGAATCAAGAAACGAGGCTGAAGAGACGAAAAAGTAAATTGCAGTGATAAGATGAAATATGACTAATAGGGCAAACAGCGGAAGTGCCGACAACTTTACAGCCAGAGCGGCCCCAAAAAAAATATAAGCTCTACGCTTATGCCTCCTAAAGCTCCAAATCCCTAAAAATAAAATTACGCAGCTCAAAACATCTGGTGATGCGAGTTTTCCGCCCCAGTACAACATAGGAAAAGAAAGAAAAAAAATCAAAGAAAAAAATGCCCAAATCTCGCCTTGACGCAATCTCCTAATGTACAAAAACAATACAACATTGATGGAAAAAAGCGATAGCGCTCTCATCAACAACAGGGGCGCAATACTTGTGTACTCAAAATTCTCGCCCAGCAAGGACGATGTATCAAGGAAGGAAATGGATGAATAGCTCACCGGCGAGAAAAGCTCGGAAAAGCAGATCATTAGATGATAAATTGCAAACCATACTCCACCGTACGCAAACTTATTTTCCGCAAAAAATGGATTAAAGCTTTCCGATTTGTAGTTTTCAAGAGCGACAATATAGAACCATATCTCATCTGGCACATGAGCCAAAGTGAATACCCGCCAAATAGCATAGACGTTCCACAAGCACACAGATGCCACCGCCAAATACAGACAAATTTTGCGGTTATTCTCTAGACAAAAGGGAACAGAACTTCCTATAGAATTGCTATTCCCCCACCAATTTAACGTCGAACGAAAAATGGAAGCGGGAGAAAGCATCTTAATCGCCCCGCCTGATGTCAATCTTCCACCTTGAAAGCGTGTCACTTAGGAGCATTGAAGCGCGTAAATTCATCATCCAATCCAATCGCAGTCCCACGACCGCCCTTGAGTTCCCACTTTACGTCCTCTGCCTTATAGTAGGTATCCTTGCGCTTGTAATACCCCGCCAATCCACTTGTCCCATCGCGTTGATACATGCGGATTCTAAGCTTATGTTTCCCTGCATTCAGTAATATCGTTCTAACAACGTTGCTATCACTCATTGAGGTCGGGCCGGGAATGGTCATTAACGGACTATCATTGATGAAAGCCTCATATCCATCATCAACAAAAATAGTGAAAGTATATTCTCCGTCCTTTAAGACCTCCATTTCTGTAACGGCTTCAAGAACAAAGTTTTCACGATAAGGAAGGCTGCCCAATTTCGCGTGATGCAAGCTCTCTCTTTCATAAAATTCGAGTCGGTCGACAAAAAAGCTGCCGGTGCTTGGGAGCGATTCAGAACCATCAAGCCTATACAGCGGCTCTGCGGATTGATAGACAGTTATCTTTACCTTTTCGTCAATAAATTTTATGGAATAAAAATAGTGGCCCCAGAACGCGAGCGTGCAGGCAACAATCAGCAAAATGTACGTTAGAACGAATTTCCTATACTTGGAAAAATTTTGAACCACGCCATACAATGCGAAAGCGAAAAGAAGAAAAACGGTATAGGAGAAATTAAAGAAATATTTATGGTCCGGCACAAAGAAAAAGAGGGACGCAGCAGGCATGAAAAAAGCAGCTGCCACAAAACAAATTAAGGAGCGCGGCAAGTCTCGCTCACGAAAAGCGATTACAACCAAAGGAGATAAAACCAACATATAGAACACGATATAACGGAATGGCTCTATAAAATACTTGAATCCGGGGTAGTCGCCCACAGCTGGGAATAGGTTATCGAAGAAGAGGGCTTGGTAACCTCGCAAATGATCCCACATGATATGCGGATAAGCTTTTATTACCTTTAGTCCCTCGGAAAAAAAAGTAGTAGATTCATAGATAGGAATGTCAACATTCAAAACACCAAGTTCTGGATGATGGGCCGTAGCCGGTGGTACAAATACATAAACCAAACCATCCCATGTACTCACAATACGGTGCGACTGGGTCTGCGCCAAAAGAAAGTTATATCCCGAATGCGAGGTTAATCCCCGCATTCTGCCATCAGAAACCCGAGTGTTTTCCGCAACAACCAGCAAAATGACAAAAAAGAAAGCGGCGCTGAATAAAGCGGCGTAAATCCATTTTGGTAGCAGCTCAGTTGCCACCTGCTTAAAGCTCTTTCCTCGGTGTGAAAAGCCATTGAATCCTATATAAAGCGCAAATGGCAACCCTAAAAGACCATTCGATGGCCTTATAGCCACGGCCATCGCTAGAACCAAAGCTGCGTATATGATCTTGTAGCTGTTACACCAATAAAGCATCAGGGCAATGCTGATAATTATCAGCGGAACAGCTACAGGTTCCGTCAAAACGAAACCGTTAAAATATAGATGTGGATATGAATACAAATATGAAACTACAATAAATAAGCCTAACCAACGGCGAGGGCTGAATTTCCTACCGATTAGATATAATGCGATGCCAGAAAAGAGTGATAGAAATATATTTTGGAGCAAAATATATTCTAGAAAGAACCGCTCGATACCAAAATACTTCAAGATCGCGTATGGCTCGGCTAGCATTCTAGGATAAAACGGAGCAAATCCTATCCATGCGCCAATATTTTTCTCGTCACCATTGTATATCTGAATGGGGCGCTCAAAATAATGAGCCATGTCACTGCCAATAAAATCCGTATACCGCGCAGTAAACGCTGTAAAAAGATTTAATATGAAATAGCCCGTCAAAAAAATAATCAGTGGCGTATATTCATACGCCCATATCCGCTTTATCCATCCCAACTGATCACTTCGTCTCGGACTGATAGCCAAGTTAAACGGTGTACCACTAAAATTGTCCATCTTCCTACTCTTAATATTCAGATCAAGTGGATAGGGCTGAAATGACAGCCAAACGAAAGCCCATTTATTAAAGTGCTACTTTGCCATTGCTTGACGATACTTTTCGGCATCCCAATTTAATAAAGAGGCGATTTCGACATCACTGAGGCTCTTGATGTTATCGTTGCACCCGGTCAAATCCAACATTCTTACGTACAAATCCAGCATTTCAAGCTTATTCTTCTCAATTGCAGTCCTAGTAAAAACCCCTTCGCCTTTAACAATCATATAATCACGGCATGGATCAATTTGCACTGCCGATACAGCGGCATTTAAATTCGGAGAGCGATGTGCTTTGGCACCCAAAAATACCACATGATCAGGGTAAAGCGCCCAATCTTTACTCAGCCGGTCGTAATGCCGCTCGTTCCGCCCTAAAAGATGGAAAGATCTTTGCGAAAGCATTTCGTATCCTAGCGCAGTCATTTCCGGTCTGGCTTCTGGAGATGGTCGCTCCAAATTTGGCAGCTTGACGCCTAATGCTCTTCGCAGAATTTCATATTTCCGTCTTACATCGAAAACGGTATCTCCTCCAATCACCACGCCATGATTAGCCAAAAAGACAACGTCCAAAGTCCGTCCATTAACGACCCGCCATATGCTCTCGCCAAGATCTGCTCCGGGCTTTGCGTAATCGACAAATGCCCATTTCAGTCCTGTTTCCGACATAACCTCTAACTGACGTTCGGCGTCAACCTTCACCAGATAGAATAAGGCGTCAATTAAATGTGTGTGGACAACAACCGCTTGCGGAAAGATAGCGTGAAAAAGAGTTTCGATAGATGCGCGAAGATTGCCATTGCCATGCAGTAATGGAGGATTTTCACCAAAGTTTCCCCCCTGAATATTTGACCTATATGCACTCAGGTCCACGCCGACAAAAATATCTCTCTCTAGAGCATCTGCTAACCATGCGCCGGATGCCTTTATCCACAGGGTGGATCCTTCTTTCCAGGAGACATTCCCCCCAGCGCCCTGAATGTAGTCACGATCCACTCCCAGATGAGCGCAATATTCCAATACCTGCTGCCTTATGCTAACCATGGCTTTTTACCGCCAATTTTTTTAAAAAAATTCGCAACTCGCTAAATTCCTTAAAATATGCATCCGGCTCCTCTAAATCTCTTCCCAACTGGACCCCTTCATGGATTTTTTGAATTGTTGCGGCTCCTATCTTCTCACGCGCACCTTGAATGTCATTTTTTGGATTGTCACCGATCATCCAATAATTGGTTCCTGACACTTTCATTTTTTCAATTGCAAGATTAAATGATGACTCATGCGGTTTATCGTATCCAGCCTCTTCGCTAGTTACTATGTAATCAAAAAAATGATCCAGCCCCCAGTACACAATTTTTCTAAATTGGATCTGTGCGGTAAGATCAGTGACTATGGCGGTTGGAATACCCAACAGTCGGATATCGTCCAGCAACTCTTTCACTTCGGAAAACAATTGAGCATGGCCGAGAAATGTCCGCCAATACGTTTGCTCAAGATCAAGTACCAGCAATACCTGTGATCCCAAACCGAGGTCTTCCATCATTTTTTGTATATACAGTAAGCGGCTATGGGAGGAGGCAGTGTTGCCGAGCCGATTTTTAACTTGTTTACGCGCCTCATTGAATGCTGTATAAAATTGGTCTTCGGTGATAGACAAAGTCTCTACAACCTTTTCCTTCACTGCACGCATTGCTGCTTTATGAGCAGGATCATAGTGATACAACGTATTATCAGTATCGAAAAGTATTGCATCAGGCATCGTTTCAAACAGATTGGGATTTAGTATCTTCATTAGATTAAACGCTTACTTAGGACTTGATTAATATGTGATAAGGCAACTATCTGCATAAGCCCCGAGACACCATCGTGCCACTTCGGCATAAATGCCAAAAAGTCCTGCATGTCAGAAAATAGATTGTTTGCGGCCAATTGTATGTCCTCACCTGTAACATCGCCTTCAATAGACATTACGATTTGACCGTCTCCATTGATAGCGATATCTACATGCAATCCACATATACCCACCAGAACTCGCCGCAATGACTCTTCCTGGAAGCCATTGCGAGTAATCACATTTAACATAAGACGCAGCCTAGCTGGATCTGCTGCATCCTCAAGTGATTTAGGATTTACCGGTTTTAAAGAAAAAATAATATCCGCGTATCTCGCTTGGGGCTGTATAAATCGTCTTGAATCTTCTTCGCGCCGGGCCAAAGAATCCAAGACTTTTTGCAAGGTATGGCCCCTGACTTTTACATCTCGCTGAATTTTAAAATATCGCCGTAGATCCTCGTCTATATCCAAGTACATCTTCAGATCCAGACACTCCCTTATTATTGATAAATGCAATGTGTGCAATCCACTCGCCAGAATAAAATCGTTGCTGTCCTTCCTCATGGGCAAGGTCATTTTTCCGGTTTCGTGATCGTAATGCCTAGCCCATATGCTCTTGCCATCCATTAATGCCATCAAATCCTTTGCAAAACGTTCCAGGTCATTTGCTCTGGGATTTAGATGAGTCAAAACTCTCCACATAGGTTTATGCCTATCCCATAGATGATAATCGTCTCCTGAAATATGCACCGATGAGTAGGCGCCAAAAAGATCCTTTAGTGACTCCACTAGGAAATCCTTGCCGGCACCAGAATCTCCGGCCACACCTAAGACCAAAGGCTTTCGACTCAGGCGGAAATAATCGTTTTCACTTATCGCTCCACGCCATATTCTCGCTACCAAAACCAAACCAAAGGCCAGTAGAACAGTATTAATAAGGTTTATGCCTTTATCGCCAACTACTGCTGCCAAAAAGCCGGAAGCCTCCGACATATAAGTAGCGTCTGTCACTTTGGGCTGCGCTGCTGTGAGAAACACCAACATGATGTATATGCCGGACAAGCCTATAAAAAGAGCATGATCAACAAGCTTGCCTTTAGCAAGGTAAGTAAGCACCAAAGGGATAAACCAAACAAACCATCCAGGTGCTGCAGGGGTAAAAATAACCACCAATAGAAAAGCTATACTCATCGTGGCGTAGAACAATTCGAATGTGATTCGACGGACCTGCCAGCCAATGTAAAGCATGCCAAGATAGGTTATCGGCAACAGATATACTTCTGCGTAACTCCCAAATCGCAAAGAATAACCCAGGGTTTTTGCCATCTCTGGATTTTTGAGTACCATTAATATACCCGCATCAGAAAATATCATTGGCAAACACAGGATGCCCACCGAGAGAAAAAGGCCATTGCAAAACCTAATCAGCTGGGGACGTAAAGCGTGATTGCGGAAAAGATAAATCATCACAAAAGGTATCGGCAAAATCATGCTCAGTTTGGCCGAAATCGCCGCCCCACAAATGACTCCTGACCAGAAAGCCTTATGAATACGCAGGCAGTAGAGTCCGAGGCACAACAGAGCCACCGGCAGCAAATCATTAAAGCCGAGCCAATAGGTAGCAAATATAACAATTGGGGACAACCAGTAGCCAAATACAAGAAGCCGATCTCTCAGCTGCAAGAAAACTTTGAGCAGAATCAACAAAGCCATGTCAACCGAAAGGAGGGTGAGGCTATAACCGTAATAGGCATCCAAACCAAGCCCGTCGAGCAAACCAGATAAGGGCAGAAAAATTAACAGCATTACGTAGCCGTAGGGAAACGCATCAACTCTACCTCCATTACCAATGAAGGTCCCCCATGGATCAAGAGAAAGCTGGTCTAATGACGCACCAATAAAAGGCACATACCAGATTTCCGCCGCTATAGGACGGACGTAGCATATTAAAGCCAGTTTAATAACTAACCCCACAAAAAAAGCGGGGTGCAGCACTAACCTTCTTGTGACTGCGCTAATCGATTCCATAAATCAGACCGTTTTGTGCATACAGCATGGATTTGAATTTTCTCATTTGTGAGCAGTTCAATCATTTCTGGGATCTCTCTTTCGGGATCCCTGCCCTGAAGCTCCGGAGAAACTATGCACAACTTAAATCCGGCCTCTATCAATCTCTGCGAATCGAGCATTCGCAGAGGAAACCGCGAAAAACAATCCACCCAGACCCACTCTACTTTGCCAGCCAAGGTCAAAGCGGTCTCAATGCTTTCATATTCTGATACGCGTACTGCGCAGCGCCTTTCGCCCTTCGCTGCCCACCTGATCAAGAATGGAAAGGATTGATCCAGAAAAAAATAGTCGCTGATGCCCCGATCTTTCATCAGACCAATTAATTTTGATTCCAGCCCCTCCTCCTTCACGTTAAGAATCAATGTTGAATGCCGGAACGCCAAGAGCCAATCTTCAAAATCTTCGCCATCACAAAACGGATCATGATGAATGATCAATTTTTCCCCACTGCTTCTTACATCAACTTCTACACCGTAAACTGGATCTAGCTGCTCAAGCTTGGTTTTTTCATTGATTCGATGAGCTATGATTTTCACGATTAATTCTCTTCTTTAACTCGAAACTAAATTTCAGGGTACGCTGGATAAATTTCTTTTTTGATTTCCACCCCTGATTCCAGGAGGATATCCCAAATGCTCTTTTACCAAATCGCACAGGAAATCGCTTGACCGGCAAGCCGGCACTTTTTGCGGTGTAATACGCAAAAAGATCAAGAGAAAAATCACTGGGAGGATTTTTCCATGACTCAAAAAAAGCGCGGGAAAACATAGTTGGTTGCGCGTTGATGTCCCATAATGGTACGCGCAAAATGAAACTTTCAAACAGGCTCATACCGACAGTAAAAAAAACATCCGCACGTGGGCGCCCATAACGCTCCCCTTTAACAAATATATTTGTTCCGTCCTTTTCAAAAAATTCTATCGCTGACAGCACATCCATAGGATCGGTTTGAGCGTCGGCGTGCGTCCAACCTATGATATCGGCATCGCAATGCTTAAGACCTGTCAAAATACCAAACCCATAGCCCTGGTTGACTGGTACGTGAACATATCGATAGCCAATATTTTCCCTTAAAATCCCATCAAAAATTTGTGCACTCCTGTCCGTGGAGCCGTTGTTTACCAATACAACGGTCATTGATCCATTCGCTGATGCAATAAGTTTATTGCATCTTATGATTAGGTCAGGAATATTTTCCTCTTCATTGTAACAGGGGATTACAAGTGCATATTTCATGGAAAATTCCCCGAATTTTTCCTGAACACCAGAAATTTCATTCCCAGAAAATTACTTACAGCTGAAATGATTGTTGCTGTCAAAAACGCTAATTGGATTATCACAATATCTGCTCCCCCAATCCTCAACACAGCACTGTTGATGGCCACGTTCAGCAGGAGCGTGCACGCATATAAAATCGCAAAGGAAATCATATTCCCTCTAGTTCGGCTCGACTTGAAAGTCCAAATGGAATTGGCAAAATACGCAAATAGACTTCCGGCGAGAAATCCAGCTGCCTTTGCATAGGCATACGCGGCTTCCAGCACATGGATAAACACCAAATAAATCATATAATCCACCAACACGGTGCTTCCACCAACGATCAGAAATGCTTTTACTTCGCGCTGCAAAAAATCAGCTCCTAGGTCTAGCTGTTTCAAGGTGTCTATATTTATTTTCCAAGATAGGCACCTTATCCTCGGGGATGTGTGGGTCCAACTCCAGGCGATAGTTATGGCTCTTCCATTTGTGAAAGCACGACTGCCAGTATTCAAAAGTTTTTAGATCATTGGGTGTGCCCCAGGACATGAAGCTATCGACTTCGAATATCTTACAGTTCATGCCCATATTGATGGCATCATTTACACAGCTGTCGAGGTAGTACTCTCCGTTTATCATGCCCTCACGCTGCACTAAGCTGTCGTAACATCGATAGAAATGTTCCGACGTTCGAAAGGTAAAAGTGCCCAGGACAATGGCGTCCGACATCAGATTATCGCTTATGGGCTGCTTCACGGAAATTCTATGAATATTTCCTTCCAAGTCGGCATCAATCCAACCAAACATTTTGGGTTTTCGAATTGCATTCGCATGCCCCCTAACCGCCCATACAATTAAATCCACACTCTGGTCGTCCAAAAGCTGCCGGAATTTCTGTGGGTCAAAAATAGCGCCGAAATCACAAGCACCGAATGTTATGGGTCCGGCGTAACGCTGCGACAATTTTTGCAGCCCCAGTTTGGCGGATGTAGCCTGCCCGTTGGTCACTTGAAGAACGTTAACTAGCCGACAATCAGTAAAAGTGGTTTGAAGTGTTTGAGAAACATCAAGATACCCTGGCATATCTTCCCGCAATACGAAAGCGTATTCCTCTGCTGGCGGGAGATGGTCACACGCTTGTATAACCATAGGCCTGCCTGATACTTCAATGAGCGGTTTTGGCAGCGCATAGCCTTCGTCAGAAAATCGTTTTCCAAGACCTGCCATCGGAATCACCACCGCCCCTAACGGGGTGGTATTGTTTACCGTCGACGCAGCCAGCTGGTGGAATGCTAGCGACCAAGCGTTATATTCGATGACATCTTCCGGTGTTCCCCACTGCATGAAATGCTGTAGCTCGTACACAGCGATTTTTTTATTGCTTTCCAGAAGCGGGATATACGCCAAGCTTACGTAATACTCACCAGAAATGTTCAGATTTCTCTCTATCACATTGGCAAATGTATCCAGCATAAGCTCGCCACTGCAAAAGTAGTAGGTACCACTCGACGCGAATTCTTCCATTCTATTATTTGTGAAGGGCTGTTTTTCCTGTATTGCCCGCAACCAACCTTCGTTCTCCTGCATATATGCATAGTTGGTTGTTCCCAGAGTATGGGGATGAAACCCCTTGTAAGCAGGTATAGCACCGTCGCATTGAGTGGTGACCACAAAGCTCTTAAAATCTTGCCAATCCCAATAGCAGGTGAAATCGCAATAATTCACCACCGTCGGTAAACTTAAATCCACTACATCTTTGACCTGCAATACCGCATAAACGGGACCTAACTTATGTGGTTCAATGCCAATTATTTTTCCGCTCGGGCAGTATTGCTGCAATATTTCCCGCATGCGATAGCTGGGATTGTCGAGGTGTTCATTATTGCAAATAAATATGAAATCTTTTTCTCCTGGAAACATATCCACGACGTGTGCAATTATGGGCTTGCCCTCTATTTCTATAAGGGGTTTTGGTACTTTATATCCAGCCTTGCGAAAGCGCTCTCCAAAACCAGACATGGGTACTATTATTTGCATTCGCTCACCTAAATATGTTTCCAGCAATTAGATCATTTGGGGCCATTAAAACCCGCGCACCGCATATACAATAACCGTTGGTAGCAACTTGGTATTTGGCGCAAATCACAAAAGCTATCCTGTTAGTAACAATCTGCTTTTGCTCAACCAGGAAGCATCCATCCCACTCCGCTTGAAACTTCGAATCATTGACTTGACATCAGAACCGCACTACGGGTGAACTATTGGATACCATTTCGCAATCTAGCGCCACCCCCTTGCCGCCCTCTCCTAATCAGTGTGCCGATGCTTTAGAAGCAAACAATCCTCACATCGGGGGCGATTATTGGCGCCTACCCTAACAGCCTATTTACATCCTTATGGAGAGGGTGGACAGAGCTGTTAAGTGGGGCTACCTCATTCCATTTTTTGAACTAAAGATCTGCGACTTGAAATATCAAAAAGCTCTTATAAGTTATAATAATAATACTTTTAGATATATCAAAATTTTTTGATATGGCCATTGTTAGTTGTTAGACTTCTCTCTCATGAACTTAAACCACTTCTTATGTTGAACCCTATTGCACACTTTCTGAAGGCCGCAGGGGACGAGTTGCGGTTGGCGATATTACAAGTTTTGGCGCGGGACTCGTATGCCGTATTAGAGCTGGCAGAAGTTTTTGAAGTGCGGCAATCCGGTATGAGCCATCATCTAAAGGTTTTGTCTAACGCGGGACTCGTTACCACGCGCAGGGAAGGCAATTCAATTTTTTACCGGCGCGCAAACTATTCCTCCAAAGACGCCCTGGCGGGATTGAAACGCGAATTATTTCAACACATCGACGCCTTGCCTATCGCATCACAGGTGTCCCGCTTAAACCATGTGTGGGTCGAACGCGGAGAAGCTTCCAGGCGATTCTTTCTGGAAAACGCCAGTAAATTCAAAGCACAACAGGACTTGATTGCGGCGTTTGATGTTTATCGGCCCCAGATCACTGAATTACTGGTTTTGAGTCCAGTTCCCGGGCGGAGCCACGTGCTGGAAGTCGGCCCTGGCGAAGGGGAGTTTCTGCCGGAGCTAAGTGCCCGTTTCGATCACGTGCTGGCCTTGGACAATAGCCCGCAGATGCTGGCCAAAGCTCAGCAGCTGGCTGCACGGGTGGGACTTAAGAATGTGGAGTTCGTAGAAGGCGACACCACTTATCTCCACCAGCGGCCTGTCCTCTTCGACTGTGCCGTGGCGAATATGGTGTTGCACCACACGCCGTCGCCCGCGAGTCTGCTGGCGGATATCAGTGCCTGTCTCAAGCCTGGCGGTGTGCTGTTGCTGACTGAACTCTGTCGGCATGATCAGAACTGGACACAGGAAGCCTGTGGCGATTTGTGGCTCGGTTTCGACCCTGAGGATCTGCAGAGCTGGGCGGAAACAGCCGGCTTAAAAGAAGGGCAGAGTGTGTATTTCGCTTTGCGTAACGGTTTTCAAATTCAAGTGCGGCAGTTCATCAAACCACCGCTGTAAGTCACTCAACAGGAGCACAATTTATGGCACTTTATTCCGTCTTCACCTCGGAGTCCGTTTCCGAAGGCCACCCCGACAAAATGGCCGATCAGATCTCTGATGCCGTGCTGGACGCCATTATCAAAGAAGACCGCAACGCAAGGGTGGCGGTTGAAACCCTGGTGAAAACTGGTATGGCGATCATCGCTGGCGAGGTGCGCACCTCCACCTACATCGACTTGGAAGACTTGGTTCGCCAAGTGATTCTGGACATCGGCTACAACAGTAGCGACGTGGGTTTCGACGGTGCCTCGTGCGCGGTGCTCAATGCGATCGGCAAACAATCTTCCGATATCGCCATGGGCGTGGATGAAGCCGTGGACAAAGATCTGGGTGCCGGCGACCAGGGCCTGATGTTCGGTTACGCCACCAACGAAACCGACGTACTCATGCCCGCCCCCATTTTTTATGCCCACCGGCTGGTGGAACGCCAAGCGTTCCTGCGCAAAAGCGGTCTGCTGCCCTGGTTGCGGCCCGATGCCAAGAGTCAGGTAACGCTGCGTTACGAAGGTGATCGCCCGGTGGCGGTGGAAGCTGTTGTATTGTCCACACAGCACAATCCCAACGTCAGCCAGAGCGTGATCCGGGAAGCGGTGATGGAAGAGATCATCAAACACGTGCTTCCAGAAGAATGGCTGCACAGCGGCACCAAGTACCACATCAACCCCACCGGCCAGTTTGTCATTGGCGGTCCTGTGGGTGATTGCGGTTTGACAGGACGCAAAATTATCGTCGACAGCTACGGTGGCATGGCGCGGCACGGTGGCGGTGCGTTTTCCGGCAAAGATCCTTCCAAAGTAGACCGCTCCGCCGCTTACGCCGGCCGTTATGTGGCCAAAAATATTGTGGCTGCAGGACTCGCCGACCGCTGTGAGCTCCAAGTCTCCTACGCCATAGGTGTAGCAGAGCCGACTTCTATTTCCATCAACACATTCGGTACCGGCAAGTTGAGTGACGCCAAAATCGTGGAACTGGTTCGCGAGAATTTCGACCTGCGTCCACGCGGTCTGATCGACATGCTGAATCTACTGCGCCCCATTTACCGTCCCACAGCATCGTATGGCCACTTCGGCCGGGAATTGCCGGATTTCACTTGGGAAAAAACCGACAAAGCCGCAGCGCTGGGCAAAGCACTTTAAATATCGCACAAGCGAAAAGTTTCACGTCAACAGGACAAAATCATGACCTTTACCGATTACAAAGTCGCGGACATTACCCTCGCCGCCTGGGGCCGCAAAGAAATCCAGATCGCCGAAGGCGAAATGCCTGCGCTGATGGCACTGCGGGAAAAATACCGCGCCGAACAACCGCTCAAAGATGCGCGCATCATGGGCTGTATCCACATGACCATCCAGACCGCCGTGCTGATAGAAACGCTGGCGGCCCTGGGCGCGGAAGTGCGCTGGTCCTCATGCAATATTTTTTCGACCCAGGACCACGCCGCCGCAGCAATCGCCGCAGCGGGTATTCCCGTGTTTGCCTGGAAGGGGGAGACCGAGGAGGAATTCTGGTGGTGCATTGAGCAGACCATCCTCAAAGATGGCAAGCCCTGGAACGCCAATATGATCCTGGATGATGGCGGCGACCTGACCCAGGTGGTGCACGATAAATACCACAGCATGCTAGACCATATTCACGGCATCTCTGAAGAGACCACCACGGGCGTACACCGTCTGGTGAAAATGATGCAGGAAGGCAGCCTCAAAGTACCGGCCATCAATGTGAACGACGCCGTCACCAAATCCAAAAACGACAACAAATACGGCTGTCGCCACAGTTTGAATGACGCCATCAAACGCGGCACCGACCATCTGTTGTCCGGCAAAAAAGCTTTGGTCATTGGCTATGGTGATGTGGGCAAGGGCTCGGCCGCGTCCCTGCGCCAGGAAGGCATGATCGTCAAAGTTACCGAAATCGATCCCATCTGTGCCATGCAGGCCTGCATGGACGGTTATGAGGTGGTATCGGCTTATAAAAACGGCATCAACACCGGTCGCATCGAAGACATCGACCGCGATCTTCTCGCAAAAACCGATTTGGTGGTCACCGCCACTGGCAACATCAACGTCTGCGACGCCGCCATGCTGCAAAGTCTGAAAAATGGTGCAGTGGTGTGCAACATCGGCCACTTCGATAATGAAATCGATACCGCCTTCATGCGCAAAAATTGGGAGTGGGAAGAGATCAAACCGCAGGTGCACAAGGTTTACCGTGACTACGCCAAAAATGACCACTTGATCATTTTGTCGGAAGGGCGGCTGGTCAACCTGGGCAACGCCACAGGTCACCCGTCACGCATCATGGACGGCTCTTTTGCCAACCAGGTACTGGCGCAGATTTATTTATATGAGCGTAAGTTTGCCGCGCTTTCTCCAGCAGAAAAAGCCGCACAGGTGTATGTCCGTGTGTTGCCGAAAAAACTCGACGAGGAGGTCGCCAAAGCCATGGTGGAAGGTTTTGGCGGTGTACTGACCCGTTTGCGACCGGAACAGGCGGAATATATCCATGTGGAAGTGGACGGCCCCTACAAGCCGGACGCTTACAAGTATTGACACGCCAGCGGGTGGCGAAACCTTCGCCACCCAATTACCTGATCGCACTCCCTTCAGTGGACCCGTCTGGACAATTTTATGAGCGACGCATTTCGCCTGAGTTTTGAATTTTTTCCTCCGAAATCCGACCAGGGCCGCGATCACTTGATGGAGGTGGCCAAGGACCTGAATTATTTTCAACCGGAATTTTTTTCAGTCACCTACGGCGCAGGCGGCTCCACCCGCGACAATACAAAAATCACCGTACAGATGCTGAAAAGCCAGGGGCTTGATGTGGCTCCTCATCTGTCTTTTGGCGGCGACGATGAAAATACTATTTTAATTCTGCTGCGGGAATATCAGGCCATGGGTATTCAGCGCCTCGTGGCTTTGCGCGGTGATCGCCCCTCCGGCATGGGCGGCGCATCACAGATGGTGTACGCCAACCAACTGGTGGCGTTTATTCGACAGCATTTCGGCCAGGCTTTTCATCTGGAAGTGGCGGCCTACCCGGAAATTCACCCGGAGGCCAATAGTTACGATGATGATATCCGCTATTTAAAAGGCAAATTCGATGCGGGCGCGGATTGCGGCATCACCCAATATTTTTTCAATCCGGATTCCTATTTTTATTTTATTGAACAGTGCGGCAAGGCGGGCATTCACCAACCTATAGTGCCGGGTGTTATGCCGATTACCAATTTCAAAAATTTGTCGCGTTTCAGCGACATGTGCGGTGCGGAAATTCCGCGGTGGATGCGCAAACGGCTTGCGGCCTACGGAGATGATCTGGAAAGCGTCAAAGCGTTTGGTCTGGAACTGGTGACCGAACTCTGCGAAACCCTATTAGACAATGGCGCACCGGGGTTGCACTTCTACACCATGAATCAAACCGAGCCCACCGCAACTCTCCTGCGCAATTTAGGACTGGAACCGCAATAAAATGCGCACACCCCGCATTTATGTGTACGATTTGCTCAGCGTTGATAGCCAGCTCTCACTGCCCGAGGCGCAAAGTCACTATCTGAGCAAGGTATTGCGTATGGAAGCGGGTCGCCCGCTCCTGGTCTTCAACGGCGACGCAAATGAATATAGCGCGTGCATCACTCAGGTGAGCAAACGCAGCGTGGAAATCCGGATTCTGGATGTTCGACAAACACATCGCGAATCGCCCCTGCATACACATCTCGCCATAGGCATTTCCCGCGGTGAGCGCATGGATTGGGTACTGCAAAAAGCCACCGAACTCGGCGTCAGCAAAATCACCCCGCTTTTTACCGAACGCACCGAAGTGCGCCTGCAGGGTGAGCGTCTCGCCAAAAAAATGGAGCATTGGCGGCAGATCACTATCAGTGCGTGCGAGCAGTGTCAGCGCAACGTTTTACCGGAACTGGCAAACGCTCAGGAACTCGACGAATTCTTATCCATGGAAACTCCGGGTCTTAAGCTTGTATTGCATCACCGCAGCGAACAATCGCTGAAGCAGCTGGCCACGCCCACCGCCGTCACCCTGCTGGTGGGACCCGAAGGTGGCCTGAGCGAGCAGGAAATCGACAAGGCAACTCACAATTTCCACTACTCTCCGCTGACTTTGGGACCGCGTGTGCTTCGCACGGAAACCGCGCCGGTGGCCGCCATCACATCTGTGCAGTTCCTGTGGGGCGATTTGGGTTGACGGAATTCGTCGATCGAGACCCTTCCGCTTTTCCGAAAAACCAGCGAGCGCGTATACTTTGCGCCACCCATCCAGCCCCTTAGGATCATGCAGTGACCGACGACAAAATCCAGGCCCCCGACCACTACGTCAATTGGTTTCGCCACGCCTGTCCCTACATCAACAGCCACCGGGGCAAGACCTTTGTAATCATGCTGCCGGGTGACTGTGTCGACCACGGCAATTTCAGCAATATCATTTCCGATATCGCCCTGCTTTCCAGCCTGGGCGTACGATTGGTCATAGTGCATGGTGCGCGTAACCAGATCGACGAGATGCTGGGTGATGACCTGAAATCGCAATTTCATAAAGGCTTGCGCATAACTCCCAGAGAGCAGATGGATGCTGTCCTCAAGGCGGTGGGCAGCATCCGCTTTAAACTCGAAGCGCACTTTTCCAATGGTCTGCCCAGCTCCCCGTTATACGGAGCAAAGATTCGCATGCGCAGTGGAAATTTCGTCACTGCCATGCCCCAAGGGGTCATTGACGGCATCGATTTTCAATACACCGGCAAGGTACGCAACGTCGACCGGCAGGGTATTGTCAGCCTGCTGGACTCGGGCTCCATGGCACTGGTCTCCCCTTTGGGTTATTCCGCCACCGGCGAAATTTTTAATCTGAATTTTGCCGACGTCGCCATTCACATAGCCATGGGTATCAACGCTGACAAACTGATTGCCTTTAATGATGACGGTCCGATCCGCGATGCTGAAGGCACCACCTATCGCGAGCTGACGTTGCTCAAGTGTGAAAAATTTCTGGTGGAGCAGCCGGAGGAAAATCGCACCAACACCTACTTTTCCCTGCGCGCCTGTTACAAAGCCTGCGATGGCGGTGTGCCGCGAGCCCATGTGATCTCCTCGCGCGAGGATGGTGCATTGCTCAAGGAACTGTTCACTCGCGACGGTGCGGGCACCATGGTATATCGGGACAGTTATGAAACCATCCGCCGTGCTCGCATAGATGATGTACAGGGTTTGCTCAAGCTGATCGAACCGCTTGAATCGGACGGCATACTGGTCAAACGCTCACGGGAATTGCTGGAGCGGGAAGTCCACAGTTTTACCGTCATGGAAAAAGACGGACTCATCATCGCCTGTGCCGCACTCTACCCCTTCTCCGAGCCCGGCTCCGGTGAGTTGGCCTGCGTCGCCGTACACAAGGATTATCGCCGGGATGGCCGTGCCGCCAAATTGCTCACCCATGTGGAGCGGCAGGCTCTCAAGCTGGGCATTAACCGCCTCTATGTGCTCACCACCCAAACCGCCCACTGGTTTATTGAACAGGGTTTTATCGAAACCCTGGTGGATTTGCTGCCAGTGGAACGCAAGGCCCTCTATAACTATCAACGCAAATCCAAGGTCTTCGTTAAACACCTGCACGAAATTCGCTGATTCGCCGAGCCCTGTTACAAGGTCTAGACTTGCCATAGGCCTTTTTAGACGCATTACGTAACAGGTGATCGATGGAACCTTCGAGCGACGATCTGCGCCAGATCGATATCATCAAGATCTACAGCACTAAGAAGTGTTTGGTGATTGATGATTTTCCGGAAATTCGCGGTTCCCTGATGCGCACCTTGAGGAATTTCGGCGCTGAGTCCGTGGATACCGCTGCGGACGGCGACGAAGCGGTAAAACTCTGCAGCCAAAACCGTTACGACATCGTTATCTGCGACTACAACCTGGGTGTAGGCAAGGACGGCCAGCAGGTACTGGAGGAAGTACGTTATCTGCGGGTTTTACTGATGACCAGTTTGTTCGTCATGCTCACTGGGGAATCCTCGCGGGAAATGGTGCTGGGCGCGCTGGAGTGTCAGCCGGATGATTACATTACCAAACCTTATACCGAAGCCTCCCTGCGCACGCGCCTCAACCGCGCGATCGTGCGGCACGAGGCTTTACTGCATATTAAAAAGGCGATTTCCGACGGTGATTATCAAAAAGCCGTGGACGGTTGCAACGAAATGATCAAGGCCGGCAGCCGCTACGCCAGCGACTGCATAAAAATGAAAGGCCATCTGCTGTTTCTACTGCGTCAGCTGGCTGAAGCCAAACAGCTCTATGAGAGTGTGCTGGATAAGAAACCCCTCGTCTGGGCCAAACTTGGTATCAGTAAAACACTGTTGGAAATGGGCAAACTCGATTCTGCGGAGGATATCCTGGAAGAGGTGATCCGCGAAGATAATCGGTACATCGAAGCACACGATCTGCTGGCGGATGTGTTCGTTGCCAAAAACGATGTGCTCAGCGCGCAAAAAGCCATTGAACGCGCTTCCCAGGTTTCCCCCAAATCCGTGCATCGGCATCGCAAACTCGCCGAGCTCGCGGACATCAACGGCGATGACGAGCTCTCGGCAAAATCCCATCACAACGCCATCCGGTGGGGTATGAACTCCTGCTATGAATCCGCGCAGGATTATTTCAACTACGCCCGCAAGGTGTCGGATGTGGTGCGCAACAGCAGCGGCACAGCCAGCGAAAGCAATTTGATGGTCAAGCAAGCGATTAATTATTTGGACCGCGCCCGTAAACGCTACGGTCATTCACCAGAAGTGGAAGCCCAATCCCACATGGTGGAAGCCCAGCTGTTCCTAAGCCAGGGCAAGGCGGACAAAGCCCAGGAGGCATCGGACAGGGCCAAAAAGCTCTATAACAATTTACGCAGCCCATCGGTGGACACCAGTCTGGAGTTCGCCCGCACCCTGCACACAATGAGCGAGGAAGATCAGGCGCGGGCCATTCTCACGTCCCTCGTAGCCAATCATTCCAATGACAAAAAACTCCTGCGAATAATCGACGGTCTCACCGGCGAGCCCATTTCCGACGACGGTAAAGTGGTCGCAACCAAACTGACCAAAACCGGTATCAACTCCTATGAGCAAAGGGATTTTGATACAGCTATTGAGGTGTTCACCCAGGCCATAGCGGCCTATCCGAAACATATAGGCCTCAATCTCAACCTGATTCAGGCGGTCCTCGCGGCCACGGAGATGGTCGGCAGCAGCCCCAGATATGAAAAGCTTTGCCGCCGCAGCATGCGCGCCATAGGGCAGATCAACACCGACCATAAACAGTTCAAGCGCTACGCGTTTTTGCAGAAGCAGATGAGCAAACATTATCCGGAAGTGCTCGCAGCCGTATAACCTCGAAACATCGCCTTTGGGGCGAGGTCCATCTTTTTGGTATCCTTGCAGCCTTTCGCCGCTTTTGGCCAGTTGAGGTTTCCCCATGCCCCAGTACCGCTCCCGCACCACCACTTCCGGTCGCAATATGGCCGGCGCCCGCGCCCTTTGGCGCGCAACGGGCATGAAGGATGAAGACTTCAAAAAACCCATCATCGCCGTCGTCAACTCGTTTACCCAATTTGTACCCGGGCACGTGCACCTTAAAGATCTCGGCCAATTGGTGGCGCGGGAGATCGAAAAAGCGGGCGGCGTCGCCAAGGAATTCAACACCATAGCCGTTGATGACGGTATAGCCATGGGCCATGACGGCATGCTCTACAGCCTGCCCAGTCGCGACATAATTGCGGACTCGGTGGAATACATGGTCAACGCCCACTGCGCGGACGCCATGGTGTGCATTTCCAATTGCGACAAAATCACTCCCGGCATGCTGATGGCCGCGATGCGCTTGAATATACCCGCGGTATTTGTATCTGGCGGCCCCATGGAAGCCGGAAAAACCAAGCTCGCCAACCACGGCCTGGATCTGGTGGATGCCATGGTGATAGCGGCAGACAGCTCGGTTTCAGATGAAGTGGTCGCGGAATACGAACGCAGCGCATGTCCCACCTGCGGTTCATGTTCCGGCATGTTTACCGCCAATTCCATGAACTGCCTGACCGAGGCCCTTGGTCTCAGTCTTCCGGGCAATGGTACGGTGCTCGCCACGCATGTCGACCGGCAGAGATTGTTTGAGCGCGCTGGCTCCCTGATCGTGGAAATTACCCGTCGTCATTACGAACAAGACGACAAGAGCGTGCTGCCGCGCAGTATCGGTAGCGCAGCGGCGTTCGCGAACGCCATGACCCTAGACATCGCCATGGGCGGTAGCACGAATACCATATTGCACCTGCTGGCGATTGCCCGAGAGGCGGAAACGGATTTTGATATGAGCACCATCGACCATCTCAGCCGCAAAGTGCCGCAGCTGTGCAAGGTGGCTCCCAACACTCAGAAATACCATATTGAAGACGTGCATCGTGCCGGTGGCATTATGGCCATACTGGGAGAATTGGACCGGGCTGGACTGCTGAACAATCAGTGTCCGACGGTGCACTCCCCCACTTTGAAAACAGCCATTGACCAGTGGGATATCGCGTTACAGCCAAGTGATGAGGTGAAGACATTCTACAAAGCCGGCCCGGCGGGTATTCCCACCCAGCAGGCATTCAGCCAAGCCACCCGATGGCCATCGCTGGACGTAGACCGTTCCAATGGCTGTATTCGCTCTCTAGAGCACGCTTATTCGAGGGAGGGCGGACTCGCCGTGCTCTACGGCAATATCGCGGAAAAAGGCTGCGTTGTAAAAACCGCCGGGGTGGATAAGGATAATTTGGTGTTTGAAGGCACCGCTCATGTCACTGAATCCCAAGACCAAGCAGTGCAGCACATACTCGATGGCCTGGTCAAACCGGGCGACGTAGTTGTGGTGCGTTATGAAGGTCCAAAAGGTGGACCCGGCATGCAAGAGATGCTTTATCCCACCAGTTATCTCAAATCCAAAGGGATGGGAAAAGCCTGTGCGCTCCTAACGGACGGAAGGTTTTCCGGGGGCACCTCGGGCCTGTCCATCGGCCACGTCAGCCCGGAGGCGGCGGCGGGCGGCGCCATAGGGCTGGTGCGCAATGGGGATCGCATCAAGATTGATATCCCGAATCGTACAATCAATGTCCTGGTCGATGACGCAGAACTCGCCCACCGTCGTAGTGAACAGGATAGTTTGGGCTGGAAACCGCAAGCCCACAGGCCACGCCAAGTGAGCGCAGCATTGAAAGCTTATGCGCTACTGGCGACCAGCGCCGACATGGGCGCGGTCAGGGATTTGGAAAAACTGGAACAACTCGGCAAGCTCTGAGCGGCAAATCGATATTGAGCGGGATACTTGGAGCATTAATCCCGCTTTAAAATTCCTGGCATAAAAAAGCCCTCAAATCGAGGGCCTTTTTTATGCCTGGAATTTGATACTTATTAATTAAGCATCCAAATTGGCTCGCTTCAAATCCTCATCGCGCTTTTTCTCGCTCTGAACATAACGAATCAGATTTTGCGCATGGGATTTATATTTTTCGTCTTTACTCGCCTCTTGCAGGGCTTTAACAGAATCGTCGTATTTTTTTAAACTGAGATAAGCCGAGCCCATGTACATATTCACCTCGCCCTGGCTACGTAAATTGCCTTTCTGAAGCGCTTTTTTGGCAGCAGTGATGGAATCTTCAAACTTCTCCGCATCTAAATAAATTGCAGACAAAGTCGCATAAATTTTGCCGTTATCCATTTTCTGGGCTGCCTCTTCCATAATAGGAAGCGCGTCTTTAATTTCCTGGGATTGAGTCAGGGAAACCGCCCAGATCTCTAGGTTTTTGGCATCCCGTTGCACCAGCTTCGACTCGACACCTTTCTTCATCACTTTGCTGGCGAGATAGGGAGCGTCAGCACCCAAATAGAGATACGCCAAATTCTTGTACTGTGTCTCTTTATCAAACGCATCCGCAACATAAAGCGCGTCCAAAATCGCCAACTGCTGCTTTTCCTTGCCGTTCATACCGTACAAAGAGGCAAGCTGCGAGATAGTGCGCAGATTGGTGTAGTTCTCCACCAAAGTTACCGCCACTTGCTCCGCCGATTTAAAATCCTCTTTATCGATGAAGATCGCCAACTTCAGACGGTGCCAGGATTCTGCGCCAATCTCACCTTTTTGTTTGGCAAGATCAATGGACTTTTGTACCAGCTTGAGCGCCTCGTCCTTTTTACCCATCATGTAAAGGATTTGCCCCCGGCTGTAAAAATAGGAATCGGACACCGAGCTTGGGCAGAGGCTTTCCCATTTATCAAACATCTTCGTTGCTTCATCGTATTTTTCCAACGACGAGAGCAGTTGAGCGGTTTGATAGGTAAATCCCGCCTCCTGGGCAACTGGGATATCCGGAGCTTGGGCAATGACCTTCTTGAAATAATCAATCGCGAGGGGAACATTTTCCAAGTTGTATTGGATAATCGCCGCACGCTGATACAACTGCGCCCACTCCGACTTAGAGCAATCATCACAACGATCCAGATGATTCTTCAAAAGAGACCAGCCCTTTTTATAGTCCGGGGCTGCGGCTTTCTTGGTTTTCGGATCTTCCGGCGGTTGGATCAGATTATCGACTTCGTTGATCTGCTTGATAAACTTCTGCGATACCGTTTTAAGTTTGCGTTTTTCCGGCTCTTGTTTGCATCCCGGCAATTTAATTGCCGGAGCAACCGCTTCAGCGGCATTGGCCACTCCATAAGAAAAAGCAACTCCAGCCACTAACAAGAGGGCAATGACCCTGCGGAACGCATATGCTAATTGAGTCATAACAAGTTACCTCGCTTCACTATTTGGCCAGGCGATAGACATATTTATAGGCCTGATTCGGTACATCTACCGGCACACCATCAACAATTTTAGGTTTGAACTTGAGCTTTTCAGCTGCCTTCAAAGTGGAACGCTCGAAAACAGAATCCGGACACTCACCGAGAACCACGTCTTTTGTAGTGCCCTGGGCACTCACGGTAAATACTGCTACACAAAAACCTTCGGTGCCCTGTTGAGCCGCTCGACGGGGATACTCGGGCTCTGGCACAGACAGCGGAATCATATCTCCGTCCATCGTACTCAAACCTCCGATAGTGGGCTTTTCTGTAGTAGGGGCAGCTACCGATATAACATCCGTAGTCGCATCCGGTGTATCAAACTCCGGCTTCGGCATTTCCGGTGGCTGCTGCTCCACTTCTTCGGGTTTGTCGGGCTTGCTGGTATCGTATTCGGTTTCGATCTCCCGCTCCGGCATTACAATCTCCGGAACTTTAAATTCGATAACCTCGCCTGGACCTTTCAAGTTTGTTTGAATCAGGACATGCATTAACAGTATCAGGCCGAGAGTAACCCCTAATGCCATTGCTGCCGCGGTAAAGTATCTCGCGAAACTCATGCCGGTTACTCCTTCTGCACCGCGATGGACACATCCAACACGCCCAATTGACGGGCCGCCTGCGCAACATCATTCAATGTTTTAATATTGGACTTGGCGTCCGCTTGAATAATCACCGGACTCTTAGGATTATCAGCCAGCATGAGCTCAATCTGATCTTTAACAAACTGAGGGTCGATCTCATTCTTATCAATCCAGACTTTATTTTCAGCATTGATAGCAACAAGTATCTTGGCATTTTTCACTCGGGCGGTATTGGCGTCGGGGCGGTTAATCTCCACGCCCGGCTCCTTAATAAAAGTCGCCGTCACTATAAAGAAGATCAACATGATAAATACCACGTCGAGCATAGGGGTTAAGTCGATGGCCCCTACATCTTCATCAGCGGATCTTTTCCTGCTCATGGTCACTCTCTTTAAATCGGCTGGCCCATAGGCCAGCCTTTATTGAAGGTTTAACAACCCACTAGTGGTCCATCGTTAGATGGTCTTCCAATAATTGTTCTTCTCTATCAGCAATCTGATTGACCAATGTGCTGCCGAATACGCCTGAGATAGCGGCCACCATGCCAGCCATCGTTGGGATAGTGGCCTGCTTAACACCACCAGCCATGGACTTAGCATCCGCACCACCAGTGGTGGCCAACACGTTAAATACTTCGATCATCCCGGACACAGTTCCGAGCAGACCGAACAGGGGACAAAGCGCCGTGATGGTGCCTATAAGATCCAAGTTCGCACGGATGCTCTCGGATATACGAGACACCATTCCTAGACGTATCTGGTGGGCATTCCAGGACTTGCGTTCAGGACGCGCATCCCAGGTTTCAACGGTTCTTCTTACCGATCCGCGAAGCGCGCCCCGGTAGTACCAGAGCCGCTCGAAAATCAGTGTCCACAAGATGAACGTCAGTATGGCGATTGCAAAGAGCACCGGCCCGCCGGAGACCACAAAGGCTCTTACGGTTTCCAGCGCTTCGGTCGGGGACCAAGCCATAAGTATCTCCGGTTATTTGCCTTCGGATTTTTCGGCAATTATGCCGGCACTCTGCTCTTCCAAAACATGCAGGATCCGCTTGGCTTTACCACTCAAAATCGTGTGCATGAAAACTGTCGGAATCGCCACAACAAGACCCTGGACCGTGGTTACCAGAGCAGTGGAAATACCACCCGCCATTAATTTAGGGTCTCCTGCGCCAAAGTCAGTGATCGCCTGGAAGGTCTGAATCATACCGGTTACAGTACCGAGCAGGCCCATCAGCGGCGCCACCATTGAGATGATCTTGATCATGTTCAAACCGGATTCGATTCCCGGACGCTCTTTTAAGACCGCCTCCTCCAGTTTCAATTCCAGCGACTCACCGTCGATTCCCGGGTTGTCTTCTGCCACTTTCAGCACGCGTCCCAAAGGATTATTGGTGTTAGCACGTTTGGATTTGAGCTGAGCATTCACTTTTGCGCCAATGGCGGAGAGCGCCGCAAAACGCCAGATAATAAGCAGCAATCCCAATCCACCCAAGCCAATAAGAATGATGTATCCCACCAAACCACCCTGGGATATGCGTTCTTTCATGTCAGGACGAGCAACCATGATCTGCATGATTTCTCCACCCAAAGGCAAAGTAGGATCCACACCGACCTGAGTAAAGCCGCTGCTGGCATTTTCAATATCACCAGGATTGGGCAAGCCAGGTGGCTGCATACGTGGGACTTCAAGTGTGTCAGAACCCGCTTTAAAGAACAGATATTGGCCGCCGGAAACTGCACCATAGTTGCCTATGCGAACAACCGCCTGCTCGCTCTGCTGACCATCACCTGTTGCCACTTTGGCGTTGAACCGCACAACCTTGCCTGCTTCAACGGTCTCACGCTGGATTTCATAAATCAGGCGCTCAATCTCTTCAATAGTCGGCAGACTGGTTTCGTTATCCATTTTTTTGGAAAGTTCGGCAGCAAATTCTGCTCTTCCAGGATATTGCAAGGTAACCAAGGAGTTTTTCAAGTTTGCCTGTAAATCGCCGGAAGCGGTTTTCAGGTGACCGAACAGTTCTTTTAGCGAACCCAAACGCTCATCAAGCTGTGCCCGCAAAGCTTTAATTTGCAGATCTTGCTTTTCGTAGGTCGCCTCTAATTGTTCAGATCGGGTTTCTTCCTGAGCACGGCTTTTTTCCGCGTTGGCAAGCAGGGTTGCGCGCTGAGTTTTTTCACGCAGGAATTCCGCTTCGCGCTGCTGATGCTCCTTGCTCTCCCGCACCTTGCTCTCTTTCATCATTTGCAAAAGCTGTTCTAGAGAAGTGGCTTTGTCCTGCGCCTGAGCAGCACCAGCAAACAGCAGCGCACCAGCCATAACAAAATTTAAGAGATTGAATTTAGCAAAAATTCTCATTTTGCAGCCTCCGGAGCAGCGATGGGCAGGAGCATAATGTCGTTCTGGGCTTTTTTCTGGGCAATGCGAATGGCGTTGCGGATAGGCGTTTTATATGTCCCCGCGTCCAACTCAACCCACTGATTGGCGCCGCGATCCCACACTCCACTTAAAGATCCGTCCATAGTCTGATACATCAGTGATATACGACCGATAGCCAGAACATTAACTTTGATGTCTTGCCCACCGACGTTTAGATCGGCCTCATAAGTATCGACTTTGCGCGCGTATTCGGATTCGATACTGTAAATTTCCAAGACCTGACGGAATTTCTCAGCAATTGTAACGCTTGCATCGTCCATTAAACCGCGCACGCTGGTGATCCGCTTAAGACGATCTTCTTTGCGATAGGGCGCGTCAAGTTGTACAAATTGCTCAATCGCATCGAGCATTTCCAATACGAGAGGCTGAATCTGACGCTGGATAACGGTCACTTGAGCAGTTGACCCTTCCAAATTCGCCATTATGCTGCGCTGGCTTTCAAGCTGCTTTTCCAACTGCGTGTTGTAAATGCGCAAGCCTTCGATGGTTTTGCTGACCTGCTTAAATTTAGCAATCAGATCGGAAGTCTCGTCCTGCAGTTTGTTGATGCGCGCCTGGGATTTTTGCGCATCCTCAACTTTGGATTGACCAACGGCCAAAACAGCATCAAGCGACTGATCCGCGTGGGACCAGTTCGCCAAGATAGCTCCGGCTGTTAGCACTGTGGACAGTGCCACAGCTTTTATTCGCTGCTTTTTCATATTCCCCCCAACTCGGGTGCTTAGGATAAAAATACGGGCTGCTGAAAAACCTTCCCGCTGGAAATGTTCTCAGAAACTTGCGCTTTATGGACTGGGCCAAAAACGGGGTAGCGCATTTTAAGAGGAGCTCTCTGCAACATACAAATGTTTATCAAATCACGGTTTGGCGCCGGAGCCTCGGCATAACTTTTAGTAACACCTCGCCACTTAAACCCGCCAAAACGGTAACAACCCGGTAACAACTCCCTGCGCCACCATTCAAATCGATGCTAAAACGGGGCGTTCAAATTTCCTTTTTTGGGCAATGACTTTCAATACGTTCATATATTGCGAATACATAATCGAATGGATTCGCCTGATCTGCGGAGCAGGCTTGGCGACTTTTTTCAAACCACTGCAAGCGGTTCCACTCGGGGAAAAATGCATCACCTTCGACGCCTGCCTGTACTTCTGTCAAATAGAGCCGATGCGCCAGTGGCAACGCCTGCTCATATAGCGTGGCGCCACCGATCAACATAACCTCCCGGACACCCATTACTAGCGCCGCCCGTTGCGCCTCTACCAATGCCTCCTCCAAACTGTTTACCACGGTAACACCCGCAGCATTCCAGTCGCTTTGAGTAGTGATCACGATATTGATGCGTTGCGGTAGCGGACGACCGATGGATTCAAACGTTTTGCGCCCCATGATTATGGGATGACCGAGGGTGAGCCTTTTAAAATAGGCGAGGTCCGCGGGCAAATGCCAAGGCAATTTGTTGTCGCGACCTATAACGCGATTCTGCGCTAACGCGCAAACGATACTTAACTCGGGAGAATTCATGGGCGCCTAAACTGCAATGGGAGCCGCTATATGAGGATGAGACTGATAATTCTGCAAAACAAAATCCTCGTACTGAAAATCGAAGATATTCCGCACCTCTGGATTCAACGCCATGGTTGGCAGGGACAAAGTCTGGCGGGATAACTGCAAATTCACCTGCTCCAGATGATTCGTATAAAGATGAGCATCGCCGAAGGTATGAATAAAATCGCCCGGCTTCAGTCCCGTCACTTGCGCCATCATCAGGGTCAGAAGGGCGTAGGAGGCGATGTTAAAAGGAACGCCGAGAAAAATATCCGCGCTGCGCTGGTAAAGCTGGCAGGACAGTCGTCCATCCAAGACATAAAACTGAAACAAGGTATGACACGGCGGCAATGCCATCTTTCCTGCTGCAGCATTGGCGCTGGGCGACACCCCTTCGTCCGGCAGGAAGGCGGGATTCCAAGCGCTGACAATAAGACGGCGGGAATGGGGTTTGCGTTTGATCTGTTCCACCACATCGCTGATCTGGTCGATGATACCGCCGTCGGGGGTCGGCCATGATCGCCATTGCGCACCGTAGACAGGGCCGAGTTCACCACTCTCTGTTGCCCATTCGTTCCAGATGCGCACCCCGTTCTCCTGCAGGTAACGAACATTGGTGTCGCCTTTGAGAAACCACAGCAGCTCGTGAGTGATGGAGCGCATATGGCATTTTTTGGTGGTCACCAAAGGAAACCCTTGGGCCAGGTCGAAACGCATCTGGTAGCCGAAGACACTTAGGGTACCCACGCCCGTGCGATCCTCTTTACGGATACCGGTATCCCGGACATGGCGCATCAGATCCAAATACTGCTTCACACAATACCCCGTGCCTGCTGCAACTGCCGGCGCTTGAATTCAAGGCTGTAGGTCCAGATTAGAATACCGGCACCGACGAGGATCATCGGCACGCATAGAATCTGGCCGCGCGTCACCCAACCGAAAAGGTCAAAACTGATGTGCGCATCGGGTTCGCGGAAGAACTCCACAGTAAAGCGGAATGTGCCATATAAAAGAAGGAATAGGCCGATGACCGCCGCGCGCGGACGAGGCTTGCTGGAAAACCAATAAAGAATGACGAACAACACCAAGCCTTCCAAGAAGGCTTCGTATAGCTGTGAAGGGTGCCGCGGTAATCCAGTGGGATCCTTGGGGAAAACCATCGCCCAGGGGACATCTGCCGCACGTCCGTATAACTCACCGCCGATAAAGTTGCCGATGCGGCCAAAAAAGAGTCCGGGGCAGGCAAACGGCGCCACAAAATCCACCAGATCAAAAAAGTTTTTGCCATGCCGATGGGCAAACAAAAGCATAGCGATGGCATAGCCTATCAATCCGCCATGGAATGACATGCCACCCTCCCACACCCGGAAAATCAGCAAGGGATCGCTCATCCAGGCCTGGAAGTTGTAGAAAAAGACATAGCCTATGCGCGCGCCCAACACTAATCCCATGGCGGAATAAAATGTGAGGTCCTCTACCTGACGCGCTTCCACCACCATGGGGCGCATTTTTGCGCGCCTGTACGCTAAGGCCCATCCAGCTGCAAAACCAACCAGGTACATGAGGCCGTACCAATGGATATTGAAGGGCCCCAGGGTTTTGCCTGCGATGGTGAAGGCCCCAATGGAAACGGCAACAGGATCTATTTCCGGGTATGTCAGCATGAAGGAAGGCCTGCCCTTGACGGAAAACGAGGGCGCATCATAAGCAGAAAACGCCTTCCGGTCTATTGCAGGGGTCTACTGAGGGAGTTTTGGTTTGAGGAGTCGGGAGAGGCCATATTCGTCGAAGGTTTTTTCGATGGCGCGGCTCACAGATTCGGTATCCGGCAATACCATCACTTCTGCCAGCAGTTTTTCCGCCTGCTCAAGCGTGATGCGGCGAATGACGGATTTAACCTTCAGCAGGTTTGTTGCGCTCATGGACAAAACATCGAACCCCATGGCCACCAGCAGCATGGCAGCAGACGGGTCGCCCGCCAACTCACCGCATATTCCAACAGGTACACCCTGGCTATGGCTTTCGCGCACCACTGTCGCCAAAGCGCGCAGCACGGCGGGATGCATCGGTTGATAGAGGTCTGCCACTCGCGCATTGTTGCGGTCCACTGCGAGCAGGTACTGGGTAAGGTCATTGCTGCCAACTGACAAAAAATCCGCCCGAACCGCAAGTTCCCGAGCCTGATAAACCGCAGAGGGCACTTCCACCATGACGCCGATAGGCGGCATCTGGATGTTGTAACCTTCGTCCAGCAACTCATCAAACGCGCGGTAAATCAGCATTTGGGCCACTTCCAACTCGGGAATCGAGGAAATCATCGGCAGAAGTATGCGCAAATTATTAAGATCCTCACTGGCCTTGAGCATGGCTCGCACCTGGGCCAGAAAGATCTCAGGATGGTCAAGGGTGATGCGTATGCCGCGCCAACCCAGGAATGGGTTGTCCTCGGAAATGGGGAAATAAGGCAGGGACTTGTCCCCGCCTATATCGAGAGTGCGCATGGTCACCGGGTGAGGAGCAAACGCCTGCAGTTGCTCGCGATAAACCAAACGCTGCTCTTCTTCCGAGGGAAACCTGTCGCGCAGCATAAAAGGGACTTCCGTGCGATAAAGGCCCACACCTTCGGCACCGCGCTCCAGGGAAAGCATGGCGTCCGCCATCAGGCCGGTATTCACCCAGAGAGCAACACGATGGTTATCCAGGGTTTCGCAGGGCAGGTCCTTCAACTCCTCCAGCCCAGCCACTAATTGCAGATCTTCTTCGACAATATCCTGATAGTGCGCTTTAAGGCCCGGTGATGGGTCGCTATAAACCGTGCCGTGGTAACCATCCACGACAATTTCACGGCCATCGAGCTTGGTATAAGGCAGGTCAACGGCTCCCATTACCGTAGGGATACCCATGGAGCGCGCCAAGATGGCCACGTGGGAATTACCTGAGCCGCGCACTGAAACAAGTCCTGCCAGTTTGCCTTGTGGCACCTCACCGAGTACGGAGGCGGTGAGCTCCTCGCCGATCAAAACAGTGTTTTCGGGGTAGACGCGCTCTTTTTGCGCGGATTCCTGCAAGTAGGCGAGCACACGGCTACCCAGATCCTGCACATCCGAAGCGCGCTCGCGCAAATAAGGATCGTGCATGCTGGAGAAATTTTTGACATGATCGAGGATCACATCGCTCCAGGCGTACTGGGCGGAAAATCCTTCGAGGATACGCTCGGTAACCTCTCCACCAAGCGAAGCGTCATCCAGCATGCCGAGATAAGCGTCGAACAATACCTGCTCTTCCTTATTGAGGCGCAGCTTGAGTTCGTCACCGAGACGTTTGACATCTTCCCGCACCGCCGCCAGGCAACTTTGGAAAAACGCCAGTTCCTCCTGCGGGTTTTCGCAGGTCTGGTAAGGCACGGCGGTGAGATCCGCCAACGGAGAAATCACTATAGCACGACCTATGGCCACACCTGGGGCGCCAGCCACGCCGGAAAACTTCGCCTCGCGCGCCTGATTATTCGCCCCCATCACATTGAGAGCACCCGTGGCCTCCGCGTGGGCTATGACACCGGCCAATTGCGCGGACATAGTCACCAAAAAGGCTTCCTCCCCCTCGTCGAACTTTCGCCGTTCGATCTGCTGCACCACCAATACACCCAGGACAATGCGGTGGTGAATGATGGGGACACCGAGAAAGGAGCTGTAGCGCTCTTCACCGGTTTCGGGGAAATATTGGTATTTCGGGTGGGAATCTGCCTGATCAAGATTGAGCGGCTCCTCCCTGGCGGCCACCATGCCAACAAGCCCCTCGTTGAAACTGAGACGCACCTGGCCTATCGCCGCTTCATTCAAACCGTCTGTCGCCATGAGCGTGTAATTACCCTGCGGGTCCCGCAGATAGACGGAACACACATGCGTATCCATGGCGCCTTTTACTCGGGCAACGATGATTTTCAAGACCGACGGGAGATCCCGTGCCGAATTCACTTCTTGCACAATACTGCGCAGTGAATTCAGCATGCTTCAGACTCCGGGTTATCGAGGTTTTCCTGGTACAGGGACTGCAAAGGGGAAAGTTCGCGCAACGCACGCCTATAAACGTCGCGCTTGAAGGCGACCACATTGTTGATCGGATACCAATAGCTCACCCAACGCCAATGATCGAATTCGGGGGAATCGTTGAGGGTGACGTTGACCCGCTCATCGCTGCCAAGAAAGCGCAACAGAAACCATTTCTGCTTTTGGCCCACACAGACCGGTTGCTGTTGCCGCACATAACGCGCCGGTAATCGGTAACGCAGCCAGCCCCGGGTAACACCGAGTATCGCCACATCCTGCGGCAACAAACCCACTTCCTCCTCCAGTTCGCGATAAAGCGCCTGTTCGGCGGATTCGTGATGTTTGATGCCGCCCTGGGGAAATTGCCAAGCATCCTGACCACCAATGCGTCGCGCCCACAGCAATTCCCCTCGGGAATTGGTCAGGATGATGCCCACATTGGGCCGAAAACCATCGGCGTCGATCACGGCGGCCTCACGCTTGTTGTTATACTAGTCGGGCTATTGTTTCACAGTTGGTCAACGTCAGCAATTTGACCGAAATCCTGTACTTACAGCCATTCGATATACACTCAATCATCTATAAAACACTCACTGAACATCTCTGGAGCCTGCTTTGAGTTTAGCGATTTTTGACTTGGACAATACGCTTATTGCCGGCGACAGCGACCATTTGTGGGGTGAATTCCTGATTGAGCAGGGATGGGTGGATCCGGCTGTCTACCAAGCTGAGAATGACCGATTCTATCGGGACTATCAAAATGGCGGCCTGGATATTCACGCTTATCTGGCCTTTGCATTAGCACCATTGCGCGGCTATACCCCTACCGATCTCAAAGACCTTCACCAGGCTTTTATGACACAAAAGATCGACCCGATCTGGTTGCCCAAAGCGGAAGCCCTCATTGAGGAACATCGCGGGCGCGGCGATACGCTTCTGATCATAACCGCCACCAATCGTTTCATAACCGAGCCCATCGCACGGAAATTGGGTGTACCGCATTTATTGGCATCCGAGCCTGAACTGGTGGAAGGCTGCTACACCGGCCGTGCGACAGGAACTCCTTGCTTCCAGGGTGGAAAAGTGACGCGTCTGCGCGAATGGTTGGCGCTTACAGATCAACCTTTGGAAAGCAGTTATTTTTATTCCGACTCCGCCAACGACATACCGCTATTGGAAGCCGTGAGCCACCCGATCGCCGTGGATCCGGATCCACGATTGCTCGCCTATGCCCAAAGGAAGGACATTCCCATTATCAGCCTGCGATAAATCATCCCATGTTGCGTTTATTTGCTCTTTGCCTGCTCACCATGTTGATGAGTTGCACCCAGGATAAGGAACGGGAGTCGATTCCGGCCAAACCCGCTTCCGATTCTAATTCCAATACCCGTACGCGCAATGCCGCGGAAAATGAACCGGTGGTGCGAACAGAAAGTCCGGCGTGGCCCCTGGGTCAGGATCACGTGGAGCAAAGCCTGATCGCTGCCCAGGAACTCAGCGCGGCAGTGGATCGGCTGCTGTTAACGCCGAATATCGAACATCTGGAAAAGGCTCAGGCTGCTTGGCGCAAGACCGCAGGGCAACTGGAGCAGCTCTACGTTTTCACACGTCTCGGGGCTGTAGCTCCGCAACTATTTCAAAGATTACTGGAGTTCCAGTTTAATCTCACCGCCTGGCCCATCCAGCCGGGCTATCTCGATAGCTATGGCGAGCACCCCTACTCCGGAATCGTATTCGATGTGGGCATGCTGGTAACGGAAGAATCGCTGCGCGAACAGCACGGTATGACGGATAGGGCGGACGCCACCTTGGGTATCTATGCAATAGAATTTTTATTGTTCGGCGAGCAAAACAACCGCGGTCCGTTGGTGTTCCAACCGATTACCGTTCTGAATGACAAATACCGTGCAGATGGCTATCAGGATGTCACTGAATTGCCACGTAACCGCCGACGCGAATTGCTGCGGCTACAAACGCAGATTCTGGTAGCGGATCTGAGACAGCTTCAGGTGCAATGGTCCGACACCCAGCCGGGACAGCTCCGCTATCAATTTGAAACCTTGCCCGCACCGCAACAGGTAGAGCTGTTAAGTAAAGCGGCTATCGCCCTGGTAACGGAACAGCTGGTGACACTGGCGAATCAGCAGAAACCTGCCGACAGCCTCATCAACGGCAATGATCTATGGCAGAACCAACAGCTCGCGGACCGGCTGACAGCGCAGCTGACGGGATTGTCGCGCTTGCATCAGATCCAAAATCTGGGTACTGATGTCGATCGGCAGATTCAGTCCGGCCTCGCGTCCCTCGCCGCTGTCATCAACCTGCCACCTCTGACGGAAAAAGGCCTGTCCACGCGAGTGAACTGGCAGGACACCTATGCCGCATTGCGCGAATTGGTGCGGGCGCTGAACCCAGCGGAGCAAACCGAAACGCCGCCGGGTGAAACGACACAGGAAAACTAGAAATCACATCTGCGCAGAGTATCAACAGTCGCATTCCCAGCCCCGTCAAGGCTTCACAATTTTTACCGCCATTTCCGCCACAGCACCATTGCGCTTCTGCTCGCGGAAATTCTCTGCCGCTCGGGCGACCGCTAAGAGCGTCTGCTGTTTGTGTTTGCCGCCGGCAGTCCAGAATTTTTCCAGATTCACTTTTATACGACTCAACAGGCCGCGCTTGCGCAACGCCACATCCTGCAATAAATCCAACGCCGTGCAGGCGCCCGCGTGTGGGCTGCAATAGTTTCCGGAAGTGAGCTGCGGTTGACGCGCCACACGTGCCCTGAACTCCTCCGAATTCCATCCGAGGGACTGTAGCGCATCCTGCATTTCCTTTTCCGCCATCTGCCGCGCCTTGAACAACTGCATCTGCACGCGGCTGTAAACATTCACCGCACCGTCTCCGTTGGTTTCGATTGGCAGAAAAATCGCACTGGGATACAGCTCAGTAATCAGCGATTGCACGCCATCCGATACGGCACTCGATGGCATGCAGCCAAACGGCTTAATACTCAGCGTCATATTGACCTTCTGGTCAACCACATTGTGAATCAGTTTGCCCACCTCCATGTGCCCTTCGCCGCCGCGCAAATTATTGTCGTAAAAGCTGTGGCTGATTTGCGCAATATGATCCATATCCGGCAGATGGTAATGACGCAATCCGAGAATCCTGGCGTAGGAATAAAACAGCCCGCGTACAAACCATTCGGCAATACGCAGCATCCAAAGTTTTTTTCCGACATTCACATTTTCCAGTGCGAACTTGCTGCCCAGGCCATCCTCACCGATACGCTTGTCGGCACCTTTCAATTTGGCGCGTTCCAAGGTGTCGTATTTGGCACCCCATAACAAATATAAAATCCAGTTGGTCACCAACTGGATATCCACTTCTGCGCCCTCCTTTTCTAAAAAGTGCTGCATTTTATAATTGCCGTCACCTTCGGTGGTCATCGCCCAGAATTCGCCAATAATCGCCACGCGCGGTTTAATCAGTGTGCGGTCCACTTTAATTGCGGCCAGCTCCCGGCGGGTCTGCCACAACGCTTTCAAGAGCCCCTTACGCGTTTCGAATGCGCGGGCGATACGCTGCTTAGCGCGATCGAGTGCCGCGTCGGTTGCTCCTGCTTCCACCTCATAGGGACGAATGCGATACATCAACGCGTTCAGTGCATCACCCAACAAAATGGCCTTGCCAATGGTGACAAAAAATTGTGCGTCGATTTTTAAACCCAGCTCCTCGCCAGTAGCCTGTTTGATGCCACCCGCCTGCTGAAAGAGAATGACACGAAAGCCCTCAAAGCCTGCATCGCGAAGCGCTTTGCGATATTCGGTGACATAGGTGCCAAAACGACATGGGCCACAGGATCCGGCGGTGGCAAAAATATATTTTTTTACGATCTCCTGTTTCGTCTCACCCGCCGATTCCAGCGCTTTCAATTTTTTGACCAGATTGCCCACTGTGAAATAGGTGGGATTACACTGGCCCCGATTGCCGAACTCCCGGCCAAACTGTAAAGCGCGGTTATCCGGAACATCCATGGCTTCCACCTTGTAGCCCAATCCGCGAAAGGCGGATTGAATAAAAAGGTCATGCGCCATCGTCAGGCCCGCATGTAAAATAGTGGTGTGCGCCCGCTGGGAAGCGACAAAATGGGTGGGATTCAGGTCGCGCCACTGCTCCTTGGGCGCCTTGTTCTCCCCGGCCTGCTCCCGCTCCATCTGCTTGAGGTTTTCCTCAATTGCGTGGAGATACTCCGCCGCGCTATTTTCTGATGCGCTGCTTTCCGATGGCTGGCTGGTTTTAGCAGCGTCGTAGAATTTTGGATTCATCACCTGGCTCCTCAGTCGATTTCAACAGCGGCAATTAAATTGTTGTGCGATACCATGGCGCCGATGGGCATTGCCATAGCAGGCTGCTCGTCCAGCTCTAACAGTTGTTGTTTGCGCTGATGCCATTTTTCCAGCTCCAACACAAATACCTTATCCTGCTTAATTTTTTCGGGAGCCGCCTCCAACAGCGCCAAGCGTTTTTCCACCAGGGCGCGCTCCAGCTCGCGCTCTTTCCGCATCTGGTCCTCCAGCTTCTCTTCCGCCAACCTAAGCGTATAGCCATAGGTTTTAACCCGGATTTTTATCGAGCCAGAAGGCTTGTTGGCATCTATATCGTGCAAAGCCGAATAAGGTGAACCGGAAGCTTCCATTATGCGGTCGATCAATCCGTAAGTCGGCGCATCGTGGCCGCATTTAAAGCTGGATAGATCCAACACCGCCACATTGGGATGCCGCGCGGCAAATTTGGCTGCCCAGACTTTCTGGACACTGTTGACGCTGTAGTTTTCCGGCCATATATCGTGAATTTCCAGCGGCGATGAAACGTGTTGTTTTGCCAGATCCTCTTTAAAGAAACGCTCCAGGTATTTTTTATCCTTGGGGATGGAGCGCATGGAAAGTATCGGATATCCCATAGCCTGATATTCCTCCATCACGCTGTGGTTCATGCCTGGATCATTGTGATAGGGACGGCCGATCATCAGCAGTGCCATGCGGCTGTCCGCCTCTATCGCATCCAGAATAATGCGGCCCTTCTCCTGCATATGCTCGTCGAAATTCTTCAGCGCTTTATACGCCTGGTCCACGGCAAAATTATTTTCATCCTCCGTCATATGCAGATATTCGGCAAAGGCGGCAAACATTTTGGATTTCAGCAACAGCGGTTCATTGAGCGAAACCGCTGTATCCAGATAGACGATATCGCGTTGGGCAAAAAAATCCTGCTCCTTGGTAAATGCCGCCCCTATTACATTCGGCGTTCCCGCCACAATCGGGCAGCAGGCAGTATCCATTACCCCCTCCACAAAAGTTGGTATGTGGGTAATGGCGGGGAAAAAGATCAGATTAAGGGGTTTTTCCACATGGTGTACAAACAACAGATTGTGAATATGCGCCTGTACCACCTTGGCAGGAAAACACGGGTCCACGGAACCGTATTTACCGCCGGCCTGCCACATCTCCTCGCCAGAATCGTCGGAAAAAACAATATTGCGAGACTTCATTCCGAGAGCTTCAAAGTAGGCACGCCAGAAAGGTGCTGTACTCCAGATATTCAATGCCTTGGGGATGCCGATACGAATGGCTTCGCGATTTTTCTGGGCCGTGGTATCCGAGCGAATAAAACCGCGTCGGATCGCTTTGTGTTTTACGCCTCCCAGAAAAGTGCGCTTGACCTCAACATCATCAATAGCCGTTCCGGCTTCCGGCATGGGCGTCACTTTATAAAGCGGCTTAAATGCCCAGGTGGCTTCATAGTCCACCAGGTTGGGAAAGGCGATCATGCGCTCGCGGCGTTTCTTATTGAGCGCTCGTAGGGCGTCATGGTCCTCCACCGTGCCTTTCTCACAGGAAAATCCGGAGATGTAACGCACGGTTTCCTCTTTGCTGACATGGGCATCGATAAATGTGCGCGAACAATTATTCGGGCAAAAATTGCAACGGGTTTCCTCGTCGTTGCGGGTGGTGTAATACAGATTTATTGCCGATTCCAACCCGATAAAAGAGGAGTAGCCGCGACGCTGCACCACACGGATAGCTTCAAAAGCAGCGCCCAATGCTCCGGCTTCGCCTGTGTGCGGATGCACTTGCACCTCTGCATCAGGCACACGCTCCTGAATATAATCCACCTGGGCTTTTACCGCGGCCATATTTTTCTGCGTGCCACCCTGCAACACAAAAAAACGTCCCAGTTCCGCCATGCGCGGAATCTGCACCACGTATTGCCAGATATTCTTGGGTAGCACCAGCGCCAGGCCCGCGAGCAATTCCTCACCGTTATAACCTTCCTTCTGGAAATTCACGCGATCCGAATCGAGAAATACCGCGCAACCGTAACTGAATTCCGGTGAAAGTTCCGCGTTAAAGGCCTTTTCCGCGTACTGTTCCACCGGCACACCAAACTGGTCTGCCATGGCTTGCAATAACATGCCATTACCTGCGCTGCAGGAATTGGATAAACGGAAATTTTTTATGGTGCGATTCTGCATGAACATGACTTTGATGTCCTGCCCACCCACATCACAGATGACATCCACATCGGGAAAATAATGCTGTGCGCTTTTCATATGCGCGACAGTTTCGACAATATTGGCGTCGGCCTTCAAAGCCGCCTCCATCACATCCCCCGCGTACCCGGTCACGCCAAATCCTTTGACATGCAGTTGTGCGCCCTGCGCTTGCGCCCAGGCTTGCAATTGCTGAAACATATTTTTCATGTCTTCCAGCGGATTGCCTTTGGATAACTGATAAACCTTCTGCAGGATTTCGCCTTCGGCGTTCACCAAAACACATTTGCTGGAGGTGGAGCCGCCATCGAGCCCGATAAAACCTTCGATCACCGATTGCCCGATGGGCTCGCGCGGTTTAAAAGAGGGAACCTGGTAATGCTGGACGAATTCAATCGCCTCATTTTTATTGGCCACGAGGGGCGGGCCGGCATTAGCGCCCAGCTGTGCCTTACGGCCGTCGCGAATGAAAGATCTAAGGCGATCCAAGCTTTCACAGTAGGCGACATTCTGCTCATGCAATCCAAACAATACCGCGCCGTACGCGGCGTAATATTCCGAATTTTCCGGTGAAAAAATTAATTCTTCGAGCGGTATATCCTTGGGATAATCAAACCCGCGCTCCTCCCAGGTCTGTGGAATGCGGTAGCGCCAGCAATCGCGCAAAAAAGGCAGATAGGTATTGGGGCCGCCGAGCAATAACACTTTTGGCTTTAACGTATTGCCGCGCGTTAATACCGAAATATTCTGGCTGACAATCGCGTCCGCCAGCGAACACATGATTTCATTCGCCGGGATGCCACTTTTTATCAAGTTAACAATATCGGTTTCCGCAAAAACGCCGCATTTGGCCGCAACGTGATGCAGTTTGGTGGGATCAAAAACCAGCTTGGAGACCTGGTCGCGGGGCATACCCACTTTGATAAAACATTTATCGATGGTGGCGCCAGTACCAGATGCGCATTTATCGTTCATGGAGGTGGTCGCGCGTTTTTCGCCAGTGGTCTCGCTGGTTTTAAACATGATGATTTTCGCATCCTGTCCACCAAGCTCAATCACACTGCCCACATCCGGGTGCATTGCCTCCACCGCCATGGTGACCGCATTCACCTCCTGAATAAATTTGGCATTGAGATGCGGCGCCAGCGGACCGGAACCGGAACCCGTGATAAAAATCCGCGTATTTTGTAAGGAAATATGGGGCAGATCGGCGAGCACCTGCTCGATCATTTCGAGAACTTTTTCTGCCTGCCGGGTTTCATGACGCGCGTAGCGGGACCAGAGAATCGCTCGTTCTTGCGGTTCTACGGCAACCAGTTTGACGGTTGTGGAGCCCACATCAATACCAAAGGTGAGTGGTTGATGATCCATGATGCTTACCGTTGCTTGCTGTTGCGATTGGAAATCAGCGCCGAGCGTCCGGATACTTATTGTTATGACAGGACCAGAGAAAACCGCAACCACGGCGCTGTAGGTGCCTAACCCTAGCGCAAAACATTTTAAAAACCAAGCAAGCCACTCGGATATTCGGCGGGATTGCAGACTGCGCTCAATTTATTAGGTAACGCAGCCGCGCCAAATCCTTATTAAAAATATGGAATTATTTTCCCACCACGGAAATGGAACCTATTCCAGAAACACGCGGTAGAACTGCGCCTTGAGATAATCCGTTTCCGGTATCGCCGGATGCACCGGATGATCTGGCCCCTGGCCGCCGTTGTAGATCAGCTGCGCTTGTCGATCCAGATGTCGCGCCGCGCCCCGCACAATTTCCTGCAATGTGTCGCGGGTCAACGGCATGGAACAGGATGCCGAAACCAGCAGCCCATCCCTACCCAACAGGCGAATTGCCAGCTCATTGATATGCCGATAGGCCGCTTCACCAGCCTCCTGGTCTTTGCGCTTTTTGATAAATGCCGGGGGGTCCAACACCACTACATCAAACTGGCTTTTATCGGCCACGAGATTCTTCAGCACTTCCACGGCCTTACCGCGCACAGCCGCCACTTTGTCGCCAATCTGGTTGAGCTTCGCGTTGTGGAGCACCCCTTCCACCGCCGCGTCCGACGCGTCCACACAGGTGACATGGCTGGCACCGGCGATGCCCGCCTCTATTCCCCAGCCGCCCATGTAGGAAAACACATCCAGCACACGTTTATCGCGCACAAGGTTCTGCAGATAGGCGCGATTGACTCGGTGATCATAAAACCAGCCCGTCTTTTGACCGGTGGTGGCAGAAACTTCAAAGCGTGCGCCATTTTCCGTCAGAACCAAGGTATCGGGTACGTTGCCCACAATCCGCACCTGGTCCTCCAGCTCCTCCAATTCCCGAGCGCCGTGATTGTTGCGCACCACCATGCCCTTGGGTTTGAGCAGTTGATCCAACGCCGCCAGCAGGTCGTCCAACAGGCGATCAAAACCCGCCACCGCAATCTGCACCACCAAATAATCGCCGTAACGGTCGATCACGACTCCCGGTAAAAGATCCGAGTCACCATAGACCAAACGATAGTAGGGTTCAGCAAAACACATTTCCCGCAACTGCAAAGCCTGAGTGAGGCGTTGCTTCAGAAATTTGACGTCCAGTCGTTGGCGACTGTCCCGGGTCAGGAGCCGACCGCAGATCAGCGCATTCGGATTGATAAAGGCGAGCCCAAGTGATTGTCCGCCAGCGGAAAACACTTCGGCCATGTCCCCGGGTGAAAAACTCTTCAGAGGCGTTTTGGCGTTATTGATTTCGTTGGAATAAATCCACAGATGACCTTTTTTGATACGGCGGTCGGCCTGGGAGTTGAGCAACAGGGGGGCGAACTGGGTCATGGAGGTCTCACGGATTAAAGCGGCGCGGCATTATGCGCGAGCACCCGGAGACGGGCAAACAGCGGAAAAGACACCGCCACAGGCGGTGTCTTTTGGAATCAATCAATATTGACCAAATGCTCAAAGATGGCGTTGTACCATTTGGCGCCCATGCGTACATAACCCTGGGTGTTGGGATGGATACCGTCCGCGAGTTCCGAAGATGGAAAGCCCGTGAACTGATCGATAAAAAGCACATTTTTGCCCTGCAGTCTGCGCTGCTCTACCACATTGGGGATTTGTGCATTGTATTGGCTGACGGCGCTGGCCATCTGCGGCCAGGGAATAATATTGGAAATCACCACCAACGCATTTGGTGCGCGGGTGGTGATTTCGTCTATCAAGGTTCCAAGGCGATTCTGAGCGCCGGCCGCGCCCGCCCACATATCATTCGTACCCGCGTGCAGTAAAACAATGTGCGGATTCACGTTCATGGCGTTCTGCTTGACGATGTCGGTGATCTGCTGAATAGTCCAGCCGCTGTGGCCCTCGTGGGCCCGCGGAAATGGCTTGCCGGCGACGGTCGTGGGTCCATTCTGGGAGCCTCCCACATAGGTGATATCCATGCCGGCCTCAACCGCCAGACGAAATAATTCAATCCGATAGCCACCGCCGCCGCTCACCCCCACGCCGTCCGTAATCGAGTCGCCCAAAGGCAGGATCTTGCACGGCGCATCGGAGGGACAGAACTTGGATACCGCGCCCGATGACGAGCTGCTGGAACTGCTCGATGAACTGCTACTGGACGATGAACTGGACGAGCTGCTGCTGGAACTACTGGATGATGAGCTGGTTGATGAACTGCTGCTCGAAGTGGAAGATGAACTGCTACTGGAAGAACTGCCGGAGGAGGTAGTGCCACCGCAACTGATCAGCACGGCGCTGACCGAAGCGAGGCAAATACCTCGAAGGGTATGCAGGTTAAACATGTCGTGTCCTCTATTTATTTATATGAGTTCGGGCACCCTATGCCTCTGCCCCGACAACGACAAGCCTGAACCCCGCAAAATACAGGGCATTGTGAGTAAAACGTGAAAGCAATCTACTTTTATTGCAGATCAACGTCGCCTTAAAAAGGGAATTTTCCGCCAATAAAAATTACCCCTATTTACACACTTGGCACGGAATACCGGCATGACATTTTTTAGAAGCGTGAATGTAATCTGATTATGGAAACAGAGGAATTTGAAATGGGTCAAAAAGTCTAGTGCGCACTCGTTCCTCGTCTAAACTTACTGCCTGCCACACAGAAATAAAAAAACGATCATTACAAAAAGATAATGGCCATAACAAAGTGAGCTTCCCATGCCGATCCGCGCCACCGCTTTCAGCCTCCTGATCACCAGTTTCCTGTTCTCTCAAATTTCATTTGCGGATATACGCCTGCCCAAACTCGTGTCATCCGGAATGGTGTTGCAGCGGGACGTGGAGGTGAAAATCTGGGGTTGGGCCGACCCGCAGGAAAAAGTCAGCGTGCAATTTGACAAAAAGTCATTTAACGCGATCACAGATAAAGATGGCCATTGGTCTCTATCTCTGCCCGCTCATTCCGCCGGCGGTCCCCACACCATGACACTTGAGGGTAAAAATACCCTGGTATTGGAGGACATCATCTTCGGCGACGTGTGGCTGGCATCCGGCCAGTCCAACATGGAGTTGACCCTGGCCAGGGCCGAGCCGCGCTTTGCCGACGAAATACCCAAAATTCACAATACGCTCATACGCCAGTTTGAAGTGCCGGACCGGTTCAACTTCAAAGAGCCGCAGCGGGATCTTGAAGGAGGCCAATGGTTGCCCGCCACCCAGGAACACATTCGCGCGTTTTCCGCTATCGGCTACTTTTTTGCCGACGCCATTCAACGCAGTGAAAAAGTGCCGGTCGGCATCCTCAACGCCAGCCTGGGTGGTTCTCCGGTGGAAGCCTGGATGAGTGAGGGCACGCTCAAAAAATTCCCCGATGCCCATGCCGAGGGCTTGCGCTTTCGCGATGACAAATTGATTGAGGAGATCACCCAATCGGACCAGGCGCGCATGAATGCCTGGTTCGCCGAACTGAACAGCAAGGATGCCGGTTTTAAACAGGACAAATACCTGTGGGCGGAGCCACAGCTGGACACCTCAAGCTGGCAGACATTCCAGGTGCCAGGCTATTGGCCGGAGAGTGGGAAAGGCCCGGTGAATGGCGTCTTCTGGTTCCGCAAAACGATTGACCTTTCCACCGTTCAGGCGGGACAGGAAGCGCTGCTGGTTCTGGGGGCAATTGTGGATGCAGACCAGGTGTTCGTGAACGGCACCCAGGTGGGCAGCACCGGTTATATGTATCCGCCGCGTCGGTACAAGGTACCCGCCGGCGTCCTCAAGCCCGGCGCCAATAACATCACCGTGCGTGTGACCAGCCAATCAGGGCGCGGCGGGTTCGTATCGGACAAGGTCTACGCCCTGCAATTTCCCGACTCGAGTCTGGATCTCACAGGACCCTGGCTCTACCGACAGGGCGCCACCATGCCCGCCCTCGGCTCACAAACCTTTATCCGCTGGAAGCCCATGGGTTTGTTCAATGGGGAGATAGCTCCGCTGCTGAATTACCGCATCAAGGGCGCCATCTGGTATCAGGGGGAGTCCAACGCCGGCAATGGGCTGGCCTACCGGGAGCGGTTTCCCGCAGTGATCCAGGACTGGAGACAGCATTGGGGCCAGGGGGACTTTCCCTTCCTATTTGTGCAACTTGCGAATTATCTGCCACCGGGCGCGCCCGCGGATGACACCGGCTGGGCCCTGACGCGCGAAGCGCAGCTGCAAACCCTGAAGCTGCCCAACACCGCCATGGTGGTGTCCGCGGATGTGGGCGAATGGAATGACATACATCCGCTCGACAAGAAAACGGTGGGAGAACGCCTGGCTGCCGCCGCGCTGAATCTGGCTTACGGGCACAAAAACGTTTACTCGGGACCGCTGTTCAAATCGGCCAAAATCCAGGGCAAAAAAATGGTGTTGAGTTTTGAGCACACGGGGGGCGGCCTGGTGGCCAAAGACGGGAAATTAGGCGGATTCACGATCGCCGGCGCCGATGGCAAGTTCCATGCAGCCCAGGCCAAAATCAGGAAAAACACGGTGGTGGTGTGGAGCGATGCCGTGAAGGCACCCAAAGCTGTGCGTTACGCCTGGGCCAATAATCCGGAGAACATCAGCCTCTACAATAAAGAAGGTTTTCCGGCGTCGCCTTTCCGAACGGATACCTGGTAAACCTTTCATCCCTCTCCCGCAAGGGAGAGGGTTCGGCCACCTTATTCCCCCAAGGTGGCCTGATAAGCTTCGCCATCCAGAGCGTCTTCCAACTCATCCAGGTCCTCCGGCTGCACTTTGAAAAACCAGCCTTCGTCATAAGGCGCCGCATTGATGGTTTCGGGAGCATCCACCAACGCCTGGTTGATGGCAATCACCTCGCCGGACACCGGGGAATAAATATCGGAAGCCGCTTTGACCGACTCCACGACACCCGCCTCATGACCGGCGGTAACCATAGAGCCTATTTCGGGCAGCTCCACAAACACCACATCCCCCAATGCCGCCTGGGCGTGATCCGAAATGCCGATGGTGACTGTGCCGTCATCTTCAATGCGGGCCCATTCGTGGCTGGGCAGGTATTTCAGTTCCGAGCGTATCTCACTCATGATGGTTCCTCAGTGCAAACTTTGATGTGGGCTCAGCCCAGGTTAAATGGAATGACGTGCCGGGAAAAACGGGCGCAGTTTAAACCGGCTTGCCGTTGCGCACAAAACAGGGTTTGACCACCTCGACTTGGACTTCCTTGCCCCGGATTGATACCCGTGCGGTGGAACCGGTTTCGACAGGTACGCGGGCGAGAGCGATGGAATATCCAAGGGTAGGAGAAAAGCTACCGCTGGTGATCACCCCTTGGCGATCCGACTCGGCGACAAGCACCGTATAGCCTTCGCGCAATACGCCGCGCTCGTGCATGGCGAGGCCCACAAGCTTGTCTTGCACCCCGGCAGCCTTGGCGACTTTTAGTGCGGTGCGGCCGACAAAATCACGGTCTTCGGTCCAGACGATGGTCCACGCCATGTTGGCCACCAGGGGCGAAGTCTCATCGCTCATTTCATGACCGTACAAATTCATGCCGGCCTCCAGCCGTAAGGTATCGCGGGCACCCAAGCCACAGGGGCGCACACCGGTCTCTGCCAGGGCGCGCCACAATGCCACTACATCAGCCGCTGGCAGTATCACTTCATAACCGTCTTCACCGGTATAGCCCGTGCGCGCGACAAACCACTCCGAGCGCTCCCCGGTCAGGTAGGCACCGCTGAAGGGATGAAGCTGCTCGGCAACGGCAATATCTGTGACGCTCAATAAGGAGTGAAACTTGGCCCGCGCATTGGGTCCCTGAATGGCAATCAATGACAGCTCCGGGCGCTCTTGGATCGATACATGGAACC
>Ga0164241_10000490_pt1 | contig 71856 bp, 70 predicted proteins | sample OricomyardsoilBY_FD_108780 | JGI IMG/M metagenome (GOLD analysis project Ga0164241, IMG submission 108780) | Backyard soil microbial communities from Emeryville, California, USA - Original compost - Back yard soil (BY) | ecosystem: Environmental > Terrestrial > Soil > Unclassified | place: USA...
GCCGCTCTGGCCCCGTAATCAACGTCGAGTACGACATGCCGCTGCTAACACCGCTCCTAACCACGCTGCTAGCAGTGCTGCTATGCCTGGATCAGCGGAAGGCGGCCCTCACCGGAGGGACACGTTGCAACGTCAGAACGCCAAGGCAAAGAGCGATCCGAAACACGCAGTGGTCTAGCGGCATGGTGATGAACGCGGCGAGCGAAGCCGCGGAGCTTGAGCTTTCAATCGTTTCGAGGGACGAAAATGGACCCGCCGCGATCTGGTTTGGATCGACGACGGGTCCGCGATGCTCAGCGCAGCCCGGCTTGCGAAAGCATTCTGTCGTAACGGTCAACTCGATCCATTTCGGCCATCGCCAGTTTGGTTGCGGCGCTGATGGATTGGTCGAAGGCCGAGGTCGCCAAGCGCTCGGCGATCGGACGGGTCCGTCGTTCGAGATCGGCGGCGTGATCGAAGTAGCGCAAACTTAGCGCCAAATCGGCCTGAACGGTCATGGCTTGGCGTTCTGTGGCCGCACGGTCAAGGATATCCAGGACGCCGAACGAAACATCGGCGCGCCGCTCGAAGGTCACGGCCTGCTCCGCCGCATATGCTGTTGCGGAGAATTGCTCGAGGGTACGGTAGTCTTCGAGCACGGCGCCGTAGGCGCGGACCTGCGCCCAGATCTGGCTCTTGCGCGCCTTGATCCGCCGATCGTCCAAAACGTCGAACTCTGCGACGAACTGAGAATCGAAAAATTCGTCGAACCTTCGGCGCGAGGTCAGGCCTAGGAACAAGAACTGCCCGGCCTGCGCGCGGGCCAGCACTTGCCTGACGCGGAGCTCGCGACGTCGCTCATCGGTGTGGCGTTGGGATGCCGTCGCGGGTCCTCGCGGCAGCAGGTCAAAGAGGTCCGCGAGTTGCGCTACGGCCGGTAAGGGAGGTGCGATATCGGCAACCTTTGCCGCAACCTGTGAAGCCGGGGCGAGAGTTCGCTTGGCGTGGGCGTAATTTTCATAGCCGGCTTGATGCGCGACGAGGTCGAGCGCTTTGGCGTGTGTAATGCTACGCGCCTTGCCCAGTCGTCGCGCGAGACGACGCATGGTGGCGAGGGTAGTAGGCTTAAGAATATCCGACATAGGCCTTCTCCTGGCTTGCCAGAACCGTCGCCCGCTACCGATCCTGCGCCATGAGTAAGACTGCGGATCTGTTCAGTGAAAAAGCAGTGCTGCTGACAGCTTTGTCGCGGCGGGCGCCTGGCCCCTGCCTGGGGCACGACTCGGACGATACACCGCCGACGCGCGAGGCGGAAGGCTGCGCCATGAGTTCGCGTTAAGCAGCGCCTTCTCGATAAGTTGGCGCTACCTTGACGCAAGGCCTCCACGAGACGCCTCAGCCAAGGCCTCGACTGCCGTACACCCAACTTGGCCAGAGAAATGCCGCCGCCTAGATTGAGCGCCGACATACTCCAACGCCCCATGCACTGCATTCCGCGAGGCCCGATGATCGACAAGCCGTTCGACGCCCTGACCTATGCCGACATCGAGGCCCTGGTCGCCGCCGGGCGCGGCGAGGAGCGCCGCTTAGAGTTCAAGCGCCAGCTAGTGGCCGGGAGCGACGGCGACAAGAAAGAATATCTCGCCGACCTCTCTTCGCTGGCCAATGCCCAGGGGGGCGACCTGATTTTCGGCGTTGAGGAAGCCAACGGTGTGGCGAGTAGCGTCCCCGGCATCATGCTCGACGACGCTGACAAGGAAATCCTGCGACTGGAACAGCTTGCCCTTGCCGGCCTGCAGCCAAGGATCTCGGGCCTTAGGTCGCGCTTCCTACCCAGCACCCCCGACTCTAAGACGGGCGTCCTCGTCCAGCGTGTTCCCGCCAGCCTCAACGCGCCACACCGGGTTGTCTTCCAGAACTGGGGCAAGTTTTTCGCCCGCCACAGTCGAGGTAAGTCGGAAATGGACGTCTTAGAACTGCGCGAGGCCTTCACCGCCTCAGAGGGCGCCCTGCCACGGCTGCGCGGGCTCCACATGCGTCTCTCCGACCTCACACACGTCCCCCAGCGGCCCGGTGCGCAGCTAGTCATGACCCTGGCGCCTCTGGCGCTAGCGCGCCGTCAGGAAATGCTGGAGCTCTTGAGCTACCAGGACGCCGCCACCCCGCCGCTGGAAGGCTCGCTCGACTCTGCTCAGACGCTGGAAGGCTTCCTGTGCTGGACGAAGACGGGCGACGGGCAGGCGTTCGACCAGGTCCTGACCCACCGGGCCGGCTATGTCGAAGGTCTCAGCAGCCAGGCCCCGCCCAACACTCAAAGCACCGAGATCATGGTCTCGGAGATCGCCAAGTTCCTACGTATCGTCACCCAAGACGCCGTGCGCAAACTCAACGCCAAAGGTCTTTCGGGCCCCTGGGCGCTTATGGCCTCGCTCATTGGCGTCAACGGCGTGCAGCTTTATACTGGCGGGCGCTCCCGACCGACGCGGCCATCTAACCGCTACCAATTCGACTTTCGCGAAGTGATCTTCGACGACTTCGAACCCTCGGTGCTGATCCCACTGATGCGCCAGGTCTGGTGGGCGTTCGGACGCGAACGCCCGGCTGATCAGGACATCAACTCCGGTTAGTAGGCCTTCCCAGTGTCCTTATCGGCCACCTTTGCAGCCGCTCGCTTGGTCCGCTGGCGATCTGAGACGCAAGTCGGGCGCCGTCAACGACGCCCTGCGGCGAGCAAAGGGAAAGCTGGAGAAACTCCAGGCCGGTCCGGAAAACTGCGGCACCGTACACGATTCGAACGCCTAGATCGTGACCGCTAGCAATTGTCGGTCTCGGATAGCACCCGCCCTTGTGGCGGGAACCCCTGGTTCAGCTGACCCGTGAGACGCCAGCGGATCGCCAGCGATCCGCCCCTCCCGCCCCTCCCGCACCTGCGGCGGGCAGAGGGGTTCCCGCCACAAGGGCAGGAATGACGGTGGAGGAGGGAAGGCCGCTTGGGTCCCCGCTTTCGCGGGGATGAGCGGTGTTACGGCTCCAGCGGCGCCTCGATGCCGACCGGGCCGGGTTCGTCGCGGATGATGACGCCTGTGCCGTGCGAGGAGTGCGGCGGGACCTGCTTCTTGAAGAGCCCGCGCCACAGGCTCTGTTCCTCGACCGCGCTGGTCCAGACCGTGCCCTCAAGCGCCTGCTCGTGGCCGGAGTCGTAGATCCGCTTCATCAGGTCGGTCTCGAACTTCAGCAGGTTGGTGCCCTCGAAGCTGTTGGGGATCGAGGCCACGCTGAGCGGCAGGTTGTGGCGCGAGCAGAAGCCGGCGGCCAGGCTCAGCGCCTGGCGGTACGAGAACCGCAGCATGGTGTCGAAGCTGCGGGCCATGATCGAGGCCACGCCCGGCGGGGTCGACTGGGTCGAGGGATCCAGCACCGTGTTGACGATCACGTGCACACGGCCTCGGCGGAAGCGGGGGCCCAGGTTGCGCCAGTGCAGCAGGGCGTCGGGCATCAAAAAGAGCGGCGCGGCCACCCCGCCGTCGACGTGCATCTCCTGGTGATGGTGGCCGTCGACCTCGACGTCGATCAGCTTGGGCGGGAAGATGCCCGGCACCGAGGACGAGGCCACGAGGAGCGTGCGGAACAGCTTCAGCGCCTCGTCGCCGCCATGGTGGGCGATCGCGCCCATGTCCCAGACCACGGCCCGCTGGCTGTCGAGATTGGTGGTGGCGATCAAGAGGCGCCGGCCCTTCAAGTGCTCGGCGGCGACGGCGTCGACCATCTCCTGGTCGACGAAGGCCTCGACCAGGGCGTCCAGGCTCTCGCCCTTGAAGATGCTGGGGCCGAGCGCCGCGCCCAGGCGGCGGAAGCTGAGCAGCTCGGCCGCGTGGCCGCCGACATAGGCGTCGGTCAGGCGGTCGTCCCAGGCCGCGCCCAGGAAGGCCAGCGGGGCGATCAGGGCCCCGGTGCTGACCCCGGTGACGATGGCGAAGTCCGGGCGGCGACCGGCCTTGGTCAGGCCCGTCAGCACGCCCGCGCCATAGGCGCCGCCGGACGCGCCGCCGGACAGGGCCAGGATGTTGAACTCGTCGCGGCCGATCAGCGAGCGCAGCGGAGCCAGGCGGTCGGCGGCGCTCTTCAGGGCGTCGTCGGCCTGGTCGACCGACAGGCGCACGCCGGGGAAACCCAGGGCCTCGACGTGACGGTCGGAGGTCGGCGCGGGCAGTCGCTTGCCGCGCAGCGGGTCGGCCGTCGTCTTCCAGTCCTTGAAGAAGCCCTGGAGGCTGATCTTGCCGTTGGGGTCTCTATCCAAGGAAAGGCGGTCCTCTAGTGCGAGCTGGCCAGCACCACGCCCACCAGGACGGCCGCATAGTGCAGGCCCGCGCCGCCGATCACGTGGCCGTGCCAGATGGCGCGGCGGAACTTCAGGCGTCGCATCAGGTAGAAGATGGTGCCGGTGGAATAGACGAGGCCGCCGATGGCCAGCAGCAGCAGGGCCACCCACGACAGGCCGTCGATCATCGGCTTGATGGCCACCAGGACCAGCCAGCCGAGGGCGAGGTACAGGCCGACCCAGAAGCGCTTGTCCAGGCCCGGCAGGAACAGCTTGGCCAGCACGCCGATGGTGGCGACGGTCCATACCGCCGTGGTCATGCCGATGGCCCACCAGCCGTGCAGGTTCTGGGTGGTGAAGGGCGTGTACGAGGCGGCGATCATCACGAAGATGCCGGCGTGGTCGAAGCGACGCAGCAGCGGCCGCCAGCGGGCCTTGGCGAAGTTGTAGGCGGTCGACAGCGACAGCATCAGGATCAGGCCGACGGTATAGACGCTGACCGCCGCCACCTGCTGCAGGTTGCCGGCCCCGAAGGCCAGGCCCAGCAGGATGCCGCCGCCCAGCAGGGCGCAGGCGAGACCCGCCAGATGCACGATCAGGTCGGCGCACTTGGCGGCCGGCGTCGGATAGTGCGTCGCGACCTCGGGAGCGCTGAGGTCGGTCGTGCCAATCTCTACCTTGGAGGTGGTTGTCGTCATGGCCCCGCCCAATGCGAAATGCAGTACGTCCAAACGGTAGGATCGTTCCGTGACATATAAGCGTCGATCTTCGTGGCCGCGAAAGGGCGTGCGCGACACGATCGTTGCGAAAAGCGACTCCTAGAAAAAGAGCCCCCGCGCGCCGTCGAACACCAGCTTGCCGCCGACCGCGATCAGCAGGACGTAGATGACCTTGTAGAAGCCCTCGGCCGGCACCTTGCGCACCACCCAGACCCCGCCCCAGGTCGAGGCGATGGCCAGCGGCAGCAGCACGCCGGCGGTGGCCAGCACCTTGGGCGTGAACTGGCCCAAGGCGACATAGGCCGGCACCTTCATCCAGTTCACGACGGCGAAGAAGATGGCGCTGGTGCCGATGAAGGCGTCGCGCGGCAGGCGGCGGGGCAGGACATAGATCTGGAACGGCGGGCCGCCGGCGTGGGCGATCTGGCTGGTGAAGCCGGCCGCCGCGCCGCAGATCGCGCCCAGCCACGGCCGACCCGGGGAAGCCTCGACCTGGGCGGCGGCCTTGACCGCCCGCTCGGCCCACAGCCGTTGCAGGGCGAAGACCACCGAGATCGCGCCGACCGCCAGCTCGACGGCCGCTTCCTTGACGAAGGCCGCCAGGGCCCAGCCCAGGAAGATGCCCACCGCCGCGGCCGGCAGCATCAGGATCAGCAAGCCCTTGTCCCAGCTCTTCCGGAACGCCCAGACGCTGACCACGTCCTGGACCAGCAGGATCGGCAGGGTGATCGAGGCGGCCATGACCGGCGAGATGGCCAGGGCCATCAGCGGCACCGCCACCACCCCGATCCCGGCGAACCCGCCCTTGGCCAGGCCCAGCAGGATCACGGCGGGGATCGCCACCGCATAGAAGAACGGATCGGTCAGCATGAAGCGCTGCTTAGCAGTTTCAACGCGATTGGCGAGCGCGAGCTAAGATCGTTTCAAGGTCGCAACAGAGTGCAACGCAAGCGTAGGTTCAGGCGCTAGCGTCGTGTCGCTCACCCTCCGAACCCTGCTCAATGTCCCCCTCGCGTCGCCTGACCGAAATCGTCGAGATCGACGCCGCCCGCTTCGCCCGTGACCTGACCCCGCTCTACCAGCCCGCCGTGCTGCGCGGCGTGGCGCGGGACTGGCCGGCGGTGCAGGCGGCGCGGACGTCGTCGCGGGCGCTGGTCGAGTATCTCGCTCGCTTCGATCGCGGCGTGGTGATCGAGGCCATGGTCGGTCCGCCGGCGATCGGCGGCCGGTTCTTCTATGACGAGACCGGCGCGGGCATGAACTTCGAGCGCCGCCGCGCGCCCCTTCAGGCGGCCCTGACCGAACTGCTGCGCCTGGCCGATCACGACGATCCGCTGTCGATCTATGTCGGCTCGACCCCGATCGCCCCGGTGCTGCCCGGCTTCGAGAAGGCCAACCGGCTGGACCTCTTGAATGAAGACATCCAGCCGCGCCTGTGGATCGGCAACGCCTCGACCGTCCAGACCCACCACGACATGTCCGACAACATCGCCGTGGTGGTCGGCGGCCAGCGGCGCTTCACGCTGTTCCCGCCCGACCAGGTGGGCAACCTCTATGTCGGGCCGCTGGACTTCACGCCGGCCGGACGGCCGATCAGCCTGGTGTCGCTGGACGATCCGGACCTGGAGCGCTTCCCGAAGTTCGCGGAAGCCCTGGAGAGCGCCCAGTCCGCCGAGCTGGAGCCGGGCGACGCGATCTATATCCCGGCCCTGTGGTGGCATCACGTCCAGTCGTTCGGGCCGCTGAACATGCTGGTGAACTACTGGTGGAGCCCCGCCGACATGCCGGCCGGCTCGCCGTTCGACGCCTTCGTCCATGCGCTGCGCAATGTCCGCCGGCTGCCGGCCCAGCGGCGCAACGCCTGGCGGGCCTTCTTCGAGCACTACATCTTCCACGCCAATGGCGACCCGGCCGAGCATATCCCGGCGGGCCGCCGTGGGGTGCTGGAGGACGAGCCCAGCGCCGCTTCCGACGCCGAGCTCGCGGCCTTCCTCAAGAAGGCGTTGGACGAGAACTAGGCCACCGCTAGTCGGGTCTTGCGCTCCAGGCTCAGGCTGAAGGCGGCCAGCGCCAGGGCCGACAGTGGCACAACGGCGGCGACCAGCGGCACGGCGGCCAGGCCCGGGCCGTGGTCGATCACCGCCCCGCCCAGCCAGGCCCCAAAAGCGTTGCCCAGGTTGAAGGCGGCGATGTTCAGGCTGGACGCCAGGCCCTGACCCGCGCCGCCGGCCTGGCTCAGCACCCGCATCTGCAAAGGCGCCACGGTGGCGAAGGCGGCCGCGCCCAGCAGGAAGGCGGCGATGACCGCGCCCACCTGGCTGTGGAAGGCGAAGGCCGAGCCCAGCATCACCACGGTCAAGGCGATCAGCGTGCCGGCCAGGGCCGTGTTCAGGCTCTTGTCGGCCCAGCGGCCGCCGGCGAGGTTGCCGGCCACCAGGCCCGCGCCGAACACCAGCAGGATCGGCGACACGGCGGCCTGCGAGAAGCCGGCCAGCTGGGTCAGGATCGGCTGGATGTAGGTGAACACCGCGAACACCCCGCCGAAGCCCAGCACGGTCATGGCCAGACCCAGCTGCACCTGCGGACGGGCCAGGACGGCGAACTCCTCGCGCAGCGGCGCGGGTTCGACCTTGTCCGTCGCGCTGGGCACCAGGGCGGCCAGCACCACGAAGGCCACGGCGCCGACGCCGGCCACGGCCCAGAAGGCCATCCGCCAGCCGAACGACAGGCCCAGCCACGCGCCGAACGGCACGCCCAGCAGGGTGGCGATGGTCAGGCCGGTGAACATGATCGAGATCGCCGAGGCCTTGCGCTCGGGCGCCACCAGGCTGACGGCGACCAGCGAACCGACGCCGAAGAACGTGCCGTGGGCCAGGGCCGTGACCAGCCGCGCGGCCATCAGAATCCCGTAGGTCGGGGCGATGGCGGCCAGGGCGTTGCCGAGCGTGAAGATCGCCATCAGCACCAGCAGGGTGGTCTTCTTGGGCAGGCGGCGCGTGGCCAGGGTCAGGATCGGCGCGCCGACGAACACGCCCAGGGCGTAGCCGGTCATCAGCAGGCCGGCGGTGGGGATCGAGACGCCGAGATCGGCGGAGACCTGCATCAGCAGGCCCATGATGATGAACTCGGTGACGCCGATACCGAAGGCGCCGACCGTCAGGGCGTAGAGGGCTAGGGGCATGGTCGCCTCCGTGGATGTCGACCCGTCAGATAGCCTCCCGGCGTTCGTTGAATTAGATTGCGCTTCGGAACTTCACTTGTGCCCCGAAGGACATATGGCCCGATCCGAGATCAACCGTTCGGGCGAGATGGAGGTCTTCGTCCGCGTCGTCGAGCAGGGCGGCTTCACCGCCGCGGCCAAGGCGCTGTCGATGACCCCGTCGGCGGTCAGCAAGCTGGTGGCGCGGCTGGAGGCCAGGCTCGGCTCGCGGCTGATCAACCGCTCGACCCGCAAGCTGCAACTGACCGCCGAGGGCCTCAGCTTCCACGAGCGGGCCCTGCGGGTGCTGGCCGACCTGGACGAGGCCGAGCGCTCGGTCAGCGCCTGCGCCGTGCCGCGTGGCCGGCTGCGGGTCAATTCCAGCGTGCCGTTCGGGGTGCATCACCTGCTGCCGCTGGTCCCGAAGTTCACCGCCCTGCATCCCGAGGTGCAGCTGGACGTGACCATCACCGACCAGGTCATCGACCTGATGGACGAGCGGGCCGAGGTCGCGATCCGCATCGGGCCGCTGCGCTCCTCGCAGCTGATGGCCCGGAAGCTGGGCCGCAGCCGGATGGTGGTGGTGGCCTCGCCCGACTATCTGGCCCGACGCGGCACGCCCGAGCGGCCGGAGGACCTGGCCGGCCACGACCTGATCACCTTCAACTTCGCCCGCCACATCAACACCTGGCCGTTCGAGGTCCACGGCGAGGCGGTGCAGTTCCCGGCGCAAGGGCGGGTGACGGTCGGCGACGGCGAGAGCGCGGCGATCCTGGCGTTGGCGGGGCAGGGGCTGACGCGGCTGTCGATCTTCCACATCGCGCAGGACGTCAGGGCCGGGCGGCTGGTCCCGGTGCTGGAGGCGTTCAATCCCGGCGACGCGGAGGATGTCAGCGCGGTCTATGTCGGCCACGCCGGGCCGCTGCCGGCGCGGGTGCGGGCGTTCATCGACTTCCTGGTGGCGGAGGTGGATGTGGACCATCCGCCGCTGAAGTAGCGCCCCCTCCGTCTTGTCGCGTATCCGCGCCGATCCACCTCCCCCGCAAGCGGGGCAGGAGAAGATCTCCTCACCCGTGAAACGGGGGAGGTGGCGCGAGGCGTAGCCTCGTGACGGAGGGGGCGCTCTGCGGCCTTAGCCGCCCAGCATCACCTCCGCGATCTGCACCGCGTTCAGCGCCGCGCCCTTGCGCAGGTTGTCGCCCACCACGAACAGCGCCAGGCCGGAAGCCACCGTCGGGTCCGGCCTGATCCGCCCCACGAACACCGGATCCTGCCCGGTCGCGGCCAGCGGGTTCGGGACCTCCTCCAGCACCACGCCCGGTGCGCTGGCCAGCAGCGCCGTGGCCTCGGCCGCCGACAGCGGGCGCTCGAACTCGGCGTTGATCGACAGCGAGTGGCCGGTGAACACCGGCACGCGCACACAGGTGCCGCTGACCGGCAGGCCGGGGATCTCGAGGATCTTGCGGCTCTCGTCGCGCAGCTTCAGCTCCTCCTCGGTGTAGCCGTCCTCGCCCACCACGTAGTTCAGCGGCACGACGTTGTAGGCCAGCGGCACGGCCCACTTGCGGGCGTCCGGCAGCGGGGCGGCGTCGGGCGACATCGCCAGGCCGTCCAGGTCGCCGGCCGCGCCGGCGCGCAGCTGCTCGGACAGCACCTGGATGCCCTCGACCCCGCCGCCCGACGCGGCCTGGTAGGTGCTGACGGTCAGGCGCTTCAGCACCGCCTTGTCGTGCAGGGGCTTGAGCACCGGCATGGCGGCCATGGTGGTGCAGTTGGGGTTGGCGACGATGCCCTTCTTGATGTCGTTCAGCGCGTGCGGATTGACCTCGGCCACCACCAGCGGGACGTCCGGGTCCGAGCGCCAGGCCGACGAATTGTCGATGACCACGGCGCCGGCCGCGGCGGCCTTCGGGGCCAGCTCGCGCGAGGTGCTCCCGCCGGCCGAGAAGAACACGATGTCCAGACCAGCGAAGTCGGCGGTCGAGGCGTCCTCGACGACCACTTCTTGGCCCTTGAAGTCGATCTTGGTCCCCGCCGACCGCGCCGAGGCGAATAGGCGCAAGCCCGCCAGCGGGAAGTCCCGCTCGGCCAGCAGCTCGCGCATCATGCCGCCCACCAGACCGGTGGCGCCGACGACGCCGACGCGCGGCGGATGGGATCGGGAAAACTTGAAGCTCATGGGTCTGCGTCTCCTGGTGTGGGGAGCGCGGGGAGCTGTCAGGTCTCAGATGGAGAGCCGCCCCGCGCCGTTCGGCGGGGCTGGTTCGAGGATGCCGCTTAGATCGCGCGCATACCCGCCGCCCCACCGAAGCGGGTCGTTTTGCGGGTAATAATTTTGGTCGCGGCGAAATGCATCGAGGGCGCTTCTAGCGGCGAAGCTGGCCTTCGTAAAGAGCGGCTCAGCCGCCGGCCTGCGCCACGCGGGCGTCCCAGGCCGCCATCGACACCCGGGCCACGTCTTCCAGCTCCGCGCGGCAGACGCCGTCGCGGGCCAGCAACGACATGCCGTTCTGGACCGTCTGGGCGAAGCGGGCCAGGGCGCGGACGTCGAGCGCGGCGGGCAGCTCGCCCTCGGCGATGGCGCGGACCAGCCGGGCCTCGATGCGCTCCAGCGTGACGGCGCGGGCCGAGCGCACCAGCTCGCCCAGCTCGTGGTGGACCTGGCCGTCGATCACCGAGAGCGTCACCATGCAGCCGGTCGGCATCTCGACCAGCGACCCGGTCAAAGCGGCCGCCGAGTCCATCAGCAGCGCCTCGACCGCCTGGCGCGCGGTGGCGGCGGCCTTGAAGTTGGCCCAGACGAAGGCCTCGAAGTTGACGCGGTAGTGGCCCAGCGCCTCGACATACAGCGCCTCCTTGGGGCCAAAGGCCGCGTACAGGCTGGGCGCGCCGATGCCGAGCTCCGCGGTGAGGTCGGAGATCGCGGTCGACTCGTAGCCCTTGAGCCAGAACAGCCGCATGGCCTTGTCCAGTGCGGCCTCGCGATCGAAGGCGCGAGGGCGGCCGCGACCGCGCGGGCGGGTCTCGTCTGAATTCTGCATCGATCGATCTATAAATTCCTTGACCGGCCTCCGCAATGCTCATAGCCATTTATGTAGTGATCGATATATAAAGGTGATCGATGAGTGATCTGGCAGGCAAGCGCGCCCTGGTGACGGGCGCTTCGCGGGGCATCGGCGCGGGCATCGCCCGGGCGCTGGCGGAAAGAGGGGCGGACGTCGCCATCACCTACGAGCGCTCGGCGGACAAGGCGGCGCAGGTGGTCAAGGAGATCGAGGCCCACGGCCGGCGCGGTTTCGCCATCCAGGCCGACAGCGCCGACCCGGCGGCCGTGAAGCGCTCGGTCGAGGACGCCGTCCAGGCGCTGGGCGGGCTGGACATCCTGGTCAACAACGCCGGCATCGCGCCGGGCGGCGGCGTGGCCGACATCACCCTGGCCGACATCGACGCGCTGCTGAACGTCAATGTCCGCGCGCCCGTGCTGGCCGCTCAAGCCGCCATCCCGCACCTGAAGGCCGGCGGCCGGATCATCTCGATCGGCTCGTGCCTGGCCGAGCGCGTGCCGTTCGTGGGCCCGACGGTCTATTCGATGACCAAGTCGGCGCTGCTGGCCTTCACGCGAGGGCTCGCCCGTGAGCTCGGGTCGAAGGACATCACCGTCAACCTGGTGCAGCCGGGTCCGATCGACACCGACATGAACCCGGCCGACGGCGAGCATTCCGAGGGCATCCGCGTGCACACCGCGCTGGGCCGTTATGGCGAGGCCGCCGACATCGCCCACGCCGTGGCCTTCCTGGCCAGCCCGGGCGCCAAGTACATGACCGGCTCCATCGTCACGGTGGACGGCGGCATCAACGCCTAAGGCGAGGCGCGGCGTCGCTACAGGAACAGCGACGCCGCGTTGCCGACGTTGTGCATCAACACCGGCAGCAGGATGCTCCCCGTCCGCAGCCGCACCCAGACGCCGATCAGCGACGGGCCGGCGGTCAGGGCGAAGTACATCGGGTCGAACGTGACCTGGCCGTGCGAGACGCCGAAGGCGTGGCATAGGCCGAACAGCGCGCAGGACAGCAAAGCGCCCCAACCCCAGTCGACGCCCAGGAAGCGCACCCGGCCGGTGAGGGCGCGGTCCAGGACCAGCAGCAGGACGCCGCGATAGAAGGCCTCCTCCTCCAGGCCTGGCATGGAGAGCTGGAAGGCCAGTGTCTCGGCGGTGTTGGGTTCGTTGGGGAAGGCCAGGGCCAGGCCGACGAACAGCAGGCAGTAGAGCCCGGCGACGATCAGCGGGGCCTTCAGCTCGGTTTGGCGCAGGGTCAGGCCGCTGCGGGTCCAGCCGATCGCGGGCTGCGACGCGATGGCCAGGGTGGCCAGCAGGGCCAGGATCTTGCCCTCCCAGTTCCACTGGCCGGGGATCAGGTCGGGCAGGCGGCCGTAGAACCGGGTCAGCAGCAGGTCATTCAGCAGGACGAGGCCGGCGGCGGCGAGCAGCCAACGCGGCGAGACGCTTTTCCAGCCGCTCACGAGCCCGACTGCGCCGCCCGCCGCCAGCAGCATCACCAGCACCAGGCCGATCCCCAATAGTCCGTCCATGAAACCCCTCCGAAGTTGACGAGGGGCGTCTACGGCGGACGGTTCAGGTGGGCTCCTCAGAAGGCGGCGGATCGTTCCTCAGAACCCGGAAGGCGCTGGGCGGCTGGCCCTCGACGGCCTGGAAGGCGCGGTTGAACGAGGCCAGGGACGCAAAACCGCTGTCCAGGGCGATGGTGATCAGTTTGTCGCTGGCGTAGGCGGGATCGGCCAGGCGCCGGCGGGCCTCGGCGACGCGGTGGGCGTTGAGGAAGGCGCGGAAGTGGTCGTGGCCCAGGCGGTGGTTGATGAAGGCCCGCACGGTCTTCTCCGGCGCGCCCATGCGGCGGGCGAAGTCGGCGAAGGTCAGGTCGGGCTCCAGCGGTACGAGCTCGACCTCGACCAGCACCCGCAGCCGCTCGGCGAGGCGCGCTTCGTCGCCGGCGACGGGCAGGGCGGCCGGGACCAGTGAGGCGCGCGGCGGCGAGACCGGCAGCAGGCGCAGGGCCAGCCAGGCGGTGAAGGCCAGGAAGACGGTGTTCTGGGCGATCGTGAAGGCCGGCGGCCCCCACTCCAGCCCCATGACCAGGTCGACCAGGAAGTCGGCCAGCAGTTGCCCGGCCAGCAACGCGACGACCAGCACCCGGGCCCGGCGGCTCTCCTCCACCAGATCGCCCGCCCGGTCGCGGACCAGCCGCCAGGCCAGGTAGCCGATCATCGACAGGCCCAGGACGATCAGCAGCCAGGACAGACCCTTGCCCTCGACCACCGGGCCAAGCAGCCCACGGTCGGCGCTGGCGATCGCGATCCACGCCAGGCCCGCCGCCAGCACCCCGCCGCGCGGTCGGAAGGTCTCGTCGAACGACGCCAGGCAGAACCACCACATGTAGACGGCGGCATAGCCGGCGATCAGCGCCGCGACGGACCCCAGCGGTCCGCCCAGCCGCAGCGCCGGGTCCGGCGTGTTACCGGCCAGGAAGCCCGCCAGGCACACCGCCATCGGCGCGAAATACACCGCCAGCCGCCGCGTACGCGGCTCACGCGCCAACAGCGCCGCCAGGAACAGCAGCAGGGTCGCCCCGGCGACGCGGACGACGACGTCCAGCTGGTGAAGGTCCATGGGGCCTCGTTCGACTTCTTCTCCCCGGAGAAGGAGCCCTCCTTACATCTCACGGCGAGACGATCGCAGGGCTGATCAGGTCACTCAAGGACGACGCTTTGCGTCGCCGCGGCGCGGCCGCTCGGAGAGCGGTCCTTGACTGACCTGATCAGCCCTGCACGCTGCAGCCTCCAAGAGATTTAAGGATCACACCGACCTCGGGGAGGTCGGGTGGCAGGCCATTAGGGGCTGATGCCTCAACCCCGCATCTCGGCCACGTGACTCATGGAGCACCACCTATAGCAGCTGAGGCCGCTTTCACCTTGCTGAGGGCATTCGCCTCTGCTCTTGCCTTTACCCTCCCCCATGCGGTTTCGGTGTTGAAGTACTGCTGAAGGGCCTCGTAGTCCTCTAAGCGGATTACCTTGCATGTGGGATCGAGTGGCTTGCGTGTTTCGGGTTCACTCTCGAATAGGTCGCCCAAAAGCGCTCGCTGCATCTCCCGTAGAAAATCGTCAGCGTAGCAGCCGAACGTACCGCACGCGTTTGATAGTGCAGTTTCTAGTTCTTCTAAGCGATCCAGTTCGGGTTGCGCTGGCGGCTGCCAAGGAATTATTCCTCCTTGTGGCAGATCGATTGGAAGAAGCGTCATCACCCTCGGGAAGTAGTTGTGGTGAAAGGCGTCGCTTACGTCATGCATTGCGACGTTGATGGCAGTTTGGAAGACCTTCATGCGGGGATCTATGATCTCCCACCTTTCTATCACCCGGATGAGTGCAATCGACGCGTCACTCATGGTGCCCATCTGATCGATCAAGCGCTGAGCGCGATCCTCGGGTGGTTGAATTTGAATACGGAGCTGAATGCTATTGTGAGCCATTCGGAACGCCGTTGCGATCCGATTGGCCGAGCCCGGAAGGAACGTCGAGGCGTTCGATGCATCTTCCCAAACTTTCGCGATGCTCTCGTAGACCTGTAACTTCAGGCGGATGCGTTCATTGGTCTTAGCTTGATCGATTGCTTGGCGCGCCTGATGTCCGATCTGATGGACGATCCCCCAAGCACCTAGGCACGCGGCAACTACCGTGGCGAGCGCTCCATAGACCGCGCCCTTCAATTCGTCCGGTAGTGCCCACCACCAATCCATTAGAACCCCGCTAATTAGTCGCCATCAGAATTTGCCAAGAACAGCACGATGTCGATGGGATCGACATCAACCCGCTTGCTGCCCAAGCCACTCCCAGCCTTCAAAGAACGGGAACCGCTTCTCCCAGAACTCCGTCAGCCTCGGATCCGCATCCACCCGCTTCACCACCTCCGCCATCCTCGGCGCGGCGTCATAGAACCGCACCCGCCTCGGCCCCCAGCGGCTGACGACCGTGACGTACAGGTCCAGCACCGTCAGCTCATCGCCCAGCAGGTACCGCCCCGGCGTGATCTGGCTCTCCATCATCGCCCAGCAGTCGAGGATGCGTTCGGCCGTGGCGGCCTTGATCCGCGCTCCGACCTCCGGGTCCTCCCCGCCCAGGCGCGACGGATCATCCCGCACCCAGAACAGCGAATAGATCGAGGCCGGGATGAAGGTCATCCAGCGTAGGAACTGAGCCCGCGTCGGGTCATCGATCGCCGGGCCGAGCTTGGCTTCCGGATAGCGGTCCGCCAGCCAGATCAGGATCGCCGCGCTCTCGGTGATCGTCTCGCCGTCGGGGGTGATCAGGGCCGGGATCTGCTTCAGCGGATTGACGACGGCGACCTTGGCCTGCTCGGTCGCGCCTTCCCAGGTCGGGGCCTCGACGATCTCGTAGGGCAGGCCGATCAAGGACATAGCGGCCTCCACAGGCACGCCGCCGGAGCCCAAGGCGCTGAAAATCCGGTAGGTTTCCATGGTCAAGCTCCGTGACTTATCCACACGCCGCTCACAACATCTTGTGTGGCTGCGACATCAGAGCCACTAGATGAACGAGAGGGCTTTGGTAGGGTGGGACCATCTTATCGTCCCCCACGATTCTAGCCTCCCAGGTTCGCCATGTCCGCTTCCTCGCTCATCCTGCCCGGCCTGATGACCCCCTCGGGCGGCTACAAACCGTTCCGCTATCCGTGGGCCTATGACTTCTGGAAGAAGCAGCAGCAGGTCCACTGGATGCCGGAAGAGGTGCCGCTGGGCGAGGACCTCAAGGACTGGGCCGTCAAGCTGAACGACAAGGAACGGAACCTGCTGACGCAGATCTTCCGCTTCTTCACGCAGTCGGACGTCGAGGTGCAGGACAACTACATGGAGCGCTACGGTCGGGTGTTCAAACCGACCGAAGTGAAGATGATGCTGGCCTCGTTCGCGAACATGGAGACGATCCATATCGCGGCCTACGCCCTGCTCCTCGAGACCATCGGCATGCCCGAGACCGAGTTCTCGGCGTTCATGGAATACGAGGCCATGAAGGCCAAGCACGACTACATGCAGACGTTCGGCGTCGACTCGAACGCCGACATCTGCCGCACCCTGGCGATGTTCGGCGGCTTCACCGAAGGCCTGCAGCTCTTCGCCTCGTTCGCGATGCTGATGAACTTCCCGCGCTTCAACAAGATGAAGGGCATGGGCCAGATCGTCTCGTGGTCGATCCGCGACGAGAGCCTGCACTGCGACGGCATCATCAAGCTGTACCACGCCTTCAACAAGGAAACGGGCGCGGTCACCAAGGCCGTGGCCGACGACATCATCGACTGCTGCAAGACGGTGGTCGGGATGGAGGACAACTTCATCGACCTGGCCTTCGAGGCCGGCGACATCCAGGGCATGACCCCGGACGACATCAAGGCCTATATCCGCTTCATCGCCGACTGGCGCCTGCGCCAGCTGCAGCTGCCGGAAGTGTACGGCGTGAAGGAGAACCCGCTGCCCTGGCTGCAGTCGCTGCTGTCGGGCGTCGAGCACGCCAACTTCTTCGAGGCCCGCGCGACCGAGTACTCGAAGGCCGCGACCAAGGGGCAGTGGCACGGTTCGGACGGCGTCTGGACCAGCTTCGACGAGATGATGCAGAAGCGCTCGGACCTGACACCGGCGCAGTGATCGCTTCAAGTGGGGCGTAGGAGAAGGGCGGGTCCGCAAGGTCCCGCCCTTCTTCGTTTTGGCCTCCCGAGACGGGATGAGAAGTGCGTGACCCCGTCGCGATCGCGGTCTAGGACGGGCGCGATTTCAGTCGGAGTGCTCCCATGACCACCATCGCCCTGATCGGACCCGGCGCCATCGGCGGGACCCTGGCCACGTGGCTGGGGCAGCGCAGCGATCTCGACCTGACGGTCTGCGTGCGCACGCCGGTCGAGCGGCTGGTGCTGGAGACTCCAGATGGCGAAGTGACCGCCACGCCGCGTTTCGCGACCTCGCCGGAGGGTCTGGCTCCGGTCGACTGGGTGCTGGTGGCGACCAAGGCCTATGACGATGTCGCCGCCGCGCCCTGGCTGAAGGCGCTGGTCGGGCCGCAGACCCGGGTGGCGGTGATCCGCAACGGGGTCGAGCATCGCGAGGCTTTCGCCGGGCGCGTGGCCGACGAGAACCTCGTGCCGGTGATCGTCGACTTCCCGGCCGAGCGGCCGGCGGCGGGCCATTTCCACCAGCGGCGCTATGGCTGGATCCGGGTGGAGGAAGGCACGGCCGGTGAGGCGTTCGCGGCGCTGTTCGCCCACACGCCGATCGACGTGGCGACGACGGATGATTTCGTGTCGGTGGCCTGGCGCAAGCTGGCCCTGAACGCGGCCGGGGCGGTCAACGCCATGACCCTGAAGCCCTCGGGCGTGGCCCATGATCCGGGCGCGGCGGAGGTGATGAAGGCGCTGGTCGCCGAGTGCGTGGCGGTGGGCCGAGCCCAGGGCGCGACGTTGTCCGACGACCTGGGCGACCAGGTGGTCGAGGGCTACCGCCAGGGCCCGCCGGACATGGTCAACTCGCTGCTGGCCGACCGTCAGGCAGGCCGGCCGATGGAGCTGGACGCCCGCAACGGCGTCATCGTCCGCCGGGGCGCGGCGCTGGGGATCCCCACGCCGGCCAACAGCATGATCGTGGCCCTGCTGAACGCGGCGGCGCTCCCATAGATTGTTATTCTCCATGACATCGCTTTATGCGATAAGGCTACGCTTGCAGACGCGGAGGGGGAAATGACGACCCGGTTCGTGCTTAGCGTGGATGGAGGCGGGATCCGTGGTGTTGGACCCGCCCAGATGCTGGTGCATCTCAACAAAGCCTTGGAAGACGCCGGCAAGACGCCCGTCGCGGCGTTGTTCGACCTGATGGTGGGGACCTCGACGGGCTCCATCGTCACCGCGGCGCTGGCGGCGTCCACGCATGAGCCCTTGAAGGCCTATGCCGATCCCAAGGCGATCGTGGCGATCTACCAGGCGCGGGGCAGGGAGATCTTCCCCAAGAGCTTGTGGACGCTGTTGCCGGGCATTCTGCGGCAGAAATATTCGTCGGACCCCATTCGCAGGATCCTGACCGACGTCTTCGGCGACATGACGCTGGGCCAGCTGAAGCGCAACTTCATGGCCACCTTCTACAGCATGAGGTCCGTCGGCCAGAGCAAGACGCCCAACAAGCCTCGGACGGTGTTCGCGCACGGCGGAGACAACTATCCGCCGCCGGGGCCCGGGCAGCCCGCCTACGAGTTCTATGGCGACGTTCTGCTGCGCGAGGCGGTGCAGGCCTCGACCTCGGCGCCGACCTTCTTCAATCCGACCGAGGTGCGCGATCCGAACGGGCGTGCGCGACGGCATCGGCACGGTCAGCCGATCGAGATCGACACGGGCTTCGTCGCCATCGACGGCGGCGTCTTCGCCAATACGCCGTCGGTCTGCGCCTATGTCGAGGCGCGGAAGCTGTGGCCGGAGCCCGGCGACGAGATCATCGTCGTTTCGGTCGGTTGCGGGCAGGCCGAGACGATCTACCCGTCCGGGGTCAAGACCTGGGGCCTGGCCGAATGGATCTCGCCCGGTCAGGGCGTGCCGCTGATGAAGGCGGTCGGCCATGGTCAGACCGACAGCGCCAATCATCAGATGGAATGCCTGCTGCCGGCGCGGCACTTCCGGCTGCAGTTCTCGCTGCAGGGCATCTCCAAGGAGATGGACGACGCCAGCGAGAAGAACATCAACGACCTGATCAGGGCGGCCGACCTGGAGATGGCGAAGCCCGAGACCCAGGACCTGGTTCGGCAGATCGTGGCGTTGGCGCCTCCAAAGCCGGAGCCGGAGCCGCCTGCGCCTTAGCCTGGCCTAGGTGTCGAGGGCGCCGCCGTCTCTTAGGGCCGGTCCTTCTTCGGCAGCGCCGCGATCTGTTCCGGGGTCAGCTTGGTGATCGTCTTGGCCCGGATCGGGATGGCCGGGCCCAGGCCGTCGCCGACGCGCAGGTCGAGGTCCAGCGGGTGGCAGATGCTGTCGGTGCCGCGCACGATCGAAACCAGGTGCGTGCCCGGCCAGGTCAGCTGGTTGGAGCCGAAGGCCAGGTCGACGCGATAGACGTCGCGGCCACGGACCTTCATGTACAGCGTGTCCTTGTTCGGCGCGGTCCAGCCACGCCAGTCGGACAGGTAGAAGCACTGGCGGGCGGGCTTGATGGCCTTGGCGGGGGTGGTGTCGCCCTGCGCCGCCGAAGCGGCCGAGGCGGTCATTCCCAGAAGGGCGATCCCGATCAACGCCGAGCGCGCAATGATCTTGCTCATGACGTACGTCCTAAAAAGCCCCTCGTCATGAGAGATTGGACCTCGCCCGGTCCTTGTCAAGTTTTTACTGTACATTTGAAACTGTACACGAAAAAGCCCGCCTTCCTGGGGGGAAGGCGGGCTCTGATCGAAGTCTTGTGGCTTAAGGGTTTCAGGCCTTGGCGGGCTCGGTGTCGGGCTGGACCTCGTCCAGCTCGCCTTCCCACTTGGCGACCACGGCGGCGGCGACGCTGTTGCCGACGACGTTGGTGGCCGAGCGGCCCATGTCCAGCAGGTGGTCGACGCCCAGGACCAGCGCGATCCAGGCTTCCGGCAGGCCGAAATAGGTGAGCGTGGCCATGATCACCACCAGCGAGGCGCGCGGCACGCCGGCGATGCCCTTGGACGTCACCATCAGCAGCAGCAGCATGAAGATCTGCTGCTGGACACTCAGGTGCACGCCGTGGGCCTGCATGATGAACATGGTGGCGAAGGTGCAGTAGAGCATCGAGCCGTCGAGGTTGAACGAATAGCCCAGCGGCAGGACGAACGAGACGATGCGGCGGCGCACGCCCACGCGGGGCAGGCCGTCCAGGATGCGCGGATAGGCGGCTTCCGACGAGGCGGTCGAGAAGGCCAGCAGGGCCGGGTCGCGGATGACGCCGAACAGCGGGATGACCCGCTTGCCCAGCACCAGGGCGCCGGCCAGGAACAGCAGCAGCCAGAGCACGCCCATGGTGGCGTAGAAGCCCAGCACGAACTTGCCATAGACGGCCAGCATCGACACGCCCTGGGTGGCGATGGTCGAGGCCAGGGCCGCGAAGATCGCCAGCGGGGCCAGCTTCATGACGAAGTTGGTGACCTTCAGCATCACCTGGGCGGCCTGTTCGGCCAGTTCCAGGATCTGCGGGGCCTTATTGTCCAGCGAGGCGACGGCCGTGCCGACGAACAGGGCGAAGACGACGATCTGCAGGATTTCGTTCTTGGCCATGGCGTCGAAGATCGACACCGGCACCAGGTGGGTCAGGAAGCCCTTCAGGGTGAAGGCGTCCGTCGTGGCGGCCGGGGCGGCCGAGGCCTGCATCTCGGTCAGGTTCAGGCCGTGGCCGGGGTTCAGCAGGTGGACCATAAGCAGGCCCAGCAGCAGCGAGACCGCCGAGGCGCTGATGAACCAGGCCATGGTCTTGGCCCCGATGCGGCCGACGGCGGCGGCGTCTTCCATATGGGCGATGCCGGCGATCAGCGTCGTCAGCACCAGCGGCGCGATGATCATCTTGATCAGGCGCAGGAAGATGTCGGTGATCAGCGACAGGCTGCTGGCGGCGGCCTTGGCTTGGGTCGGGTCCATCGTCTGGTTGATGAACCAACCGACCGCGACGCCCAGCACCATGGCCGCGACGATCAGAATGGCGAAGCGTTTGTTCATGAATCCCCCTGGCGCCCCCCACCAAGGTCATTGGCGGACGTCGACGGCATGTTCTGGTTTCCGGAAGGAACGACGCACGAGAACGCCCGCGCCGCCATTCGCTCCTTCCTTGAGCATTTCAGCCCTTGTGGCCGACCTGTGCGAGTTCGTCCATGCCCTTGAGGCGCCTTGGTCAGGCTTCCGGCGCGCCACGGTGAAGATACGGGCTCATCCTGTAGACGGATGCCCACGCGGCTTCCTCACCTGCGACCACGCTTTCGCTAAGTAATAAATCATTCCCATTCGGCCGGGCCGACGTCTCGCCAACGTCGCAAAACGTCGCTATAAGGCACCATGTCAAACCAAGAAAAAGCAATCGCCGTCGTCGAACGGCTCAATGACGAATACGAACGCGCCGTCGACGCTCTCCGGACCGCCCTGCGCGCCTATCTCGAAAATGGAACCCGCCCGGACCCGCAGACGCGGTTCGATGGCTCGTTCGCCTATCCCGAGCTGCGCCTGACCTACGATCCCGAGGCCCTGCCGCCCAAGCTGGCCCGTTCGTACGCCCGCGTCAGCCGCCCCGGCGTCTATTCGACGACCGTGACCAAGCCGGCCCAGTTCAAGGATTACCTGGTCGAGCAGCTGAGCCTGCTGATGGACGACTTCGACGTCGAGATCGAGGTCGACCGCTCCCGCCAGGAGATCCCCTATCCCTACGTGCTGGACGCCACCATCGACCTGAACCAGGCCGATGTGCGCTCAGAGGACATCGCCCGCTTCTTCCCGACCACGGATCTCGCCTTCATCGGCGACGAGATCGCCGACGGGGTCTGGAACCCGGCGCTGGAGGAAACGCGTCCGCTGTCGCTGTTCGACGGCCTGCGCACCGACTTCTCGCTGGCGCGGCTGAAGCACTACACCGGCACGCCGGCCGAGGACGTGCAGCAGTTCATCCTGTTCACGAACTACAACCGCTATGTCGACGAGTTCGTGCGCTGGAGCATCGAGCAGCTGCAGCAGCCCGACAGCCCCTACACGGCCTTGTCGTGCGCGGGCGGCCTGACCATCACCGCCAACACGGCCAATCCGGAACTGGCGGTGGCGGAGTCGACCTGGCGCAAGCACCAGATGCCGGCCTACCATCTGATGGCCCCGGGCGGCGCGGGCGTGACGCTGCTGAACATCGGCGTCGGCCCGTCCAACGCCAAGACGATCTGCGATCACCTGGCCGTGCTGCGTCCGCAGGCCTGGCTGATGATCGGCCACTGCGGCGGCCTGCGCGACACCCAGACCATCGGCGACTACGTCCTGGCCCACGCCTATCTGCGCGACGACCACGTACTGGACGACGTGCTGCCGCCCGAGATCCCGGTGCCGTCGATCGCCGAGGTCCAGCGCGCCCTCTACGACGCGGCCAAGGCGATCAGCGGCGACAGCGGCGACCAGCTGAAGAAGCGCCTGCGCACCGGCACCGTGGTCACCACCGACGACCGCAACTGGGAACTGCGCCACAGCCTCTCGGCCCTGCGCTTCAACCAGAGCCGGGCCGTGGCCATCGACATGGAGTCGGCGACGATCTCGGCCCAGGGCTATCGCTTCCGGGTGCCGTACGGGACGCTGCTGTGCGTGTCGGACAAGCCCCTGCACGGCGAGATCAAGCTGCCGGGGCAGGCGAATGCGTTCTATGAGCGGGCGATCAGCCAGCACCTGCAGATCGGGATCCTGACCTGCAAGCTGCTGCACGCCGAAGGGCCGAACCTGCACTCGCGGAAGCTGCGGGCGTTTGATGAGCCGCCGTTCCGGTGATCTGAGCTAGATCCTCCCCCGCGATGCGGGGGAGGTGGCCCAGAGGGCCGGAGGGGGCCAGCTCGGCCTATGCCGCATTAGCCCCCTCAGTCGCTCCGCGACAGCTCCCCCGCATCGCGGGGGAGCATCTATTTCTCAGAGCCTCTCCACGATAATCGCCGGCGCCATCCCGCCCGCCGCGCACATCGTCACCAGCCCGCGCTTCAGATCCCGCCGCTCCAACTCGTCCAGGATCGTGCCGATCAGGATCGAGCCCGTCGCGCCGATGGGATGCCCCAGGGCCATCGCCCCGCCGTTCACATTGACCTTGTCGCGGTCCAGCTTCAGGTCGCGGATGAACTTCTCGGCCACCACGGCGAAGGCCTCGTTGATTTCCCAGAGATCGATGTCGTCCGGCGTCAGCCCGGCCTTGGCCAGGGCCTTGCGCGCGGCCGGGACCGGGGCGTTCAGCATCAGGGTCGGGCTGTCGCCGACATTGGCCATGGCCAGCACGCGGGCGCGGGGCTTCAGGCCGTTCTTCCGCGCATAGTCCGGCGAGGCCAGCAGCACCGCCGCCGCCCCGTCCACCACGCCTGACGAATTGCCGGCATGGTGCATGTGGTCGATCTTCAGGTCCGGATAGACCTGCCGGATCAGGCCGGCATAGGTGTTGCCCGCCTCGTCGACCGGGATTTCCGCTAGAGCGGCGAACGAAGCCTTCAGGCCGGCGAGCCCTTCCGCCGTCGTCTGCGGGCGCGGGAACTCCTCGTGCGCCAGGGCGACCGAGCCGTCGTCGCGCAGCACCGGGATCAGGCTGCGATCGAAGTGGCCGCCCTTGATGGCCAAGTCCGCGCGGCGCTGGCTCTCCAGGGCCAGGGCGTCGACATCGGCCCGGGTGATGCCTTCCAGCGTGGCGATGGCGTCGGCGCAGACGCCCTGGTGCGACTGCGGATGGCGGGCCCGTAGGCGCAGGTTGCCGCTGTCCAGCATCGGCGGCGAGGTCGGGTTTGCCGTGGCCGAGGTGTAGGACATCATTTCGGTCCCACCGGCGATCACCAGGTCCTCCATGCCGGACATGATGGTGGCCGCCGCCAGGTTCACCGTGGTGATGCCCGAGCCGCAGAAGCGGTCCAGGGTCACGCCGCTGGCGCGCGTGTCATAGCCGGCGTCCAGCGCGGCCATGCGGCCCAGGTCCCCGCCCTGCGACCCGCGCTGGCTGGAGGTGCCCCAGATGATGTCGTCGACCTCGGCGGTGTTCAGCGCATTGCGCTCGGCCAGGGCCTTCAGGACCGTGGCGCCCAGGTGCTGGGGATGGAAGTCGGCAAGGGCGCCCTTGCCGACCTTGCCGATGCCGCGCGGCGTGCGGCAGGCGTCGATGATCCAGGCTTCGCCCATCGGTGTTCCTCCTCTTCGTTGAGAGGAGTGAACCGGGGGCGCCCTTGGGGCAGTCCAGAGGCTTTTACGCCTCTTCGGCCCAGGCCTTTATCAGCTGATGGGCGATAGCCAGGGCCGGCGGGCAGAAGGCGCCCTCCATCTCGCCCTTGATCAGCAGGTGGGCCTCGTCCTTGCTGAACCAGCGGACCTCTTCCAGCTCGGTCTGGTCGGGAGCGGCGTCGCTGCTGTCGACCTCGGCGATCAGGCCCATCATCAGCGAGCCCGGCCAGGGCCAGGGCTGGCTGGAGTGATAGCGGACGGCGGTGGCCGTCAGCCCGGCCTCTTCCTTCAGCTCGCGGGCGCAGGCCTCCTCGATGGTCTCGCCGGGCTCCAGGAAACCGGCCAGGGCCGAGAACATGCCGGCCGGCCAGGCCGCCTGGCGGCCCAGCAGGCACTTGCCGTCGTGCACGGCCAGCATGATTGCCACCGGGTCGGTGCGCGGGAAGTGCTCGGTGCCGCAGGACGGGCAGATGCGCTTCCAGCCGCCGTCGGCGACGTTGGAGGGCTGGCCGCAGGCGCTGCACCAGCGGTGGCGGCGGCGCCATTCGAACATCGACTTGGCGGTGGCCAGGATGCCGGCGTCGGCCGGCGGCAGGGTCGCGGCGGCGGCGCGCAGCTCCTCGAACCGGCCCAAGCCCTGCAGCGGACCCTCGGCGGGGTCGGTGGCGGTGTCGATATCGACGGCGAACACCGCGATGTCCTTCCACAGGCCCAGATACAGCAGCTTCTCGTTGCCGCCCGCCAGGTCCTGGGCCAGGTCGGCGCGCAGATAGGCGATCTGGACGCCGGTCGACTTGCCGTCGTCGTCCAGCAGGTCCTCGACCAGCGGCTTGCCGTTCCACAGCGCCACGGCCAGGGATTCGGCGTCCGCCAGCTTTTCGGCCAGCCAGGCTTCGTCCCCGCGGCGCTCGCTGTCGCGGTTCAGGGGGTTGCCGGCGAAGGTGTTGGTGATGATCGAGAGAGGCATGAGCGAACCTCTAGCGCGAGTACGAACGCTCGTCACGACGTCGCAGATGCGTCATGCGGCTTGCATCCGTCGCGATGAGTCGCGATATAGGCCTCGGAGATCGGCGCGGACGGAAGCCTCGCCAACCTGGTCAGGGCCGAGAGGCAGCAGCCACAACGAGATCACCTCTGGGTCGCTGTCCGGTCTCCACCTTCCCCTAAAATCTGTCAGCAGATCGTCGCGCCGTTGAGCGCGAGGCTTTTGCTGCGCCCCTCGCACCACTACACTTGTCCGTATGGCCGACCTCGACGACCTCTCGCCCGATTCCGCGCCGCCCTGGGACGAAGCCCCAGCTGAGCGCGACGAGAACACCGCCGACATCTTCGGCGAAGCGCCGGCCCCTGCGCCCGCGCCGGTCGCGGAGTCGCGTCCCGTCGTCGAGTCCCCGCCCGAGAACGAGAAGGGCGACGCCTATACGGTGCTGGCGCGGAAATACCGTCCGCGCACCTTCGAGGACCTGATCGGCCAGGAGGCCATGGTCCGCACCCTGGCCAACGCCTTCTCGACCGGCCGCATCGCCCACGCCTTCATGCTCACGGGCGTGCGGGGCGTCGGCAAGACCACGACCGCGCGCCTGCTGGCCCGCGCCCTGAACTACGAGACCGACACCGTCAAAGGCCCGTCCGTCGACCTGACCACCGAAGGCTACCACTGCCGCGCCATCATCGAGGGCCGGCACATGGACGTGCTGGAGCTCGACGCCGCGTCGCGCACCAAGGTCGACGAGATGCGCGAGCTGCTGGACGGGGTGCGCTACGCCCCGGTCGAGGCGCGCTACAAGGTCTACATCATCGACGAAGTGCACATGCTGTCGACGGCGGCGTTCAACGCCCTGCTGAAGACGCTGGAAGAGCCGCCGCCGCACGCCAAGTTCATCTTCGCCACCACCGAGATCCGCAAGGTCCCGGTGACGATCCTCTCCCGCACCCAGCGCTTCGACCTGCGCCGGGTCGAGCCGGACGTGCTGGTCAAGCACTTCGACAAGATCTCGGCCAAGGAAGGCGCGCGGATCGAGATGGACGCCCTGGCCCTGATCGCCCGCGCGGCGGAAGGCTCGGTGCGTGACGGCCTGTCGCTGCTGGACCAGGCCATCGTCCAGACCGATCGCGGGGCCACGGTCACCGCCACCGTCGTTCGCGACATGCTGGGCCTGGCCGATCGCGGCCAGACCATCGCCCTGTTCGAAAACGTCATGGCCGGCAAGACCAAGGACGCGCTGGAGGGCTTCCGCGCCCTCTGGGGCTTCGGGGCTGATCCGGCGGTGGTGATGCTGGACGTGCTGGACCACTGCCATGGCTCTGCGGTGTCCAAGGCCCTGGGGCCGGACGCCCTGTCGATGCCGAAGGAGCAGGCCGCGCGCCTGGCCGCCATCGGGGCCCACACCTCGGCCGGCACGCTGTCGCGCCTGTGGCAGATGCTGCTGAAGGCCCACGAGGAAGTCCGCCGCGCGCCCGACGCCATGGCCGCTGCCGAGATGGCCCTGATCCGTCTGTGCTACGCGGCTGACCTGCCGGGTCCGGAAGAAGCCCTGAAGGCCCTGCGCGACGGAACGCCGATCGGTGGCGGTGGTCCGGGCGGTGGCGTCTCGGTCGGCGGTGGTTCCGGCGGCGGCGCGGTCTCGGCCGCCCACGCGCCGATGACCATGGCCGCGCCGGGGCAGCAGGCCATGCCGGTCGTGGCCTCGTTCGAGGACGTCATGGCCCTGATCGCCGCCAAGCGCGACATCGGCCTGCGGCTGGACGTCGAGCAATATGTCCGCCCGATCAATTTCCGCGCCGGCGCCATCACCTTCGAGGCCGCCCCCGGCGCGCCTGGCAACCTGGCCGGTCGTCTCGTCCGCTTCCTGAAGGAGCACACCGGTCAGCCTTGGCTGGTCGCGGCCGAAGGCGGCGGCGGGGCCGAGAGCCTGATGGAGCGCCAGAAGCGCGAGGAGCGCGAGGCGCTGGCCGAGATCAAGAAGGATCCCTTCGTCGCCTCGGTGCTGGCGGCCTTCCCCGGCGCCGAGATCGTCGAAATCCGCAAGCTCCTCACCCCGGAGGCCCCGCCTCTGGAGCCGGACGAGGAAGAGGGCTGAGCGGCCCGCTGTTTTGAAGTTGGAGTTCTAAGATGAAAGACCTCGGCGGCCTGATGAAGCAGGCCCAGGCCATGCAGCAGAAACTGGCCGACGCCCAGGCGCGCCTGGCCGAGAGCACCGTCGAGGGGACCTCGGGCGGCGGCATGGTCACCGTCACCCTGAAGGGCACCGGCGAGCTGGCCAAGGTGGTGCTGGACGAGAGCCTGATCGAGCCGGGCGAAGGCGAGGTCATCGCCGACCTCATCGTCGCCGCCCACGCCGACGCCAAGAAGAAGCTCGACGCCAAGCAGGCCCAGATGATGCAGGACGCCGCCGGCCCGATGGCGGGCCTGATGGGCGGCATGCCCGGGATGAAGTTCTAGGACCACCGCTTCCGTTGGAAGCGGCTCTTAAAGGAAAAGAATGGCCGCTTCAGCCGGACCCGAGATCGAGCGCCTGATCGCCCTGCTGTCCAAGCTGCCGGGCCTGGGACCGCGTTCGGGCCGGCGGGCGGCTTTGGCCCTGCTGAAGAAGCGCGACACCCTGCTGGCGCCGCTGGCCCTGGCCATGGCGGAAGCCCAGGCCAAGGTCCGCACCTGCTCGACCTGCGGCTCGCTGGACGTCACCGATCCCTGCTCGATCTGCGCCGACCGGACGCGCGACGTGCGCCTGCTGTGCGTGGTCGAGGAGGTCGGCTCGGTCTGGGCCATGGAGCGCGGCGGCTCGTTCAAGGGCCGCTACCATGTGCTGGGCGGGCTGCTGTCGGCGCTGGACGGCGTCGGGCCCGAAGCCCTGCGCATCGGCGAGCTGGCGGCCCGCGTGGCCGACGGCGAGGTGGCCGAGGTGATCCTGGCCCTGCCGGCCACGGTCGACGGCCAGACGACCGCCCACTACATCGCCGACCGCCTGGCCCGGACCAACGTGCCGGTGACCATGCTGGCGCGCGGCGTCCCGGTCGGCGGCGACCTCGACTGGCTGGACGACGGCACCATCGCCCAGGCGCTACGGGCTCGGCGACCGGCCTAGCAGTCTGGCGAGGGCCGTCAGGTCCAGGTCGGGCGACTTGCGCCGCGACAGGTCCAAGGTCCGGCGACCCAACTCCCGATAGAGATCAGCCAGGGCCGGATCGTGGGCGGCGATCGCTTCGGACTGAGCCTTGACCGTCACGGCGTCGCCGCGCGCGATGGGACCGGTGAGAGCCTGCACCGGACCACGCTCCAGGATCGCGCCCAGGGCGTCACGCAGGATCGGCGCGAGGATACGCAGGCTGTCGGCCTCAGCGATCCCCGCCGCCGCGTGGCTGTCCAGCGCGGCCTGCACCAGGGTCGTCAGGTAGTTCGACGCGAACACCGCGCCCGCATGATAGAGGCGCCGGTCTACCGTTTCGGCCAGGATCACCGGCTCGCCGCCGATCGCCGTCGCCGCAGGGGCCAGCAGGGCCAGGGCCTCGGCATCGCCCTGCAGCGTGCAAGCCACGCCGGCGAAGGTCAGGATTTCGCGGGCAGGATCGGCGAATGCCTTGACTGGATGCAGGCTGGCCACCGCCGCGCCGCCTTGGCGCAAGGGCTCCAGCGCGGCCAGGTCGCGCGCGCCGCTGCAATGGAAAACCGTCAGCCCGGCCGGGCTCGTCAGCCGTTCCTCCGCCGCCTCGACCGCGCCGTCACTGACCGAGAGCATGACCACGTCGCCCGCCTTTACGGGGATCGCGTCGTCGAAACCCAGCATCTCGCCCGCGCCGATGAAATCCCGCGCGGCAGCCGTCCGCTCGGCGTCACGCCCGACGATCCCGGCGATCTCGAAGGCGCCGTGGTCGCTGAACAGCCGGCCCAGGGTCCTGCCGACCGCGCCCGGTCCGATGATCCAAAGCCGGGCCATGCCGTGCTCCCTTGCGACGCCGTCGAGCATCTAGACCGTCAGCGCGCGGATATCGAGAGCCGCCCGCTGACAGCGCCGCTTGGCCGTGCCAAGCTCCGCCAATCCGCGTTCGGCGAGGGGCCGACGCGGCCTGTGAAGGACTGATTCCATGAGCACGCCCGAAGACAAGGCTCCGGAAGCCGAAACCGAAGCCCCGCACCCGGCCAAGGTCGGCGTCATCGACAAGGGCCACAACGTCACCGGTTTCGCCGGCGAGCCGATCAACGGCATGATCGCCGACCTCGCCGACGGCGACGACTGATCTGGCGCGGCGGCGGCCTTTAAGCCGCCGCCGACTCCGGCTAAGAACGGAGCATGAACTTCTCTGATCCGTTCCTGATCCTTACGATCGTCTTCGCCCTGGCCGCGCTGGCCTGCGCCCTATGGGCCGTCGCCGCCCAGCGCCGGGCCGCCAAGGCCGAGGCTCAGGCCTGGATGCTGAACGAGAAGGTCGCCCAGGCCGACGAGCGCCACCGCCTCCTCGAGGACCAGAACGCCACCCAGATCGAGCTGATCCGGGCCCAGGCCGCCCAGAGCGCCAACGCCATCGCCGAGCAGCTGATCAAGCGCGCCGACGAGAACGCCAAGAGCCGCGAGCGCCTGGCCGAAGCCCGCCTGGAGGCCCAGCTGAAGCCGGTGGCCGAGACCCTGGCCAAGTTCGAGGCCCAGGTCACCGCCGTCGAGAAGACCCGCGCCGAGGAGACTGGCGGCTTGAAAGCCCAGATCGCCGCCCTGCTGGAGGCCTCGACCGCCACCCAGACCGAGGCCCGCAAGCTGTCGGCCGCCCTGCGCCACGGGGCCGGGGTGCAAGGCCGCTGGGGCGAGCAGACTCTCCGTAACGTGCTTGAGGCCGCAGGCCTCAACAGCCGCTTCGACTTCCAGGAGCAGTTCAGCGTCGATACCGAGGAAGGCCGCCGTCGGCCCGACGTCAAGGTCACCCTGCCGGGCGGCGGGGTGTTCGTCATCGACGCCAAGTGCTCGCTGAACGCCTTCCTCGAAGCCCAGGAGGCCACCGACGAGACCCTGCGCGAAGCCGCCATGGTCCGCCACGCCGCCAGCGTCCGCGCCCACATGCAGGGCCTGTCGTCCAAGGCCTATTGGGACCAGTTCAACAGCGAAGGCTCGCCCGACTTCGTGGCGATGTTCGTGCCTGGCGACGGCTTCCTGGCCGCTGCCCTCGATCGCCTGCCCGAGTTGATGGCCGAGGCCATGGACCGCCGGGTGGTGCTGGTCACGCCCACCACCCTGTTCGCGCTCTGCAAGGCCGTCGCCTATGGCTGGCGGGCCGAGGACCAGGCCAAGAACGCCGCCCGCATCGTCGAGGTCGGCCGCGAGCTCTACAAGCGCGTCTCGGTCATGGGCGCCCACGCCGGGGCCATGGGCAAGGCGCTGGAGAGCGCGGTGGGCAAGTACAACCAGTTCGTCGGCTCGCTGGAAAGCCAGGTCCTGACCCAGGCGCGACGCTTCGAGGACCTCTCCGTCGACCACGAGGGCAAGAAGATCGACGAGCCGGCGGCCATCGAGCAGGGCGTGCGTCCGCTCAGCAAGCTGGGCGCCCAGGCCGAGGTGGGGCAATCTCCCACCTTGACGCTCGGAAATGAGACGCCTACCTGACGAAGATCATGGCTATCCGTCGCATCCTCACCGTCGATAACGCCGCCGACCTGGCGACGCTGAAGAAGATCTCCACCCCGGTGGAGACCGTCACCGACGAGCTGCGCGCCCTGATGGATGACATGCTGGAGACCATGTACGACGCCCCGGGCATTGGCCTGGCCGCCGTGCAGATCGGTGAGCCCGTGCGCGTGATTACGATGGACCTGGCCCGCGAGGGCGAGGAACCGGCCCCGCGCTACTTCGTCAATCCCGAGATCCTGTCGAGCTCGGAAGACGTCCTCGGCTACGAGGAAGGCTGCCTGTCGGTGCCGGAATATTTCGACGAGGTCGAGCGTCCGGCCAAGGTCACCATCCGCTACATGAACTACCAGGGCGAGACCGTCGTCGAGGACGCCGAGGGCCTGTTCGCCGTCTGCATCCAGCACGAGATGGACCACCTGGAAGGCGTCCTCTTCATCGACCACCTGTCGCGCCTGCGCCGTGACCGCGCCATCACCAAGGTCAAGAAGGCCCGCCGCGCGGCCTGATGATCAAGGTCGCGCTGGCCAGTCTGGCGCTTCTGACGTCTGCTCCCTATACCGTCGCGCCGGGTCTGTTCAAAGCGGGCCAGCCTGACCTTGGCCTGCGTCCCGCACTGGGCGCGGAAACCTTCACCGTCTTCGCGCCCACCGAGCGGACCGACCGGTTCAGCAACGGCGTGGTGCTGATCCCGTTCAAGGGCCGCCTCTACGCCCAGTGGCAGAGCTCGGCCCGCGACGAGGACGCCGCCGACACCTGGGTGGCCTGGAGCGTCAGCGCCGACGGCAAGGCCTGGAGCCCGCCCAAGGCCCTGGCCCGGGCTGGCGACAACGGCCTGATGCGCTCCAGCGGCGGCTGGATCACCGACGGCAAGACCCTGGTCGCCTACGCCAATGTCTGGCCCGAGGGCTTCCAGTCCGGGGCCGGCGGCTATGCCGAATACCGCACTACCACCGACGGCCGGACCTGGAGCGAACCGCGCCGGGTGATGGGGGCCGACGGCAAGCCCGTCGAGGGTGTGATCGAGCAGGACCCGCACCGGATCGACGGCCGGGTGATCGGGGCCTTCCACCTGCGCCCCGGCATGATCGCCAAGCCGTTCTTCACCGACGACCCGCTGGGCCTGACCGGCTGGACGCAAGGGAAGATGGAGAACCTGCCGCGCGACGCCTCCGCCGCCACCACCGCCCACGAGAAGAAGCTCAGCCGCGAGATCGAGCCCAGCCTGTTCCGCCGCGCCGACGGCTGCGTGGTCATGGTGTTCCGCGACGAGGAACTGAGCTTCCGCCAGCTGGCGTCGCAGAGCTGCGATCGTGGCGTCAGCTGGACCACCCCGGCCCTGACCGATATGCCCGACGCCCGCGCCAAGCAGAGCGCCGGCAATCTGCCCGACGGCTCGGCCTACCTCGTCAACGCGCCCAACAGCGACAAGCCGCGCATCCCGCTAGCCGTGACCGTCAGTCGCGACGGCCGGACCTTCGACCGCAGCTGGCGCCTGCGCGGCCAGGCCGACCTGCAGCCGCTGCGTTTCGAAGGCCAGTACAAGCGCCCCGGCTACCACTATCCCAAGAGCGTGGTCTGGGACGGCTACCTCTATGTCGGCTACGCGGCCAACAAGGAGGACGTCCAGGTCACCCGTGTGCCGCTGAAGGCGCTGGAGCGGCGCTAGGCCCCGAACTGGACGAACGAGATCCGGTTGTCGTCGGGGTCGCGGACCTGGAAGTCGAGGCCGCCCCAAGGCTGCTGGATCAGCGGCTGGACCAAGTCTGCGCCGGCCGCCTCGATCTCTGCAAACAACGTCCGCACGTCGGTCACCTCGATGGTCGCCAGGATCAACGACTCCTCGCGCGCCGCCAGTTCGGCGAAGTTGGGCTGGTCGACGTGGCGCAGGTGCAGGACGACGCCGTCGCGGCTGACCGCGCCGTAGAACACCGGCTCGCCGTGCAGGAAGTCGACGGCGAAGCCCAGCCGCCGGGCGTAGTATTCCGCCACCGCCGCGACGTCGCGGACGAACAGGATCGGGGTGACGCGGGTGAGGCTCATCGCGAGCGTTCCTGGTCGTTGTCGTACGGCGTCCCGTCGCGGTGGCGGTAGACGCCTTCGCCGTCGCGCAGGATCAGGTCGATGTCCGGATAGTCGCAGCCGTCGGCGTCCGGCCGGCGCGAGCCGATCTCCAACAGCAGGACGTCCTTGGCCGAGCGGTTCTGGAAGTGGTGGCCGTTGGCGACGCCGGCCTTGAAGCCCGCGCAGTCGCCGGCCCGCAGGATCGTCTCGCCGTCGTTCTCGACGAGGACGACCTCGCCCTCGACCACCCAGGTGAACTCGTCTTCGGCCGTGTGCCAGTGGCGCTGGCTGGACCACACGCCGGGCTCAAGGCGCAGCAGGTTGACGCCGAACTGGTCGAGCCCGACGGCGTCGCCCAGCTTGGTGCGATGGCGGCGCAGGCAGGGTTCGTTGAACGGCGCGGGATAGGCCGTCCCGACGCGGGTCGGGGCGGTGGAGAGATCGATCTTGGGCATGTTGGCCCCAAATGGTGTTTCGAGCGGGTTTGCGTCTCGCGGGAGGGAAGCCTAAAGCCAGGATCATGACCAGCCCCGCGCCCGCTTCCGTCAGCATCGACCCCGTCGAACTCGCCCAGGCCCTGATCCGGCGTCCGTCGGTGACGCCGGCCGATGCGGGGGCGATGGACACGCTGCAACGTCAGTTGGAGGCCCTGGGCTTCAACTGCCGCCGCATGAAATTCGGCGAGATCGAGAACCTCTACGCCCGGCGCGGCACGGCGCGGCCGAACCTCTGCTTTGCCGGCCATACCGACGTGGTGCCGGTCGGCGATGACGCCGCCTGGACCGCCGGGCCGTTCGAGGCCGAGATCAAGGACGGCGTCCTCTACGGCCGTGGCGCGGTCGACATGAAGTCGGCCATCGCTGCTTTCGTGGCCGCCGTGGCCAAGGTCCCCGAGCACGCCGGCTCGATCAGCTTCCTGATCACCGGCGACGAGGAGGGCGTGGCCGAGGACGGCACCGTCAAGGTCGTCGAGGCCCTGGCCGCCGAGGGCGAGATCATCGACCACTGCATCGTCGGCGAGCCGACCTCGGCCAATCTGCTGGGCGACATGGTCAAGATCGGCCGGCGCGGCAGCATCAATGCCTGGATCGCGGTGGACGGGAAGCAAGGCCACGTGGCCTATCCGCATCGCGCCGCCAATCCGATCCCGGTGCTGGTCGACATCCTCTCGCGCCTGCAGAGCCGGGTGCTGGACGACGGCTATACCGGCTTCCAGCCGTCGAACCTGGAGGTGACCACGGTCGACGTCGGCAACACCGCCACCAATGTCATTCCCGCCTCGGCCAAGGCCCGGGTGAACATCCGCTTCAACCCGGCGCACAAGGGTCATGAGCTGGCGACCTGGATCGAGCAGGAATGCCGCGACGCCGCCGAGGGCTTCTCGGGCCGCGTCGAGGTGCTGTGCAAGATCAGCGGCGAGGCCTTCCTGACCGAGCCAGGGGCCTTCACCGACGTGATCGTGGCCGCCGTCGGCGACGCCACGGGCCGGGTGCCGGAGCTGTCGACGACTGGCGGCACCAGCGACGCCCGCTTCATCCGCGCCCTGTGCCCGGTCGTCGAGTTCGGTCTGGTCGGTTCGACCATGCACCAGGTCGACGAGCGCGTGCCGGTCGAGGAGGTCCGCTATCTGGCCGACGCCTATGAGGCGCTGATCAACCGCTACTTCGCGGCGTTCGCGTAAAGGCCGGAGCGTCGGGCATGAAGGCGCTCTCGATCCCCGACGTGCTGGCCGAGGTGGCGGTGCTGGTGAAGCCGCACTTCGGCAAAGGCCGCACCGCCGACTACATCCCGCAGCTGGCGGGCGTGCCGGGCAGCAAGTTCGGCATGGCCGTGCGCACCGTCGCCGGCGACGAGCACGTGATCGGCGACGCCGACGAGGGCTTCTCGGTCCAGAGCATCACCAAGGTCTTCGCCCTGGGCCTGGCGCTGAACCGCCTGGGCGACGAGACCTGGACGCGCGTGGGCAAGGAGCCGTCGGGCACGCCGTTCAACCACCTCTCCTTGCTGGAAGCCGAGCAGGGCGTGCCGCGCAATCCGTTCATCAACGCCGGCGCCCTGGCCGTCACCGACATCCTGATGGACGTCACCAAGGATCCCGCCGCCCTGGTCCGCGACTTCGCCGGCTTCCTCTGCGACGAGCGGCTGGAGATCGACCCGACCGTGGCGGCGTCCGAGCTGGCCAATGCCTGGCAGAACCGCGCCATCGCCAGCCTGATGCGCGGCAAGGGCACGCTGAACCACGATCCTGAGAGCGTGGTGGCGGCCTATTGCCGCCAATGCGCCCTGACCATGAGCTGCCGCCAGCTGGCCCGCGCCTTCCTGCCCCTGGCGGCGGGCGGCTTCTCGCCGGTGGCGCAGGAGACGGTGTTCCCCGAGCGCCTGACCCGGCGGCTGAACGCCCTGCTGCTGACCTGCGGCATCTATGACAGCGTCGGCAACTTCGCCTATCGCGTGGGCCTGCCCAGCAAGAGCGGCGTCGGCGGGGGCATCGTCTCGGTGATCCCCGGCAAGGCGACGGTCGCGGTGTGGTCGCCGGAGCTGGACCGCTTCGGCACCAGCGTGGTGGGGACGGCGGCGCTGGAGGCGTTCAGCCAGATCACGAACTGCTCGGTGCTTTAGCGGCGGCCTAGCGCCCCCTCCGTCACGTCGCCTATCGGCGCCGCGCCACCTCCCCCGCAAGCGGGGCAGGAGAGAGCAGCCGCATCTCCTCACCCGGGAAACGGGGGAGGTGGATCGCTGCGGATACGCAGCGAGACGGAGGGGGCGCTAAGCCTCAGTCGCCGTACCCGACGCCCACCAGATACAACCCATCCGCCGGCGCCACAGGCCCGCACTCACGCCGGTCCTTGGCCTCCAGCGCCGCCCTGACATCGTCCGGCGTCCAGCGGCCGGCGCCGACCTCAGCCAGGGTGCCGGTCATCGAGCGGACCTGGCGGTGCAGGAAGGACCGCGCCTCGAAGTCGAGGTGGATCTCCTCGCCGACCCGGCGCACGCGGGCGACGTCCAGGGTCTTCACCGGGCTCTTGGCCTGGCAGTGCATGTCGCGGAAGGTCGTGAAGTCGTGCAGGCCGATCAGATGCTGGGCGGCGGCGTGCATGGCATCGGCGTCCAGGTCCTTCTTCACGTGCCAGACCTTGCCCTTGTCCAGGGCAGGCGGGGCGCGGCGGTTGAGGATGCGGTAGAGGTAGCGGCGCTCATTGGCCGAGAACCGCGCGTGCCAGTCGCCCTCGGCCACTTCGGCCGAGAGGATCGACACCGCCTCGCGCATCAGGTGGGCGTTGAGGGCGTTCAGCACCGTCTGAGCGGGCCAGTCCTTCTCCAGGTCGACATGCACGACCTGGCCGGTGGCGTGGACGCCAGTGTCGGTGCGGCCGGCCGCGGCGATACGCACGGTCTCGCCGCTGAAGGCCGTCACCGCCGTCTCGATCGCGCCCTGCACCGACGGCAGCACGGCCTGGGCCTGGAAGCCCGAATAGGGCCGGCCGTCATACTCGACGAGGAGGCGGTAGCGGGGCATCAATTACAGCTTCACTGAGCTAGGGAATCCAAATGGCGCATATCACGAGCTTCGAAAAGAAGCCCAATGACGGCGGCAAGAAGCACGGAGATGTTGTGGGGCACTACAAGGTATTTCCCCCAAATGGCCAAAAGCGCATTCTTCAGATTGATACGTATGGGTCGGCCGAACGCGTGATGCAGGGAAAGTTGAGCCAGACAATCCAACTCAATGAGGAGAGTGCGAAGGCGCTTTGGCTCATCCTGGGCAAGGAGTTCGGCTTCAAGCCTTAAGCCAGCGTCGTTCCAGCCGCGATCGGGAAGCCGCGCGTGAAGGTCTCGGCGTCCTGGACGCCTTTGCCCTCGCGTTGGGCCTTCAGGAGACGGATCGAGCCCTCTCCGCAGGCGATCAGCAGGGCGTCATCGAGCGCTGTACCCGCCACGCCCGAGGCGGTCTCGACGCGTGACAGCAGGGCCTTCACGCGGACGGGGCCCTTCTCCGAAGCCGCTTCGAACCAGGCGCCGGGGAAGGGCGAGAGGCCGCGGATGTGGGCGTCGACCTCGCTAGCCGGACGGGTCCAGTCGATGCGGGCCTCGGCCGACTTGATCTTCTTGGCGTAGGTGACGCCCTCTTCGGACTGGGGCGTCTCGCGGGCCCCGCCGCGCTCGATGGCGGCCAGGGCGACGGGCAGCAGGCGCGCCCCGACCTCGGCCAGCTTGTCGTGCAGGGTGGCGACGGTGTCGTCGGCAGCGATCACCACCTGTTCGGACATCAGGATCGGGCCTTCGTCCAGGCCTTCGCTCATCCGCATGACCTGGACGCCGGTGACCGGGTCGCCGGCCATGATCGCCCGCTGTATCGGGGCCGCGCCGCGCCAGCGGGGCAGCAGCGAGGCGTGCAGGTTGAAGCAGCCATATTGGGGCGCATCGAGCACGGCCTTGACCAGGATCTGGCCGAAGGCGACCACGACGGCGGCGTCCAGCTCCAGGGCCTGGAAGGCCTCGATCTCCTCGGGCGTCTTCATCGAGACCGGGGTGCGGACCGGCAGGCCCAGTCCTTCGGCGAAGGCGTGGACCGGCGAGGGCTTCAGTTCCTGGCCGCGCCCGCGTGGAGCCGGCGGCTGGGAATAGACGGCGACGATCTCGTGGCCCGAGGCGACGAGTTCGGCGAGGCAGGTCACGGCGAAGTCCGGAGTGCCGAGGAAGGCGATGCGCATGGCGGGGGTTTAGACGCCTGCGCGCTCGGACGCAAAGGTGAGTCGGAACCTGCGCCGTGGGGGACCGTTATCCAGCCGAGTTATCAAGGAGCCCCGACCATGCGTTCCAAGCTGATGCTGATCGCCGCCGCCGGCGCGGCCCTGACCCTCGCCGCCTGCTCGCAGGAACATGCCACCGAGGTGAAGGAGGGCGCGAAAGCGGCCGCCTCCGACATCAAGGACGCCGCCCACAACATCGCCAACGACCCCGATGTGAAGGAGGCCGGCACGGCGATCAAGGAAAGCACCAAGGAAACCGCCGCCGACCTCAAGGAAGCCGCTGGCGAGGCCACCGACAAGGCCCAGGAGCTGGGCGCAAAGGCCGGCGACAAGGCCAAGGAAGCGGGCTCCGAGCTCAAGCAGGACGCCAAGAAGGGCGCCGTCGAGAGCAAGAAGCAGTTGAACGAAGCGACGCACTAGACGTCAGCGAGCGGGCTCGATGCGGAAGAAGTCGCCCGGTCGAATGTGCGAAGGCGGCGGCCCGTAGCGGTTGTCGCTTCGGTCGCCGCCCAGGAAGCCGATCTCGACCCAGGCCCACAGCCCCAGGGCGCCGCCCGCGATCGCCAGGATCGCGGCGGCGACAATCGCCAGCGGCGGGGTTTGCGGGCCAAGCAGCCGCGATGGCGCGATCAGCGCCCACGGCCCGAAGGTGAAGACGAGGGCCCACCACAGGCTCTTGCCGCGATCGTGCAGGCGTCGGACCGTGATGCAGAAGCCGGTCAGGACCAGGAGCGGCAGGCAGGCGAGCGGCACGGCGCCGAGCCAGCCGCCGACGATCGTGCCAAACGAAGCTAGGATCAGCAGGGCCGCGGCGACCGAGACCTGCAGCACTTGGAAGCGCCAGTAGGTCAGCCGCGTCGCGCGGCCCTGGAAACCGAAAAGCAGCTTCAGATAGCCCAAGGCGTCCTCCTGTGGTGGGACAACCTTAAGGCTACGTTTGCGCGGAGACTAGTCCCGCAGCAGGTCGTTGATGCTGGTCTTCGACCGCGTCTGCGCGTCCACCGTCTTGACGATCACGGCGCAGTAGAGGCCCAGGCCGCTCTTCGGGTCGGGGCGGCTGCCCGGGACCACGACGCTGTAGGGCGGGACCTTGCCGATGTGGACCTGGCCGGTCGCGCGGTCGATGATCTGGGTCGAGGCGCTGATGAACACGCCCATCGAGAGCACGCTGCCTTCGCCGACGACCACGCCCTCGACGACTTCCGAGCGGGCGCCGATGAAGCAGTTGTCCTCGATGATGGTCGGGTTGGCCTGCAGGGGCTCCAGCACGCCGCCGATGCCGACGCCGCCCGACAGGTGGACGTTCTTGCCGATCTGGGCGCACGAGCCGACGGTCACCCAGGTGTCGACCATGGTGCCTTCATCGACATAGCCGCCGATGTTCACGAACGACGGCATCAGGATGACGTTCTTGCCGATGTGGGCGCCGCGACGGACGATCGCGCCCGGGACCGCGCGGAAGCCGCCGGCCTCGAACTGCGGGGCGTCCCAGCCGTCGAACTTGTTGGCCACCTTGTCCCACCACGGACCGACGCCGCCGCCCAGCGTGCCGGCGCGCATGACGGTGTTGGGGTTCAGGCGGAACGACAGCAGCACGGCCTTCTTCAGCCACTGGTGCGTCACCCACTCGCCGTCGACCTTCTCCGAGACGCGGGCCTTGCCGCTGTCGAGCAGCAGCAGGGCTTCGTCGACGGCGGTGCGGACAGGGCCGGTGGTGGCGGCCGAGACGTCGGCGCGGGCTTCCCAGGCGGCTTCGATCTCGGTCTGGAGGTCGGCGAGGCTCACGGAGGCGGTCATTGCGGGCTTCCTTGCAGGCGGGCCGAGTTCAGGAATTCGGCCAAGTCGTTAGTGCGGAAATGGACGTGTTCGGAGGTCGAGTCCTTGGCGTGGGCCCCGACCAGGATGGTGGTCATGCCCATGCGGGCGGCCGGCACCAGGTTCTTCTCGCTGTCCTCGAAGAAGGCGGTCATCGGCGGATCGATGGCGTGCAGCTTGCTGATCTTGTCGAAGGTGCTCAGCGAGGGCTTGGGGATGTAGTCCGCCGTCTCGATGGCGAACACCTCGGAGAACAGGTCGCGCAGGTTCAGATGCTTCAGCACCCGCTCGGCGTGGCCGACCGAGCCGTTGGTGAAGATGATCCGCCGGCCGGGCAGGCGGGCGATGGCCGCGCGCAGCTCCGGGCTGGGGATCAGGCGATCCATCGAGACGTCGTGCACCTCGTCCAGGAACGCCTTGGGCTCCATGCCGTGGTGCTGCATCAGCCCCGACAGCGTGGTGCCGTGCTCGGTGAAGTACTTCTTCTGCAGCGCCTTGGCCTCCTCGCGAGGAAGGCCCGTCATGCGCTCGACGAAGTCGGTCATCTTGACCTCGATCAGGCCCATGAACTCGCTTTCCAGCGGGTACAGGGTGTTGTCGAGGTCGAACAGCCAGGTGTCGATGTGGGTGAGGTCAGCCGACATCAGCGCGAGATCAGCGTGCCCGCGCCATGTTCGCTGAACAGCTCGACCAGCATGGCGTGCGGGCGGCGACCGTCCAGGATGACCACGGCCTCGACGCCGGACTCGATGGCGTGGATGGCGTTCTCCAGCTTGGGGATCATGCCGCCATTGGCCACGCCGCTCTCGATCAGGCCGCGCGCGTCTTCGATTGTCATCTGGCGGATCAGTTCGCCATTGCCGTCCAGCACGCCCTTGATGTCGGTCAGCATCAGCATCCGCTTGGCCTTCAGTGCGCCCGCGAGCGCGCCGGCCACGGTGTCGGCGTTGATGTTGAAGGTCTCGCCGCCGGCCGAGACGCCGATCGGCGCGATCACCGGGATGTAGTCGGTCTCGGACGCCAGCAGGGTCTGGATGATGTGCGGATCGACCTTGGTCGGTTCGCCCACGAAGCCCAGGTCGACGGCCTGTTCGATATTGCTGTCCGGATCCTTCTTGGTCCGGGTCACCTTCTCGGCAGTGATCAGGCGGGCGTCCTTGCCCGACAGGCCCACGCCGCGCACGTCGGCTTCGGCGCCGGCCTGGGTGATCCAGCTGGCGATTTCCTTGTTGATCGCGCCCGACAGGACCATCTCGGCCACTTCCATGGTCGCCTCATCCGTGACGCGCAGGCCGTCCACGAAGGTCGACTTGACGCCGGCCTTGTCCAGCATGCGGCTGATCTGCGGACCGCCGCCGTGCACGACCACCGGATGGACGCCCAGCAGCTTCAACAGGACCGCGTCGGCGGCGAAGACCTTGGCGACTTCTTCCTGGCCCATGGCGTGGCCGCCGTATTTGATCACGACCGTTTCGCGGTCGTAGATCTGGATGTAGGGCAGGGCTTCGGCCAGGGTCTTGGCGGTGGCCCAGCCGGCTTCCTCGGCGGCGTCGTTCAAGGCAGCGTCCTCGAAGGGATAATAACGGCGCCTCGATAGCGGACCCCGTCCCCCCTGTCATCCGAAAGGGACCCTAGGCCTTCTGGTCGAACCGCCATTTCATGACCAGCACCGCCCCGGACATCAGCAGGCTGGCGATGTTGGAGACCACGACCGGCCAGGCGTGGATCAGGAACCCGTAGCCGATCCAGCACGCAAAGCCCGTCACCGTGACGATGTAGGTGCGCAGCGAGACGGACGAGGCGTCCTTCTCCTTCCAGATCTTGAGGATCTGCGGGGCGAAGCTTGTGATCGACAGCAGGGCGGCGACCGTGCCGACCACGGCGACGGCCGGGCTCGCCACTAGGCGATCTTCGGCAGGACGTCGTCCAGGCCCCAGAGCTCGGCATAGGCCGGCGCCAGGGTCAGGCCCATCGGCACGGGACCGGGCACGTGGCCCTCGGTCAGGCAGTAGGTCAGGTACGACAGGGCCGTCTTCACGCCGTGCTCGGAATAGGGCTTGCCGATCACGCCGCACGCGCCGGCGAAGTCGTCGGGCAGGCGCTTGACGTTGGCGGTCATGAACAGGGCGACGCCGCCACAGTCGCTGGAGATCTTGCGGGCCACCTCGACGCCGGTCGGGCCGTCGCTGAGGTGGACGTCCACGAGGGCGAGGTCGGGGTGAAGGCTCTCGGCCATCGCCACGGCTTCGTCGGAACTCATCGCCAGGCCCAGGGGGTGGCAGCCGACTTCCTCGACGAGATGTTCGAGTTCGATGGCGAGGAGCATCTCATCCTCGACGATCAGAACTTCGAGCGTACGCCCGGCCATAACAAAAACCTCTACCTTCCTAGTGCGCCCCGTTCACGGGCAGCAGAACCACTATTCGCGTGCCAGGGTCCGCGTCGGTGGTCTCACTCTTGGCCTTAAGCTGCTGACAAAGCAGCTGAACAATGGTGAGGCCGAAGCCGGATGGCCTGGCGTCCTTGTCGAGTCCAACGCCGTCATCGGCGATTTCGATCCGGAATTCGCCCTCCTGTCGTCGAACGCCGACGAAGATCCGGCCGCCGCGCCCCTCCGGGAAGCCGTGCCCCAGGGCGTTGGTCAGCAGCTCGTTGATCACCAGGGCGAACGGCGCGGCCTTGGCGGCGGGGATCTCGACCCGCTCGAGATCGAGCTCGACGCGGATGTCGTCGCGCTGGGCCGAGCCCATCAGGTCGGCGACCATGTCGCGGATGAAGGCCGAGACGTCGAAGCGCTCGACATCCTCGCTCTGGAACAGGCGGCGATGGACGGTGGCGATGGCGTTGACCCGGCCCAGCATGCCGCGCAGCGAGGCCTTCAGCGCCGGGTCGGTGACCCGGCGGTTCTGCAGCAGCAGTAGGCTGGAGATGAGCTGGAGGTTGTTCTTGACCCGGTGGTCCACCTCGTGGAGCAGGGCGGTCTTCTGCTCCAGGGCCTCGGTCAGCGCGCGGGTGCGTTCCTCGATGATCGCCTCGAGGTCCTCGGGACTGCGGGCCGCCTGGGCGGCGTCGCGCGCCGTATCCGAAATATCGTCCATGCCTGCGGTCAAGCTCCCACCACCCCGTGGACGCTCAACGTACCTGATCGTGTCGAGTTCCCAACACAAGCTGTGCTGAAAACCCAAAACGGCGGAGATCCGATGGCTGGATCTCCGCCGTCGAGCGCGGCGCATAGGGGAGGAATCCTCGCCGCGCGGTCCTGACGAGCCGTCCGTGCTTCCCGGTACGGACGGGCCTTCTGGAGCCGGTTATTTCGGCTGGTAGATCTTGTCGAAGACACCGCCGTCGTTGAAGTGCGTGGCCTGGGCCTTCTTCCAGCCGCCGAAGGTGTCGTCGATCGTCACCAGCGGGATCTTCTTGAAGCGGGCCGCGTACTTGGCCGCCACGTCGGCGTTGCGCGGGCGGTAGTAGTTCTTGGCGATCAGCTCCTGGGCCAGCGGGCTGTACAGGAAGTTCAGATAGCCCTCGGCGATGACGCGGGTCTTGTGGCGGTCGACGTTCTTGTCGACCACGGCGACCGGCGGCTCGGCCAGGATCGACAGCGAAGGATAGACGATGTCGAACTTGCCGGGCAGCTCGTCCTGGGCGAGGTAGGCCTCGTTCTCCCAGGCCAGCAGCACGTCGCCCAGGCCACGCTGGGTGAAGCTGGTGGTGGCGCCGCGGGCGCCGGTGTCCAGCACGGGCACGTGCTCGAACAGGGTCTTCACGAAGGCCTCGGCCTTGGCGGGGTTGCCGCCCGGCTGCTTCAGGGCCCAGGCCCAGGCGGCCAGGTAGTTCCAGCGCGCGCCGCCCGAGGTCTTCGGGTTGGGCGTGATCACGTCGATGCCCGGCTTCACCAGGTCGCCCCAGTCCTTGATCTTCCAGGGATTACCCTTGCGGACCAGGAACACGATGGTCGAGGTGTAGGGGGTCGAGTTCTGCGGCAGGCGCGACTGCCAGTTGGCCGGCAGCAGCTTGGCCTTGGCGGCGATCTCGTCGATGTCATAGGCGAGGGCGAGCGTGACGACGTCGGCCTGCAGGCCGTCGATCACCGAGCGGGCCTGCTTGCCCGAACCGCCGTGGCTCTGGTTGATCACCAGGTCCTGGCCGACCTTGCCCTTCCAGTACTTGGCGTAGGCGGCGTTGATGTCCTTGTAGAGCTCGCGCGTCGGGTCGTAGCTGACGTTCAGCAGGGTGACGGGCTTGCCTTGCGCGAGCGCGGAGCCGCCCGCCATCAGGGCCGCGGCGCCCGCGCCGGCGCCGGCCAGCAGGCCTCGGCGGGTCGGAGCTTGGGTGAAGTCGCTCATGGAGACGGTCCTTTCTGGAGGTCTTTTGGCCCTGATCATAAGGAACCGGCGCGACGGTTCTGATCGCCGCGCCGGCGGGTTTCGAAATCAGAACGCGTACTGACTGCGGAAGTTGATCACCTGGTAGTCCTGGCTGAGCGGGACAACGCCGCCGGCCGGGTCCAGGCGATCGATCGAGACTTCGTAGTAGCTCAGCGAGAACTTGGTCACCGGGTTGGGGAACCAGTTGATGCCGACGGTGGCGATCTTCTGGTCGCCGCCCCGGACGCGGTCGGCGGCCAGGGCCGCGGTCTCGTGATAGTTCAGGTCCGAGACCGAATAGCGCGCGGCCAGTTCCCAGGCGCCCCACTGGCCCTTCTTCAGGTCGAACGGGTTGGTGATCGCCGGGGCGTCGAACGCGAAGTTGTTGACGTTGTAGCGGCGGGCCTCGCCGGTCAGCACCCACGAGCCTTCGACGTACCAGGCCTTGAACTTCGGATTGGTGACGCCGGCCGCCGCGTTGCGACGGTCGATGGCGATGTCGAAATACTCGCCCTGGATCAGGAAGTTGCTCTTCTGGGCGGCGGCTTCGAAGCCGAAGTGACGGGCGCTGGCCGCGTCGATGGCGCCGGTGGTGATCAGCTGCGTGCCGTCGACGCGCAGTTCGGCGCGGTCGCTGACGGTGACGCCATAGGCGCCGCCGACGGCGGTCTGGGCCGGGGTGACCACCTTGCTGGCGTTGGCGCCGACATGGACCAGCCAGTCATAGCCCTTGAGCGGCACGAAGGCGACGCGGCCCAGATAGGCCAGCTGCTCGTCGAAGGTCTGGCCGTCGCCGGCCTTGGCGCCGGTGATCGCGCCCGAGACCAGCCAGCGCTCGCCCAGGGCCTGGCCCTGCACGGCGATGCGCTTGTCGGCGCCGGCCAGGCCGCGGGCCAGTTCCGAGCCCGACGGGCGTTCGGCGAACAGCGAGCCGTTGGTCGAGGCGGCGTCTTCCAGGCCCAGGTTCGGGGCGAAGGCGCCGACGCGGACCTTGAACGGAGCGTAGTTGTACTGGACCCACAGCTCCTGCAGCGTGCCCTGGCCATCGGTGCCGGCGCCGCCGAAGTCGAGCAGGGCGTTGTATTCGAAGTTCCGGTAGAACTTGCCGTCGATGCCGATGCGGGCGCGACGGAAGTTGGTGCCGCTGTTCAGGTCGCGGGCGTTGCCCAGCACGGCCGGAAGGCCCTTGTCCTGATAGTACTGCGCGGCGTCCAGCTGCATCACGGCGTGGAGCGTTGCGCTGAAGGCCCCGTCGCCCGAGGCGATGGTCGGCTTGCCGGCGGCGATGCTGACGGTGTTGGCGCTCTGGGCGGCGCGGACGTCCTTGAGGCTGGCGGCGGTCGCGGCCTTCAGGTCGGCGACCTGCTGGGCCAGGGTCGCCAGTTGGGCTTCCAGGGCGGCGATACGGGCTTCGGCCTCTTCGGGCGAACGCGGTGCGGCGTCCTGGGCGGAAGCGGCGCCGGCCGTAGCCAGCAGGGACGCGCCGGCGATCAACGCGACGCGGAACGCGGAACGGGTCTTGCTCATCATGTTGTAGTCCCCTCTCGGCGCCGCATAACGGGCCGACCTGCCTGCAGAGCCAGGGAAGACGATTATCCCTAGCTCCGGAATCGAGATTTAGGAAAACCGGCCGTGAGTTTTTCTGGAGGCGCGGCAAAGTGTCGCGGAAAACGCTGCGAATCTTCAGCGATATCAGAAGCTTGAACGGTAAAGGTTCCGTTCACGGAAAAAGCCGCCCCGGTTTCCCGGAGCGGCTTTTGGATGGTTTCGGACGATTTTGAGGGGCGCTGAGCCCTTAGAACATCGCCCGGCCGGCGAGGCGCAGGTTGTAGCGCTTCTGCTTCTTGGTGGCTTCGACGCCGCCTTCGATGCCCAGATACGACATCGGCGTGCCGGCGCGCAGGGCGAAGCCGGCGGTCACCGCGCCGTCCTTGTCGTTCAGCGCGGCCAAGGTGAAGGGGTTGCCGCCCTTGAAGGCCGCGACCGTGTCGCCAACCGAGCCGGCCAGGGTCTGGCGATAGCCGACCCGCACTTCCGGACGCCACCACACGTTCTTGCCGAAGTCGGCGCCGAGCACGACGCCCACTTCGCCCGACAGGTTGCTGGAGGTGCGCTTGTCTACGGTCAGGTCGAAGCCATCGCCGCCGCCGGTCTCGGCGCGCTTGCCTTCCCGCAGCCAGACATAGTCCACGCGGCCTTCGGGGCGGGCGAAGAAGCGGCCGAACTTCTGTTCGTAGGCGACGCCCGCGAAGGCGTTGGCCGTCAGGCCCTTCCAGTCGGCGTTGTTCTTCAGGATCAGGTCGGCGATGCCGTCGGCGTTGTCGTCCGGCGAGATGAAGCGGCGGTCGCCCTTGAAGAAGCCGTAGCCCAGGCCGCCGCCGGCGTTCATGCGCAGGCCGCCGATCGAACGACGCCAGTAGGCGCCGGTCTGGATGAACGAGGCGGTGGTCTGCTCGCCGACCTTGGCGACGGTGTCGTGTTCCTCGACGCTGGTATAGGCCAGGGTCAGGCCCAGCGCGCCGCCGGCGTCGCCCATGGCCTCATAGCCGGCGACGAAGCCGAACGCCTGGGTGTCCGAACCCAGGGTTTGGCTGGTGTCGCGGCGGGTCAGCGAGGTGATTTCCTGGACCCAGATGCTGTCGGGACCGTAGCGGTCGCCCGGATCGGGGCGGAACATGGTCGCGGCCGAGATCTGCTGGTTGACCGATTGCAGGGCCGCGAACATGCCCTCGCCCTGGTCGGGCAGCATCTGGTCGTACAGGTCGCGATAGGCGTCGCGCGTGGTCTGGTTCAGGAACGTGCCGGCCAGGGCCGAGTCCTTGCCCAGCGCCTGGTAGACCGCGTCATAGGCCGAGGTCTCGGCGCGGTTCAGGCCGATCTCGGCGGCGGTCTTCTGGCGGACGTCGATATAGACGTTGTTGGCGTCGGCGCGGCTGGTGGCCGCGTACATGAACGGCGCCTGGGCCAGCAGGCCCGAGCCGATCGTGCCGACATTGATGTTGTTGCCCTGGATCACCGTGAAGGTGGTGGGCTGCTTGACCAGGTTGGCCAGGCGGATGCCCAGCTCGGCGCCGGTGGCGATGTTGGTGGCGCCCGAGACGACCAGCTTGGTGTTCACGCCGGCGGCCGGGTCGGCCGAGAACAGGATCTTGCCCTTGTCGCCGACCGTCAGGCTGGTGACGTTGATGGTGTCGGTGTTGACGATGCCCAGGCTGCCGTTGGCGACGGCGATGTCCAGCTTGCCGTCGCTGTCGGTCAGCTTGCCCAGCGCCACGCCGCCGCCGTCGATCGACAGGCGGTCCTGGCCCGCGCCGAACGACATGGCGCCCACCAGGGTGCCGCTCCACAGGTTCAGCGTGTCGTTGCCGCCGCCGAACAGCACGTCGCCGACCATGACCGGCGCGACGGTGGTGGTCGTGGTGTCGGTGCTGGTGACCGTGTCGGTGCTGGGGAAGGTCGTGGTCGAGGTGTAGTCGGTCGGACCCTTCTGGGTGAAGGTCACGCCCGAATTGTTGGCCCGCAGGTCCAGGGCGATCGCCTGGCCGGTGGCGGTGGTCGTCGCCGCGGTGCCGTCGGCCTTGAAGCCCGGCGCCGTCAGCGTGGCGCGGATCGAGCCGGTGTTGGTGATGGTCTTCAGCGTGCCGGCCTGGTCGAGGATGGCCACCGCGTCGCCGGTCTCGCCGGTGCGGGTGGCGACCAGGGCGCCGCTGTTGTTGATCGAGGTGGTGGTCGAGCCGGCGCCCAGCACCAGGGCCCGCGCATTGGCGGTGACGCCCGAGCTGGCGAACGAGGCCGCGCTGGCCGCGATCGAGCCGCGGTTCAGGATCTCGCCCACGCTGGCGCCCGAATTCAGGATCAGGCCCGTGGAGTCGGCTTCGTAGGTGGTGGCCGCGACCGTGCCGTCGTTGCGGATGCCGCCGACGATGGTGGTGGTCTGGCCGCCGCCCGCGCCGATCGAGACGCCCGTGGCGGTGACGCCGTTATAGACGCCGGCCGCCGCGATCGCGCCCTTGGCCACCAGGCCATAGGCCAGGTCGCCCGCGCCGACGGCGCCCAGGGTGACGTTCTGCGTGGCCGAGCCGATCTGCAACGCCGGGGCCGAGCCGAAGACGCTGATGCTGGACGAGCCGGTGTTGGTCGAGGTGATGGTCGTGTTGACGGTGGTGCCGTCCGTGCCGACCTTGCTCGAATAGTTCGTGCCTTGCAGCAGCACGCCGCCGGTCACGTCGCCGGCGATGCGGACGGCCGGGCCGCCTTGCAGCAGGTCGTCGGCGTCCAGCTTGCTCAGCGCGTCGGCCGTGGTCGGGCGCGAGGTGTAGCGATAGCCGGTGGCGGTGGCGCTGCCTTGCAGGACCAGGGCGCCGTTGACGTTGGCGTCGATGGCCTGGGCGACCGAGCCCGCGCCCTGCACCGTGGTCGAGCCGCCCAGCGTCACCTTGCCGGTGACCGGGGCGGCGATGCGCACGCCGTAGCCGTTGTCGCCGGTGACGTTGATCGCGCCCAGGTGGGTGACGTTGCCGACCACCGGGCCTTCCAGCAGGATGCCGGCCGAGTTGTTGCCCTCGATCGTGATCGTGCCGGTGGCGTCGTTGATGATGTCGCCGGTGAAGGTCCCGGCGTTGGTCAGCCGGATGCCGTAGCGGTTCTTGCCCTGGGCGAACGCGCCGTCCAGGTCGCCGTCCGAATCGGTGTCGGTCGGGGTGTAGTCCTCGTCCAGCGTGATCGCGAGCGAGTTGGTCAGCGAGCCCGTCTTGCCGCCGATGACCAGCACGCCGACGCTGTCGCTCTGGCCCGTGACCTGCAGGGTGCCGGCGTTGACCACCTTGTTGTTGCTGTCCAGCGTGACGATCGCGCCCGCTGCGCCCGGCTTGATCGAGCCGTCGGCGGTGATCCGGATGTCGTCCGCCGCCGTGCCGGTAGCCGTGCTGGTGGCGATCGGCGTCGTCCGCGCGGTAGTCACCGTGGTTTCCGCCGACACGGCGAAACCCATGGCCAGAAGAGGAGCGGCCGCGACCGTCGCGACCAGGACCTTGCGCTGCATTACGAACGACACCCCATAGAAACCGGCGCATTAATTCGAGTCACGATGCGGCGAAATTGCGGTGAGTCCCGCTCGCAACACGTACTAAGGCGCCAACCGTCTATCGCATGGCATGGCGGGGCGCCATATCTGGATCGACGAATCGCCTCTCGCTTGAATCGAAGAGTCTTCCCATGCCGCTGGCTCAGACGCCCCCGGACAGACACGACAGCGTCTCGTTACGCGTCTTCTGGCCCGTAATCGTGGGGCCAGCGGCCATATTGGGCCTGGCCGCCACCGGCGCGGCCGAGCTGGGACCGGCGCTGCTGGCCGGCTCGGTCGCCAGCCTGGCCGGCTTCATCAGCCTGCGACGGCTGGATCGGGCCCTGGCCTCGCCGACCTTGGGGACGGCCCAGGCCCTGGCCGCCGACGAGGACGCGCCGCCGTTCGCCGCGATCCTGGACCGCCTGCCCGATCCCTTGATGGTGATTGCGGCGGAAGAAGCCGACGACCTGACCGGCCGCCGCTTCCTGTTCGCCAACGCCGCCGCGCGCGAGCTGTTCAAGATCCAGGCCCAGGGCGGCCTGCTGGTCACCGCCGTGCGCAATCCGCGCGTGCTGGAGGCCGTGGACGAGGCCTTGTTCGGCGGCGTCGAGGGCGTGGCCGAGTTCGAGACCGGCGGCACGCAAGGGCGGGCCTGGCTGGCCTATGCCCGGCCGCTGCGCGAGACCGGCGGCCGCTCGCGCCTGGCCCTGCTGGCCCTGCGCGACGAGACCGACGCCCGCCGCAGCGAGCGCACCCGCGCCGACTTCCTGGCCAACGCCAGTCACGAGCTGCGCACGCCGCTGGCCTCGCTGTCGGGCTTCATCGAGACCCTGCGCGGCCACGCCAAGGACGATCCGGGCGCCCGCGACAAGTTCCTGGCCATCATGCTGGCCCAGGCCGAGCGGATGTCGCGCCTGATCGACGACCTGATGAGTCTGTCGCGGATCGAGCTGAACGAGCACATCGCGCCGCTGGGCCGGGTCGACCTGGCCATGGCCGCCGTCGACGTCATCGACGCCCTGGCCCCGCAGGCCCGTGAGAAGCAGGTCTCCTTCGACCCGGTCCTGCCGCCGCGCGGCGGCGCCGTGGTCGACGGCGACCGCGACCAGATCATCCAGGTGGTCCAGAACCTGATCGACAACGCCATCAAGTACACGCCCAAGGGCGGCGCGGTGCGGATCGAGATCTTCCCCGGCCTGACCGCCGAGGCCGCCGCCGCCGCCCGCGATCCTGCCGCCTCGCGCATGTCGCTGCTGACCCCGGACCACGACACGGCCGAGCGCTATGCGGTGCTGCGGGTCACCGACCGCGGCCCGGGCCTGGCGCGCGAGCACCTGCCGCGCCTGACCGAGCGCTTCTATCGCGTCGAGGGCCAGAAGAGCGGCGACCGCTCGGGCACGGGCCTGGGCCTGGCCATCGTCAAGCACATCATGAACCGCCACCGGGGCGGGCTGACGGTCGAGAGCGTCCAGGGCGAGGGGGCGACCTTCGGGGTCTACCTGCCGATGGCCAAGGTCGGGGCCGAAGTCGCTCCGGCCCCGCCTGTGGTCACGGAAGCCTAGCCAACCCTGCGCATCGGCGCCGAGCTCGCCGTGAAGCGGGCGTCGGTGGCGCTGGTCGAGAACCTCGAGACCAGCCGGGCCAGTTCCGAGGCCTCGGTCTGCAGGCTGGCCGAGGCCGCATTGGCTTCCTCGACCATGGCGGCGTTGCGCTGGGTGACCTGGTCCATCTGGTTGACCGCCGAATTGACCTCGGACAGGCCCGTGGCCTGCTCGCGAGCAGACTGGGCGATCTCGGAGATCAGGCCGTCGATCTGGCCGACCCGGCCGACGATGGTCGACAGCGCCTCGCCGGTGTCGCCGACCAGCCGCACGCCGCGCGCCACCTGGGCGGTGCTGCTGGCGATCAGGGCCTTGATCTCCTTGGCCGCTTCCGCCGAACGTTGGGCCAGCGCCCGGACTTCCGAGGCCACCACGGCGAAGCCGCGACCGGCCTCGCCCGCGCGGGCGGCCTCGACCCCGGCGTTCAACGCCAGGAGGTTGGTCTGGAAGGCGATCTCGTCGATCACCCCGATGATGCTGGTGATCTTGGTCGAGCTGGCCTCGATCTCGCCCATGGCGGCCACGGCGTCGCTGACGATCTCGCCCGAGCGGGCGGCGTCGGCGCGGGCGGCGGTGGCGGTGGCCGAGGCCTGCTTGGCCCCTTCGGCGGCGCGGTTGACCGTGGCGGTGATCTGGTCGAGCGCCGCGGCGGTCTCTTCCAGGCTGGCGGCCTGCTGCTCGGTGCGGCGCGACAGGTCCTCCGACGCCAGCGAGATCTCGTGGGCCCCGGCCCCGACGCCTTGCGTGGCGTGGGCCACGACGCCCAGTGCTTCGTCCAGCGAGGCCATGGCGGTGTTGAAGTCGCCGCGCACCTTGTCGAACTGCGGGGCGACGGGCGCGTCGATGCGATAGGTCAGGTCGTTGTTGGCCAGGTGCTCCAGGCCGGCGGCGATCTCGCGCACGGCATGGACGCGGCCGGTGACCACGGTGGCGAACTTCACGACCTTGGCGATGCGGCGCTTGTGGTCGAAGATCGGGTTGTACGAGGCCTGGATCCACACCTCGCGGCCGCCCTTGCCGACGCGCTTGAACTCGTCGGCCAGGAACTCGCCGCTGTTCAGGCGCTTCCAGAACTGCTCGTAGTCGGGCGAGGCGGCGTAGGTCGGGTCGACGAACATCCGGTGGTGGCGGCCCTGGATCTCGCTCAGCGAATAGCCGACGGCGGCCAGGAAGTTCTCGTTGGCGGTCAGGATCTCGCCGTCCGGCGTGAACTCGATGACGGCCTGGGCCCGGCTGATGGCTTCCATCTTGCCGTACTCTTCGGCCGCCTTGCGCTTCTGCTCGGTGATCACCGAGGCGACCTTGACGATGCGCACGACCTTGCCGCGGCCGTTGCGGATCGGGTTGTAGGAAGCCTGGATCCAGACCTCGGCCCCGCCGCGCCCCACGCGCAGATATTCCTTGGCGTCGAACTCGCCGCGGCCGAGCTTGCGCCAGAAGGCGGCGTACTCTTCGCTGGCGGCATAGGCCGGGTCGACGAACAGGCTGTGGTGGCGGCCGACGATCTCGTCGAGCCGATAGCCCATGGCGGCGCAGAAATTGGCGTTGGCCGAGAGGATCTTGCCGCTCGGGTCGAATTCGATCGTCGCCAACGACTTGTCGAGCGCGGCCAGGGTCTCCTGCGCGCGGGCTTGCGAACGCTTGAACATGAGGCCGTCACGACTCCTTCTGAGTTGCGGTTGCGAGGCGGGACGACACTGACGGTTGCGCCCGTCAACAACTCCTGAACCGCCGGTATGCGGAATCCTCACTGTGGGGGTCAGGGCCTCGAAGGTTTCGCCGCAGCCAGGTCAAACATTTGAACGACCAAGGGAAATGACCGTTTCTCTCAGGACTCGGAACCTCTGCGACATATCGTCCAGCAGGGGCTGGTGATCCTGGGTCTGACTCTTCGGCGGGGTTTGGGCCGGGCGCTGTCGTCAAACTGTCATATAACCGTCGCATAAGCACAGCGCCCGGCGGTCATAGATTTCGTCGGGGGAAGGCGCGCGATCCTGCGGGGCCTTCGACACACTTGCCGCAAGATTAGCCTCACGCATGCTGACCTGGCTCTCGCTCATCGTCCTGGCGCTGTTCTCCGGCTTGGCTTTCGCCGCCGGACGCCGCCGCGCAGTGACCGCCGCAGGAGGCCGCGCCCGCGTCCTCCACTCCCTGCCGGACTACTACGGGACCTACGCGGCCCTGTGGGCCGGCATCCCCGCAGCGCTGCTGCTGCTGCTGGGCACCGCGTTCGGCGGCCGCATCGAGGATGCGATGCTGCAGTCCACGCGCCCGGCCGCCATCGCGAGCCTGGACAAGGACCGGCAGAACGTCTTCTTCAGCGACGCCCACGCGATCGCGGCCAAGCAGGCGCCGTCGGAAGTCGCCTACGAAGGTGACCTGAAGGTCGCCCTGGACGCCAAGGTCGTCGAGGCCAAGCGCATCGAGGCGATCCTGAACACCGGCATGCTGGCCGGCGCCGGCGTGCTGGCCCTGGCGGGTTTCCTGCTGGCCTTCCCGCGCATCAACGCCGAATTCCGCGCCCGCAACCGGGTCGAGGGCTGGACCAGCATCCTGCTGATCAGCTGCTCGGTCGCGGCCGTGCTGACCACCCTGGGCATCGTGCTCTCGCTGGTCTGGGAAAGCTGGCGCTTCTTCCAGAGCGTCAACCCGATCTCCTTCCTGTTCGGCACCGAGTGGAGCCCGCAGATCGCCATGCGCGCCGACCAGGTCGCCTCGGCGGGCGCGTTCGGGGCCGTGCCGCTGTTCGCCGGCACCTTCCTGATCATGCTGCTGGCCATGCTGGTGGCGGCTCCGGTCGGCCTCTACTCGGCGATCTACCTGTCGGAATACGCCAGCCGCACCACGCGCGGCGTGGTCAAGCCGCTGCTGGAGATCCTGGCCGGCGTCCCGACCGTGGTCTACGGCTTCTTCGCCGCCCTGACGGTGGGCCCGCTGTTCCGCGCCGGCTTCAACGCCATCGGCGCGGCCCTGCCGGCCGGCCCGCTGGCCACCTACCTGATGGAAGTCCAGAACCAGATGGCCCTGGTGGCCGGGGTGGTGATGGGGATCATGCTGATCCCGTTCGTCTCCTCGCTGTCGGACGACATCATCAACTCGGTGCCGCAGTCCCTGCGCGACGGCAGCTACGCCATGGGCGCCACCAAGTCGGAGACGGTAAAGAAGGTCGTCCTGCCGGCCGCCCTGCCGGGCATCATGGCCGCCATGCTGCTGGCCGTGTCCCGCGCCGTCGGCGAGACGATGATCGTGACCATGGCGGCGGGCCTCCAGGCCAAGATGACCGTCAACCCGCTCGACACGGTGACGACCGTCACCGTCCAGATCGTCACCCTGCTCACCGGCGACCAGGAATTCGACAGCCCGAAAACGCTGTCGGCCTTCGGCCTGGGCCTCACCCTGTTCGTGGTGACCCTGTGCCTGAACATCATCGCCCTGCGCATCGTCCAGAAGTACCGGGAACAATATGACTGACGCGACCCTCGGCGCGGCCAACCCGCGCTCCGCCGCCTCGACAGCCATGGAAGCCCGGCTGAAGAAGCGCCATGCCGCAGAACGCACCTTCAAGGCCCAGGGTCTGGCCGCGATCGTCATCGCGCTGATCTTCCTGGTGGTGCTGGTCGGTCGTATCGTGGCCCAGGGCTACACGACCTTCGAAACCCACACGCTCAGCGTGCCGGTCTATCTGAACCCGGAACGCATCGACCGCTCGGACCTCTCGGGCGTCAACTACGACTACATCGTCGCCGAGGCGATGATGAAGAAGCTGGGCGTCCAGGACGACGACCTGGGCACCACCTCGGGCAAGGTCCAGGACCTGCTGTCGCGCGACTTCGGCTTCCAGCTGCTGAACAAGCTGAAGGCCGACCAGTCGCTGATCGGCAAGACGGTCACGGTGACCGGCCCGCTGAAGGCCGACGCCGACCTCTACTTCAAGGGCGAGATCAAGCGCGTCACCGCCGAAGGCGACCGCAAGCTGGACAACCAGCAGCTGGACTGGCTGGACAAGCTCCAGAAGGACGGCTCGGTGAAGTCGGGCTTCAACTTCGCCTTCTTCACCAACTCCGACTCGACCGAGCCTGAACAGGCCGGCGTGCTGGGCGCGGTGGTCGGCTCGGCGATGATGCTGATCATCACCGCCATGATCGCGGTGCCGGTCGGCGTGATGGCCGCCACCTACCTGGAAGAGTTCGCCCCGAAGAACCGCTGGACGGACATCATCGAGGTCAACATCAACAACCTCGCCGCCGTGCCGTCGATCGTCTACGGCCTGCTGGGCCTGGCCCTGTTCATCAACTGGCTGCACGTGCCGCGCTCGTCGCCGCTGGTCGGCGGTCTGGTGCTGGCCCTGATGGCCCTGCCGACCGTGATCATCGCCACCCGCTCGGCGCTGAAGGCCGTGCCCCCCTAGATCCGCGAAGCCGCCCTCGGCGTCGGCGCGTCGAAGACCCAGACGGTCTTCCACCACGTGCTGCCGCTGGCCATGCCCGGCGTGATGACCGGCGCCATCCTGTCGCTGGCCCACGCCCTGGGCGAAACGGCGCCGCTGCTGATGATCGGCATGGTCTCGTTCGTGCCCGGCGTGCCGGAAGGCTTCACCGGCGCGGCCACCGTGCTGCCGGTCCAGGTGTTCATCTGGGAGAACGCGTCCGAGCGGGCCTTCCATGAACGCACGGCCGCCGCCATCATCGTCCTGCTCGTCTTCATGATCGTCATGAACGCCGCGGCCGTCATCCTGCGCCGCCGCTTCGAACGCCGCTGGTAGGTTTCACATGACCCAGATCCTGAACCCCAACGCTTCGCCCCTTCTCCGTGGACACGCCATGACCGTCCAAAGCCCCGACGACACCGCCCACACCCCGGTGATCCACACCACCGTCCCGCACGCCCACGCCAGCGCGTCGGTCGGCGAGGCCAAGATCAAGGCGCGCGGCGTCAAGGTCTTCTACGGTGAGAAGCAGGCCCTGTTCGACGTCGACCTCGACGTCCCGGGCAAGTCCGTCATGGCCTTCATCGGCCCGTCGGGCTGCGGCAAGTCGACGTTCCTGCGCTGCATCAACCGCATGAACGACACCATCCCCTCGGCCCGCGTCGAAGGCTCGATCGAGATCGACGGCAATGACGTCAATCTCAAGAGCGTCGACCCGGTGGTCCTGCGCTCGCGCGTCGGCATGGTGTTCCAGAAGCCCAACCCCTTCCCGAAGACCATCTTCGAGAACGTCGCCTACGGCCCGCGCATCCATGGCCTGGCCACCGGCGGCAAGGCCGAGCTGGAAGCCATCGTCGAGAGCAGCCTGAAGAAGGCCGGTCTCTGGAACGAAGTCGCCGACCGTCTGCATCAGCCGGGCACCGGCCTGTCGGGCGGCCAGCAGCAGCGTCTGGTGATCGCCCGCGCGATCGCCGTGTCGCCGGAAGTGATCCTGATGGACGAGCCCTGCTCGGCCCTCGACCCGATCGCCACCGCCAAGATCGAGGAGCTGATCGACGAGCTGCGCAGCCAGTTCTGCATCGTCATCGTCACCCACTCGATGGCCCAGGCGGCCCGCGTCTCGCAGCGCACGGCCTTCTTCCACCTCGGCAAGCTGGTCGAGAGCGGCCCGACCGAGGAGATGTTCACCAATCCTCGCGACAGCCGCACGCAAGACTACATCACCGGCCGCTTCGGCTAAGCGGGGGGATCACGAGATGACCGAACATACCGTCAAGTCGTACGGCGAAGAGCTGGCCCACCTCACGGCCGAGGTCACCCGCATGGGCGGCCTGGTCGAGAGCCAGGTGGCCGACTGCATCGTCGCCATCGCCCGTCGCGACGGGCCGCTGGCCCAGGCCGTGGTCGCCGGCGACGAGCGCCTGGACATTCTCCAGGCCGAGATCGAGCGCAAGGCCTTCAAGCTGATCGCCCTGCGCCAGCCGATGGCCGTGGACCTGCGCCACTCGGTGGCCGCGCTGAAGATCTCGATGAGCCTCGAGCGCTGCGGCGACATGGCCAAGAACATCGCCAAGCGCGCGCTGATCCTGACCGAAGCCGACCCGATGACGGCCCTGACCCGCTCGATCGAGCGCATGGGCCGCCTGGTGCAAGGCCGCCTGAAGGACGTGCTGGACGCCTACACGACCTCGGACCTGCAGCGCGCCATCGGCGTGTGGAGCCGCGACGAGGAAGTCGACGAGCACTACAACTCGATCTTCCGCGAACTGCTCACCTACATGATGGGCGACCCGCGCACGATCAACGCCTGCGCTCATCTGCTGTTCGTGGCCAAGAACCTCGAGCGCATCGGTGACCACGCCACCAACATCGCTGAAATCATCCATTTCGAGCTGACGGGCGACGAGCTGATCTCGCAACGCCCGAAGCTGGACGTGCTCTCGCAGTAATCATCTCTAGAGGCAGCCTGAAGTGACTCCGTACGTTCTGGTGGTCGAAGACGAAGACGCCCTGGCCACCCTGCTGCACTACAACCTCGACAAGGAAGGCTATCGCGTTGGCGTGGCCGGAGATGGCGAGGAAGCGCTGATCATGGCCAACGAGCGGGCCCCGGACCTGGTCATCCTCGACTGGATGCTGCCCAAGGTCTCGGGCATCGAGGTCTGCCGCCGCCTGCGCGGTCGGTCGGAAACCCGCAACGTGCCGATCATCATGCTGACGGCTCGCGGTGAAGAGAGCGACCGCATCCGCGGCCTCGACACCGGCGCCGACGACTATGTGGTCAAGCCGTTCTCGATGGTCGAGCTGACGGCCCGCGTCCGCGCGGTGCTGCGCCGCATCCGCCCGGGTCTGGCCGACGACCGCATCACGGTCGGCGACATCATCATCGACCGGGTCGCCCACCGCGTGAAGCGGAACGGCAAGGAAATCCACCTCGGCCCGACCGAGTTCCGCCTGCTCGACTACCTGATGCAGCATCCGGGCCGGGTGTTCAGCCGCGAACAGCTGCTGGACGCCGTCTGGGGCTCGGACGTCTATGTCGAGGCCCGCACGGTCGACGTCCACATCGGCCGCCTGCGCAAGGCCCTGAACGGCACCTCGGACGGCGACCCCATCCGCACGGTGCGTTCGGCCGGCTACTCGCTGGACTTGGACGCGGCTTAGGCAGCGGGTCCGTCCTCGCCCTTCGACGGGCTCAGGGTGAGGACTATTTCCAACGCCGGTCAGTAGAAGTCCTCACCCTGAGCTTGTCGAAGGGCGAGGGCTTCGGCCCCGCTAGCGCTGAGCCGCCAGGTCGCCCGCCGCCGCGATGCTCTCGAACAGCGCCGCCACCGTGATCGGTTTGGCCAGGTGCAGGTCGGCGCCCGCTTCCAGGCAGGCCTCGACCTGATGCGGCATGGCGTTGGCGGTCAGCGAGATGATCGGGATGCGCCCCGTCCCGGCGGCCTGTTCGCGGGCCCGGATGGCGCGGATCGCCGTCAGCCCGTCCATGACCGGCATCTGGGTGTCCATCAGCACGATGTCGAACGGCTGGCTGTCGAACGCCTCGAGCGCGACGGCGCCGTTCTCGGCCACCACCAGGTCGGCGATCTCGCCCAGCATCAGCTCGACCACGCGCTGGTTGGTCGGGTGATCCTCGGCCAGCAGCACACGCAGGCGCCCCGCCGACGGGGCCGGCGTGGGCCGGCGGACGGGCGCGGGCGCTTCGGCCTCCGCCTTCGCCAGGCGCGCGGTGAAGCGGAAGGTCGCGCCTTCGCCCGGCGTCGAGTCGCAGGTGATGTCGCCGTCCATCAGCTTGGCGAAGCGCAGGGCGATGTTCAGGCCCAGGCCCGAACCGCCGAAGCGGCGGGTGATCGAGCCGTCGCCCTGGACGAAGCGTTCGAACAGGCTGTCGCGGACCTCGGGGGCGAAGCCTTCGCCGGAGTCCTGGACCTCGACGTCCAGCACGATCGCGCCGTCGTCAGCCTCGTACGTCGCGGCCCGCACCGCCACCGCGCCTTCGCAGGTGAACTTCACCGCATTGCTGATCAGGTTGTTGACGATCTGGCCGATCTTCAGGGCGTCGCCGACCGCGCGGTCGTGGAAGCCGTCGGCGAAGTCCAGCGAGAAGGAGAGGCCCTTCTGATGGGCCAGCGCCTCGAAGGTGGCGGCGGCGGCCGTCAGGTCCTCGCGCAGGCTGAACGGGGCGGGCTCCAGCTCGACCTCGCCGGCCTCGATCTTGGCGAGATCGAGGATGCCGCTGAGCAGGGCGTTCAGCGCCTGGCCCGAGTTCAGGATCACGTCCATCATCTCGCGCTGTCGCGGGGTCAGCTCGGTCTGGGCCAGGACCTGGGCCATGCCCAGCACGCCGTTCAGGGGCGTGCGGATCTCGTGGCTCATATTGGCCAGGAATTCCGACTTGGCGATGCTGGCGGCCTGGGCGCTCTGGAGCGCGGCCTCCAGGGCGGCGGCCGACTGCTTCCGCTCGGTGATGTCCTCGCTGATGATCAGCAGCAGCTTCTCGTCGCCCTCGCCGGGGATGGCGATCTTCTTGGTCTGCAGCCAGCGGTCGCCGTTGTGCGGGGTCTTCAGCGGCTCCTCGTCGATGACCCAGACGCGGTCGCTGTCCAGCACCTTGCGGTCCATCTCGGCGAAGAAGGCGGCCTGGTCGGCGGGGAAGAAGTCGGCGTCGTTGCGGCCCAGCAGGGCCTCGCGGGGCACGCCCAGCAGCTCCTCGCCGGCGCGGTTGACCAGCACGAAGCGGCCGTCCTTGCCGTTCTTGACCACCAGCATGGCCGGCACGCTCTCGACCACGGCGTCGAGGAAGGCGCGCGAGTGCAGGGCCTTGGTGGGGTGCGAGGTGTCGGGGGTGGTCGCCTCGGGCGAGTGGTCGTGATCTGCGGCCATGCCTCCGTTAGACGGACGACCGACAGCGCTGACAAGCTTGGCCATGACCGATCCGGCCAAGCGGGACATTAGGCCGCATGGTTGCAAACGGTTGCTGACGGGACGGTTGAGATCAGCCTCTCAGTCGCGCCAGCAGATCGTCGCGATAGGTGCGGCTGGTGACCACCTCGGCCCCGCTGTCCAGGGTCAGGCGCCAGGAGCCGTCCGACAGCGGCTGGGTCTCGCGCACGCGGGCCAGGTTGACCAAGGTCGAGCGGTGGCAGCGGGCGAAGACGCGCGGGTCCAGCCAGCCCTCCAGGCTCTGCAGGGTGGCGCGCAGCAGGCCCTCGCGGCCGGCCCAGTGGACGACGACATAGTTGTCGGCCGCGCCGAACCACTCGATCTCGTCCAGGGCCACCGGCACGCGGCGCGAGCCGGCCATCACCATCAGCCGCCGGCCCGGACGCTCGGGCGCGGTCAGGGCGGCCTGCTCCAGGGCCTCGCGGGCCTCTACGAGCGCGGTCTCCAGCGAGCGGGCGCGGGCGCGCTCCTCGCGAGCCCGCTGGTGGTTGGCGGCGGCCAGGCCGATGGCGATGATGGCGGTGTAGAGCAGCAGGGCGATCGGCAGCTTGGACAGGGTCCGCACCGCCAGGTCGCCGCCCGACAGGAAGGCCATGTCTATGAGGCTGGAGATCAGGGCCTCCAGCGGCACGACCAGCACGCCGGCCTGATAGAGCGCCAACAGGCCGATGGCCCCGGCGCCATAGCGGCGAATGATAAGCCAGACGATCACCGCCGCCGGCAGCCAGGCGGCGTAGATGCCGCCCTGCCAGACCAGCGAGCCGACAAGGCCGACGTCATCGGTAAGCCGGCGGGCGAACCAGGCCGCGCAGGCCGTGGTCATCGCCCAGGCATAGGCGGTGAACGCCCACATCCAGGCGACCGTCGGGATCGCGCTCAGGCGGCGGCGAGCGCGCGCTGGCGGCGGCGGTGGCGCAGGACCAGGACCGTGATCCAGATCGCGGCCATCGGCTGAAACAACAAGGTCGGCCAGAGCTGGCTCCATGGCGTGGGCAGGAAGGTCAGGACGTTACCCGAGAAGGCGCTGATCACCGCACCATAGGCGCTCAACATCTTCACCAGGTGCTCATAGGTCCAGAGGTTGGCGGAAAAAGGCCAGGCGGTCGGCCGGATGAACCGCCACAGGTCCCAGCCGCCATAGGTGAAGGCCGCATAGACCAGCGCCGCGCTGACCGCCGCCTTGTTCCCGGTCTTGCCGGTCAGCACGAGGACCAGCACCCAGGCGCCGATCCCCACCAGGGCCAGGGTGACGGCCCAGTCCAGCGGCTTGGCCCACTGGCGGGGATCGAGGTCCGGCCGTTTGCGTCCCAACACCCGGACCCCGGAGAAGAGCGTGATCGTCGCCGTCGCCGACAGAGCGGCGAAATAGGCGTTGAAGTGCAGCGCCGTCATCACCCAGGCGGCGGCCAGCAACAGGCTCATCAGGGCGACGAACGTCCGCCCCGACCAGCGATGCAGGCGCGAGCCCTTGCGGGTCAGGATCGGGACCAGGCCGATGGCGACGAGCGCGAAGCCGCAGGCGACGTGCAGGGCGAGGGCGGGGGAGAAGAGCGTGTCCATGGCCGCCATCAAGGCTGGCCGCGCTTTCCTCGCCAGGCCACTGGGGCCAGACGCGGCGGGCAGGGGCGGATTGACGGCCTACGAAGCGCGACCGATGCTGCAGCCATGGCCTTCAGCGACTCCGATCGAAGCGTGCTGCTGGCGGTGAAGGGCGTTGGCCCCACCGTGCTCCAGCGGCTGGAGCAGATGGGCGTCACGGACCTGCCCACCCTGGCGGTCCAGGACGCCGGCGCGCTGTGCGTGGCAGCCTCCGCGATCGTCGGCTCGACCTGCTGGAAGAACAGTCCGCAGGCCCGCGCCGCCATCGACGGGGCCATCCGCGCGGCCAGAGAGCACACCGCCTGACACCGTTCCGCCTTGACCGGCCGGCCCGCGCGCGCCACACCCCGCGCTCATGGAAAAGCTGACCATCCTCCTCGTCGGGTCCGGCGGGCGCGAGCACGCCCTGGCCTGGAAGATCGCCCAGTCGCCGCTATGCGGCCGTCTCGTCGCCGCCCCGGGCAATCCCGGCATCGAAGCCGTCGCCGAGCTGCGCGCGGTCAAGGTCACCGACGCCGACGGCCTCGTCGCCCTGGCCCGGGAGATCGGCGCGGACCTGGTGGTCGTCGGTCCGGAATCGGCGCTGGAGGTCGGCCTGGCCGACAAGCTCGCGGTCGCCGGCATCCCCTGCTTCGGCGGCAGCCAGCGCGCCGCCCAGCTGGAGACCTCCAAGGCCTTCACCAAGGACTTCTGCCAGCGCCACGGCCTGCCGACGGCGGCCTATGGCGTGTTCGAGGACGCGGCTGCGGCGGGGACGTTTCTCGACACGCTGGAAGCGCCGTTCGTGATCAAGGCCGACGGCCTGGCGGCCGGCAAGGGCGTGGTCATCGCCGCGACGCGGGCCGAGGCCGACGCCGCCGTGCTCGACATGCTGGGCGGCCGCTTCGGTTCGGCCGGCGCGCGGGTGGTGATCGAGGAGTTCATGCACGGCGAGGAGGCCTCGCTGTTTGCCCTTTGCGACGGCAAGACCGCGGTGCTGTTCGGCGCGGCCCAGGACCACAAGCGCGCCTATGACGGCGACGAAGGCCCCAACACCGGCGGCATGGGCACCTATTCGCCGCCGCCCGTCCTGACCGACGCCCTGATCGACCAGGCCTGGCGCGAACTGATCGTCCCGACCGTCGAGGGCATGGCCGCCGAGGGCAACCCTTATGTCGGCGTGCTCTATGCCGGCCTGATGCTGACCCCGACGGGCCCGAAACTCGTCGAGTACAACGCCCGCTTTGGCGATCCCGAATGCCAGACCCTGATGCTGCGCCTGGAGAGCGACATCGTCCCGATCCTGCTGGCGGCGGCCAAGGGCGAGCTGGCCTCGGCCGAGCCGCCCAAGTGGCGCGACGAGGCGGCGATCTGCGTGGTCCTGGCCGCTGAGGGCTACCCCGACGCCCCCAAGACGGGCGGCCGGATCCAGGGCGCGGACGCCGACTTCGGCAACGAAGCCGTGGTCTTCCACGCCGGCACGGCGCGCGAGTTCGAGGGCCGTCTGGTGGCCTCGGGCGGCCGGGTGCTGAACGTCTGCGCCCTGGGCGCGACCCTGCACGAGGCCCGCGACGTGGCCTATGCCGCGCTGGGGACGATCAGCCTGGAAGGCGGCTTCTACCGCACCGACATCGGCTGGCGGGCGCTGTCGCAGCGGTAGGGTTGCGCCGCGCGCGTCTAGCTCTAAACTCCCCGTTCAAACAAGCGTTGGGGAGAAGCGCCATGGCCGAAGCCGCCGAACAGTCCGCCCAGGACCTGAACTCCGGCACCAAGCCCGTCGACCCGCGCCATGCGATCGACGAGGCCAAGCTGGCCGCCTGGCTGGAAGCGAACGTTGCGGGCTATGCCGGTCCGCTGGAGGTGCGCCAGTTCAAGGGCGGCCAGTCGAACCCGACCTATCAGCTGGTCACGCCGGGCAAGAAATACGTCCTGCGCCGCAAGCCGCCGGGCAAGCTGCTGCCCAGCGCCCACGCCGTCGACCGCGAGTACAAGGTGATCTCCGGCCTGAACAAGGCCCACTTCCCCGTCGCGCAGGCCTATGCCCTGTGCATGGACGAGGAGATCATCGGCACGATCTTCTACGTCATGGAGAACGTCGAGGGCCGCATCCTGTGGGACGGCACCCTGCCGGACTACCAGCCGGCCGAGCGCCGGGCGATCTACGAGGCCCAGATCGACACCCTGGCGGCGCTGCACAACGTCGACTACGAGGCCGTGGGCCTGGGCGACTACGGCAAGCCCGGCAACTATTTCGCCCGCCAGATCGACCGCTGGACCAAGCAGTACAAGGCGTCCGAGACCACGAGCATCGCCGAGATGGACCAGCTGATCGACTGGCTGCCCAAGAGCTGCCCGGTCGACGACAAGACCTCGATCGTCCATGGCGACTACCGCCTCGACAACATGATCCTGCACCCCACCGAGCCGCGCGTGATCGCGGTGCTGGACTGGGAGCTGTCGACCCTGGGCAATCCGCTGGCGGACTTCAGCTATTTCCTGATGAACTGGGTGATGCCGTCCGATCAGCGCGGCGGCCTTTCGGGCATCGACGATCTCGTCAGCTACGGCGTGCCGACCATCCCCGAAGCCGTCGAGCGCTACTGCAAGGCCACCGGCCGCGACGGCCTGCCCGAGCTGGACTGGTATTTCGCCTACAACCTCTTCAGACTGGCCGGCATCTGCCAGGGCATCGTCGGCCGCGTCCGTGACGGCACCGCCGCCAGCGCCCATGCGCAGCTGATGGAAGCGCGCGTGCCGATCCTGGCCAAGGGGGCCTGGTCGTTCGCGCAGAAGGCGGGGGCCTAGTCCAAATGAAGAAGCTGCTGACGGGCGTCTGCGCCCTGGCTCTGGCCGGGGCGCTGTCCGGCGTCGCCTGCGCCGAAACGGTGTTCGTGCAGGCCGGCAAGCTGCTGGCCGACCCGGCCACCGGCAAGGTCGAGACGGCCAAGACCCTGGTGCTGGAAAACGGCAAGGTCACGAAGATCGTCGACGGCTATGTCGCCGAGCCGGGCGGCAAGGTCGTCGACCTGAAGGACAGCTTCGTGCTGCCGGGCCTGATCGACAGCCACGTCCACCTGACCCACGAGCAGAGCCCCAATTCGCGGCTCAACGCCGTGACGCGCGGTCCGGCCGACGAGGCGCTGGTCGGGGCCGGTTTCGCCCGCAAGACCCTGATGGCCGGCTTCACGACGGTCGCCGACCTCGGGGCCGACAACAAGGCGATCTTCGCCCTGCGTGACGGCATCAAGCGCGGCGACGTGCCCGGTCCGCGCATCATCGCCGCCGGCTCGGCCGTGTCGATCCACGGCGGCCACGCCGACGTCAACGGCTATGCCGAAGAGGTCATGCACGTGCTGCGGCCGACCTCGGTCTGCTCGGGCGCCGACGACTGCCGCCGGGCCACGCGCGAGCAGGTCTGGCTGGGCGCCGACATCATCAAGATCACCGCCACGGGCGGCGTGCTCTCCAACACCGCCGCGGGCCTGGGTCAGCAGTTCTCGGACGATGAGCTGAAGGCCATCGTCGACGCCGCCCATCGCATGGGCCGCAAGGTCACCGCCCACGCCCACGGGACCGACGGCATCAACAGCTTCCTGCGGGCCGGCGGCGACTCGATCGAGCACGGCACCTATCTGGACGGCGACAGCATCGCCCTGTTCAAGAAGAACGGCGCCTATCTGGTCCCGACCCTGATGGCCGGCGACTTCGTCTATCGCGTGGCCTCGGGTCCGAACAACTTCCTCACCCCGGCCCAGACCGCCAAGGCCCTGGAGGCCGGCCCGAAGATGATCGACATGGCTCGTCGCGCCCACCAGGGCGGGGTCAAGATCGCGTTCGGCACCGACACCGGCGTCTCGGCCCACGGCGACAACGCCGGCGAGTTCGCGCTGCTGGTCAAGGCCGGCCTGACCCCGCTGGAGGCCATCCAGACGGCGACGGTCAACGCGGCGGATCACTTCTCGCTGTCGAGCGAGATCGGCAGCCTGGCTCCGGGCAAGTCGGCGGACCTGATCGCGGTGAAGGGCGATCCCCTGAGCGTCGTGACGGTGCTGCAGCACGTGACGTCCGTGATCAAGGGCGGGGTGGTTTATAAGTAGAGCAGACGAGATGCTCCCCCGCGATGCGGGGGAGCTGTCGCGGAGCGACTGAGGGGGCTAGCTGGAGCGAGGCCGATCTGGCCCCCTCCGGCCCTCTGGGCCACCTCCCCCGCATCGCGGGGGAGGATCTGACTTACAGCCCAGCCTTCGCCAGCAGCTCTTCGACGGCGGCCATGTCGTCGAAGCGCGCGCGGACCGGCCAGGGCGTGACCTTCTCGCGCCATTTGGCCGGGAGGCGGACCCAGTCCTTCTCGGTCGTGACCAGCCCCGCGCCGTAGGCCTCGGCGCGGCTCTCCAGCATCTTCAGGGTGCTCTCGTCATATTCCCCGTGATCGGGGAACGGGGCGAAGTCGACCAGCTGGCAGCCGGCGGCGGTCAGGGCCTTCTCGACCTTCCAGGGCTTGCCGATGCCGGCGAAGCCGACCTGCGGGCCCTTCGGCACGGGGGCGGCGGCCTCAAGGCGCGCCACCAGCACAGGCATGTCGCCGAACTGGACCAGCAGGTCGAAGTCGGGCTGGGCGACGTCGACCGGCAGCAGCACGATCACCGCGTCGGCGCGCGAGAGGCCGACCTTCAGCGGCTCGCGCATCGGGCCGGCGGGGAAGACGCGGCCGTCGCCGAACGGCCACTCGCCGCCGCGCGTCTCGCCATCGACCACGACCAGGGACAAGGCCTTCTTGACCGTCGGGTTCTGGTGGCCGTCGTCCATGACGATGGCCTGGGCGCCCCAGCTGGTCGCGGCCTTGGCCCCGGCGACGCGATCCACCGCCACCCACATCGGGAAGTCCTGGGCCAGCATCAGCGGCTCGTCGCCGACGTCCTTGGCCGTGTGGCGGGCCGTGTCGACCTGGGTCGGGCCCTTCAGCTTGCCGCCATAGCCGCGCGACAGGCCGTGGGCGTTGACGCCGCGCTTGGTCAGGGTCAGCAGCAGCTCGCGGACGATCGGGGTCTTGCCGGCCCCGCCCATGGTGACGTTGCCGACGCAGATCACCGGCGCGCCGATGATGGCCGGCGTCGTGCGGGCGATGCGGCGACGGGTGGCGTCGGCCCACAGCCACGACAGCGGGGTCAGCAGGGCGCGGGTCAGCGGGGCGGGGCCGCCGCTCTTCACGTACCACCAGCGGGGCGTGCCGAGTTTCATGGGACCATCTCGGGGACGAGCTCGAGGATGCGGGAGAGGCCGACGCGAGCCTCGGCGTCGCGGGTGTCGACATAGGCGCGAGCGCGGGCGGCGCGGGCCTTGGCGGCGGCGGGGTCGGCGAGGTCGGCGGCGATGGCGTCGCGGAGTTTGTCGGGCGAGGTCATGGCCACGCCGTCGGCGGCCTCCAGACCGGCGAAGGCCGAGGACCAGTTCTCGACGAACGGACCGCTGATCGCCGGGCAGTCCAGGCGCGCGGCCTCCAGCGGATTGTGGCCGCCGACGCCCTCGACCAGGCTGCCGGCGATGACGGAGGTCCCGGCCAGGCGGAACCACAGGCCCATCTCGCCCAGGGTGTCGGCGACGAGGATGTCGGCAGGCTCACGCGATTGGCTGCGCAGGCTGGCCGAGAGGCCTCGGGCCTTGGCCAGCTCGACGATGGCCGGACCGCGCTCGACATGGCGCGGGGCCAGGATCACCGGCGGGCGATCGGGCAGGGCGGCGATGGCGTCCAGGGCGATCTCGTCCTCGCCCGGATGGGTGCTGGCGATCAGGAGGGGCGGACGGTCGAAGCTGACGTCGCCGGCCGTGGTCGGCAGTGGCGCGGCGCCGAACTTCAGGTCGGCCTCGCCGACGACCTTACCGCCCAGGGCCTCGAAGCGCTCATGGGCGCGGGCGTCCTGGGCCAGGATCAGGTCGAAGCCGGAGAGCAGCTTCCGCGCGGCGTCCGGGCGTTTCTTCCAGCTGGCGAAGCTGCGGTCCGACAGCTTGGCCGAGACCAAAGCCAGGCGCACACCAGCGGCCTTGGCTTCAAGGAGCAGGTTCGGCCACAGCTCGCTCTCGACGAAGACGGCGAGGGAGGGCTTCCAGCGGGCGATGAACCGCCGCGCCGCGCCGGGGGCGTCGACCGGGACGTACTGATGGATCGCGCCAGCCGGTAGGCGCTTGGCCAAGAGGGCGGCCGAGGTGGTGGTGCCCGAGGTGACCAGCACCGTGACCTCGGGACGCTCAGCGCGCAGGCGCTCGACCAGGGGCAGGATCGACAGGCTCTCGCCGACGCTGGCCCCGTGCAGCCAGACCAGCGGACCGTCGGGACGCACGACCTGCGCGCGGCCGAGGCGTTCGGCGATCCGCGCCGGGTCCTCCTTGCCCTTGCGGGCGCGGCCGGCCAGCAGGCTGGGGACGAGGGGCTCCAGCAGGCCCGTGGCGGCCCGATAGAGGCCCAGGGACAGGGTCACACCACGCCTTCGGGGGCCAGGGCGCAGCCGTGCGCGCCGGCGCTGCTCTCGACCTGGATGGTCACGTGGCCGATCTTGAACTTGGCGGCCAGTTCCGAGCAGGCGTCGTGCAGGAACTGGTCGTGATCGCCGTCCAGCGGACGGACAACGTGGGCGGTCAGAGCGGTTTCCGTCGTGCTCATCGCCCAGATATGCAGGTCGTGGACCTCGCTGACGCCCGGACGCGCGGCCAGCCACGCGCGGACCTTGCCGGTGTCGATCCCGCGCGGAGCGGCGTCCAGCGCCATGTCCAGCGAGTCGCGCAGCAGGCCCCAGGTGCCCAGCACGATGACCACGACGATGGCCAAGCTGACCACCGGGTCCAGCCACAGCCAGCCGGTGACGCCCATGGCGAAGGCGGCGACCACGACACCCGCCGAGACGCCGGCGTCGGCGGCCATGTGCAGGAAGGCGCCGCGGACGTTCAGGTCGTCCTTGCTGCCCTTCATGAACATCAGGGCCGTGGCGGTGTTGATGACGATGCCGATGGCGGCGACGATCATCACCTCGCCGGTCTGGATCGGCTCGGGCGTGCTGAAGCGGCGGATGGCCTCCCAGGCGATGGCCCCGACCGCGACCAGCAGCAGGGCGGCGTTGCCCAGCGAGGCCAGGATGGTGCCCTTGCGCAGGCCATAGGTGCGGCGGGCGCTGGGCGCGCGCTTGGCCAGCACGGCCGCGCCCCAGGCCAGCAGCAGGCCCAGGACGTCCGAAAGATTGTGGCCGGCGTCGGCCAGCAGGGCCAGCGAGTGGGTCATCAGGCCGGCGCCGGCCTCGACCACCACGAAGCCCAGGTTCAGCGCCGTGCCGATCGCGAACGCGCGGCCGAAGTCCTTCGGCGCATGGCTGTGCCCGTGGTGACCGTGGCCGTGGTGATGGCCATGGCCGTGCCCATGATCATGACCGTGGTGGTCATGGTCGTGGCTGTGATCGTGCGCATGGTCGTGATTGTGCGGCATGGGCTCTACATCCCACCAAGGGCGTACGGGATCAATCTTGCACCAGGGCTTCGGCGCGGCGGGTGACGGCCGACAGGCGCGCGGCCCAGCTTTCGACCAGCTGGTCGGGGTCGTCGCCTCGGCCCGCGCCGGTCGGGCCGTCCCAGACCATGGCGGCCTTGGCGAAGGGCAGGGGGATCATGGTCTGGTCCCACGAGCCCAGGCGGATGCAGGGCTTGGCGGCCAGGCCGACGAAGATCACCGGCGCGCCGGTGACGCGGGCCAGGGACGGCGTGCCTTTCTCCATGTGCTCGGCCGGGCCGCGCGGGCCGTCGGGGGTGATGGCGATCCCGCCGCCGTCCCGCACCCACTTGACCATGTCGCGGAAGGCCTGCTCGCCGTGCTTGTTCTTGGCCAGGTCGGTCTTCTTGGCCGAGGAGCCGCGGATCGACGGGAAGCCCAGCTTCTCGACCGTGCGGGCGATGAACTCGCCGTCGTTGGAGCGCGAGATCAGGGCGCGCATGTCCTGGCGGCCGGGGTCCTGCGGCCAGCTCAGCGGCGACATCGGGATGCGCGAGTGCCAGAAGCACAGGATCGCGCCTGCGCCCGTATCGCGGCCCTGGGCCCAGACGGCCTCGGCTTGCTCGGCGCCCTCGACGGTCATGCGCAGGGTGCGGAACACCAGCTTGGAATAGCCGGCGAAGATCGAGGACAGCAGCCAGATCACGAACGGCGAACGCAGGGGTCTCAAGCAGACGCCTCCGGGACATGGTCGAGGTCCTGGGCCTTGGCCAGACGGGCGTAGAGGCCGCCGGCGCGGACCAGTTCGGCATGGGCTCCAGTCTCGACGACCCGGCCCTTGTTGATGACGTAGATGCGGTCGGCGTTCTTCACGGTCGAAAGACGGTGGGCGATCAGGATCGTGGTGCGGCCGGCCATCAGCCTCTCCAGGGCCGCTTGGACCTGGGCCTCGCTCTCGGTGTCCAGGGCGCTGGTGGCCTCGTCCAGCAGCAGGATCGGGGCGTCCTTGAGGAAGGCGCGGGCGATGGCGATGCGCTGGCGCTGGCCGCCCGACAGGCGCGCCCCGGCCTCGCCGACGGCGGTGTCGTAGCCTTCCGGCAGGTCCTGGATGAAGTCATGGGCGGCCGCTTGCCGAGCGGCGGCCTCGATCTCCAGCTGGCTGGCGCCGGGGCGGGCATAGGCGATGTTGGCGCGGATGCTGTCGTCGAACAGGAACGGCTCCTGGGTGACCAAGGCGATGCGATCGCGCAGGGAGGCCAGGGTCACCGCGCGCACGTCATGGCCGTCGATGGTCACTGCGCCGGCGGTGACGTCGTAGAAGCGTGGGATCAGGTTGAGGATCGAGCTCTTGCCGCCGCCCGAGGGGCCGACCAGGGCGACGGTCTCGCCCTTGCTGGCGGTCAGCGAGACTTCGGACAGGGCCGGGGCGTCCTCGCCATAGGCGAAGCTGACCTGGTCGAAGGCGATGGCGCTGTCGCCGACCGGCAGGGCCTTTGTGTCGGCGGGGTCGACGATGGCAGGCGCGACGTCGAGGGCGGCAAACAGCCGGCGGGCGGCCGTCAGGCCCTCGCTGAACACCGTCTGCAGATTGGCCACCTGGCGCAGCGACTGGGCGGCCATCAAGAGGCTGGTCATGAAGGCGAAGAACACCCCGGCCGTCAGCGGCGACAGGGTGAACGGGCCCAGGCTCAGCACGCCACTGGTCGCCCGCCAGCCGGCATAGGCGAAGACCACGGCGACGATGGCGGTGGTGAAGGTCTCGGTGGCCGGGGCGGCCATGGCGCGGGCGTTGCTGCCCTTGATCAGGTGGCGCTGGCGGCGCGCGACCACGGCGGCGACGCGGGCCTCCTCATAGGCCTCGCGGTTCTCCATCTTGACGATCTTGACCCCGTCCAGGCTCTCCATGATCGCCGTCGACAGGTTGGAGGTCTCGCCCATGGCCCCCTTGGCGGCCTTGGTGGTCTTCTTCGAGAAGCTGCGGATGATCAGGCTGGCCAGCGGCGCGATGACCAGCACGCCGGCCGCCAGCAGCGGGTCCAGGGTGAACATGGCCGCCAGGGCCCCGACCACGGTCAGGAACTCGCGGACATAGTTGACGACGCCCGTCGTGGCGGCTTCCCGGATCAGGCCGGCGTCGTACAGCACCGAGGCCACGTACGAGCCCGAGTGGGCGCCGCGCAGGCGCTGCAGGTCCGAGCGGACCAGGCGGCCGAACAACCGCACCTGCATGTCGCCGACCACGCCGTTGCCGATGCGGTTGATGACCTGGGCCTGGATCACCTGGAAGACGCCGCGCGCGATGGCCAGGCCCGCGATGGTCAGCGGGATGGCCCAGATCGCCCCGGCGCGCGGATGGGTGATCAGCTGGTCGATGGCCGGCTCGATGATCTTGGCCAGCTTGACCGACAGGGCCGCGACGATGGCCGCGCTGACGATCGAGACCGCCAGGCCCTTCCAGCGGGGTTTGAGGAACTCGCGCCACATCCGGCCCATCAGGGCGCGGTTCGAGGGCTGAGCGTCCGTGTTCGTCATGTCGGAGGGGTCGGATTTCGCGCGAGGGCTGTCAAGGACGTGGCGGACGCACTCGCCTGTAAAAGCGACACCATGAGGGCGGCTTTTGCCTTTCAGGCCGCTTGCCCCTACTTAGGCGGCGAAATCCCGAAGGAAAGCGCCGCCTTGGCCAAGTTCGACCTCGTCACGCCCTGGGGCCGGTTCAAAGCCTATCTCCACTATCTGTGGAACGACCACGCCTATCTGCGGCTGGGCTTCTCGAACGCCCACTGGATCAGCCCCGAGATGGTCCGCGCCAACCAGCCCTGGCCGTTCCAGCTGGCCTGGTGGAAGAAGCGCGGCATCAAGACCATCGTGAACCTGCGCGGCGGCTTCGACGGCAGCTTCTACGCGCTGGAGAAGGACGCCTGCGAGCGCCTGGGGCTGAACTTCGTCGACTTCACGATCACTTCGCGCGAGGTGCCGATCCGCGAACGGGTGCGGGGGGCGAAGGAACTGTTCGAGACGATCGAATACCCGGCCCTGATGCACTGCAAGTCGGGCGCGGATCGCGCCGGGATCATGAGCGTGTTCTACGCCCACTACCGCCTGGGCCTGCCGATCCGCGAGGCGGTGGAGCAGCTGTCGCCGCGCTACCTGCACATCAAGCACGGCAACACCGGCGTGCTGGACTACGTGTTCGAGCAGTACCTGGAGGTCGGCGAGCCGAAGGGCCTGACGTTCAGCGAATGGGTCGAGAGCGACGACTACAATCCCGTCGAGATGAAGAAGACCTTCCGGGCGAACATGCTGGGGAAGGTGCTGACGGATAAGATTCTGCGGCGGGAGTAGGCGGGGCTGGGCCCCCCCCCCCCCCCCCTCCCCGGCCCCCCCCCCCCCCCCCGGGGGGGGGGGGGAGAAACCCGCCCCCCCGCCGGGGGGGCCCGCGCCGCCTCCGGCGCAAGGGGGGGGGGGGGTGGGGGTGCGCC
>Ga0164241_10000491_pt1 | contig 71830 bp, 54 predicted proteins | sample OricomyardsoilBY_FD_108780 | JGI IMG/M metagenome (GOLD analysis project Ga0164241, IMG submission 108780) | Backyard soil microbial communities from Emeryville, California, USA - Original compost - Back yard soil (BY) | ecosystem: Environmental > Terrestrial > Soil > Unclassified | place: USA...
CGACGAGCTTCGGAAGCGCCCAATCCTTGCCCTCTAAGTTGTAGGCAATTGCGAGGCCGGCTGACGATGTGATCGCCACGTCCGTGCGGCGGTCGCCGTCGAGATCCGCGAGGCGCACCTCGGAGTCCTCGAACGTGAAGTTCGGCACCGTGGGAATGGGTACAGCGGCCCCAAAGTGGGTAGCATCCCTTCCGGGCAGAAAACGAAAGTCTTTCGAGCCGCTCTTGGTCAGCAGATCGAGTGCGCCATCCCCGTCGACGTCCGCCAACTGCACGCCCGTGTCCGCGAGCGCGAGCGAAGGGCTATCTGCCGCAGTCCAATTCTGTCCCTCCAGCCACCCCGAGCCGTTGGCGTTCAGGTAGCTCCGGAATTGGTTGGCTTGCGTGACGAGTAGATCAGGCAGACCGTCCCCATCCAGGTCTGCGAGACTCACGTTCTTATCGCCGGGAGTGCGGCCCGGCGGCGCCTTCATGGTCACGACCTGTCCATCCGCGGCAAAGCTGGATTTCGTGTAGCCCAAAGACAGCTTGGGCATCGCCGTCACACCGTCGGTCCCCACGGCCTCAACGGACGTGAGCAGTGAGAGCCCTCCTTCATAGCCAATCGTGTACCGGCGCACGAGCTCGCCGCCGAGCGTGACCTCGACTGCTTTTAGCCTGCGAGTGATCGATTGTCGGATCCCTGACGAGAAGAGAACGTGAAGATCGGGGCGTTTCTCGTAGCTGAGCACGAGTCGCTGGCGCGTTGAGTCGCTGAAATCATTCCAGGTGACTGACGTGAGCAGCGCGTGTCCTTCGCTGGTGTCCCACTCGTAGTTGATGACGTGGCCGTGGAGGTCGACTTGCTCGCGGAGCAAGTACGTGACGACACGGTCGTGTTCTTCTTCGACGAAACCCTTTCCACCAAAGCGATACGTGATTCCAGACTTGGCACGCGCCTCCCACTTCGTGCCGTCGGAGCTCCTTTGTGCACGAAAAAAGCCGCCACTCTCGTGTTGAGCACGAAAGAAGCCGTCTGCCATCTCGAGTAGATCACTCGGAACTCCGGCACCACTCAGCTCGAAGGTGTCCGTCTCGTCAAAGTGGGGAAGGCCTTGGTCGACTCGACGCCGAACGCTGAGCAGACCGCCGAGGTGCCACCCCAATCCAAGTTCGCTGATGCCGCCTCCACCGTCGTAGTCCAAACTGATGTGTGGAGCGAAGCCGCCTGCGGCGGGCGGCACTGCGATATCGATCCCGTACGAAGCGGTACCCGACGCAAGCGACGCGCTGAAGTTCTTGCCTAATCCCTCGATTGAAGCAGGCCCCGTCGGTAGGCTGATCTTCGTTGATTCAGTTCCGCTCGCTTGAACGGTCCGCGGTGCGGCCAAGAGACCCAGAACGAATAGGATCGCGGGGAGAAAACGGTGAACAAGGAATCCTGACATCGTGGCCTCGCTCCAAAGTTGGTCGACTACGCTGCTCAATCAGCAAGTGCTTCGGGTACGCGCCGCCCGTAGCGTTCGGCCGTTGCGCGAAATTCTCGATAAAATTGGCCAAGCATGTCGCGCCCCGCGCTCACGATCTCTGAGCTGGTGCCGCACCGATCCAGATGCGCGGATTGCTTCGCTTCGCCAATCGCGAGCAGCGCGGCTGGTGTCATCAGAAGCTGCATGGCTTCGCTCCCTGCAACTGGTCGCGGCCCGGGAACAATCGCGTGTCGTCGACCGTCAATCACTAGATCGAGCTCGGCGCACCCCCTCGCTTGGCTCGATGCCGCGCCGCCACTCAGCAAGGTGACTAGCACCGACTTTGATTCGTGGTTGGGGCGACCCATGACGCGCAGTCGCTGTCCGTCGCCGAGCCAGACTTCGCTCCGCATGGTGCCGTCAGCTTCGCGACTGATGATCAGCGGCGGAGGCTCTTCGACAGGGGGAGTGGGTTCGGAGACGGCTGCTTTGTGCGGCGCCGGCACAGCAGCCGAAGCTGCCGGGGGGCTCGGTTTTGGGGCTATTGGGGTGGCTGCCGGCGGATCGGATCCAAACCAACCCGAGAGCGAGACGCCCAACAGAAAGGTAAAGCCACTTCGGTCGAACTTCGAGCCGCTAGCTTCACCGCTACCCGTAACGGCCAAGAGCGCAACGTTGGGATCGATGGAAAAGCCGGGCGCGGTAAACACTCGAAGGCCAGCCAAGCCGCCGATCACGAAGTCCGAGGTCGACGTTTTTGCGTCCGCTCCGGCCGACGTGGCACTGCCTCGGAGACCGAGAGTCGCCCCCACATAGGGTGAAACGGACTCGCCTGGTGCGAACCAATACTCGAGCCGTGGCATCACTGTGTACGCGCTGCGCGTTAAGGCTGGGGTTCCGTCCCGACCGTCAGTTGCTCGCGATCGGCTCCCGTGCAGAGACAACCCGACGAGCCACGATTCGGATGGGCGCCAGCCGACGCCAAGCACAAATCCCGAACCTTCGGGGCCGAGCTCGGTGCTCGTCGCGGTGGCGCTGTCGCCGTCAATCGACGTCTTGGTGCGCTCGTAGGCTAACGCGTTCGCGCCAAAGCTGAGTTGGAACGGATGCGGGACACCCTGAGCGAGCGTGGCGGTGGTCCTGAATAGAGCAGTGGAAAGAACGAAAAACTGCAGGGCAAAGATGAGCGATTTTCGTGAATTGAAGACCATAGAAATCTCAGGATTGCGCCACTCGCCACGGCGGCGCAGTTGAGCGCCCCTGTGGACAGCGGGCGCACGTCCGCGCCGAGCTGCCGCTTACCTATTGAGGCAAGGCGCTTGTGCTAATCAGCGTTGGAAAGGGGAGTTGTCGCCGTCAAACCAAGCAATTCCAGATCCTCGGTTAACAGGCGCCTTTATCCATCGCACGCGCGTCCGGGCGATGGCAACGATAAAATGCAAAATGCAACAATATAACTGCCGCTGTGCAGATCGGGGACGGCAAATTGGCGAAAATTCGCGAGGTTGCCCTGTTAGATGTGTTGCATAATGCCGGTGTGCCCCTTGAGTGCGGGTTCGGCAGGCGGAGGAGGAGCGAGAGCGACATCAGTGCGACCTCGCGCCTGGCCGTTACGGCCGCGAGCCGCGCCGAGTCGTCTGTCGCCATGGGTCACGCTCCACAGGCGAATAGCGACGGGCGAATGAGTCACCTCGGGGTCAGAGCTCAGCGTTCAGCTACGAAGAGGTAGCTCGATGGTCGGCGCCCTTCACGGGCGCCTGCCGGGGGCTAGCGTTTTCTTGCAGCTGACTTCTGCGCCTTCGTATGCTCTGCGACGCTACGCGCGCCTGTTGCTTGGGCTTGCTCGACCGCCCTTTTGCCTTCCAGAATTGCCCGGCCCTTGCGGTACAACTCTAGAATCTCAGTCACTTCCTCGTTGAAAAGGATTTCGCTGACTGCATTCTGCGCGTCCCCGCGCGCGAAGCCATCTGCCTGCAGAGCCGCAATCACCTGTCTACCGATGACGACACGATCCGGAACCGCCATTGCTCCCGAATAGCTCGGGCTCGGCGATTGAACAGCGAACGTTGGCGTTGGTGTGAACGCGCCAAACGCCCCTGAGCGACTAGCGCTCGTTGTCCCCGGATCGAAGTGGTGCTTTTGAAGAAGCTGATCCATTGTCAGCCCTGTCAATTGCACGATGGCATCGCGGACCGCCGGGCCGACTCCGGCTGAGGAGCGCGCAAGCCGGATGGTCTCATGACGCAGACCGCCGCAGGCCTGACCGAGAGAAACCGTCGTCCACCTGCGGCGTCCGAGCTCGTCAACTTGGGACAGCAGCTGCACGACCTCGGCAGCAATGGCCATCCGCTCGTGCTCGGGAAGTGTCTTGGGTCGGGTCAATGGCCTATTTCTCTGAGTGGGTAGAAACGCCGCGGGACGTCGGACATATTGTTGGATTCTGTAGCGCAACGCAACAATATCCGTCCGGCGCGCGTTGGTCGCTAAAATTTCAGCCGATTCATTGCTCTGATAGTCGGCTCGTTTTACCCGAAGCATCGTTGCGGCAGGGGCGCGTCCAAACGCCGGCTGCGGCTCATCGAAGGTTCCCCTTGGGTGTCCCTTTGAGAAGTTCATCCAATGAGGTTCGCGCGAGCTCACTCAAGACCCGCTCGGCCAGAATGGGCAGTTTTGCCACGCGGGGGCGGATAGCGTCGAAATTCCCGCCCGCCGCCTCATCCTCAAGCTTCGAGGCGAACTCACCCACACTCGTCGACGCGGTGCCGATGATGCTGCTCAGGCGATGTGCGGCCTCCCGGACCGCATGCAGGTCACGGGCGCAAAGCGCGCGCTCAATAGCGCTCAATTCGTTAGGAATCGACCGCTGAAGCGCATCGCGCACCCGAGTGAAGATGAACGGATCTTCATCACAGGCGGCAAGGAGCGCCTGTGGATCAAGCAACGTCGCACGCTGGGCAACTCGCTCAATCGCTGCAATGAGCGCCGCGCCTCGGATCGGCTTGGTCACGAAGTCATCCATTCCCGCGGCTAGACACCGTTCGCGATCCTCTGGACGGGAACGGGCGGTGAGCGCTATCACCGGCAAGTGTGCGCCGGTGAGGCGCTCGCTTTCCCGGATCTGTTGAATCACACCGAATCCGTCCAGCGCTGGCATGTGTAGATCGAGCAGTAATAGGTCGAACGTCTGCAGGGCGAGCATCCGGAGGGCTTCCTGACCGGTGGTCGCGACCCCGGTGTGATGCCCGCGGCGCGCGAGTAGATCGCAGGTCAATTGCGAGTTCAGCTCTTGGTCCTCCGCGATCAGCACCCGAAGAGGTCGCGTTGGCGCGGGGCGAAATACGGTTGGCGCCACGGCGGGCGACGGTTGGTCCCGTTGGATGCCGAAGCGGGCCGTAAACGTGAACGCGCTCCCCCGTGCAGGTTGACTATCGACTGTAATCTGGCCACCCATCAGTCCCGCGAGCCTCGCGGCGATCGTCAGGCCGAGGCCCGTCCCGCCGTAGATTCGTGTGGTCGAGGTATCCTGCTGCGTGAACGCCTGGAAGATCATGGCTTGCTTGTCCACGGGGATACCGATGCCGGTGTCGCGGATGAGGAAGGTGAGCGTTAGCTTGTCTTCTGGTTCACTCTGGCACCGGACGTCTACGTCGACCAAGCCCACCGAGGTGAACTTGATGGCGTTGCCGATCAGATTGAGTAGTACTTGTCGCAGACGTCCGACATCGCCGACGAGTTGCTCCGGCACGTCATTTGCGACGCTCCACGTCAGGCGCAGCCCTTTGCGCACCGCACGAACGGCAAGAGCACGTATGAGTTCGTCGAGCACGTCGCGTAGCCCGAACGAACTGATATCCAACTCCAACATCCCGGCTTCGATCTTGGAGAAGTCCAGCAAATCATCGATCATTGCCAGCAGCCCGTCAGCCGCAGATTTCACCGACTGCAACCATTGGCGTTGCTCCGTGGTGATAGTCGTTTCGAGCAGCAACTAGGTCATGCCGAGGACGGCGTTCATCGGAGTTCGGATTTCGTGGCTCACATTGGCGAGAAAGTCGTCCTTGCTTTTGCTCGCAGCTTCGGCCTCTTCCTTTGCGCCGCGTAGCTCCTGTTCGAGTCGCTTGCGATCTGTGATGTCGACACTGGTTCCGATCAACCGTGTCGGCCCGCGGTCGGGCGGTAGTTCCGCGATCCCACGGTTCAGACGCCAGCGTAGCTGACCCTGGCTGTCCACCATCCGCGTCTCGACTTCCAACACCCGCTGTTCGCCGCGTAGCAGCGCCTCGGCTGAGGCAACCAAGCGCTCACGGTCCTCCGGATGCCAGCGTGCGTGATGAAACCCCGCTTCTGCGACATCGTGCTCGTATCCGAGAGACTCCCACAAATTGACCGAATACATCGGCGAGCGCGCGAACGGAGTGCTGTGGTCCACACTAAAGTCCCAGATCCCGACGTTCGAACCGCGGAGCGCGCGTTCCAGGCGATCGTTTGCAAGTGCTAGGGCCTCTGCCTCTTGGGCTCGTTTGCGCTCGGTGACATCCAAGATCGCGCCGACATACTCCTGCTCCCCGTTAGCGTTGCGTACCGCGCTAGCGGTGACATGAGCGTGCTTCACGCTGCCGTCGGGCATCACTAACCGGAATTCGGAGACCCAGTCAGCCACGTTTTCCAAGACCTGCGCGACTTGCGCGGTGACCCGCGGCTTGTCATCCGGGTGCACCCGCATCAGCACATGCTCCGCGGTCGGCGTGACACTGCGGTCGTAGCCATAAATGGCATACGCCTCGGCAGACCAAAACACCGCGCCGGTCGCGGTGTTCCAGCCGAAAGAACCGGTATGGCTCAGAATTTGGGCTCGGTCCAGATACAGTTGCGTGCGCTTGAGCGAGAGCTCGCCGCGCTTTATTTCGTCGTACAGACGCGCGTTTTCCAGAGAAATCGCGGCCTGAGAGGCGAGTACGTACATGACTGCGGTGCGCTCCGGCGTGAAAGCGTGCGCGGATAGCGAGTTCTCGAGGTAGAGCACTGCCACCAACGTTCCATGGCGCACGAGCGGGACGCACAAGAGCGAGCGAGCTCCACTCTGCGCTAGATAGGGATCGGCGGCGAACGCATTGGGCTTCGAAGCGTCGTCGAGGTTGACCATTTGCAACGTCCGAGCGACGTAGTTCAAGATCGATTCGGGCAACGCAGTGTGAGTGGCGCGCTCTTGAACGAGTCGGACTGATACTTCGTGCTCCAGTACCTGCGCCTCGGCCTCGACGAGAAAGCCATCTCGAGTCGGCACGATCAGTCGGCCGCCCGAAGCTCCTGCGTGTTCGACGCCGATCGCCATCAAACGCTCGACTAGACGGTCGTGCACGATCTCGCTCGAAACAGCGTGTGAAATATCGAGCACCGTTGCGACGTCGAGCTGGCGGGTCGAGCCCAGCAAGGTGATTGACGTCGGCGCGAGTCCACGGTGGTCCCGATCGAGCTGGCGGACCCGACCGAAAGCGCCCCAACGCTCGTAGCAAGCGCGCGCGTTCACCCGAAGGGCCTGGGCAGTCGTGCGCAGGCCACGCGCTTCGTAAAACCTGGCGGCCAGGTCATGCGCGAGCGCTTCTTCGGAGCGCAGCCCGTACTTCAACGTTGCCTCCAGCGCGCGTTCGTAGCCTTGCTCTGCGGCCAACGGGTCGTCACGCAAGCGAGCAAGCTCGGCGCCGATCAGCGCGACGCGGCTAGTAAACGTTTCGGGGCCATCGACTGCCCACTCCAGTAACTGTGTGTGGGCCACTGCGACGGCGTCGACATCGCCGATGCCGGCGTGCGCGATCGCGCCGAAGTACACGTGTTCGGCACGTTCGAAGAAAGTTCGGGCAGACCATTCGAAAGACTTCGCACGCCCCGCAGCCTGCACCGCGGCGGGAAAATCGCCTTCGAAAACCTTGGCTTGTAGTTTGCGCACCCAATAAAAGTACGCGGCAATCTCGAGCCCACGAGTCGGCGTCTGGAACACCCGCTCGTCGATCGCCGTGCGAGGTTGTACGCCCCGGAGTGACTCCAGCAAGTACAGGAGCCCCTCCAGGCACTGATGGATCAACAAGAATGCGGACTTTCGCACGAACTCGAGTGACGATTCGAGCTCGCGTTGAATGTCGTCGAGCTGATCACCCGCGGCCAGCCCCAGCACTGCAACGTGCACTAGGCAGTAGTGGCGAAAGAGCAAATCTCCACTCTCTATCGTGATAGCCAGTGCGCGTCGCATCAACGCTAGCGCTGCCGCGGGCCCCACCGTCCAAGGGGTTACGTGATGTGCCACGACCGTGAGCACCGCGCCGCTGAAGCGCCTGAATCCGCGCTCCTCGACCAGCTCGCGCCCGAGTTCTCCGAACCGGAAACCACCGACCCGATCGCCGAAGCGCGGCCACATGACCAGAGCCAACTCCGAGAATCCGATCGCTGAGGCGTCGCATAGGCCGTGCTCAAGGCTGAGATTGGCCAGCCGTAGCACGATCAAATCATATAAGGCCTTGTCGTTGAAGACGGCTACCGGCTGCAGTGCCAGCATGACCTCCATGCATGCGCGCCAGTTCGGGTCAGTCATCAGCGGCAGGTCTCGAAGAGCGGTCGTTCTTTCCGCATCGAGCTGGCGTCGCAGCTCCTCGTATTCGAGCCGAATCGTCGCTTCGGGAGGTTCGGGGTGCCAATCGATGCCGAAGTCGCGCAGTTGCTCGAGGCACATTGCGATCGCTTCTTCGGAGCTATTGAGCGCAAGCTTCACCGCCGCGTGCAGGCAGGTGACTTGGCAGCGATCGGGTAGGGTCGTCGCGTGGTGCGCGATCAACGTGAGGCGCTCGTTGGCTGCGTCGAGGTTGCCGGTTAGATATTCACAGCGCGCGCGCTGAACCGCGAGCTCGAACGCGAGAGCCGGCACGCTTTGCCAAGCGTCTTCGCCCAGCAGCTCGAGTCCGATGACGGCGTATTCCAACGCGACCTCGTAAGCGATCGCGTCCGTAGCGCGACGCGAGGCAGATAGATCGAGTTCTCCGACCTGCTGCCTCAGTTCAGCCGTACGAATCGCCTTTGCGCCTTGGTTGAAGTGATTCGCGATCTCGAACTCGAGGTCTTCGCGCCGTGCGACGTCGGCCCAAAGGATACTTGCGATTCGAAGGTGGGTATCGGCACGCTGCGACTCGGTCGTCAGCGCATGGCTAGCTTCCTGCACGCGATCGTGGGGAAATAGGTAGCCACTGTCGCTACGCACGAGTAGGCCTGCGCTCAATGCCTCTTGCAAGACCGCCGCGAGTTCGTCTTCGCCGATCCCCACCAGCGCGGCCAGCAGCGCCGGTGACGCTTCGCGACCAATGCACGCGAACTGCTTCATGGCGTCTCGAGTCGCGCACGGTAGTCGGCTGATCTTGGCGACCATGAAATCGGCGAGGTTGTCGGTGAAGCGGCGCGCGACGATGCGTGAAAGGTCCCAATGCCATGACCCGGTCGAGGTCTCGAAGGCGACAAGACCGTCGTCTCTCAACGCAAGCAGAAACTGATTCACGAAGAATGGGTTGCCGCCCGTCTTCTCGTGAACGAGCTTGGCCAGCGGATTGACGCGCTGTGGATGATCGTGAAACGCCTCTGCGACGATGGCAGCGACATCAGCGATTGGTAGCAATTCGAGCGAGATCGCCTGTACCGCGGCGCCGTTCTTGCGTAGCCCCTCAAGTGCTTTCGGCAACGGGTGCCCCGCCGAAACCTCGTTCTCGCGATAGCAGCAAATCACGAGCAGGTTGCGTCCGCCGGCCGCAAATAGCGAGCGCACCAGGTCGACAGTCGCGCGGTCGACCCACTGCACATCATCGAAAAACAGCACCAGAGGATGCTCCGGTCGCGCAAACACCGACAATAAGCGCTGCACCAGCAGTTGGAAGCGGTGCTTGGATTCTTCGGGCGGAACGTGGGGGACCGTTGGTTGCGGCCCGACCAGTAGCTCGAGCTCGGGCACCAAATTGGCGATTAGCGCACCACTGCTACCGAGTGCGTCTTGCAAGGTCGAACGCCAGCGCGCAACGTCGCCTTCACTCTCACGCAAGATCGCCTGTACGAGATCTTGGATCGCCTGCGCCAGCGTTGCATAGGGGATGTCGCGCTTGTATTGGTCGAATTTTCCTCGCCCGAGTCGTGCGCTGATCATGGCCGGCGACTGGAGGAATTGCTCCACGAGCGAGGTCTTCCCGATCCCCGAATAACCGGACACGGTCACGATTTCAGTCGACCCTGCTGCGACTCGCGCCAACGCTTCGTGGATTCGCTCCGACGAGCCAGTGCGCCCATACAAACGGCCGGACAAGCGCAGCTGCTGTTTCTCGTCCCGGCTTCCGAGCGGGCGCGCCTGGATCTGCCCCGATGAGCTCAGGTCGTCGAGGCATTGTTCGAGATCGTACGCGAGACTAGCGGCTGTCTGGTAGCGATCGTCCGGACTCTTCGCCAGCAAACGCAACACGATCGCTGATAGCTGCGCGGGAACACTGGCGTCGAGTGTCGGCGCAGGGCGTGCGACGTGACTGTGGACTTGGGCGCTGGGCGACGACGCTGCGAATGGCAACTCGCCGGTCAACAGCTCGTAGAGCGACACTCCCACGGAATACAAATCGCTACGCGGGTCGGCTCGTCGCGCCTGGCGTCCCGTTTGCTCGGGTGCCAAATATTCGAACGAGCCGAGGTCTTCGTACGCGACTTCCCTGGCTGCGAGGCGCACCGCGCGACCGAAGCCGGTGAGCCGTACCTTGCCGGTAGCGAGCTCCGCGAGCATGTTGGACGGGCGAATGTCGTCGTGTACGAGGCCCCGGGCGTGCATTTCGTGGACCGCCTTGGCGATCCCCAGCGCGATCGGAATCAGCCGAGCGAGCGGCCATTCGCGTCCGACGTGCCGGGCAAGGATCTCCCCGTCAGCGTCATTGTAGACGAGGTTGGGGCGACCATTGCGCCGAATGAGCTCACGTGGACGCAGCGCCCATGCTTCGTCGAGCCATTCCCGTAGGGCAAACGTGCGCTCCAGCTGCGCAATCGTCGAGCGGCTCGGCTGCGAGGCCGCTGGCGCGAGATGAAGTGAGCCCTGTTCCCGCCAGAGGACGTACTCCGTGTCTTCCCAGAGCGAGTCCGCGGCGTTCGCGCTCATTGGACGCACGTGCCTAACATTTGGTCACCATGACTACGAAGCGAGCCAGTGACGCTTAGAATACGAACAAGGGGCGCAAAATGCATGCAGGCGCTTCGATGCCAGCACATTGCGTGCCGGTCCACTAGGGACTCGAGCGGCCATGGACAGGAATCGAGCCACTTGCCCAAATCGCGCATCGCAATCTCGAGGTCGGCATCTCGAAATGAGGGAATTTGCGGGCAAACGTCGATGGCACGCGGCGTGCGAAAGCGAGTCCGAGTGTCCCAACAATCCGTCTACCCACGACGGGAGGAACCCATGACCCCACTATCGAAAAATATTGCACTTGCTGCCGCGGCAACCGTTTTCACGTCAGTTGCCGTAATAGCCACCCCAAGCAAAAGCCACGGACAGCCCGCGGGCTCGAACAAGAACGCCGGCACTGGCAATGCGGCGTCGATGTCACATCCATCATCCGAAGCCAAGGCAACTCCCGAGAGCTTCGTCGATGCGCTCAACTTCGCGTTTGGCAAACAAACTACGCAGCGGGCCACGCATGCCAAAGGCGTGGTGCTAATCGGAAAGTTCACACCCAGCGAGCAGGCGCGCAATGTCAGTCAAGCGCCGCACTTTCAACAAGGGGTGCCTATCACCGTGCGTTTCTCGGCCAATACCGGAATGCCAAAGCTCGCCGACACCGCGCCACTCGCGAGCCCACGTGGCATGTCGATCAAGTTTCATTTGCCGGACGGTACGGAGACCGACCTCGTCACGCATTCTTACAACGGCTTTCCGACCAAGAACGCGGACGAACAGCGGTTGTTCTTCATCGCTGTCGGACAAAGCGGGCCCGGAGTCAGCTCGCCCACTCCGATCGAGCAGTTCATGGCGACTCACCCAGCCGCCAAGGCGTTTTTGACGAGCCAAGACCCACCGCCCGTGAGCTACGCGACCTTGAGCTACTTCGGCGTAAACAGCTTCAAATTCACGAACGCCAAGGGAAAGGCCAAATTTGGGCGCTATCAGCTGATCCCGGAGGCAGGACGACACTTCCTGTCCGCAGACGAAGCTCGACGCGCGGCGCCTGAGTACTTGACGGACGAGCTTCGTGCCCGCATTGCGCGTGGCGATGCTCGCTTCAGGCTTGTGCTGCAATTGGCAGCTGCAGCTGACAAAATTGACGATCCTTCGATCGCATGGGCGGATAGCAACGAACAGGTCAGTCTCGGTGTCTTGTCCATCAGCGCGTTCGTGCCCGACAGCGTCGCGACCGAGCGAGGCTTGTTGTTCTTGCCGGGAGTGTTGCCCGTAGGCATCGAAGCGGCCGATCCGATGATCCAGTTCCGGAGCAAGACGTATCCCGTGTCCTACGAGCGACGCCAGAACCCCTGAAAGAGCGCGTCCAATGTCAGCACTCGCTTCGATGCACCGCACGCTGACTTGGGCCGGGACCGAGGGCGCCCCGATTAGCACCGTGGGCGCCCTGCTGCTCGGAGTCTTGGCCGGTTGCGTGCTGTGGCTGGCCGAAAACAGGCGCCACAGAGCTCAGCCACCGGACTGAAGCGACGGGTCGCTGTCCCCGCTCTCTACATTGTGAGTCACTTGTATGCCCAGCGCGCGCAACTTGACGCGCATCGTCTGTCGCGAAATTCCCAGCACGCGGGCCGCCTCACGCTGATTGCCCCGCGTATGGTCGAGCGCATGGCTGAATAACAGCCGATCGAGCTCGTCATGAACTTGTGCGTAGAGCTCGCTCACCTCGGCGGCGAGCTTTTGGCGAATGAGCGCCGACCAGTCGCACGTGCGGAGGCTGTTTTCTGCGTCGCGCTGCTCCGAACGTGTTCGCAGTTCGGGCAAAAATGCCTGCAATAAGACCGTGCCGCTTGCTTGTAACAAAGCTTGCTTGAGCACGCTCTGTAGTTCGCGAACGTTACCTGGCCAGTGGTGTGCCTGAAGCACGGCCATGGCTTCGGCTGAGACGTCACGCACGTCGCGCCCGAGTTCGCCAGCAAAGCGACGAGTGTAGAACTGAACCAAGCCGGCCAGATCTTCTCCGCGGTCGCGCAGCGCGGGGAGTTGAATCGTGAACACGCTTAGGCGGTAATACAGATCGGTTCGGAATTTTTCGTCGGCGGAGCGCTGGTTCAAATCTCGATGCGTGGCGGCGATGATCCGCACATCCCCATGGATGGTTTCATTGCCACCAACGCGCTCGAAGGTTTGCTCCTGAAGCACGCGCAAGATCTTGGCTTGAAGCGAAAGCGGCATGTCCCCGATTTCGTCCAGGAAGATCGTGCCGCCACGGCACTGCTCGAATCGACCGATGCGCCGCCGGTCTGCCCCCGTGAATGCGCCTTTTTCGTGGCCGAATAGCTCGCTCTCCAACAAATTTTCCGGAATCGCCGCGCAGTTGAGCGCGAAGAACGGCGCTTTGCTACGAGCGCTATGTTGGTAGATGGCTCGCGCCACCAGCTCCTTGCCCGTGCCGCTCTCCCCGGCAATGAGCACTGTTACATCCTGTGCTGCGACTCGCCCGATCGCCTTGTAGATCTCTAACATGGCGGGGCAGCTGCCGAACATCGTGCCCTCGGGGTCGGCATTGCCGACGTTCTCACTCAGCATCACGCGCGAGCGCATGCGTCGAGCCACGTCTAGCGCCTCGCTGACGACTTTGCGCAGTTGGCTCAAATTGAGCGGCTTCTGCAGGTAGTCGAACGCACCTTGCTTCATTGCGTCGATCGCGAAGTCCGCAGTCTTCGACACGGTTACGAAGATCACCGGGATGCGCGCGTCGAGCCGCCGAATGGCTTGGTGAAGCTCTAGCCCCGAGCCATCAGGTAAGCGTAGGTCTAGCAAGATGACGTCGGGCGGGCTTTCTTGCACGTGGGCAAGCCCTTCCTCCGCGCTTTCAGCGACGTGAACCTGATGTTCGGGGGCCCTAAACGTGAGCTGAACCTGCTCGCGAATCAGTGCAGGATCGTCGTCAATGAGCAGAATGTGCGCCATGGTGAGAAGCGACGTAAGTTGCCAGCGTCGCACGAAGCTACCGCCAGTGCATGGTCCACGCCAGGGCGGAGTGCCCGATCCGAGGTTTCCGCAGCGTGTCCCGAACTGCGAAAATCTCCCGCGAGGTCTGCTCGTGGCATCGCGATGGCGTGCGCACTGGCTCATTCCTTGGTCAGCGTGGTCAGTTTTTGGTCAGCGCACAAACGGCGCCGCCTCGAAAGAGTTCACGAAGTTTTCAGCAGTCCGCCATCCACGATGAAGTTCGAGCCGGTCACGTTGCCGGCGCGCGCGGAGGCCAGGAAAAGGACCAGAGCCGCGACCTGCTCGGGCGTGGTGAAGCGTCCGGTCGCAAGCCCGCCGATACTGGCGATGACCTGGTCGCGAGCGGCTTCTGGGCTTAGACCGGTCGCGCGGGCCACCGTTTGAGTCACCCCGCTTTCACCGAACCAAAGCTCGGTGCTAACCGGCCCGGGGGACACGGCGTTCACGCGAATGCCCCTTTTCCCAAACTCCTGCGAGAGAGACTTGTTCAGATTCAGCAGCGCCGCTTTGGCCGCGCCGTAATCGATCGTGCCCGGATCTGGCTGAAAAAAGGCATTGACTGAGCAAATGTTGACGATACTGCCGCCGCCGGCCCCGAGCATGGCTGTAACCGCCGCGCGAGTGGCTCGCAGCGCGGAGTAGAAATTAATGTTCATCGCCCATTCAAACTCCTCGTCACTGGTTTCGAGGAAGCCACCCAAACGTAGGCGCACGCCACCGAGATTGTTGACCAGAATGTCGATTCGTCCGTGCTGTTGCAGGGCAAGAGTCACGAGTTGTCCGGGTCCTGTTTCGCTCGAAAGATCGACGGAAAGAGGGGTGACCCCCGCGATCCCATCCAAGCTCCCAGTGTTCCGAGCGCCGGCTACGACCTTGGCTCCCTCCGCAGCGAAGGCTCGGGCCACCGCTAGGCCGATCCCTTTGCTGGCGCCGGTAACGACCACCACTTTGCCGTTCAAATTCAAGTCCATCGTTTTGACCTCCTTGATTCACGGAAGGGCGAGCGTCGTGTTTGGCTGTGCGCTGGCGCCCTTGGATGTGCGTGTTTCAAGCCAATTCAAGATGTCCGTCATCACGACGCTCTTGCCGACGTCGTTGAGCGGGTCGTGATAGTAGCCTTCGTACAGCTTCAGCGTCTTGTCGCGCGCTCCGGCCATCTCGAAGAAGAGTTGACTGCCGCTCGGCTTGGTTGCCCGATCGGCGGTGCCATGCAAGATGAACAACGGCAGGGTGATGTTCGGGAATGCGCGCTCGAGCCGCTCGTCCGCGCGTACCATGGCAGCGACGGTCTTGCTCGGTTGTGATTCCTCGGCGATCAATGGGTCGCGGTTCATGGCTGACACCGCCTGCAGGTCGCGGGAAAACTCCCCGTTTTTCAGCTTCAGCACGTGCGCATGCGGGGCAACGTGGCTGACGCCCTTTAGCAGCGAGAGCGCGAAGTCAGGAGCCGGAACCCGAAACGCAAAGCTCTCGCAAATGAGGCCTGCGAGCTTCACCTGCGTTTCGGCCGCGTACAGCGCTGCCACGACACCGCCCGCGCTGTGTCCCAGCAAGTAGAGAGGCGCCATGGATTGCTCTTGGATCAACGAAACGAAGTCAGCCAAGTCGGATACATATTCTTCGAAGTCGTCGACGTAGAAACGTTCCCCGCCGGATCGACCTCGACCGCGTAAATCCAGTGCGTATGATGCCATGCCGCATCGCTCGAGTTGCTCGGCAACCCAGCCGTAGTAGCCGCTGTGCGAATTGAACCCGGGTACGATGGCGAGCGTTGCTCGCACTCTTCCGGTCGGTTGCCAACGTCGATAGAATAGCGTTTGCTTCGCGGCGTTCTCGAAAGTCGACTCGTTCATGGGCATCTTCAGTTCCTTGGTTGGGCGCTCGTGGGAATCGAAGAGCGCTTGAACACGACGTGAGCAGAAAGCGTGCCGCTCCCGAGAACGCGGATTGTGTTCGAGGTTTTGCAGTCGTCACGTTGCGGCATGACCAAACGTTGGTCGTGGTGCCCAACTGCCTTGCAGCGGTTCAATCAACATGAAGTCGCTCGCTGCTTTTCGCCTTGCTCGAAGTTGGTATGGCGCTTGCTGAGTTCAGCGGGCGAAGAAGGAGGACTTTGATGCGAGCAGGTATCATCGAACATTTTGGCGCTCCGGACGTGGTGGAGTTAGGTGAAGTCGCGCGTCCCGAACCTGGCGAGGGTGAGGTGCTCGTGCGCGTAGCAGCGGCCGGTGTCGGTCCGTGGGATGCCTGGGTGCGTTCAGGCAAGAGCATCATCGAGCAAGCGTTGCCGTTGACTCTCGGTTCCGACATCGCTGGCAGCGTGCAGAAGATCGGTCGCGGTGTGACTGGATTCGCAGTTGGCGAACACGTCTACGGCGTGACCAATGCGCGGTTCACTGGCGGCTACGCAGAATTCGCCGTAGCACGCGCCGTGGGCCTAGCGCCGAAACCGCGCCGACTGACGTTCGTCGAAGCCGCATCGGTTCCGGTGGTCGCAGTCACCGCGCTGCAGATGTTGTTCGACCATGCGCGTTGTACAGAAGGTGACCGAGTGTTGGTGCTCGGCGCGGGTGGTAATGTCGGTGCGTACGCGTTGCAGTTGGCGCGTAATGCCCGTGCAGACGTAGTCGGAAGCGACGTTGGGCTCGCGCAGGCCTATGCCAGGACACTTGGCATTGGCCCAGTGATAGGCCCCCTCACGAATGCGCCCGTCAAGCCGATGACCGCGTTTGACATCATCATTGATGCTGTCGGGGGCGATGCCCAGCGACTTGCCCTCGCTCTGCTCAAGCCTGGCGGGCGTCTTGTCTCGTCGGTGACCAAACCCGATGCAAGCGAGGCCGCTCGGCTCGGAGTCCACGCGACCTTCATGCTCGTAGAGGTAACGACCTCGGCCCTGGTCCGGATTGCAAAGTCCTTCGACTCTGGCGCGCTAGTCAGCCACGTTGGCACGGTGCTGCCGCTCACGGAAGCGCGCGCCGCCCACGCCATGCTGGATGGGCAACTGCCCCGCGCGCCCGGAAAGATCGTGCTCGAAGTCGCCGACGGATCAGCGTGAATTCGCCCACGAGACTTCTTGAGGGATTTACTCGCCAAGCCGATGTTCGCTCGCCTCGGCAACCAAATCGCCATCGGAACTCGATCGGGTCGTTCGAAAGGCGACGACACCGTTCGACGACACGCGCGCCCAACGCCGAACGCGGCCTGAGTAAGGTCGTTGTAGGCGGAAACAGCTGGACCTTCTACGGCAGCAACTCGTACGCGGAGATTACTCCGTGATAAGTTGCTGGCAGGAGAAGCCCTGACATGCGTCGCGCCCGTTACTTTGTGCTCGTACTCGCGAGCTGTGCAGGAGCATCACCTCTCGTTGGTTGCGGCAATGCTCAGCACAGTAGTGATCCCGAGGTAGCAGGCACTGCTGGCGTCGCGGGACTCACCAACGCCGCGGGCGCTGTTGCAACCGGAGGCGGCGGGCCGAACACAGCCGGCACCGGTCCGCAGGTTTTGGCAAGCGCTCAAAACTACCCGGTTGCCATCGCTGTGGACGGGACCGACGTCTACTGGGTGAACCAAGGGGTAGCTGAAGTTTCCAAGGTACCAATCGGTGGAGGTAAGGTCACGACCCTCTATTCGGAAGCGGCAATCAGCGCAGGCGTTGGGATCGCACTCGATGCCACGAGCGTTTACTGGACGATGAACTTCCAAGAGAGGGGCTCAGGCTCGCTGGCTAAGATAGGAAAGGGTGGCGGGTCGCCCGTGCTTCTCGCGACTGACGAGCCCCGTCTCGCGGGCGTTGCCGTCGATGACGCGAACGCCTACTGGACTAGCGGCTTTTCACCGGATACTCAGGCCAAGTTGAACAGCGTGCCCATTGACGGCGGCACGCCGACTGCGCTCCTGACGACCTCCTTCACCAACCTCATCGCGGTCGATGCCACCGACGTCTACTGGCCGACGAGGCACGCGGGCAACGGTGAAAATTGCATCATGAAGATGCCGAAGCACGGCGGGCCTCAGATGCAAGTGGGGTGTTATCGAGATGAGCCCTTCGGGCTCGCGTTGGATGCTACCGACGTTTACTGGACGAGCAATAATAGCGGGAGCAGCGACGGCGGCTTTCATCCTGTAGGGACGATTCTCAAGGTGTCGAAGAACGGTGGCACGCCCATCATCCTCGCATCTGATCAATTCCAACCTCGAGCCATCGCCATCGACGACGAGAGCGTTTTTTGGAGCAATCACAATGATGTTGATGGCTCACTGTTGAAAGTGTCGAAGAACGGCGGCACTCCCGTCGTTCTCGCTTCGGGCCAGGCGCCGTACATCTTCGCCATCGCTGTGGACGAAACCAGCATCTATTGGGCGAACGCCCAACCCGGCGTCATCATGAAGCTAACGCCCAAATAGTCAGCGAATCGACTACACGCCCTCTTCGCGATCGAGCTCGTCGAAACTCGCCTCAGGAATCGGTACTACGCGCGAGAAATTCCAAGTTTCAGCGGAGCTGCTGCCTGGCCTTGGCCTCCCGGCATGCTTGCTGCTGGGCACGCACCATGCTGAAACCTGCGGGACGGGGGCTCGTGAATCATTCGCCGTCCAGGATCTCAGTCGTGTTCTTCGACGCCGAAGGCTGTGCCGGTGGGGCCGTGTCGCGTGACCATCAATCGTCTTCGTCTTCGTCTTCGTCTTCGTCTTCGTCTTCGATAACTTCATCCGAGCGGTACGGCGGGTGTGGCGGGGGGCGCGTCAGGCGCAATGCGATCAGCATGCCGACGCCGCCGAGGAAAAACATGAACGCGATGGGCAGCGTGAGCGCATTGAGCAGCTGGGTTCGAACGATCGACTGGGTGACTGCCTCGGTCATCTGCGCGGGGTCATTCGAGCGCGCGGCCGTGAACGTCGCCCGGTCCCAGATGAAGTCCAAGCCGAAGTACCAAATACCGGCGGGTAAGAAGCTGCCGATGATTGCCCAATGCGCCCACTTGCGCGCGCGTTGTCTGGGGTGTGCCACGCCGACTCGAGCCTAGCCGATGCTGTGCTCTTCGAGCTTGTAATGCGCCACTATCTGAAGGACGCGGGAGCGGAACGCGGGGTGTATACCGCGATATCATTGGTGTTTGAGCGGCGTCTCGTGGCGCAAGCGGCCCGATTGCGGTGCGATGTCGACGGGAGCTTCCTCTTGCACGGCAATCGTTCGCATATTCTTCGTCGGTACCGGACCGGCCCGAAATCAACGCCGCGCGAGTAGCTCGCAGGGTGCTACAAGGTGGCCACGACGTTCCAATCCGCAAGATCGTTGATCGGCGGGCCCGCTCAATCGCGAACGCCGCCTCGATCGCCGCCGAAGTCGATCGCTTCTACGTTTACGATAACTCCGTCGACGATCGCGATGCCCAGATCGTGCTGCGGGCCGCCGAGGGGCCAGGTGGCGAAGGCATACGGTGACGCGCCCGCGTGGGCGGGACCAATTCTCGAACGCCTCGCGTCCCCAGGAGCCTATGCTATGGTGCGGAACGATGGCCGTGCCCATTTCAACCTCGCTACAGGTAGTAGTTCCGACTGCCGAGGCAAAGCCGGACTACGACGAGAACGGCGTCGATCTGAGCCTAGTGCGTTACTCGCTTTCACTAACCCCGACTCAGCGGTTGAAAGCGGTAGAGAATTTCATGAACGCCATGGCCAGCGTGCGCACGGCCCAGCCGCTGTCCACCGACTCGACGAAGTAAATGGGCGTGTTCGACCTAGGGCGACTGTTGCTCGTCCTCGGCGAGGAGCAGGTCGAATTTATCATCGTCGGGGGTGTCGCTGCCGCGCTCCAAGGCGCGCCCGTACTCACCCAGGACGTTGACATCCTTTACCGAATTGAAGACGGAAACATAGAGCGGCTCGAGCGGGCATTGTCCCGTCTCCATGCCGTAACGCGCGGGGATTCACGAAACCTTCCGTTTGGGAAAAGCCACCTCATGACCACCGGCCACAAACTCGCGATGACCGATGCCGGTGCTCTCGATGTGCTCGGTTCAATCAACGATGGCCTGCTTTACGATGATCTGCTCGGGTCGAGCGACGATCTGGAAGTGACGGGCCAGCGCGTGAAGGTGTTGTCGCTCAGACGCCTCGTAGAGCTCAAGCGCGCGCTCGCGCGCCCCAAGGATCTCGCGATGCTTCCGGTTCTCGAGGCGACGCTTCGTGAGCGCGAAGGCTGACGCTCCGGCTCCGTACTTCAACGCCGTGAGACGGCGCGCTCGCGATTCGTCTCGACGAGCTATGGTCGGCCCTAGGCGCAACTCTTGCTGAATACGGCGTGATTGCCGCACCCAAAGAGAACCGCGGCTTTCTCGATTCCGCGGTTCAGTCGTTGCTCGGGGAGGATTTGAACCTCCGACCTTCCGGTGATGAGCCCACACGTTCCACCGCTTTCGCGAGCAAAGTGCGGCGCACACCAGCGCCCTCCGCCAGCGGAGCGCTGAGATGTCTCCCGCATTGCCGACACGTTCGAGTGCTGGCTTCTGCGTGACGACGCCTACTTCGCGCCCGGCGAAGCTGTCGTGGATTCAGAGTTCACGTTCGTCCGGTATCGATCACGCTTCCGACTGATCGTTTTTGCCGCTGACGATTTCAATCAGGGTGTCGGGGGGCCACGGAACGTCAGTGGTCCGCAACCGCAGACCGAAACAGTGCGCAGGGCTTTTGGCGAATTTCGGCAGATGCTCGATTACATCTACAACCAAGAGTCCGTTTCCCTCGCTCCCGGTCGCCCGCACCCGATCGCCGACTTTCGGCCTGTGGGTGCCCTCACAAACCAGGACAATTCGGTCCATCGCGCTCAGGAAGCGGAGCGGCAACATCACTTCAGAGTGACGAACTTTTAACGTTGTCGTCAATAAAAACCGGCTCTGTGTCAGAACGTGACCGTGTGGGTGATTTCGCTCGTTTGACCGGACACGGTCGGAGGCGCACTCTTGCCACGTCATGCCAACCTCCGTGTTCCTTCGGCGCCCGCAGATGAGCGCGTCCTTCACGGTCGCGGCGGTCGCCATTGGAGAGCACGCCGGACGGCTAGAAGGGGACGAGCTGGAGAGGGTGGCCAAGTTCATTTGCTCCTCGACCGGAGTGCCGCAATTCGAGGTCGAGTACGATGGGCGACGATTTTGCGAGTGCCGTCTGACCGGCGCGGTCGACGGTTCGATCTCGTTTTCATGTGAGTCGATTACGGAGCTGAGCAGTCCGATCGCGGGTTAGTCCACTCGAAGACGAAGATGTACCGACGCGGCCGAGATGAATCGAGGCTTGCGCCGAATTTGTGCGAGCCTCGATTCATCCCGGTGCAAACACAATTTACGTTAGCGTCGGGCGACGTCAGAGAGCCTTGACGAGGCCGAGTTGTGTCATGGCTGTCAGACCGTCATCCAAACCGATCTCTTCGACGATCTTTCCGTTCACCACCCTCAACACCGTCGTGCCGGTGAAGCGCATCTTGCGGCCACTCGCGGCAGGGAGTGCACCGATCAGGAAGTCCTTGAAGGCAGGACCTGTGTGGGTACCGCCGCCTTCCCACTGACCGACCACGTAGTCCCCTTCGGCGATCAGATCGGCAGTGCCCCAGAAGTGGAGGTCAGGGAACGCTGCGCGAAAGTCGGTCATGAATGCTTTGATGTCAGCTCGGCCGCGACGAGGCTCATGAAGCGAGTACTTGAGCAACATGTCGGGCGCGGCGATCTCGTCCACGACCGCGAGATTCACGCTCTTCCCCCAGAACTCGGTGAACCAGCGACCAACGACGGCTTTGTTGTCATTTTCTTTGCCCATTTGGAGATCGTCCTTTCGTGTGCTTCGATTGGTCAGCCAACTGCTCGCTGACCAGGGCAGGGAATAATCGAGAGTAGGCTTGGTCGAACTCCGGTTCTTGCTTTCAAACCCACGCGGTCGTCTGCGAGGGAATCGCGAAAAGGAACGACCACTGCAGGCGGTGAAATTCCGTTCGCGATCGGTGAGGCCGCGGCTCGAGTTTGATCGCAAACTTCGGAGTGGCAGGGCGGCGGCCGCCGCTAAGATCGCTCAGATGAAACGAAGCGAGGAGGTTTTGTTGTCTGCCAGGGTCTCGTCCCGGCGCGTCTCGGCCGCGGCGCCTTCGCGGCTAGATGATGTGGAGTGGCCCAACGTCATCGCCACGCTGGATATGACCGGCTTCGCGGTGATCCCCGGGCTACTCTCGCGCGCCGAGTGCGAGCAAGTTCGCGATGCCTACGCCGAGGATCGTTTGTACCGGTCGCGCGTGGTGATGGCCCGACACGGGTTCGGCCGTGGCGAGTACAAGTATTTCGCGTATCCCTTGCCGTCGCTGATCGCCGACCTTCGTGAGCAGCTTTACGCGCGCTTCGTCCCCCTTGCGAATCGCTGGAACGAGGCGCTGAAGGTAGATGTACGTTACCCTGCAGCGCACACTGCCTTTCTGGAGCGTTGCCGTGAAGCAGGCCAGGCGCGCCCGACCCCGCTGCTCCTGAAGTACGTCGAAGGTGATTACAACTGCCTGCACCAGGATCTCTATGGCGAACACGTCTTTCCCATCCAGGTGGCGATTCTGCTCTCGGAGCCCGGGCAGGAGTTTGAAGGGGGTGAGTTCGTGACGATGGAGGGTGATGCGGACGGGCAGCGCGCGGAGGTCGTTCCTCTTCGCCAAGGCGACGCCGTTGCCTTCGCCGTCAACGAGCGACCGGTGCCCGGAAAACGCGGATTCCGCCGGGCTGCGATGCGGCACGGTGTGAGCGCCGTGCGCCGCGGTCACCGTCATACCGTCGGTATCATCTTCCACGATGCAACGTGAGGAACCACCAATGACGCTCGCTGAAGCAAAAGAGCTCGACGTTGGGGCGGGGGACGACCGCTCGCGCAGCAGGCGCGGCGCGAATTCAACAGCAAGAAGCGGAGAGCTTGCTCTCGAGTTGAGAGCTACACATCAGCGGAGCAAAGATGCCGACCCCGAATAAACGGTTCGAGACCGACGAGTCGCGTTGGGCGGCCGTCGTGGCTCGCGATGCCCGAGCAGATGGCCACTTCGTATATGCCGTGGTGACGACGGGGGTCTATTGCCGCCCGAGCTCGTCGGCGCGTCTCCCCCGTCGAAAGAACGTCGAGTTCTTCGATTCGGCGCGGGCCGCCGAGACCGCCGGATATCGCGCGAGCCGTCGCCGCCAAGGCGACCAAACGAGTGCAGCCGCCGAGCGCGCCGGCCTCGTCGCATCGATCTGCCGGCGAATCGAGACCTCCGAAGGGTTGCCCAAGCTCGATGATCTAGCAGCGGACGCGGGGATGAGCCCGTTCCACTTTCACCGGGTCTTCAAGGCAGAGACCGGCCTCACTCCAAGAGCGTATGCAGCCGCGGCACGCGCAAAGAAGGTCCGTGAGGAGCTCTCTGCTTCTGAGGCTTCTTCCGTAACTGCGGCCATTTACGAAGCGGGGTATGGCTCGAGTAGCCGCTTCTACGAAGAGTCGGACGAAATCCTCGGCATGCGCGCCCGCGACTATCGAGCAGGCGCGCCGGGTCTCGCGATCCGCTTCGCGGTGGGGGCATGCTCGCTGGGCGCGGTGTTGGTGGCGCAGAGCCATCGCGGGATCTGCGCGATCCTGTTGGGTGACGACCCCGATCGACTCGTTCGCGATCTCCAAGACCAATTTCCAAAGGCGGAGCTGCTTGGTGGCGACAAGCGATTCGAGCGGCTCGTGGCGCAGGTGGTGGGCTTCCTCGAAGCGCCGTCGCTCGGGTTGGACCTCCCGCTCGACGTTCGCGGTACGGCGTTCCAGGAGCGCGTTTGGCGGGCGCTCCGCGAGATCCCAGCAGGTAAGACGGTGAGTTACACCGAGCTCGCAGAGCGCATCGGAGCGCCCAAGGCGACACGCGCTGTGGCCCAGGCGTGCGGTGCGAACCAAATCGCCGTCGCTATTCCTTGTCACCGTGTCGTTCGTCGTGATGGGGACATCTCGGGATACCGCTGGGGCGTCGAGCGTAAGCGCGAGCTCCTTCGGCGCGAAGGGCCGGGACGGAAGGGCGCGTGACGACGCCTATGCCTTCATTGAACTGGGAGCACATCACCGGGCAGCTGACGACGGACGGGTTTGCGAGCCTGCGTGGAGTGCTAGGTGCTGGACGCGCGCGCGCATGGGCCCGCGAACTGTTGGCGGCGGATGAAAGACTTCGATACCTCGACGATGGTGAGCTGCCTGCTCCGCTCGATACCTGGCGCCGTCGGTTGTACGAACGCTTGGTCCCCATCGCCGATTCCTGGAACGAGGCGATGGGAAACTCAAAGCGATTTCCAGCCGAGTGGTCCGATTTCCTGGCGTGCAATCAAGCCGCCGAGCACCGGCGAGCGCAGTCATTCGTGCACCGCATTCGGGAATCGAACTACGAGCCGCTGCATCAAAGCAACGAGGGCGAGCACGTCTTCCCGCTGCAGCTGGTGATGCTCCTATCAGAGCCCGGCGCAGACTTTTCCGGAGGAGAACTGGTAATCACAGAACAGCGGCCCCGCATGCAGACTCGGCCGCTTGTTTTGCCACTCGGACTCGGTGACGCGGCGCTCATTCCAACCGCCAAGCGACCGGTAAAGGGCAGCCGCGGCTCCTATTCGACTAATGCCAAGCACGGCGTGAGCCGCGTACGCAGCGGTGAACGGGTTGGTCTCGAGCTCTGCTTCCACTACGCCCCGTCAGCGGTGCGCGGGCGCGACGGAAAACCGTATCAGAGCCGCGCGCCCAGAACGAGCCGATGAAACTCAGACATGCGTGCAACCATCATGTACGGCGCGGCGACGGCGGCTCGGTCGGTTCAATACCAACCGATAGGCGCTGCTGGCGAAAAACCAGATGAAGACGCCGCAGCCACTCGCGACCAACAGCGCTGCGGTCGGCGACAACTCGCGCGACGAGGGCACGAGCAGCCACTCTCGCGAATTGGCGAAGAGAATCAGCCGCCATTGTCCGCGGCCTGCGGCGTGTCGCGTCCGGCATCTGGCATCCTGGTTCCGTCACTGCGGCTATCAGTTCAAGTGATCTTTGGTTGTAAACGAGTGCAGCGAGTCTAGACGTGCTTGGAGCGACGCTTTCGCCGACTGAGATCCACGAATACTGCGACCTTTTTACGGACGATGTCGGTGTCGAGTGGTTTGACCAAGTAGTCGACGCCGCCCGCCGAATACGCACGATGAACTTCTTGCGGATCATTTCCGAAGGCAGTCACGAAGATAATTGGGATATCGCGACCGCGGTCGAGTTCTTTGAGGCGCTCGGCCACTTCCAGGCCCGTCATGCTCGGCATCGCGACGTCTACCAGCGCGACGGCGAAGCGCTCGCGAAGGACGAGATCTAGGGCTTCTTGACCCGATCTCGCCTTCACTAAACGGTACCCGGGACGCTCCAAGATGGCTTCCAGGGCCACTAAGTTTTCAGCTCGATCGTCGACCAGCAGGATGTTGGCGACTTCGTCCGTGGCGGCGCCTGCCGCGCGGCCGACAGCGACGGGTAGGGTGAAAGACAGCGTGGTGCCAACGCCGAGTTCGCTCTCAGCCCAAATGCGGCCGCCGTGCGCCTCAATGGTCGCCTTGCAGATCGCCAGCCCGAGACCAATGCCGTGGCGGGCCGTAGCGCTTGCCTGCCAGAAGCGGTCAAAGATGTATGGCAGTTGTTCCGGTGCAATGCCCGAACCGCTGTCTTTGACCCATACCTTGATCTCGCTTGCGTTACGTTCAGCACCGACGGCGATGGTGCCGCCAGCGGCCGTGAACTTTACGGCATTGCCAATCAGGTTCTCGAGCACGTCCATCAGTCGTTCTTCATCGGCCTGCACCGCGGGGAGCTCGGGTGACAGGTCGGGAGCCACGATGACCGAAGCGTCCGCCGCCAGTGTGCGCTGTGAGTCAATGGCGGCGAGAATCAACTCGGCCATCTCGAGTCGTCGTACATCCAACACGACCCGGCCGGTGTCGAGCGCGCTTATCTTGAGTAGGTGGTTAATCATCCGGTCGGCGCGCTGCACGCTGCGCACGATTCGCTCCAGCTCTCGGCGGGCCGAGTGATCTTGCTGGCTCGCCACGAGGCCGCGCGCGGTGAGGGCGATGATGTTGAGTGGGTTTCTCAGGTCGTGCGCGACGACGGACAGCGTCGAATCGCGCGAGCGAACCGCCTGCTCGAGCGCTTGATTGACGCGGCGCTGCTGCTCGAGCTCCGCTTGAGCCTTCTGGCGCGCGGTTCTCTCCCTCTCGACTTCACGTTGAGTCGCCTCCAGTGATGCTCGTTCGTCGCTACTCATCGGACCGCTCAGTTGGGGAGTCGCAGCGCTCCCGTTCTACTCGAGCTCAGCGGCGATGTCTCGCTCAGGTCGAGCTCGTCCTGACGAGAAGGATTGGGCCCACTGATGGACGCATCGGAATCGCATGCGAACCAGCGTTTTGGGCGAGGTTTTTCGATCGTTTCGTCTTCTGGACATTCCTGCGAGTCACTTGAGTGCGTGTGTCATTTTTGGGGCATCACCTATATTTCGGTGTGTCCGGTGTTGCCGAATCAGGTGCTGAGCGCGGCGGCGCGGGCTGACGCGCGCCCCGCTTAGTCGATCGCGAAATGGGTTACTAGCCACGTAGTCGACGCAAGTAGACAGTCTGCCAAGGCTGCAGGGGGGCGTGGCAACGTTTAGTGGCGGAGATCGACGTTAGGTTGCAAAATGCCCCTCGCGTTCTACGCTCTCGAAGCACGATGAAATGCCCTTGCGGCAGCCGACCACCCCGCACAGCCTACGGTCATTCAACAAGATCGCGACTACATGCCGACGGTAGACGAGGAACACGATCTCACTGTCGGTCTGCTCCAGCATTCCAAGGTAGCCGTTCAGGTTTACCGTGCGGATCTGCGTTGCGCTCTCGTCAACCCTGCTTTCGTCGAGTTGTTCGGCGAGCAACCGCTCGACCAGTACGACCTCTCCGAGCACTACGTCGCTGGACCGGGCACGTTGGAAGAAGCGATTCGCCGTGCGGTTGCCGGAGAGACCGTCCGACTCCCGCCTGATTGGTATGATCTTCCCGGCCGCACGCCGAGCGAGGGGCGGGATCCGCGCCGTGTTGCGTTCGCCGCCACTGCCTTTCCGGTGCAGAACGGCAGCGGCGTGCGCGGCGCTGCAGTGTGCTATGCAGACGTGACCGCGGAACGCAATCTGCGTTCCGTAGCGGATGCGCTCGAGCTGAGCCGCCAACAGTTTCGCGCGACGTTCGAGCAGGCGGCGGTGGGCATTGCACACGTTGCGCCTGATGGTCGCTGGCTCAACGTCAACCGGAAGCTGTGCGAAATCGTCGGATACGCCCGCCAGGAGCTACTGGCGCTGACGTTTCAGGACATTACGCATCCCGACGATTTGAACGGCGATCTCGCCTACGTGCAAAGCTTACTTGCGGACGAGATTTCCACCTACTCCATGGACAAGCGATATGTCCGCGCGGACGGTGAGATCGTGTGGGTCGAACTCACCGTCTCGCTCGTCCGAGACGACGCGGGCAGCCCCCGATATTTCATCTCGGTCGTGCACGACATCTCGGCGCGTAGGGCCGCTGAGCAGGCAAAAGCCAGCGCGCTCGACGCGATGAAGAAGGAATCGGCCGAGCGAGCTCGCGCCGAGGCCCGCTTGCGGGAAACCGAAGAACAATTGCGCCATTCGCAGAAGATGGAAACGATCGGTCGGCTCGCGGGAACCGTCGCCCATGATTTCAACAATCTGATCTCCGTGATCGGCAGCTATGCTGAATTGATCGCGCGTGGCCTGCGCCCGCAGGATCCGATCCGCGGGGACCTCGACGAAATCATGACGGCGGGACGGCGCGCAGGTGAGCTCACTCATCAGCTGCTCGCGTTCAGCCGACAGCAGATCCTGCAGCCCCGTGTGATCGACTTGAACCAGGCCATCTCCACAACGGTCAAGATGTTGCGCAGGCTCGTGGGTGATCAAATCGATGTGCTCTTTTCGCCAAGCCCAGGTTTGCCGAAGGTCTTTGTCGATGCCAGCCAACTCGAGCAAGTTTTGTTGAATCTCGTCGTCAACGCCAAGGACGCGATGCCATTGGGCGGCAAGCTGACCCTGGAAACGGGTGAGCTGGAATTCGATCTCGCCGTTTCCCCCAAGCGGCTTCAACTCAGCAACGGCAGGTACGCGCTGTTTCGAATCACTGACACCGGCGTCGGGATCGAAAAGACCGTGCAAGAGCGGATCTTTGAACCGTTCTTTACGACCAAGGAGCGCGGGCAGGGGACTGGGCTCGGACTCTCGACGGTGTTTGGAATCGTGAAGCAGAGCGGTGGCTGCGTTTGGATGCACAGCGTCGTCGGGATCGGGACCTCGTTCGAAATCTATCTCCCCATCGCTGCACACACACCGGCTGTGGAACGACCGATATCTCCATCTGCCGTGCCTGTGGGCGGCTCCGAGACAATTTTGCTCTCGGAGGACGACCAGCAGGTACGCACGCTGGCTCGCACCATCCTGCGCCGGCACGGTTACAACGTGCTCGACGCAGCGAACGGCGTCGACGCGCTTTCTGAAAGCGAGCGATACGAGGGCACGATCCATTTGTTGCTCGCCGATCTGGTTATGCCCCGCATGACTGGCATCGAACTCTGGGAGAAAATTTCGCGCTCACGTTCGGACATGAACGTGCTCTTCATGTCCGGCTATTCTGGCGACAGCGCCGATCGGACTCGCATACTCCCCTCGAATTTCGACTTCATCGACAAGCCGCTCATGCTCGAGCCGCTGCTGGCAAAGGTTCGAGAGGTTTTGGATCGCAAACGTTAATCACGGCACCGCGCGCGTGAGCTACTTCCAATCGCTCCAACTCGCGTGAAGCGCGTGGCGGCGCGAGCACCGCGGTGTGCCTCCTAGTCCCCGTTGCGACGGCTGAGCGCTCCGTTTCGTCTTTCTCCACTGCAGCATTCTGACCATGCGGCCACACTGCTGCCCTCAACGGACGGGGCAGGTTGGGCTTCGAGCGACAGGTTCGTTCGGGGTGTTTCCCTTTCGCCTTGCATGTGCCTAACATCCGCGCATCTTTCGGGATGCATCATGATCGTCGCTCGTCAATTGACTGAAAAACACGGATTCGTCGCGACCATGAGCGCGTGTCTCCTGTGCTTCGCGTGCAGTAGCAACAGCCCCTCGGGCTCTGACTCTGCAGGAGGCGGCGGATCGAGCGGCGCGTTGAGCGCGGGCGGGCCGGGCGTCGGCACGGCCGGAGCATCCAGCGGCGGCAGCAGCGGTGCGAGCGCCACTGCCGGTGCAAGCACCGCCACGAGCGGTTCGGGCGGCGCGCCAAGCTCCGGCGGCAGTGCAGGCAGCGGGACGAGCGGCGCCGCTTCGGGCGGTGCGAACGCGGTAGCCGGCGCTGCGGGTTCGGCGGGCGCGAGCGGCGGAAGTGGAGGGCCTGTAGTCCCGGCTCCAGACTCTGGAGGCAGCCTCTATCGCTTCAATTATAACGATACCATCCTCGAGGTTGACGCCAAGACAGGTGGCCGCGTGTCGAAGTTCTCGCTTTCCGGCGCAGACATGATGGTCACGACCGCTTCGGACCCCACGACTTGGGGCTCGGTGTTTTGGACGAGCCCGCGCACCAAGACTTGGATGCCGGAGTGGCCACCACCGGCTGCAATCGATAACGGGCCATACACCGCGACGATCTCGGGCACGCATCTGACGCTCACCGGGGCGGCAGATAGCTCGCTCGGTGTGTCGATGGCCAAGGATTACTCGGCTGATTCAGCGTCGGGCTGGATCACGATTAAGTACACCGTCAACTCGAGCAAGGCTCAGAGCGCCGCTCCTTGGGAGGTGAGTCGAGTGCCCCGCGGTGGCATTGCGTTCTTCCCGCTCGGAACGGCTTCCTCTCTCAAAGCAGGCCCGCTCACGGTCACGCAGTCGGGCGGCATGGTCTGGTTCGACGACGGTCCAAAGACGGCCACCAGCGCCGACGGCAGCAAGCTAGTCGCTGACGGGAAAGACGGCTGGGAAGCGTATGTTTTCGGCGGAAACCTGTTCCTGAAGCGTTTCACGGATCAGCCGACCAGCGCACAAGCTCCGAACGGTGAAGGGGAGATCTGTTTGTACCCGGGCGCCACGTGGGTGGAGTTCGAGGTGCAAGGACCGTACACCGCGATCCCCGCCTCCGGCAGTTTGCCGTGGACCGTGCAATGGCGGCTCGTCAAGATCCCGAGCACCGTCACCGTCGCAGTCGGCAGCGCGACTCTAGTGAGCTTCGTTCAGCAGCAACTCGCGATTCCATGATTCGCTGATTTAGCGCAAACGGTGCGGTGCACGTCACTGCGCGATGCAAGCGCTTTGCATCAGCGCCCAGATCGCTTGGGCGCTCGCCTGTGAGCCGGCAGCAGTCGGGTTCATGCCGTCCGCTTGGATGTAGTCTGTGTAATGGCCCTCGAACGTGGGGCGCAGATCCAAGAAGTGGCAGCGCACGGCGCTGCTTTCGCAAGCGTTCTCGATCAGGGGTCGAAGCGCGTCGACCTTGGCGCGCAGGTTGGGCGTCGTGTCCTTCACTGGATCGGGATAGAACACGTACACGACGTCGACGACGCCGTCCGTCGTCATTCGCCCGAGTAAATCGCGCGCGGCCGCTGCTGCGCCCGCAATCGTCGGGCAGCTCGCGTCCACGGTATCGCAACTGCCGACCAGTACATCGGCACCACCGCCGTTCATGATGACTACCTTCACCTCGGCCTCGGCGAGGGCAGACGTGTATTGATCGGCGATCCCGCCGTTGGCGAGTGCGTTCGCCGTCAAGCGCGAGCTGTCTCGATAGCGCGCACCGGTCGGCACTACGCCGGCATCGCGAGCGAAGCCTTCGAGGTAGGCCGTGATTTGGTGATTGGCCGCAAAAAAGCTGTCACCGATCAACAGCAGCTGATTGGCGGAGACATCGCCGCGAACGCACGTACCCGCGTCGTCGGCGCCCGCGCCGGCTGCCCCAGCGTCACTCCCCGGCGCGTCGGCGCGGCAGGCCCCCCGTTCGCAGTGGTGGGCCGAGGAAAGCACCGAACAATCGGCATCGATGAGACAGGCCACATCACAGTGCCCAGGCGCCTCAGCAGTCGTACACGACCCCGTGTCATTCGAAGGGACGCACGCCGCGGCGGGCAGAGGCTCGCAGGTCGAGCGCTCCGTGCACGGCACGGTGCAAACACCGCACAGGCACGCGAGCTTGTCCCCGCACGTGTTCGAACCCGAGCAACGTACCAAAAAGTGCGTTTCGCCGCCGGTGGGATCCTCCGTTTCGCGTTGGCAGCTAAAAATCGCAAAGAAAAGCGCGAATAGCCAGACGACTTGGCGCGTGGTTCTCCAGAACAATCGATGCCTGCTAGTCGCCACGATCGCTACCTTCATTGATCAGGCATTGCCCGACGTACATGACGACACGCGTATGATTCTCGGGGACTTCACGGACGTCGTTGTATTCCGCGACGCGGCTCCGTAAGTCGCTCAGCATGGAGCGCACACGGCCGAGAGTTCCGTATGCCTCTTCGGCCAGTGGATGGTCTGGCCAAACGTCGATGGTGTAAGTACTGCCGCCGACCAGATCATCGAGCGTCGGCGCGCGGTTTTCGCTCAAACGACCGAGAATCGTCGTCACCAATGCCTTGAAGTGATCGAACACCGCGGCTTCCCAGCCGACCGGCGCGCCGAGTGGAACCACCAGCGCGCGCGCGTGGTAGCGAGTAACACCGTCTTGGTCGACGCGCTCGATCCGACCGGCACCGAGCAAGCGAGTAATGCCTGCCTCGACCTCGGCGGCGTCGCCTTGCACCATGTCGACGACTTGTCGAAGAGTGACAGAACCCTCTCGATACATCAGGGCAACGAGCAATTCGTCGGCGCCTTCCGAGCCCTGCTTTCTCTGCAGCGTCGCGAGCTCGTCTTCCGAGGCCGCACGATAGGACGTGCTAGCTCCCGTGCCGGAAGAGAAGATTAGTTGGCTCTCGCACAAATCATGCAGCACCGCGCGCAACTGCGCTTCGTCGTCGCGCGAGAATCGCTGTAAGATTTCGAGGCGCGTGACGAGCGGCTGCGCCTTGACGTACTCCAGGACGACTTCCCACAGTGATCGTCCTCGCTCGGTCGAGCTCTCGCTCAGGCGCTGGATCTTTCGGCGATAGGTGCGAAGACCCATTCCGAACATGTCTGCGCTCACTTTGCGGCTGACGCCTTGACGTTCGAGCTCGCGGACGAGATCGATGAACACCTGATTGGCAATCTGAGCGAGCGGAGCACGGACGCCCCTCGAAGTAGCCAGTTGCGCGATCAGGATCGTCGTTTGCCGGACGATGGCGTGAATCAAAAGTTCGATGGTCATCTTGCCGTGGGCCGGCGCAGGCAGTGTACATGACCGCGCGCGCCGAGCAGGGGGGACAGAATTGCCCCTCCGCGCGTTCGATTCTGAGACGCTCCAGCGTGAGCTCGGTTTTTTCGCTCGGCGCGTAGGAAGTCTCTCGCATTCAGCCCGATTTCTAGGGACATTCGCCTCGTGGGCAGCACCAACGGTGTCAACGAAGAAGCCTCTGCCACACAGCAGCACACAGCGTGCCTGCGCTCGCGGCCGCAAGAAGCACTGGAACGACCTCGAATCTCGAATTGGCAGGGGGATTGTGCAACGCGATGGTGCCAAGTCGAGTCAAGCGGACATGGCGGAATCCGTCGGGCCACATCGAAGGTGTTCGTGTCCGCTTTGGTAAATCGAAATTTCACTCCCGCGTTGGAAGTCGTCGCAACGAGATTGCTAATTAACGCCTTCACTCGGCCGTTCCTTGCCAGTCACTCATGGTCTGCGACGTCGGGCCTCGGGATCGGCCCATGAAACTCACCTTTCGGTTCATTTTGTTGGTGCTCGTGCTCTTGCTGAGCTTTGGCGCAGGAGCAGCGTCGGGTTTGCAGGCGCTGGGGCGGCTCGACGCTGCGCTCGACGGCGTGGTCAAAGGCGACATGGAGCGGCTGCTGGCAATCACGCACGCGCGCCGCATATTCCGTTCGATGACCGTGCTCGAACGGGACTACTTGCTTGCCGCTTCGAGCGAGGAGCGGTCGGGCCTCGATAAGAAGATGAGTAGCAGCGCGCGCGAACTGCAGGAGCAGATCGACAAGTACGCGTCGCTGATGCACCCAGAAGACGCCGCATCAGTGGAAAGCATTCGCGCCGTGCGCGCGCGCTGGATCGAGCGCGACGAACGCGTGAGGAGTGTCGCGCGCGCTGGTGGCGAGGCGCTGCCGCTGGTCGCACTACACGCCAAGGATCCCGTGTCCTGGGAGACCGTGATCGGCGGCCTGGTGAAGGCGAACGAGCGGCGCTTGGCGGAACAAGTCAAAGCGACGCACGCCGTTTACACCGCGAGTCGCAATACGCTGCTGTCCGTGTCTGCGTTGGCCTGCTTGTTCGCTGCGGGATTTGGCTATGTCGTGTTCGTCGGGATTCGCAGCAACATGAAAGAAGTGCTCGCGTTGAACACGAATTTGGAAGGGTTGGTCGCGACCCGCACCGAGGCGCTCAGCGCGCGTGAACGCTCACTGCGTCTCGTGCTCGATAGTACGGGTGACGGCATCGTTGGCATCGATGCCTCTGGAGCGATCGTCGGCGAATGCTCGGCCGCCGCCGTGCGTTGGTTCGGTAAACCGACGGCCGGGCAACGCTGTGCCGACTATCTGTACTCCCATGATGCGAAGCGCCGCTTGGAATTCGCCGTCGCACTGGAGCAATTGCTGGAAGATGTGTTGCCGTGGGAGCTTTCGGTCGAACAAATGCCGCGGCGCATCGCGCACGAAGGCTTGCTGCTCGAGCTCACTTATAAGCAAATTGCGAACGACAAGCAGGGGCTGACCGTGCTGCTCGTCGCGCGTGACGTGACTGCTCGCGTTCGCTCCGAAGAGGCGGAGCAAGATCTGCGTGAAGAACAAGGGCTCGTCAGCCAATTGCTCGCGGACAAGCAAGGCTTCGCGCTGTTCGTGACCGAGATCGAATCGCTCTTACAGGCGCTGGAGAACGAAGCCGACGGCCGGATCTTGCGCCGCAACTTGCACACGTTGAAGGGCAACGTCGCCATCTTCGGGCTCGACTCCCTGGCTCGTCGTTGTCACGAGATCGAGAACCGGCTCGAAGAGCCGGATAGCCTGCCCGGCACCGCTGATTTGGTGGGGCTCAGCGCTCTATTTCGCAACAAGTTGAAAGGCATCGAACCCTTCCTCACCGGCGTCGCCCGTGGCACGCATGAAGTCGAGACCGAAGACTTCCGCGCGCTCATCGAAAGCCTGCAGAACCGCGAGGACTACCAAGAGATCCTCAAGATGGTGGAGCTGTGGAGCTGGCCGAGAACGTCGGAGCGCCTGGCGCGGCTGCGGGCGGAAACCGAGTACGTCGCGCAGCGGCTCGGGAAGGCCGTGCGTATCGAGGTAGCGCACGGCAATTTGCGTATTCCGCCAGGCTATCTGGAGCAGTTCTGGCCTACACTCGTCCACGCGGTGCGCAACGCCGTCGACCACGGCGTCGAGTCCGTCGACGAGCGTATGGACGCAGGCAAGTCGACGGAAGGCTTGGTGCGCCTCTGTACTCGCCAAACCGATGAAGCATTGATCATCGAGGTCGAGGACGATGGTCGGGGGATCGACCTTGCCGCGTTGCGCAGGAGCGCAGAAGATCGCGGACTACGCCCTTCCTCCAATGACTTGGTCGATCTGGTGTTCGCGGATGGAGTCTCCTCACGCGCAGAGGTGACCGAGCTCTCCGGACGCGGCGTGGGCCTAGCTGCGACGCGTGCCGCTTGTGAGGCGGAGCACGGCTCGGTTCACGTCGAGACACGGGTCGGAGGCGGCACCCGCCTGGTGTTTCGGTTTCGACGCCCGACCGTGCGAATCGATCGCGGCGACGGGCGCGGACGGCGTTGGAGCCTCGTGCCAAGCGCGGCGGACGCGCAAGTCGCACCGAGTCCGAGCCTGTAAGATCAGAATTGCGTCAAATCGATCACTCCGGAGCCATGCCCGGGATGCGGAGGATTGATCACCCCGCGTCGAAAATAACTCGCTGCGAGCTAGATTTTCACACTTTGCTGCACTGAAGTCGTGGCGGCAGAGTGGCAAATGGCTGCCGAGAAGTGAGACAAGATAGTGAATATTGGTGAGCTGTCATCGGTAGTCGAAATTGCCGTGCTCGCTAGATTTCTGCGTTTTTTTCAGGTTGGTTTTGCCTCTTGACTCTCCTGTAACTTCTGGCAAACCGTCCACCAATGCGAACACGTAGCTTTTTGTGGGACGGTATGGGTCGTGTACTTCTGATGCCAGTTGGACCCATGGTCCTCGCAATGGCTTTCGCTGCTTGCTCCAGCGACAAGATGCCCGGAGCAGGTACGGCGGGTGCTCCGTCGACTGGAACGGCCGGCGCGACCAGCACCGCCGGCAATCCCGGAACCTCCACCGCCGGAACCAGCTCGGGCACTGCAGGCGCGAGTTCTACTGCCGGCTCTGGTAACGTGACCGCGGGCAGCGGCGGCGTACCCGGCGCTGGGGGCGCGCCCACCGGGACGACCGCGGGTGCGAGCAGCACGGGTGGCAGCGTCAGTGGCACCGCGGGTGGCGGCACCGCGGGTGGAAGCAACCCGAGCGGCATCACGGTGAAGCTCGACGGCACTCACCAAACCATTCAAGGCTTCGGTTTGAATGACGCCCTGTTGAGCGCAACCTGGTCGGCGCAGACTTTGGACAATCTCTTCACCACCACTGCTGCCAACGGTATCGGCTTGCAGGTCTTGCGCATCGGCATGAATTCGAGCGGTGGCATCGCTGGCAGCACCGCCAGTAACATCTCCGGCGCGAAGAGCCGCGGAGCCAAGATCATCGGTTCGACTTGGAGCCCTCCCGCCAATTGCAAGTCCAACAACAGCACTCAGGATGGCGGGCACACGCTCTCCAGCTGTTACGGCTCTTGGTCGGACACCATCGCGAAGTTCGCGAAAGACAACGGCCTCTACGCCATGTCTCTCGGGAACGAACCCGACTTCGCTTCTTGTGGCAATGCCGAACCGTGCAACGGCAACTACGACACGACGCTCTACACTGCCAAGGAGATGGTCGCTTTCGCCAAGATTGCGGGCCCCAAGCTCCAGGCCAACGGCGTCAAGGTGATTGCTCCGGAAGCCTCGGAGTGGATCCATCAGTGGTCCAATGAATCCGCCAAGGGCTCGGTGCCGGGCAACAAGAACAGCTCAGATCCGCTGAAATGCGGCTTCCCCGCGACCAGCACCGCGTGCACGATGGGTGATGGCTATGACTACGGTCATTGGCTGAACAAAGATGCTGATGCCTGGAAGGCCATCGACATCATCGGCGTACACGAATACGACACCCAGCACGCTGAACCGTGGCCGGCGGACGTGAGCGGCGGCAAGAAGGACAAAGAAGTCTGGCAGACCGAGATGTCCGGCGTGAAGTGGTGGCCGGAGCAAGGTACCGGAACCGGCGACAGCCTGAAGGGCAACGACAGCATCGACAATGGCGTGGCTGTCGCAGGTTGGATTCACTCGGCGCTCGTCGTGGGTGAAGCCTCCGCGTGGCTGTGGTGGTGGTACAACGCGTACAACACCGACGACAACGAGGGGCTGCTGCTCGGGAAGAGCGGAACCGCGCTCACCAAGCGTTATTTCACCCTCGGCAACTACAGCAAGTTCGTTCGCCCAGGCTACGTCATGGTTGACGTTACCGGCAATTCGAACGCTGACGTTCTGCTTTCGGCCTTCAAGGGGATGGACGGAACGGTCGTCGTGGTCGCGATCAACAAGGGTGCGGCAGCCGTAACGATCCCGATCGCGATCGCCGGTGGCACGGCGCCGGCCATGATGACCCCCAATGTCACTTCGGCGATGGACAACCTCAAGGCAGGCACCGCGGTGGCGGTATCCGGCGGGAGCTTCATGGCCGCATTGGCGAGCAAAACCGTTACCACGTTCGTAGGCAAGTAAGCCTGGATCTTCCGAGTTAGACCACTAAGGTTTAGAACAATGACTAGACTACTTTCTAAAACGAATTTGGGATTGCTGACGGGCTTGGTTGTCGTGCTCACTGCCATCGCGTGCAGCTCGGACAACAACACCACGAACCCCCCAGGCGGGACGGCTGGCTCTTCTCCGGGAACTGCGGGCAGTTCGAATGGCACGGCCGGTGCTGCTCCGGGAGCTGCTGGCGCACCCGCTAGCGCGGCAGGCAACAGCAACCCGGGCACCGCCGGTGCCGGGAACGTCGCCGGCGCGCCTCCGGGTACCGCTGGCAGCGCTCCGACGGCTGGCGCGCCTCCAGTCGGCACGGCGGGTAGCACTGGTACTGCGGGTAGCGGTGGCGGGACCGTCGTAGTCGTCGACCTACCGCCACTCGTGACCTCTGCACCGAACGCCTATTGGAAGACGGATGCGGCGCCGACCGAGTCGACCGCCGGCACGGCAACCGTCACCGTGAATGACACTGCCCCCGCGCAGAAGTGGGAAGGCATGGGCGCCGCCTTCAACGAACTCGGCTGGAAGTATCTCACCAGCAAAGACATGCAGGACAAGGCCATCGGCCTCTTGTTCAGCGCAAAAGACGGCGCAAACTTCGCTTGGGGTCGCATTCCAATTGGCGCGAGCGACTACTCGGAGAGTCGCTACACGCCTGAGGACAACGCAGGCGCTGATCCCGCGCCCGACAGCACGGAGTCGAATCGCCCGGCAGCTGATACGTCGCTCAGCAAGTTCTCGCTCGATCGCGACAAGATGAAGCTGATTCCGTACATCAAGGCGGCTCAAGCCGCGAAGTCGGACCTCAGGTTCTGGGCGAGCCCGTGGACGCCCCCGGTGTGGATGAAGACCGGCTTCAAGAAGAACAGCGGCGCTGATTCGAGCCAAAATGCCAAGAAGCCGTCCTACTACGACGGCGGCAACATGAAGTCCGACTCGGCGATTTTGGCGGCGTACGCGCAGTACTTCACCAAGTTCGTGCAGGGCTACAAAGAACAGAACATCAACATCGAGATCGTCTCGCCGCAGAACGAGCCCGGGTACGATCAAAACTACCCGTCGTGTTTGTGGGACAAGGCCACGTACACGACCTTCATTGGCACGCACCTCGGCCCGGCAATGAAGGCGCTCAACGTGAAGGTCATGTTGGGCACGCTGTCGAACGACCAAAAGGACTTCGACATCGCTGCGGGGCCCGTCGCCGACGCGACCGCGAAGTCGTTCTTGGCGGTAGTTGGCGCGCAGTGGAACACGCTCGACGCGACCAAGCTCAACGGGTTGAACTCGGGTTTGCCGTTCTGGGCGACCGAACACAAGTGCGGCAACTACCCGTGGAATCCGTCGGGTTACCCCGCGTACAACACCACGCAGGCGCCGAATGACCAAGCCTACGGCGTCGAGAGCTGGGGCTACATCCGCGACGCGATCAAGACCGTCAAGGTCACGTCGTACAACGCTTGGAACATGGTGCTCGACAAGTCGGGCCTGGGTAACGACACGACGCGCGACTGGAAGCAGGATGCGCTGTTGGTGGCGGATGGGACGACCGTGACCGCGACGCCAGCGTACTACGTCTTCCGTCACATCTCGCAGTACGCGCAGCCCGGCGCAACCGTGCTCGGTACCACCGGTGGTGATGCCGTCGCGTTCAAGAACCCGGATGGCAGCCTCGTTGCCGTGATGTTCAACAGCGGCGCGGCGAACGCGAGCTATGTCGTGGCCATCGGCGGCAAGAAATACCAATTCGCCATGCCCGCGAATGGCTGGGCGACGATCAAGGTCAAGCCGTAGTCAGGGACCGCGCGCGCAGGTTCGCCGCTGCGGCGAGCCGCGCGGGCGCGGCGATTCTTCATCTCATCGTAGAAGCCCCTACCTACCGCAACGTCGGGGGGTAGGGGCGGTCGATGAACTGGCTCGGGCGGCACGGCGCTGAGCGGCGCGTTCGGCTAATCAATCCGGGTTGAGCGCCGGAAATCCGCCGAAGCGATAGCAGATGCCCATGATCAGCTGGGTTCGACCGATGAAGCCGTACTCCATGCGCATCTGCACTCGCTTGTGCAGATCGATTTCAGCGCCGATCAGCATATTCCAAGGATCGGTGAGGGTTTTGTTGAGTTTGTAGTGGATGGTGGGATCGGCGTCCGGTTTCAGGCCGTCCAACAAATCGCCAAGGCCCGCGCGCCTTCCGGCTGCGTAATAGCCGGCGACCTTCGATTCGAAGCTGTCCGCAGGCGCACCGATCGCGTCCTTGAGCTTGATCGCGCCCACGGTATCGGCCTGAATCGATTGGCGCATCGCGCCGACCCAAGTCGCAAGCGCGACGCCGTGCCCAAGCTTGAAGCGCTTGCCGACACGAGGCGTGAGTAGGAATGTTCGTACGGGCGCGTCGAGCTTTTCCACCTTGGTCCAGGCCAAATTGGCGTCGACGACGCCGAAGAAGCCCCAGAAGCCGAACGCGACCGTGCTCCCGAACCCGCCGCCGTAACCGCCTTGGGACGCGCCGGAGCGCATCGGGAACGGTTCGGAGAGCAGCACGTCCGTGTCGGAGTCGACGACCCAAGTGCCGAGGCCATACACGTTCAAGAACGGGAACAGCCAAAGATCGAGCCGCCCGTTAATCACCTTCACGTTCGACGTCACGTGATCGAATTTGACGATCTTGCTCAGGTCTTTGTAGGGGCCGTCATTCAACGCGATGTTGACGCCGGTGATATCCACCCCTTGTTTGGCGTAGGCATAGTTGAGGCCGATGCCGAAGGGCAGGGGGAAAGAGAGACCGCGCTTCGCCAGCTTCTTTCCCCAAAACGGGAACAAGCGGTCGTATTTGTATGGCTTGCCGCCGATGTCCGGCGCTCCCTGTGCGTGCGCGGCGCGTGGCCCGATCAACAACGAAAGCCCCAAGATTGCGGCCGTACTCGACAGCTTAGCCCAAGACCGGGCACCAAAAGACATGCGGCCGACGTGTATCGCGGCGTTCCTTCGAAGTCAACGCGGCTCACCTGCTCGTTTCGGCGCGTTTCGTGGCTTTTTCGCGGCGAATGCGTCGCTTGACTACTTCGGAGCGTGCGGCTACTCGAGTGTTCGATGAGGGAAGCGTGATGCGAATTCGAACGCAACGAAGCTCGCTGTCTGCGCTCGTGGCGCTCGCGGCGCTGGCCTCGGCGCTTTTTGCGTGCGGTGGCGATAAGCCGCCCGCGCAGCTTCCGAGCACCGCAGCCCGTGATCGCGTGGCGACTCGCGTGGAGTTGGTCGACCTGGTGGTCTCTGATCCCGCGCGTGCCGCGAAGGTTCGCTCTCTCTATATCGCGATGGACGAGCTGCTGCTCGACACGAAGCGCGTTCAGGCTCGTCAACTCGCGCTGGTCGGAAGCGATCAGATGAGCAGTGACGAGAAAACTCGCGCGGCGCTCAGCGCGGTCAGCAAGGCGGAGGCGAGCGGCCTCGAGCGTTACATGCAACTTCAACTCGAACTGCGCCGCTTCGTCACGGCGGATGAGTTCGCACGGCTGGACGCCATTCGATAAGCCATGTTTTGGGTCGCTCTCTCTGCGTTCATCATGACCCTCACTGGTGAGGGTGATGACACCTTCCTGCTCCGCCGGTTCCTGGATCGCACGCGCGAGGCCGTGACTGAACAGGTCCACGACGCTGCTCGCAAACAGCAGGCGCTGGACGCGCTCGATCGCACGTCCAAAGCGTTCCACCAACACCGGCTCCGTACGGGCAAAATCAGCGAGTGCATCGAGCAGGCGGATCGCAAATTCAGCTCCACGGCTGCCGACTACCAACGCTGCTTGAGTGATGTCGGGCCCGCGTGGGACTCGGCAGCCGAACAGCTGATTACGCTCAGCAATGAGTTTCGCCGCGCGTTGACTCCCGCCGAACTTGCCGCCATTCGGCAACATGCTGTGAAGTGATGCCCCCGCGCCAGCAAGCAAGCGCGCCCAATCGAGCGCGGCTGGGTACCCGATGGCGTGTGAACGCGCTCGTTGCCCTACTCGCCGCCTTGATGCTCTGCAGCTTCGCGCATCGTGCGGCTGCAGAGGAGTATCGCCGTCCCGGGTTGGAGGGAGCCTGGAGCCGGAGGCACCTGACCTCTCCGATGAACAGCCTCAACATCCTGGCCGGCCCCGGCCAACCGATGTTGCTGGGAGCCCGCTTCGGCGAGCAGGGGGTGGTCGATGGTGGCGGCGCGTACCTTCACCGTGGGCCACTGGGCTCACCGAGCCCGGGCCAGGAATTCTGGCTGCGTGGTGGAGTCGCTTTCGGCCTGACCAAAGACTGGGAGGCCGGTGCGCTGTTTCTCCCGTTTCGGCTCGCGCCGGACTTCACCTTCTCGAGCATCACCGTCTTCATTACGCGCGGGTTTCGCTTCAAGAATTGGGACACGGGGATCCGCGTCCTATTTCAAACTCCTTACAAAAATGCCGAGGGGGAGCGGGTTTGGCAGTTGAACCCGAGCATCCCGCTTCTGTACCGCGATGGCGCGTTTCGCTTCGACGCCGCGTTGGTGGTTCCGTTCGCATCGCGCGACTGGCGGGTTGGGCTCAGCGTGCCGCTGCGGGCGAGCGTGAACATCAATCCCCACGTATTCACCGGTTTGGAGAGCGGCTTCGTCAAACCCAACTTCAATGACGGGCACGATCTCAACGTGCCGCTTGGCGCCCTCGCCGGCTACACCGCGCTCTTTGGCAGCCGCGTAGTGGACTTTACGGGGGTATTTTCTTGGGACCACTTCCTATCGCCGAGCCCGGCTCCTGGCACTTCGGCGTTCGACGCTGCCACCTACCGCATTGGTTTTGGCGTCGTGTTCCATTCTCTGGTGCAGTAGCGCCTACGCGACTTTGACACCCCGGGACGATCCAGCGCACGATGCGCGCAGGGATCCTCGGAGAACCATCTCTCTGCGTGGCTCGAGAGCAATGAAGTATTGGTCGATCTATCGGGCGCTGTGGCTGATCGTCGTCGCGCTGCTGACCTTCACTGCGGGCGCTCAGGCCGCATCTGCCGACAAGCCGTCCGCGCCGATAGTCGTCGCGTCGTCGCACGAGGCGTCGGTGGTCGTATTCAACCGCACCGTCGCCATCTTGCGCGCACCGCTGTTCGGCGTTGCGCCACCCGAGCGCGCGCAACACGCGACTGCGCGACTCGAAGAGCTTTTTGCCCGGCCGGGCCCGATGAAGATCACCGTGACGACCACGGCGGTGGCCAATGCCATCCTAGTGAACGGCGCGCTCGGCATGCTGCTCACCGCAGGTGATGTCGACGCGCTCGAAGGCGAGACGCTCGATCATGCGACCCAGATGACGCGCGTTGCCCTCGAGCGTGTTGCGGCCGAGACCCGCGAAGCTCGCGATCGCGAACGACTGTGGCACGCGTTCGCTGCGAGCGGCATCGCGACGCTGTTGCTACTTGCACTGTATTTCGCGGTGCTGCGAACGCGGGCCTGGAGTGTGCGGCATCTGACTCAGTTGCTGGAGGGCAGTACGCATGGGCTGACCGCCGCGGGCGTTCGACTGCTGCACCCGGCGCGCTTGTTCGCGGTTTCGCGCTTGCTCGTCCGCTTGGTCGCGGTGTTCGTGCTGCTCCTGGCGCTGTATCGCTGGTCGAGCTTCGTCTTGAATCAGTTTCCATACACGCGCGCTTGGGGCGAGCAGCTCGACAGCTATCTGCTGGGTGTGGCGAAGCAAATCGGCGGGAGCGTGCTGCGCTCGCTGCCGGATCTGCTGGTTGCGGGCGTGATCTTTCTACTCGCTCGAGGACTGATCGCGCTCGTGCGTCCGATCTTCGACGCCTTCGAACAGCGCCGAATCGAAGCTGGCTGGCTCGACGCAGACACCGCCAAGCCGACGCGGCGCATCTTCAACATGCTGGTGTGGGCTTTCGCCGTGGTGATGGCCTATCCGTACTTGCCCGGCGCCAGCAGCGAGGCTTTCAAGGGCATCAGCGTGCTGATCGGCTTGATGGTGACGCTCGGAGGTTCGAGCCTGTTCGGCCAGGCCGCGAGCGGTTTCATCCTGCTTTACTCGCGCACCCTGCGGATCGGCGAGTTCGTGCGGATAGGCTCGGAAGAGGGCACTGTCACCGAACTTGGCATGTTCACCACCAAAATCTCGACCGGGCTCGGTGAGTTCCTCACCCTGCCCAATTCGCTCGTGCTGGCCGCTGTCACGCGCAACTACTCTCGTCCTACCGGGGGACACGGCTTCATGTTGCGCACGAAAGTGACGATTGGCTACGACACGCCCTGGCGCCAAGTGCAGGCGCTGTTGATTGAAGCCGCGAGTCGTACACCCGGCGTCGCTTCAGAGCCGCCGCCTGAGGTCTTTCAGGTCGCTCTGTCCGACTTTTACATCGAGTACCAGCTCGTGTGCCGGGCCGCGCAAGCCGACGCCAAGACCCGGGCTGAAGCGATCGCGACACTCAACGCCAATGTGATCGACATCTTCAATGAATTCGGCGTTCAGATTATGTCGCCGCACTATCTCGGTGATCCGGCGCGGCCGAAAGTAGTGCCGCGCTCGGCCTGGCACGCATCACCTTCCGCGCAGCCAAAAGTCGCGGAGGACGAAGGCTAGAACTGAAGCCTTCTGACCGCGCGGCGATCGTCTCCGCCGTCTCTGCGGCGCACCGCTCAGAAATTCATGACCGCGTCGAAGGCCTTCTTCGGCATATGATTGGTGTCGAAGAGAAGGGGAAAGTCCTTCCGTCCCGAGCTGAACTCGGAGAGCCAGGTGTTGTCGTCGGCGATGCCCCAAAGCGTGACGCCGGTGATGACATCACGATGCCGGCGGAACAGCTCGAAAAAGGCCTTGTAGCGATTGGCCTGTTCGGCTTGCAGCGCCTCGGTGAAAGTTGCGGCCGTATAGAACGTGCTTTGATCGTAAGTGACACCCGGGACATACAAAGACACGTCCATCTCCGTCACCTGGACTTCGAGACCGAGCGAAGAATAGAGCTGGATCGCCTTCTCGAGATTCTCGACCGATTGATAGTAGGCTTGATTGTCGGTCTTGGTAGATGGCTGAATATTGAGGTGGCATTGCATGCCCACGCCGTGAACGGGCACGCCATCCGCGAGCAGCCCCTTCAGCATGTTGTAGATGCCTTCATGCTTGGCGGGGATGTAGTCGTAGAAGTCGTTGTAGAAGAGCTTTGCGTTTGGATCGGCTTCATGAGCCGCACGAAACGCCTCCGCGATGTAACTCGGACCGATGATTTCGTACCAGCGGCTCTTCTTGTCATCGGCGAGCGTTCCCGTGCGATAGGTGCCGTCGTCCATCATCGCTTCGTTGACCACGTCCCAGGCGTACAGCTTGCCTTGATAGTGCTGCATCACCTTTTTTATGTGGTTCTTCATGCGCGCGAGCAGCGTGTCTTTCGACACCGTGCCGCCCGAGCCGTTGCTGAAGAGCCAGGACGGGTTTTGGCTGTACCAGACCAGCGTGTGCCCGCGAACCTTCATATTGTTGCTGACCGCGAAGTCGACGATCTTGTCCGCGTTGCCGTAGCTAAAGCTGTTTTCGCTCGGCTCGAGCGCGTCGAACTTCATGTCGTTTTCGGGCGTGATGCTGTTGAAGTGAGCCTTCAAGATCGGCCCATGCGTGGTGTACGACTGGGCATCGACAGCGGCGCCGATCGCAAAACAGCCCGCATACTTGTCCTTCAAGTTCGTGGCCGCGCTATTCATGCCGCCGCAGGTCGCGTCGAGTACCTTGGCGCCACCGCTGCCGCCGTTCGCCACGGTACCGGCACTACCGCCGTTGTTGGCTCCCGCCACATTTCCAGCGCCGCCAGCGCCGCCACCCGCGGTGGCAGGTGCGCCGCTCGCAGCCGCGCCTGCTGAGCCACCCGAACTATCGCCCGCAGCTCCGGAGGCCGCGGGGGTTCCGCCGGTTGCGTTTTGGGCTCCAGCCGTCGTTCCTACTGTGCCGCCCGTGGCGCTCGTCGCCCCCGCATTCCCACCGCCGGCAAGGGTTCCCGCGCCGCTCGTTCCGCCGCTGCTCGTGCCTTGGCTGGTGCCGCAAGCGCAGACCAACAGTATGGAACTCAACGCGATGACTCGATGACCCATGATTGATTCTCGTTGAAGCACGACAATGCGTGATCGTCTATCAGTCGAGGCCGATTACGCGGGATTAGGGCTGTAATTTTCCGCCACTGGGGCGGACGAGGGGCTCACGAGACCGTTGCGCGCGCGTCGAGAACTTCACGCACGCGACGAGCTAGCTGATCCACCGAGTATGGCTTGGCTAGGAACTCGATGTTGTCCTTCAGCACGCCGTGATGAACGATCACGTTCTCCGTGTAGCCTGAAACGAACAGCACCCTCATGCTCGGGACCAACTCCACGACTCGCTCGGAGAGCGCGCGCCCGTTCATGCCGGGCATCACCACATCCGTGACCAGCAAGTTGGGTGGTGGGCGCAGCTCGGGGAGGGCAGTCAGAGCGTGCACTGGTGCAGCGTAAGCGTGCACCTTGTAGCCGAAGCGTTCGAGCACCGTTGTCGCGAAGGTTCGCACTCGCTCGTCGTCCTCGACTAGCAAGATCGATTCGCCGCCGCTGCGCGGGCTCTGTTTATCGCGTGAGCGCGCTTCTCGTTCTGCGGAAGCCACCCGGGGCAAGTAGATCTTGAAGGTGGTCCCGTGTTCTGGCTCGGAATAGACCTCGATTCGGCCGCCGTTCTGTTGAACCGCGCCGTAGACCATCGCCAGACCGAGCCCAGTTCCTTTGCCCGGGCCTTTGGTCGTGAAGAACGGTTCGAAAAGGTGGGCGCGGGCGTCCTCGCTCATGCCGGTGCCGCTGTCGGAGACTGCCAGCAGCACGTAATCACCCAACTCGACGCCTGCGTGGCCTTGAACGTAGTCACCGTCGAGACGCACGTTGCGTGTCTCGATGGTCAAGCTGCCCCCGTGCGGCATCGCGTCGCGCGCATTCACGGCTAGATTGACGATGATTTGTTCGACTTGGCCGGGATCGAAGCGCACGAACCCGAGATCCGGGGCGCAAATCGTGCGGAGCACGACGTCCTCGCCCAGGAGTCGTTGCGCCATACGCTCGACGCGGGAGATGACCTCGTTCAAGTTCAACACCTTGGGCGCGATGATCTGCTTGCGAGAAAACGCGAGCAGCTGCTTCGTCAACGTGCCCGCGGAGTCGGCCGCGTCCTCCGCGTCAGCCAGGTATTCGAGCGCGGGATGCGAGGGGCCTAGCTCGAAGCGAGTGAGCTCGATGCCGCCCAGGATTACCGTCAACAGGTTGTTGAAGTCGTGCGCGACGCCCCCCGCGAGCCGTCCTACGGACTCCATTTTTTGCGCGTGCAGGAGTTGCGCTTCGAGGCGCTTCTGCTCAGTCATGTCGACGAACGTCGCCACCACGTTCACGAGCTGGCCATTGGAGTCGTTGATGGAGTGCGCGGACAACCGGAGCTGCATGGCCGTGCCGTCTCGGCGCTTGCCAGATACTTCACCGACCCATGAGCCGTGAGCGCGCACGCTGTCGAGGATCTTCGGTGACTGCAGCTCGTCCGCAAGTTCCAGCGGGGAACGGCCGAGCACTTCATCGTCCGAGCTGTAACCCCAAAGTTTGAGGAACGCAGGATTCGCGTACAGAATGCGGCCGCTCGCGTCGCTCATGGCGATGCCGACGAGCGACGTAGCAATCGCTTGGTCCTTGAGGCGCAGCGCCTCTTCGACGCGCTTGCTGGCGGTGATGTCGGTGAAAGTTGCCAGCACCTGCGCCAATTGGCCCTGTGCGTCGCACACCGCTTCGGCAACCACCGCCACGTCGAACGCCTCGCCATTGAGCCTTCGCCCGACGGCCTCCGCGTGCCATGTCCCCTTGCGGAAGATCTCGGCGATGGCCTCGCCCGGTCCTTCGCTCGGCTCCCAGAACTCGAACAGCGAGCGATCGATCACGTCCGCGCCGCGCGCGTGTCCCCAGAAACGCACGAAGGCTTCGTTCGCAAAGGTGAGCCGACCGCTGGGATCGGCGATCGCGACGGCTCTGCCGCTGGAGCGGATGACGGTATCCAAGATGCGCAGTTGTGCGCTGGCATGGTGTCGATCGGTGACGTCCTGCACTGCACCGATCGTGCGAACTGGGCGCCGCTCCGCGCCGACGCCCTCGAACAGCGTCTTCGACCGCGTCAGCAACCAGCGAAAACGCCCTTTTTTGTCGATGATGCGATGTTCGATGTCGAACGAGCCATCGCCGTCCGGGCTGTGCGCACGAATTGCCGCCTGCTGCACTCGCTCGAGATCATCCGGGTAGCATTGCGCGCCGATCGTGCGCAATGTCACCAACTCATCCGGGCTGAAGCCGTAGAACTCCCGTAGCTCCGGGGACCAATAGATGAGGTCGGTCGCGTGATCGTGATCGAAAATGCCAATGCCGCCAGCCCTCACGGCTTGCTGCAAACGTTCGTCGTTTTGGCTCATTGGCTATTTCCGGTCGCGTGGCCCCGCAAGAACATGCTCCACGGTGCTCGCTCGGCGCATGCTAGTGGCTTCTGCTCCGTGGGCCAATGGCTCAAGGCCGTCAGTGTCACGGATTGAGGCTTGCGCACTGGAACTCGAAGCTAATTGTCTGCGCCGAGGCGGCGCGCCAATTGGCGCAAGCGCTGCCGACGAGCTCGAGCTCCGTCGAGCTGTTCATATGCCACCCGTTGCTCGCAGCCATGGGTACGCTCACGCCGTCGATGCGCACGCTGGCTTGGCTTGCGAGCGCGAGATTTACTTGCGCCCCAGATAAATCATACGTGCAACTCTTCAGTGCTGCGGTGGCAGCCTTGAGTGCTGAGGTCATGGTGTCCGGTTGGGCCGTATCGAGCAGTGTGTAAGGGACTGCGGCGGAGGTGGTGGCGACGTAAGCGCCGAGGGGTTGGGTGGCGGGGCTGCCATTGGCTGCCCAAAGCGCGTGCCAATCGCCATCGAGGCTGCAAGCGTAATACGTTGCGCTCGCGTCGCCGGCCACCGGCGCGCCAAAGCCGGCGTTTGCCTGCGCTTGAGTCTGCGTCAGGTCCAGATACGGCGAGCCCTTGAGACCAAAAATGGAAGTCTGCACGCCGGCCGTGAAGGTGCTCTGAAGTTGCGCCACGACAGCATCGCCCGGACACATCGCGCTCGTGTCGTTGCAGAAATCGTGTCCACCATCCGTGATGAGGAAGATGGTCTTGCTCGTCGTGCCTGCCTGGGCGACCACCGCCGGGCGAATGCTTGCCAATGCCGCTGCGGTCGGTGATTCAGCCTTGACGCCTGGAGAGCCAAGCGCGAGGAGCAGTTGATTGATGCTCGCAGAATTATCGAGCGCAATGCTTGCCGCGCTGGTGAGGTCCAGCGGGCAAGTCTGCATCGAGACACCCGTGTACGCCGCGAGGCCAAAGCGGATCTGAGACGCATAGGCGTTGATCGTCGCGATGACGCTTGCCCGCACCGGACTCCAATAGTCAGTCGGCGCGAACATGCTCGATGAACGATCGAGCAGGAAAAACACAACTGGCGCGCGAGGGCGAAATGTCGGGCTGCTGCCGCACGAGCCGCCGCCGCCCGAACCGGCTGAGCCCGCAGTGCCGCTCGAGCTTCCCGACATTCCGCTGCTGCCCGCGGTTCCCGCGCCGGCCGAACCGCTCACTCCCCCCGAACCACCGGTACCGAATGATCCGCTGCTCCCGCTGCTCCCTCCGGCGCCGCCCGCGGGCGCACCGCCATTCGCCGCGGTCCCAGCCTCGCCCGAACCGGCTGCACCCGCCGTGCTCACAGAGCCCCCTGTGCCGCCCGCGCCCGCGGTCGTTTCCAAGCCGCCCGTGCCCGCCGAGCTGGTTCCGGCCGAACCCGCGCGGCCCGTTTCGCCTCCGACGGTCGCGCCGCCGTTGCCGGCGTTGACGTTTGCGCCGGCCGTGCCGCCCGTAGTCATTCCGCTGGCGCCTGCAGTCTCGCCGCCGCTGCCTGCGCCGGTCGACTTGCCGGAACTCCCGCCATCGGCGTCGCTGTCGGAGCCGCCTTCTCCGGCCTGCGGCACACCGGGCTTGCCCGCAGAGCCTGCTCGGCCAGCGATTGGCATCGAGCTCCCCGCAGTGCCGCTGTTCGAAGTGCCGGCATCCGATCCAGAAAATGGCGACGGGCTGCCGCCGCATTGCAGCGTGACCCCCGCACAACCGACCAACAAGCCCCCGACCACGGTTTTCCGCCAGATGGCGCGCACGAACATCGAGCGAGGGAAGCACGTCGCGCGCCGCCTGTAAATGTAGGTCCGACCACGCGTTCGTCGTAGAATCGTTAGCTCTGCGTCAACAAACTAAGTCGATGAATGCGGCAGAGCGCATCAGCATCCGAGTCATGACATCGTGACACCCTCGACTACCTGGCTTCGCCCCGTGCTCGTTACTGCGCTATCGACGCTGCTATTTCAAGCTTGTGCGGACAATGGATCCGAGCCGAACGAGCCAGGAGCGGCCGGCAGTGCTGGCGTTCGGGAAGCAGCAGGCACGAGCGGTACGAGTCATGAAGGGGGCCGCACGGGCAGCGCCGGAGAGAGCGGAGTCGCCGCCGACCAGGGCGGAGCCGCGGGTGAGCGCAACCAGGCTGGCGCAGCTAGCGGGGGCGAAGTTGCGGGTGTTGCCGGTGCGGCGGGTGCGGGTGGCTCGACAGACACGACGAGCGGCCCGGCCGATCTGGTCGAAACCGGAAGCTCGAGCGTGACTCAGACCACACGCCCTGCATATGGCGCGCTGCTCGCTAGGACCGTTGGCGCGCGCAGCTATGTCGTCGAGTCTCGCCGTGATGTAGAACCCGGTCCTGCTGGATTGCCCTGGCGCAGCCGTTTTAGGCTCGCAGCCTACGATCACGGCGAGCTCGCGTGGGCCTACCAAGCAGACCCGGACGACGTGATCGGTGATGTCGTGGTCCATCCGTCCGATGAGGTCACGTTTTCGCTCGAACGGCGCTCACCCGAGCGAAACGCGGATGAGCTCGTGAGACTCACGCGCAACGGCGCCTTGATCAGCCGAGTTCTGCTCACTTCTCCGCTGACCATCCCAACGACTGACTATGGCGCCAAGGACCCGCAGCCCTTGTTCGCCATGAAGTCCGACCTTGCCGACGCGACGACCGCCGGCTGGGTTCGCTTGCTGCCAGAAGGAGAAGGACTTGTCGTCGCGTTTCTCTCCTTCATTGCTACGCCCAATGACGCTCCTTTGTCGAAGCGCCTCGCGCTCGGACTCGAGGTCCTCGACTGGCGATCGGGAGCTTACGTCGAGCGCTGGGCGCGCGTGGTCGACGGCTCGCATTTTGCGGAGCCCACCGCTTGGGCGTACGACGAGTTTCGCTGGACAGAGCAGGCGATTCGGCCGTTTTTGGCGCGTGACGAGTCGACTGGCGAGCTGCTGGTCGGTCGCGCCTGGAATCAAACACGCTGTCAGGCGAACGTTGCGACGTTCGGCGAGTCGACGAACATGGATTGCGTATTGCGCGCGCCGGGCGCGCAGGAGAACGAGCTCTTGCCGCTCGCGATCACCCGCTTCGACGAAGCAGGGGCACGAAAGGGCACGCGCATCTTGTGGCCGGATCCGGACGCAGCCGAACAGGTCGCGTTTGGCCTGGCCGCGCGCGACGGCGAGCTGGCAGTCGTCGGAGCGGTCGTGCGTGAACTCGCTGACGGCAGCAAGAAGACCTATCCCGACGTAAATGGGTTCGTCGACTACGACGGCTACATTGCCGTGTACGACTCCGAGGGACAGCAGCTTCGTCACCACGACTACAACCTGGGACGCGGAGACGTGCTCGCTGGTATGCGCTGGACCGATTCTGGTATCGTGGCGGTCGGTGCGGCGGATTGGGATCGCTGGCAGGGCGGCATGAGCATCTCTCGCGGTGCGAACCCGTTTTTTGCCTGGCTCTCGCAAGACGGCTCGGACGCCCGCGCCCGCTCGATTCCGTTGAGCAATGGCTCGCGCCATTGGAACTTGCACGACGTCACCGTGCAGGCGGGCGAGATCGTCGGCTACGGCTTTTCCGATGCGCCCATGACTCACTCCGCGGACGGCAACAACACCGCGGAACGGACCTTTGGGGCGCTGCGAATCGAGCTCGAGTAGGGAGGCTCTTGGGTTCGCCTCACGACTTGCACACACTATCCGCAAACGCGCTAGCCGCCGTGCCAAGAATGTTCGCGGGCGGGTGCTCGCTGAAGGGCGCAAAGTCGCTCATACTGTGCTGATGGTAGACAGCCAGACGGGGCAACTCGTCGCTCGAGCCGAACATTTGCTCGGACAGGTCGCTGGTCGAACCCTCACTCCCGTCGAGCTCGGTGAGCGCAGCGTGGAGCTCGCTCGAATCTTGCTCGAGCTGACCGAACACTTCGAGACTCCGCGTGACGCAGAGCAGGCGCGGGTGCTCTCCGGGATGATGCGTGATCCGCGTGGTCAGGTGTTTACGACGCTGCTGGCGGATCGGGCATACCGCTCGAGCTCGAGCAAGCGCACCGTCGAACAAGCGCGCTACTTGCTCGAACGGTTGGGCGCTCCCGAATACTTGGGCGTTTTCGACCGATTGAGCTTGGCTGCACTGCGACGGTTGGGCACCTGGGTTCCTTCCTTGAGCGGCACCGCGATGCTGAACCACATTCGGCAGGAGACGACCGCCTTCATTCTGCCGGCTGCCGATGATGAGTTGCGCGCGTACATGGACCAGCGGCAAAGAGCCGGGGTCCGCGTCAATATCAATCATTTGGGTGAGGCGGTGCTCGGTGAAGCCGAGGCCGCGCGCCGCGTCGCCGGCTACGTCGCGCTGCTCGAATCGCCGGACATCGACACGATCAGCGTGAAAGTGTCGTCGATCTTCAGCCAGCTGCAGCCCTTGTCGTTCGAGCGCTCGGTAGCGCGCATCGCCGAACGTTTGCGCACGATCTATCGAGCGGCAATCAACCACCTCGGTGCTGAGCAAAGACCGAAGCTTGTCACGCTGGATATGGAATCGTATCGCGACTTGCCGTTGACGGTTGCGGCGTTCGAACAGACTCTGTCCGAGCCTGAGTTCATGCAACTGCGCGCAGGTGTCGTGCTGCAAGCCTACCTGCCTGACTCGGACGGTTTTCAGCTCCGGATCTTGGACTGGGCGAGGCAACGGGTGAGCAAGGGAGGCAGCCCGATCCGAATTCGCATCGTCAAAGGCGCAAACCTCGCGGCTGAGCGCGTCGAGTCTGAACTCCGCGGCTGGCCATCGCCCATCTATCCGACCAAGGCAGAGGTCGACGCAAACTTCAAGCGCCTCGCCTTGCGCGCGCTAGAGCCGGAAAATCTCGCTTGCGCGGAAGTCGGGTTGGCGAGCCATAATCTCTTCGACGTCTGCTTTGGCCTGGTTGCGAGTGCGTCGCGTGGAGTGGTTCAGCACACTTGCTTCGAGTTGCTCGAGGGCATGGCCAATCCGCTCGTGCGCGCGCTCACGCAACTCGGCGCCCGGGTCTTGGTCTACGCGCCAATCGTCGATCAGCACGAATTCCCGAGCGCGATCGCCTACCTGACCCGCCGCTTGGACGAAAATACGTCGCCCCAGAATTACCTGGCGCATAGCTTTGGAATACAGCTCGACAGCCCCGAATGGCAGCAAGAGCAGGCGCGCTTTCAGCAGGCTTGCGCTCGAGTCGAGGCCGTGTCGAGTTCGCCGCGGCGTACCCAAAATCGCAGCACCGCCGCATTCACGCTGGACGTGAACACGCCGTTTCAGAACGAACCTGACACGGACTTCGGACTTGCCGCCAATCGCAGCTACGTCCGGGATTGGCTGACGCGAGTGGCCGGAAAGCACTTCACTGTCGCATCTAGCCGCACGACTTCAGCGGGCGGCGGTGCCGGGGAGCTACCCGGATTCGATCCGTCGCGTCCAGGGCACGTGCCGTACTCGATTCGATTGGCCAGTGCCGAGCTGATTGACAGCTGTTTGGAGCGCGCGCTGAAAGCGCAGCGGCAAGCCGGCTACAGCGACGCTCAACGAAGAGAATGGCTGAGGCAAGCGGCTCGCGCGCTGCGTGACGCTCGTGGAGAGCTGATCGCGTTGATGGCGCTCGATGCTGGCAAGCGCGCCGAGGAGGCCGATATCGAGGTCTCCGAAGCCATCGATTTTGCCGAATATTACCTGCGCTGTCAGCGCGATCTTTCGCTGGACCCGCGCGTCGCGGCGGCCCCGCGCGGTGTAGTCGTAGTTACGCCGCCTTGGAACTTCCCGTTGGCAATCGCGGTGGGCGGCGTGTTCGCTGCGCTCGTCGCGGGCAACGCCGTCATTCTCAAGCCAGCGCTGGAAACACCGCTCGTCGCTCAGCGCGCGTGCGAGCTCATGTGGGAAGCCGGCGTGCCCGAGTCATTGCTGCAGTTCATCGTGTGTGAAGATGATGTGGGCTCGCAGTTAATCACCGATCCGCGCACCAGCACCGTCGTGCTGACGGGCGCCACGAGCACGGCTCGACTATTTCATCGCTTGCGTCCCGAGCTGTATCTGCTCGCAGAAACCGGCGGTAAAAACGCGCTGATCGTGTCGGCGATGTCCGATCGTGAACAGGCGATCCAAGACATCTTGGCGTCCGCTTTTGGTCACGCGGGGCAAAAGTGCAGCGCGCTGAGTCAGCTGATCTTGGAGCGCGAGGTGTACACCGACCCCGGCTTTCGGAGCACGCTCGAAGACGCCGCGCGCAGCCTCAAGGTAGGCTCGGCTTGGGAGCTCGACAGCTTCGTGACGCCGTTGATTCACCCGCCATCCGAGCTGCAATTGCGCGCCCTGACCGAGCTCGAACCCGGCGAGTCTTGGTTGCTCGAACCGCGCTTCGACGCGACGAATCCGCGTCTGGTTAGCCCCGGCATCAAGCTTGGCGTACTGCGCGGGAGCCGCACTCACCGCACCGAATTCTTCTGTCCGTTGCTCTCGGTGCTGGAAGCTTCTGATTTGCGCGACGCCATAAACATCGCCAACGATACCCACTACGGGCTCACCGCGGGGCTCCACAGCTTGGACGAGCGCGAGCAGGAGTACTTCATCGAGCACATGCAAGCCGGCAATCTGTATGTGAATCGCAAGATCACCGGCGCAATCGTGCGGCGACAGCCCTTTGGCGGCTGGAAAGAGTCGAGCTTCGGCCCTGGCGCAAAGGCGGGCGGTCCGAACTACGTGGCTCAATTCGTCGAGCTGCGCAGCGCGCAGGCTCCCTCAGCGGCCAACGCGGCCTTGCCCGCTCGGGTGGAAGACTTGCTCGGTGTTCTCGCTCGAACCTTGGATGCGTCGGGTCTCAGACCCGCCGCGGCTGAGTTTGCTGCTGCGCATACCCGCTGGTTCGCAAGCGCTTGTGACGAGAGCCAACTGCGCGGCGAAGACAACTTGCTCAGTTATCGACCCCTCTCGAGCTTGTTCGTGATCGCCGATGCGCTGATGTCGCCCTCAGAACTTGCGCTGATTGCGATCGCGTCCGCCGTTACCGAGTGTCCACTGTCGATCGTCACTGTAGAAACGAGCCCGGCTCACGCGCTTGCGCTGGCACTCGGTGCAAGCTCGCTCGGCCGGAACTTCGACGTGGCTGATTCGCCACTCGCCGTCGCGCTCGAAGTGACGACGGCCGAACGCATCCGCTGTCGGGCGCCGCTCTCGACGAGCTCGCTGGCGGTCGCGCGCGAGCGCGGTCTCCATGTGTGCACGGGTGAGCCCATCATCGGGCGCCATGAACTCCTGCACACCCTGCGGGAGCAGGCCGTGAGTATCAGCTATCACCGCTACGGTCACCTCGGCCTCAGGGGCCTCGGCGAACTCGAGCAACGCGAATCTCAGCCAAAAGAAGGGTGAGCGCCGGATTTTTGAACCACTTGGTCGGGACGGGGGCACATACTCGACGGAGGCGCCCTACCGGCGCCGCCAGCCATGACCTGCCGTGCCCATGAAAGAGCTGCCGTCCCACGCCCCGCAGCCCCAGCCCACGAAGTCGGGGGCCGGCCCGAGCGACGCCGCATTGGTTCTGGCGGCTCGCGCGGGCGAGGAATGGGCGCGCGAAGCGCTGTTCCGTCGCTACGTGCGGATGGCGCTGGGCCTCGCCTATCGCATCCTTCCGCGCGATGCCGATCTAGACGACTTGGTGCAGGACAGTTTTTTGGCCGCGTTTCAGCGGTTGGACCGCTTGAGCAATCCGCAAGCGTTCCAAGCTTGGGTGTCCTCGATCGTCGTCCGCACCGCGGGCAAGCGCTTGCGTCGACGAAAGCTGCAGGTGCGCTTGGGACTTTTGCGGAGCGAACCGCTCGACGTCGAGCAGGTCGTCTCGCGCAGCGCGCCACCGGACGTCTCCGCCGAGTTGCGCGCGGTCTACGGTCTACTCGAGCAGCTGAGCGTGGACGAGCGCATCGCGCTCGTCCTACGAAGGGTCGAGCGGCTCGAAATCCCAGAAATAGCCGAGCGCATGAAGCTCAGCACCTCCACCGTGAAGCGGCGGCTGAGCGCCGCGGAGGCGCGCCTGCAAAGGGCGATTGAGCGATGAACCCGCAGCCGAACCGCTACGTCCAGCCCGAGGTCAGCGAGGCGCGTATCGAGCGCGTCTGGCAGAACGTCGCGCATCGTCTCGAGCAGCGTCCGAGCCGAACCGCGCGTTGGCTGGCACTGTGCACGGTGGTCTCCGGACTCGCAGCAGGAGGGCTTTTCTGGCTCAAATCGCGACCGCCCATGGTTCCGAGCGAGCATGCTCTGTTGGCCGGGGCCAAGCTCGAAACCAAGAGTGATGAGCTCGCGGTCACCTTGAGCGACGGGTCATCGGTGAAGTTACGCGCGCAGAGCGAAGTGCAGGTTCAGAATAGCCACTCCTCGTCGATCTCGCTTCAGCTCGCGCGAGGTGAGCTGTGGTGCGACGTGACTCACCACGAAGAACGCAAATTCAAAGTCGTGGCAGGCGACGTCGAGGTGCGCGTCGTTGGTACGCAATTCAGCGTCAAGACCACGAGCGGTCCGAGCCCGCGCGTCGAGGTGAGCGTGACGCGCGGCGTGGTCGAGGTCGTGAGCGCGCGGCGTCCGGGCACGATTGCGCGGGTGGGCGCGGGACAGCGTTGGATTCTAGACGCCGAAAACGTGCACTCCGAGCCGGCCCCTGTACCCACGATCGAGCCGGAAAGCGCTGAGACAGACAAGCCCGAGTCGCCGTTGCCCTCCGCGAGCGCACCGCCGCCGGCGGCAAGCGCGGTCATTCCAAGTGGGCGCGAGCTGTTCGAAAAGGCGGCAGAAAACCGGCGCGCGGGCGACGCGGCGGCGGCCGCGCACACATACGAAGAATTGCTCAAGTTGCACCCGAGTGACGCGCGCGCGGGCCTTGCGGCCTTCGAACTCGGTCGCTTACGCATGGATCGCTTGGGCGATCTCGCGGGCGCGATCTCCGCGCTCGAACGAGCGGTAGCAATGAAGGTCGGTCCGAGCTTTCGCGAAGATGCCTTGGCGCGGCTGGTCTCGGTCTATGCGTCTCAAGGCAACGTTGCTGCATGCCAGCGGGCGCGCGATCGCTATTTGTCGAGCTATCCGGCTGGTGTGCATGCGGGCGCGGTTGCGACCCGTTGTGCGGCTCATTGAGCGGCTTCGACTGGGCAATTGGCGACGCTTGGCTCGTTGGCAACTGCGGAGAACCTGTTACGCTTCGAGCTGCGTGAATTCGTGTTTGACCGTCGTCGCGTGCCTTGGTTTGGCAGTGCTGCTGCCCGCGCGCCCTGCCCAGGCCGAGCAAGAATGCACGGGCAAAACGCCCTGGGTCGTCGTGTCGGGCAGTTTACCCGAGGAATTTTCGCGCGCGGTCCGCTCCGATCTTCGCGCGGGCCTCGCGCCGAGTCATATTGATGTCTGCGACGAGCCTCACCCGAGCGGCAGCGAGCCCCTCGCTCGCGTCACGCTCGAGCGAGTTGGGGGCGGTGCGCGCTATCGTCTGCAGGTGACTGACTCGATCACGCAAAAGCGCGTCGAGCGTGATCTGACACTCGACAAGTTGCCGCCAGACGGCCGCCCCTTTGCATTGGCAGTGGCAGCTGAAGAGCTGCTGCGCGCGACTTGGGCCGAGCTGGCGCTCCGCGGTCCGGACGATCGCCCGCAGACCACAGCACCTCCCGAGGTGCGGGCGATCGTCGAGAAGTCCGAACCGGAGCCGGCGCGGCAACGACGCCCTGCGGGGCTCGGTGCACGGCTCGCCTTCGAGCATTTCTTGGGTGGTCAAACGCATTACGGCTTCGATCTGTTTGGCGCGCTCCCGTTCGGAAGGATTGCGGGTGGATTCGTGGCGCTTGGCGCTCGGCGCGCGCTCGCAGAGCAAGCGCCACACGGCGCGATCGGCGCGAACGCGCTGTCGGCCGAACTCGGGCTATCGCTTTCGTTTTGGCAGCGCGGCGGGCTCGAACTCGGGGCATTCGTTTCGGCCCGCATGCTGCGCCTCGCTTTCGAGCCGGAGGCTGACGCGGATGCCAGCGCAAGCTCGCAGCACGGGCTGGCCGTGACGTCGCGCGCTGGGCTCGGCTTCGCGTTTGGCAAATTGGGATCGGTACGCGCGTATTCGGGTCTCGGCGCTGGCCTCCCGCTGAAATCATTCTCCGCGTCCGATCAAGGCGTCACGGTCACGGGTGCCTCGAAACTCGAGTTGTTTGCCTCCACTGGTTTGGCGTTGGAGCTGTGATGAATCGAGTGCTCGCCAGCAGCTCTGTTCTCCTGCTCACGATCACGCTCGCAGCTTGTTCCGAAGTCGTCGAAGTGTTGGCCGCAGCAGGCGGCGCGAGCGGTGCGCCCTCGTCGAGCACGGGCGGCGCTCCGTCGCCCGACCCGGGTGGGGCCGGCGCAAGCAGTGACCCAGCGGGCGCCGCCGGCGAAACAGCGGAAACCGGCGGCGCATTCGGCAGTGGCGGCGCGTTTCCGCTCGATCCGTCGCTTGCGACTTCGGTCGACGCTGGCGACGGGCACGGCTGCGCGACGCGCCACGGTGCGCTGTATTGCTGGGGCAAAGGAACCGACGGTCGTCTGGGTCTGGGCGACACGAGCGACCGTCAATCACCCATTAGGGTTGGAGTCGCCAGTGATTGGCTGGCCGTCGCAACTGGCGTCGCGCACACTTGCGCGCTAAAAACAGACGGCAGCGTGTGGTGCTTCGGCTCGGGCGCCGTCGGCCAGCTCGGTCAAGGCACGACCGAGAGCTCGAGTTTTCCGCTACGCGTGCCGCTGTCCGGTAAAGTCGTGCAACTGAGCTCCGAAGCGAACACGGCGTGCGCGGTGTTCGAGACGGGGCAGCTCTATTGTTGGGGGCGAAATTGGGAGGGAAACATCGGGCTCAACGACACGCATCCCGGCGTCGATCAGCTGTCCCCCGTGCGTTCGGGAGACTTCAGCGACTGGAAAAACACGGGCACCGGTGACGGCCACACTTGTGGCGTGCGCGGGGTAGGGCAGCTTTTCGGTTGGGGTCGCAATACCGCCGCCAACCTCGGCTTGGGTCAAATCGACGATCAACAGCGGCGCGTGGCGACGCGCATCGGTAGCGACGACGATTGGCTGAGTGTCGTGTCCGGCCAAGACTCGAGTTGCGGCCTGCGCGCCGGCGGCGCGCTCTATTGCTGGGGCGGTAACTCGTTCGGCAATCTCGGTTTGGGCGACCGCGATCAGCGCCTGGTGCCCACGCAGGTCGCCTCCGATCGCGCGTGGCAGCAGGTCGCGATCGACACGTTCCACGGCTGCGGCATCGATCGCGACGATAGGCTGTATTGTTGGGGCCGCGGTATCGAGGGCCAGCTCGGAACCGGAGACAACGACGAGCGACTCGAACCAGAGCTGATCGGATCGGGCTACGCGCAAGTCGCGGTCGGTCGCATGTTTACCTGCGCCGTCTCTCTCATGGGTGACGTGATGTGCACCGGTGAAAACGCGGCCGGTCAGCTGGGCCTGCCCGGCAACATGCGCCGAAATGAATTCACGACCTTGGTGTTCCCGTAAACTCCGCCGGTGCCCGTGTCGTTTATCACTCTTGTGGTTGATTGTTGATGGTCACGCGTCGTCCCGCGACCGTCTCAGCCTTCGGCGTCCCATCGCGGCTACCCTGCAACGCCGCGAGGTGCGCTGCTGGATCTCGATCGCCCCCAAGCTCCAAACTCTCGCTCGGTGCGCTCGGACTATCCCTGAATTCCCGGCAAAATCTGGCCGATATTCGACAAGTCATAGTCCGTGGGCCACGCGCCAGGATCTCGGCCGTTCGTGCTGGTCGAACCGTAGCCGGCTTGCCCGCCGCGTTCGTAGTCGGCGGGTGAAAGGCCCATCGCCTGCAGCAGGGTGACCAAGAAGCGATTGTGCGGAATGCCCTTGATCACGTTGCCATCTTCTTGTGAAAAGTACGAACGCCCATCCCAATCGATGTAATCGAGGTAGCGGCCGGTCTTGAGGTAGCCACCCGCGCCGCCCGCCAGCAGGCAAGGCACGCTGTAGGCGATGTGATTGAAGCCAAGTTCGTTACCCCAGTAGACCAGGGAGTTGTCGAGCATGGTTTTGCCGCCGGCTTCGGCGACGTCCAGCTTTTCGAGCAACTTGGCGAAGAGCTCTTGGGCGATCCAGTTGTTGATGCCGGCAAGCATGCGGCGTGAGTTCTCGTTGCCGAAATCATGCGCCAGGCCGTGCCACGTGCCGCCGCTGGCGTCCTCGGAGTGATAGTGCCCAATGAGCTTGGAATCATCCGGATCGGGGCCGGGTCCAAGGGCTTTGTGCACGCCGATCGTGACCAAGCGCGTGCGATCACAGGCGATGCCGGCCACCACCAAATCGAGGAACAAGTCCCACTTCTTCTGGATATCCGCCGGATCGGTCCCGTTGTTGTTGTCGAGCGAGCCCGGGTCGGCGGGCTTGATACAGGAGAGCTTGCTGACCGTGCTCAGCTTGGCCTCCACCTCTGCGAGGAAGCCGATGTGTTGCTCGACCTTGGCTTTGTCCTCGGCCGACAGTCTCGAACTCTGCCTGAGCGAGCGGTATTGTTCGACGACTTGGTCGACCAAGAGCGCGTCCGGATCCGGCATCGGCGAGCCAGAACCATTGTCCGCCATCAGGCCCGCGAACAAATCGTTGAACACGTCGCGCGGATTGGTGCGTGTCTTCAGCTGCTCCACCGCTGCGCCCGCTTTGCCGCCGTCAGAATAAGACATCGCATCGACGACGCCTTGCGAAACGTGCAGCGAGCGCAGTCCGGGTGTGCTTTGGTAGAACTTGGGAGAGTACGCGAGCACCTGGTCGATGGTGGGCACGTCCATCAGCGAATCGGCATCACACGGCGTGGCCTTCGTGCAAGAAGAGAAGTTGCCCAGTAACCCCCCGAAGTTATGGTTCACCGAGGGCAGGAAGTCCAGGCCGCGGATCAGCGTGAGCTTGTCCAAGAAGGGGTTCAACTTGGCGCCAAGAATGCCGGAAATGCCTTGATCGGTCTTGAAATCAGCGAGCGGCGCCCAAGTGTAGTTCGAGCCCGAGACGAGCTTTTGTGTCAGCAAAGTGGTGCTGTCTCCGCGGCTGTCTTTGTACTTCGAATTCTTCAGCTGGTAGCCGTTGCCGGTGAAGGCTGGGTACCATTGCTTGATCAATTGCGTGCTGAAGCTCTTGAAGACAATCAGCCGTTTGGGCGCGGTGATGGCTTGCGCCGCGGCAGCCTTGGGTTGCAGTGATTCCAAGAACGGTAGCGCAAGCAGCGCGCCTCCCGAGCCACGCAGGAAGAGTCGTCGTGACATGCCGTCGCGCACCAGGGCCTTCATTGTGGTCCCACCTTTCGCTGAAAGAAGCTCGAGTACTGGGCCAAGCGCCGGAATGCGCCGCCGAGGCCGAGCGCAGGATCTTGCAGCCCGGCCGTGAGATCTTGCACGACGCACTCGTCGAGCGTGGCCGCCGTCGCAGGCCGTCGTAGCGCGAACTCGAAGTAGCGCTCGGCCATGCACGCTTCCACCTTGTGGCTGTCGATCAAGCGCTGATTGAGCTCGGTTGCGCTGCCAACGGAGGTCGTATCATCACGGATGATCTTGGGGACGGCGCTGGTGTCGATCGGCAATTCGGCCAGCTTTTCGCCGGTCTTTTCGGCGAAGACTTGCTCCACGGTTCGATAGCGACCGAGCGCATCGAACGATTCGAGCACATAGCCGATGTCGCTGAAGTCGCCGTGGCAGGTCTGACACAAGGGGTTGCCCTCGACCTTCGCCTGGAAGCGTTCACGCGTGGTCTCCGCGCTGCTCGGGACGGGCGGATCGAGCGAGCCTGGCGGCAGCGAATTGGGGTCTGGTTGTGGTAGCGGATCGCAGAGCAAGGTACGTCGCACGAACGCCCCCCGGTGAAAGGGGTTCGTTTGCTCCAAGTTCGACACCAAGAGCGCCGCGCGTTGCAGCAGGCCCACTCGCGTCGCGGGCAGCCGCGGGTATTCGCCCTGACCGCTCCACGCGGACACTCCGTAGAGATGCGCCAAATCCGCGGATTTCGTGACCGACACATCGGTCGTCAACAAGTCCGAGACTGTCGCTCGCTTTTGGAACGTGAACAGTTCGGTGAGGTCGCGCACTTCTTGCACCATGTCGGCGTAGTGGTCGTGCCCCGCGGCGCCGAGTGACTCGCCCTGGGCAAGCGCCTGCAACGCGGGACGCGTGGTCTCGAAGCCGGTGAACTTTTCGAGGCGAAACCATTCGTTCCAAAAGCTCCACAGCGTTTGCTGCGTGCGCGGGTCGGCGAACACGCGCTCGAGTTGCGAGCGAAAGCCGTCATCGTTGGCGAGTGAGCCATTTTTCGCGGCTTCGAACAGCTCTGCGTCCGGCATGGTTTGCCAAAATGTGTACGACAAACGCGAGGCGATTTCGTACGAATCGAGTTGCAGGACGTCGTTCGCGTTGGGCAATGCGCTGCCGTCGATCTCGACGTGATGCACGAAGCGAGGTGAGGAGAGTGCCACGATGACGATCGCGCGGACGGTCTGAGCGGGCGTGCGCACGCCATCATTCAAAGCGGAGAACTCGGAACGCTCGGCGTTCGTCAATGGTCGTCGATAAGCGAGCCCCACGAAGTGATCGACGAATGTGTCGACGCAATTCGAGCTGAGCTTTGCATCGTTCACGCACTTCCCGGCTACCGACGCGAGGAGCGTGGGATCCTTGGCGAGCGCATCACCGACTGCGCGTCCCACGTCGAAATAGCCCTGCACGTGTTCGAGGGCAGTGCGATTGTCCAGCCCGCGAAAGCCGTCGGCCAAGCTGTCGTCTGGAATCGAACTCAGTTTGTCGTCGAGCGCAGGGAGCATGGTGCGCGCGCCGACTGCGGTGAGCAGATCTTTGACCGTGTTTCGGTATTGCAGCGTGGAGAGCCGCATGAGCGGCGAGACGCCGGGGGCCGTGGTGGCATCACAAGTGACGCTCACTCCGCCTGGATTGCTTCCGATCGGCACATCGCCAGGTGACGGAGAGCCAGTATCCGAGGTGTTACCGCTGGCGCCTCCGTTCGCGTTCGGATCGGGGCTGTTTCCAGCCGAATGGCAGCTCAACGCGAGCACCAAACAAGCCGAGTAGGGGATCGAACGCGGGCCCGCTTTGTGTGGACTCATCAGCCTCGCGAGGGACGTACCTTCGCGCGACCGAAGCGGTTCAGCGAATCGACCTTCGCTGCCGCGCCGATAGAAGGTCCGGGATGGCGCCCGTGTGCCGCGCCATCCCACTTGAGCTACACGATGCTACGGGCTGCTACCCGAGGCGCCACTGCTACCTGAGGTGCCGGTACTACCGCTGCTACTTCCGCCGCTGCCTGCGCCCGCTTTGCCGGAGTTCCCAGCGCCGCCCTTGCCGATGTTTCCCGCGCCGCCCTTGCCAAAACCTCCGCCGCTGCCGCTCGCGCCCACGTTGCCGCCGCCTTGGCCGAAGCCGCCTCCGACACTGGAGCCGCCGCCTTTGCCGAGTCCACCGAAGTTGCCGCCAAAGTTGAACGCGCCGCCGTTGCCGATGTTGGCGGTGTCGACGCAGAAGTACGCGCTGTTGAAGCACGAGCAATACACAGTGCCTGATTGGCAGGCGTCGAGGCCAAAGCCGCCGCCCGCACTAGTTGCGGTGCAAGCGTCGCCGGTCATCGGTGTCCCGACACACGGGTCTACCTGGAATCCGCCGCCTTGATTCCCGCCTCCGGCCGGAATCGATGGCACTCCGCCCGTGCCAGGAGCGCCCGCGCTATTCGAGGAGCCTGCAGTTCCCGGCGGAAGCGTGCTTGCGCCGGCTGTTCCGGTGCTCGATGCACCCGCGCTCGATGAAGTGTGGCCGCTGCTCCCAGTCGTACCAGCGCTGGCCGAGTTGTTGTCTCCCGAGCTGCCACCGCATGCTGTCGCTGCGCCGAGTCCGAACAACACGATTCCCAACCGATGCTTCATTGATCCTCCGCACGAATCCGATTTGCGATTTCAATACGCCGTTAATGGCCGGATGAAGGGCGCGTCGCGTTGCGAGCTCACTCGCGAGTGACGGCCATGAAAGAGCGGTACCCAGGGGCACTCGGAGCAGGCGGACTCTTCGCGCATGAACGCATTTTTCCCGGCGCCGTTTGCAGCTGATCACGGGTGCTCGGCTGAGCGTAACCGCCTCACGCGGAATCGCTCGACGCGCGATTTTGATTCTAGATGGGTGCAACTTTCCTGCGAGGGTGTCGCGTGCCGTTCCAAAGTGATGCACTCGGCCGCATTGGAAAGCAGCTTAATCACCCTCGAAGGTGGACACGCGAGCTCGCCATCGCGCAGTCCCGTGGTAGCCTGCGACGGTGACTACGGATCGACGTTTGGAGCGGAAGAGCTCTCTTTTTCCTGCCCGGCTCGGTTTCCTTGGCGCAGTTGGAGCCCTCGCGCTGAGCGCGTGCGTGTCCGGCTCGATCGCCAACGGTACCAACCACAACAACGGCAACGGCTCACAAGCTGGGGGCGATTCGCAGACGCCCGGTGGCGAACAACCTTCGGGGCCAGACGGGCAGCAACCTGGCGGCGCAGGAGGAGGCAATACCACGCAGGCGCCCACTGCTCTGCCCACGGAGAGTGCATGCAGCACGCCGGGCAGTCCCGGGCCGCGCGTCATGCGGCGCCTGACGGCGGGCGAGTTTGCGGCATCGATCGCGGACCTGTTCGGCGACAAAACCGTCCCAATCGCACAGGTGTTCAACGATACACGCGTGCTCGGCTTCACCGTCGATTCGGACAGCTTGCTGGTGCAGGACTTGAACGCCGACCAGCTGATGACGAACGCCGAAGCAGTGGCGAACTGGGCGGTCACGAATCAGCTCGAGCCGCTCAAGCAACTTGCGACCTGCAGCACGCACGACGCGAACTGCGCCAAGCTGTTCATCAAGAACTTCGGCCGCAAAGCTTTCCGCACCGCGATCGCCGACAGCGATGCGCGCATCAAGGGCTACAGTGATTTGTTCATGGCCGAAGCGGACTTCGCGACCGGCGTGTCCACGGTCATCTCGGCCATGCTGCAGTCGCCGTATTTCCTGTACCGGAGCGAGATCGGTCCAGTGGGCGCGAGTGGCAGCGTCAAGCTGACTCCTTACGAGGTCGCGAGCAGCTTGTCGTACTTGCTCACCGGTACGATGCCGGATGAGACGCTGCTCAAGGCCGCGGACGCGGTGCCGGCCAACGACGCCACGGCTCTGACCAAGATGGTCGACGACCAAACCACACGGTTGCTCGCCCCATCCGGAGAGGACGCGCTGCCGCCTGCTGCACAAGACGCGCTGATGAATTTCATGAGCGGTTGGCTCGGCCTCGATCGGTTGTTCACAAACGTCAAGGACGACACCGTATTGATGCTGAAGGACACCGATCGCGCGGACATGGCGATGGAGACCAAGAAATTCATCTTGGATATCTGGGGCGCCTCCGCGGGCAACACCGTGGGTGATCTGTTCGGCGCCAACTACACGTTCCTGAATCAGAACCTGGCGACGTTCTACGGGCTCAACCAGGCCGCCACCTCGAGCACGTTCAGCAAGGTCACGCTACCGAGCGGTCGTGATCCCGGCATTTTGGGTCAGGCGAGCGTTCTCATTGGCTACGCGCGAGCGGATTTGTCATCACCCACGCAGCGCGGACATCTCGTCCGTTCGCGCATCCTCTGCCAGGATGTCCCCGCGCCGCCAGCCGGTCTCGACACCAAGTTCACGCCCAGCGCCAACCTGAAGACGACACGCGATCAATACCTCCAGGGTCACGCCGCGCCCGATCATCAGCCTTGCTACGGCTGTCACAAAGCGATGGATCCGATCGGTGTGGCGTTCGAGCACTACGACGCGTTCGGGCGTTATCGCACGACCGAAAACGGCGTGAACATCGACTCCACGGGCACCATCTACGCCGCGAGCGCGACGGACGGTGACGTGCAAATCGACGGGCTGTCGGGCCCGCAAGGCTTGCAGACGTACCTGGCGAAGAGCGACGACGTGAAGGCTTGCTTGGTGCGCTACTGGTCGTATTACGCCTTCGGAAGCGCGAGCTGGCCGCAGGACGGCTGCACCTATCAGGCCATTCGCACTGAAGCCGCCGGCAAGTCGTACTCGCTGAAGAGCGTACTCATGGCCATCATTCATTCCCCGCGCTTCACGACGCGCGTCATGGACCAGTAAGGCACTCGGGAAATTTCATGTACAAGCTGAGCCGCAGACAATTGACCCTGAGCGCCGGCGCAAGCCTCCTGCTCGCACCGTTCGTGTCGATGTTGAATGAAGGCACGACGCGCGCGGCAGGCACCAAACAGGCCAAGCGCCTGCTGGTGTTTTGCACGATGGGCACCAAGCCGGATTCTTGGAAGCCAACGGTGTCCGGAGAAACGATCAGCAACTGGAGCGCGATGACGCAGCCGCTCAGCGCGATCAAGGACAGTGTGGTGCTCGTCGAGGGCTGTCCCGCTGGCAACCCGGGTGATGGTCATGGCTCACCGGAGGGGCTCACGGGGCAGGGTAACGGCTACTACGCCGTAAACAACGTGCAGCAGCTCGCGATCTCGGTCGATCAGTTCCTGGCTGACGCGCTCAAGAAGGGCGGGGTCAACCGGCCTTTGGCGTCCCTCGTCTTGGGCGTCGATACTGCCGGTGGTGTGACGCTGTCTTATCGCGGCGGTAAAGCGGTCGCGCCGATCGGCTCGCCAGCGTCGGCGTTCAGCACTGCTTTCGGTGCGGTCAGCACGGGCGGCGGCAGCACGCCTACCACCGGCGGCACCATGACCACGCCGGACGCGGCGCTCAAGCGGAGGCAGAGCATTCTCAGCCTCGTTTCGGGCGAGATCAAGGACGTGCAGGGCCGCCTGGGTTCGCATGAGAAGCAAAAGCTGGAGGCGCATCTCGACTCGATCAACTCGCTCCAAAACAAGCTGATGGCCAGCAGCGGCAGCACCGGCGGTGGCGGCAGCAACCCCAACGCGGCCAAGGCTTGCGCTGGGCTCAGCAAGCCGACTGACGGCGCCGCCCCGACCGACAACGCCCTTTTGCACCTGGATATCCTGGTGAATGCGTTGGCGTGCGACATCACACGTGTGGGCGTGATGCAGTTCGGCAGCGATCAATCGATGCACGTCAATCTGAAGGGGGCGAACGGTGCGGCTGGCCTTCAGGGTGAGCAGCACAACGAGTTCATTCACTCAGGGTCTGGTGACAACTTCCAGAAGTTGATCCAGTTCGAGGCCTGGCAGGCGACGCAGTTCGCAAATCTGGTCAACAACCTCAAGACCAAGCCCGATCCCGACGGCGGTAGCGGCACCCTCTATGATTCGACGCTCGTCGTCTGGGCGCGTGACATGGGTGATGCCGTCAACCACGACATGAAGGACATGCGGTTCGTGCTCGCAGGCGGCGCGGGCGGCTACTTGAAGCAAGCGGCCGGCGGCCGCTACCTGAATGCGGGCGGCGGCGCCGCAAATCGCCATGAGCGGGTGCTGTTGAACATCCTCGAGGCCTTCGGCGTCACGGACTACAAGGGTTTCGGGGATCCCGGTTTCGCCGGCAAAGCCCCGCTGCCTGGCATCGCTGCTACGTGACGAAACGGGGGCGGGGGGCTTCCGCGTAGGCGGAAAATCCTGCTCCGTTATTTGGATCCATTGCTCGACGTCCTGTCGGGGCCGGGTTAGCTCGCCTGCGTGCGCGCCCGCCGTCCACGCCTCGCGTCGAGAAAGTTGACCTCACGTGGTCTCGCGTCGAGCTTGGCACTTGCGGCCGCGCTGACGTTCGGCTGCGGGAGAACGAACCCGTCGCTCGCACCGGAACGCACGAAGGCGTTCCTCGTCACGTACGCGGACATTGCTGCTGCAAGTTACGGCGCCGCGCTGACGGACGCGCGCACGTTGTCCGACTCGATTGATGCGTTCGTGCAACGACCGTCGGAGGACGGGTTGCGCGCTGCAAGAGCGGCGTGGGTCGCTGCTCGGCGCTCCTACGCTCAGACCGAGGCTTATCGCTTCTACGGTGGACCGATCGATTCGGTCGAGCTCTTGGTCAACACCTGGCCGATCGACGAGAACTACGTGGAATCGGAGGACGGGCAAACGGGGATCGTGGCGGACGAAAAGCTATATCCCGAAATCTCGCCGCGCACGCTGGCTGCTTTGAACCTCAAAGAGGGCGAAACCAGCGTGAGCACGGGCTATCACGCGATCGAGTTCCTGCTGTGGGGTAGAGATCGCAACCCAACAGGGCCCGGCGACCGCTCCTTTCACGACTATGACACTGGTCCCCACGGTCGACGCCGCGGTGAATACCTGCGAGCGGCGGTCGCCCTGTTGATTGAGAACTTGTCGACCGTCGATGCTGCGTGGAAGGGCCCGTACCGTGCGGCATTTCTCGGGCGTCCCGCGGATCAAGCCCTTGCGCTCGTCGTGAAAGGGCTCGGCTCGATGAGTGGAGGCGAGCTGCTCGGCGAGCGACTGACCGTCGCGTACGAGACGCGATCGCAAGAAAACGAGCATTCATGCTTCAGCGACAACACGCATGAGGATCTCAGACTGGATACGGTCGGCATTCAGAACGTGTGCGCTGGGCACTACGAGCGTACTGTTCATGGCGTCGGGTTGACCGAACTGATGCGCAGCGCGAATCCCGCGCTCGCACTCGAACTCGAGCGAGCCGTGACCGCGAGCGTGGAAGCCATGGGCGCAATTCCGGCGCCATTCGACCAAGCGATCCTCGGTGATGACGCTGCGCCTGGCCGTCGCGCGATTCAGCGCGCCATGCTCACGCTACGCGCGGAAGCCGACGTGTTTGCGAAGATCGCCAGCACGCTGAATCTGCGGCTGCCTGCTGCGGACCGCGCACGATGAGCGAGTATGCGTTCGCGGTCGTGTTTTGCTTGGCCGCGACGGGCTGCCAGTGTTCGGCGCGTACGGCGACGGCGGCCGCTGGCACAGCGACCGTGACCGACGCGACGCGCGACGCTTTCAGTCTGCCAGCACCGAGTCTCACGAAAGAGCACCGCGCCGCGTTTTTCGTGGGCAATTCGCTTTTCAATCGCAGTTGGGTCGCGGCTCCCGCGACGCTCGATTCTCGAGACGGTCTCGGCCCGCTATTCAATGCGCGCTCCTGTTCGGGCTGTCACTTCAAGGATGGGCGTAGCCGGCCTCCGGAGCCGGGTGAGCCAATGCGCACGATGCTTCTGCGCGTGAGCATCCCCGGGCGCGGACCGCGCGGTGCACCGCTTTCCGATCCGATCTACGGCGATCAAATCCAAGGTAGCGCAAATCCCGGCGTGCCACCGGAGGGCGACGTCGTGATCCGCTACGCCGTCGTGCGTGGGGCGTTCGCGGATGGTCAACCTTATGAGCTGCTGAAACCAGAGTACCGCATCGAACACGCAGGATACGGCGAACCGAACGCATCGCTGCTCATGTCAGCACGAGTTGCGCCTGCCATGATTGGACTCGGCCTGCTCGAGGCCGTGCCGGAGCAAGCCGTACGTGAAAGAGAGGATCCCGAGGACAAGAATCATGACGGCGTGTCGGGTCGGCCAAACCTGGTTTGGGACGTTCGGCGCGGCGCCCTCTCGCTCGGAAGGTTTGGTTGGAAGGCGGAGCAGCCGACTGTCGAGCAGCAAAGCGCAGCCGCCTTCAACGGCGACTTGGGCATCACTTCCTCGCTCTTCCCTGATGAAGGCTGCACCGCTGCCGAGCTGCGTTGCAGGGAGCAGCCGAATGGCGGCGCGCCCGAGGCGAGCGACGAACTTCTGCGAGACATCGTGCTGTACGCGCGCTCCCTGGGCGTTCCCGCGCGCCGACACGACGATGATGCTGCGGCGAGCAGGGGCGAGGCGCTCTTCGACCGCGCGGGCTGTGCGGCTTGCCACACCACGACGCTCCGCACCGGCGAATTTTCGGGGATTCCAGAGCTCTCGCAGCAAGAAATCCATCCGTACACGGATCTCCTGCTGCACGATCTCGGTGAAGGCTTAGCCGATCAACGGCCCAGTTTCGAGGCTGATGGGCGCGAGTGGCGTACCGCACCGCTGTGGGGGCTCGGCCTTTTGCACACGGTGAACGAACACACGCGCTTGCTCCATGACGGGCGGGCGCGCGACGTCACTGAAGCCACTCTCTGGCACGACGGTGAAGCGCGAACCGCTCGCGACGCTTTTCTACATATGAACCGCGAAGAGCGACGAGCACTCCTCGCCTTCCTCGACTCGCTCTAAGGGACCGCCGCTCGGTGGTGTTGGTTCTTCGAAAGAATTGGCGCGGGTGGAGGCTCATCAACGAGCGTTGAGGCGAGTTGCAAGCTGCGGGCCGACGATTTTGGCTCTGATACCGTTAAAATTGAGCAACAAACGCCTGTCCGGCGAGGCCCGGCTTACCTGATTGTCTGGGTGACTCTCCGAAATTCGGATTTGAGTGACTGATCTCCGATTCACTCCGTCGTCGGACACGCCTCAGATCCCGTAGTCCTTGCCGGCTGGGAGGTTGCCGCTCAGCCCGGGTCGCGTGAGCGGGGGGCGCGCGCGTGGTTCGGGCGCGCGATCGGCATTGGGAGCCATTGGTTCGGCATTCGGAGATGCGGCTCCCTGCGTCACGGCGTCAACGATGACAGGCGGTGCAGTTGAAGGTGGAGCACTCGGTGTCGTTCGGTTGGATGGGACAGCACCCTGAGCGACGCCATTGACCGATGCAGCGCCGCTTCGTGGTCCGGTCGACCGCTCCGAGTCTGAGGAGCTACGAAGCCATCGACTCGCCATCAGTGTCGCGGCCGCAAATACGCCGAGTACAAGCGCTGCTCCGACCGCGATGGTCGAAAACACGCGACGACGTCGTGAGGCGCGCGGTAGTTGCGCAGCTGGGTCTAGGGTCGTCGGGGGTAACGACGCAACGCTCGTCGGGTGCATCAACGAAATCTGGGTCGGCACTGGGGTATTCGACGCTAGATCTGGTGGAGATGACGCCGGTCGAGACTCGATTGAAAGCTCGAAGTCGCGCGTAGTCTCAACCGTTGACGGTGGCGGCGCGGAGGCCAGCGACGTCAAGGGGGGCAGCGGTGGAGGCGTGGAGGAGCGAAGTGGCCGGGGCGACGATGAAGCTGTCTGGAGCGGGGGCGCGGTTCGAGCCAGCGACGGCAGCGGTGGAGGTGAGGAATTTCGCAGCGGAACGAGCGTAGGCCGCAGCGGTGGCGGCGATGCGGAGCGCGGTGGCGGCGATGCGGAGCGCGGTGGCGGCGATACGGAGCGCGGTGGCGGCGAAGGCGACCGAGGCGGCGCGAGCAAGAGCGACGCGAGTGGCGGTGCCGACGTGCGCCGCATAGGAGCTGACAAAGACGGTGTGGTCAGCTTCGGCGGCGACGATTGCGGCAATTGCGCAGCGTCAGCTTCCGGGGCGTGGTTCGAGATCGGCAGGGGAACCTGGGCCATTTTCAAGGTGACATTCATCTTCAACGTCGCGTGGCGCGGAGGAGCGTCGCCGTGCGAGACCGTGTTCGACCCTGGCGCAGCGGTCGACACCGCCGGTAGCATTCTGAACGTGGCCCCCGGATTGGCTATCGGGCGATCGCGCGAAAATGAATCGGGGCTGCGTGCCGAACCAGGTTCCGATCTTGGGGGAGAGCTCGGCGTGGTTTTGAAATTCGATGCGAAGAACGCCGCGATCTCCTCGTGACTCGCCACGCGATCCTGCGCGATGCGCAAGATGACTTCCGAGAATTCTGCGCAGTTGGCGAAGCGTCGTTGTTGATTGATCGACAGCGCCCGCTCCACCTCTGCTTTGAGCGGCGTGGCCCAAGCCAATTCTGGGGGCAACGTGGGTGCACGCAGTCGTTGGCTCATCAATCGATCGATGATGAGATCGGGGCTCTCCGTACTCAGCAAGCGGCGCCCCGCAAGGGCTTCCCACAACAGAACACCCGCGCTAAAAACGTCGCCGCGCAGCCCGACCTTTTCGCCGATCAAACGCTCGGGTGACAAGAACCCGAGTGCTGCGCGCGCGGGCGGTTCGTCTTCGGAGACGTAGTGGCGTGTGGTGAGTGGAACGAGCCGGCACACGCCGAGCGGGTCCACGCGAAATTGCAGAGGCGTAAACTCGCCGTGCGTGAACGGCTCACCACTTTCGGTGGTCGTTTCGTTCAACGCGCTGAGTCCGCGCATTGCGTCGAGCAATAGACCCAATGCGCGGCCAAGACCATAACCGGCAAAACCGCGCTCGGGCGGCAGTTCGAACCAAGTGAGTGCAGCGGGGTCGATCGAAAAATCGACCCCGTTCCGTTGCATCGGAACCAACCTGGTGTGGACCCGCGATAGTCGGACCTGCTGCGCAAATGCCGCGTGTGACTCCGAGGGACTTGCCTGTTTCTCGCGCGGAAAGAGGGGTGCCATCGCGGGCGGCACAATAAACCATGCGCAATTCGTGAGTAATAATTGCTCGTGGCAAGTTGGTGATCGGATGCCACGCGATTTGCATATCGACGACACTTCTGCGAGCAGTCCAAGACGAATGGGTGTCAAGGCGCGCTCGGCGTCGCCAAGTTGGAAAAACTAGGTCCTGTCGTGGCAGCCATCATGCCCCGAGTCGTGGCCGGCGAGTTTCAGCGTAGTTGCCGCATGAGCTGAATTAGGTTGGTGTCGTCAGTCCACTACCTGACTCGGGTTGAGCGTGACAGCTGGAGCAGGTGACCAGTCTCGCGTTGCGCCGCTCCAA
>Ga0164241_10000492_pt1 | contig 71743 bp, 54 predicted proteins | sample OricomyardsoilBY_FD_108780 | JGI IMG/M metagenome (GOLD analysis project Ga0164241, IMG submission 108780) | Backyard soil microbial communities from Emeryville, California, USA - Original compost - Back yard soil (BY) | ecosystem: Environmental > Terrestrial > Soil > Unclassified | place: USA...
ACCGACACTGCTGCTCCTTCCCCGGACCCACGATCTGCCCGATAGATGATCCGCACTGGCGACCTCAAACGGCTATCGTTTTATCTCGATCGCTCTGAGGAACGATCGCACGCGTGCGCTGCGTGCTCAGGGTTGCGCGGGCGGCGTGGCGGGATGGCTGGCCCAACTCGTGACCTGCCGGGCGATGCGCCAGTTGAGCGCGTAGTCCGCGGCCAAATACTGATGTGCGGCGACGATGATCCAGAAGACAATGAGGAAGGAAACCTTTGCCGTCTTGTGTCGCAGCCAGCGTTGCGCGAGGTACGCGCCGGGCCAGCCGCCGATCAAGGCGAGCAGGTGAAGCGTGCTCTCGGCGGTGCGCCAGCCGTCGGTGCGGGCTTTGTGTTTGTCCCACACATACACAAGATACGTGATGAGCGAGAGGACGACGGCGGTGGCGATCAAGAGCCCGGGATCGAAATGGCCGGACAAACGATGCAGCGCGAAACCGGGGCCGATCAGAAGAATCAGCAGCGTGATGAAATGCTTGAGCCGGACCTGTCCGGTGGAGCCGGTGATGACGGCGTTGGTGGCGCACGTGCGGCCGGTGAAATCTTTGCCGACGACAAAGGTGACGGTGTCACCGCGCTCGGGCGTTTTCCGGTGCTCGGCGAAATCGCGGCTGTGCAGAAAAATCCGGTGCGTGCCGTCGTGAAGAAAGCCGAAGCCCTTATGCGCGTCCCATTCGATGATGCGGCCGGAGCCGCGGCCGCCGGGGGGTAATTGAGGAGAACCGGCGTGGGGATTTTCGGGAGAAGGGGCAGGCATCGGGGCGGTCTTGATTTCTCTGATGCTCAATCCCGCGAAAGTTCTTCGGAGCGGGCTTTGGCGGCGGCGACGGTTTCTTGGATGAGGCCGCGAAAATCGCGAGCTTCCATCCGCATCAAACCCGCGTAGGTGGTGCCGTTGGGCGAGGTGACTTGGTTGCGCAGCGATTCGGCGTCGGCGGTGCTTTGGGCCATGAGCCTGGCCGCGCCGAGGATGGTTTCGACCGCGAGTTGGTAAGCGGTTTCTCGACTCAGCCCGGCGGATACACCGGCTTCGCGCAGGGCGGCGGCGAATTCGAAAACGTAAGCGGGGCCGCTGCCGCTGACGGCGGTGACGGCGTCGAGTTGGGGTTCGTCCACGGCGACGGTTTTACCCATCGCGCCGAGAATGTTGTCTACGATTTCCTGATCGGCCGTGCTCAATGCGGCGAGGGCGCTCCAGCCGGTGATGCCGGCGCCAATCTGGCCGGGCGTGTTGGGCATGGCGCGGACGATGTTGCGAGCGCGGGGAAATTTGGCCGCGAGGGAGACGAGGCGTTTGCCGGCGAGAACGGAGATCACGAGCTTGCCGGCGGTCAGCGAAGCGAGGCGCGGATCGAGACTGGCGAGCTGCTGGGGTTTGCAGGAAAGGACGAGTGTATCCGTTTCCTGGAGCAATGCGGCGAGATCGGCGGTCGCGGCGATGCCGGTGCGGGCGGCGAGGGCGCCGGCGGATTTTCCCGAACCGCCGAGGCAGATGAGTGAAGCGGGAGCGGTGCCTTTGGCGAGGAGTCCATCGACCATGGCGGAGGCCATGCGGCCGGCGCCGAGAAACGCGATCTTGCTCATGGAAAAGGCGGCTCGGTGATCGTCGTGCGGACGCGTTTTTCGAGCGGGTGCAGAAGGACGGCCGATGAACCGCCGCCGGGGCGGTCGATGACATTGATCTCGCCGCCGAGGTTGCGCAGCGCGTGGCGCGCGACGGTGAGGCCCATGCCGACGCCGACGGTTTCTTTCGTGCTGATGAAGGGCTCGAACATCGTGTCGCGGATTCTTGGAGACAGGCCGTTGCCGCGGTCGTCGATGCGCAGTTCGACCGCGGGCGTGCCGCCGCTCATCTCGATGAGGCGCGTGGTGATCTCGATGGGGCGCTCGCCGGTGGCGTTGTAGCCGTAGCTTTCCCAGGCGTTGATGAGGAGTTTCGCGACGATGTCCTCGAAAATTTCCACATGCGTCTCGACGGGCTGGTCGCCGAGGGGATTGTCGATGACGACGGGCTGGGTGATTTTGAAATCGTTTTGGTAGCGGTTCACGCCGTCGTCGATGAGGCGTTGCAGACTGAACTTCAGCATCGGCGGGCGGGATTTCACCACGAGCGTGCTGAGTTGTTTGATGATATTGACGATGCGCTGGACGGCGGTCTCGACGTGCTCGGCGTTCTTTTTGACGAACTCGGGTTTCGTGTGGTGCGCCTTGATCAGGTCAAGATAGCCGAGGACGACGCCGAGGAGATTGTTGAGATTATGCGCGATGCCCTGGGTCACCGCGCCAACGGTGGCGGCGCGGCGCGATTCCTGAAGGCGGCGCTGGAGGTCGAGCATCTCGCGATTGATGGCGACGAAGCGCAGCTGCGTTTGCACGCGGGCGAGAGTTTCGTCGAGATCGATGGGCTTGGTGATGTAGTCGACGGCACCGACCGCGAGACCCTCGAGTTTGCTCTCTTTCGAGCTGCGCGCGGTGATGAAGATGACGGGAATGGAACGCGTTTCCTCGGTCTCTTGCAGGCGCTGGCAGACGTCGATGCCATCCATGTCGGGCATCATCACATCGAGGAGGATGAGATCGGGTTTCTCGCGTGGAACGATGTCGAGCGCGTCTTGGCCGGTGTATGCGGCGATGACCTGGATGCCCTCGCGCTCCAGCTTTCGTTTCAGGAGCTGGACGTTCACTGGCTGGTCATCGACGACCAGGATTTTGGGTGAACTCATGGGTGGTTAACGTGACTGCGGGCGTGGCGTCCGCAAGTACAGCGCTGGAAAATCGGTGTGAAGAAATGAAGTGCGAGCGGGGGCCGCGGCGAACGATGCGATGGGTTCATCGCGTCGTGGCCAGCCGATGGGCCTTCACGGTGTTTTTCATGAGCATGGCGACGGTCATCGGTCCGACGCCGCCGGGGACGGGCGTGATCTTCGAGGTGAGCGGCGACACGGTGGAGAACTGGACGTCGCCGACGAGTTTGTACCCAGATTTCTTGGACGCGTCGGGCACGCGGTTGATGCCGACGTCGATGACGACGGCGCCGGGTTTGACCATATCGGCGGTGACGAATTCCGGACGGCCGATCGCGGCGATGAGCACATCGGCCTGCCGCGTGATCGCGGGGAGATTGGCGGTCTGCGAGTGGCAGATCGTGACGGTGCCGTTGGCGCCGGCTTTTTTCTGGAGGGCGAGCAAGGCGATGGGTTTGCCGACGATGAGGCTGCGGCCGAGCACGACGACGTGTTTGCCTTTGAGGTCGGTGCCGCTGCGCGCGAGCAGTTCCATGATGCCGGCGGGCGTGCAGGCGACGAAGCCGGTTTCGTCCTCTTGCGCGACTTTGCCGAGATTCACGGTGTTGAAGCCATCAACATCTTTATCCGGCGAGACGCGGCGGAAAACGGCGACCTCGTCGATGTGTTTCGGAAGCGGCGACTGGACGAGAATGCCATCGACCTCGGGATCGGCGTTGAGTCCGTCGATGAGAGCGAACAGTTCGTCCTGCGAAATCGTGACCGGCGGCAGAATGATGCGACTGGTGAGGCCGATCTCGGCGGAGGTTTTTTCCTTTTTGGTGACGTACGAGACCGAGGCGGGATCGTTGCCGACGCGCACGAGGGCGATGCACGGCTTGCGGCCCGGGAGGCGGGAGACTTCGGCCTTCAGTTCGGCGATGAGGTCAGCGGCGATTTTGTTTCCGTCGATGAGTTCCATAGAAAAAGAGAGCCCACGAAACTCACGGGTGGCGCGAAGCGGCGGGGCCATTTCGCGCCGCGCGGGAATCGCGTGGGCCGGGTTGTCGTTAACGTTACTGGAGCTGCAAGCTCTCGACTTGGATGACGATGTCCTTCGAGTTCGGCACGGGTTTGGCGGTGCCGTAAACGACCACGGTGTGATCGATGTATTTATCGACCTGCTCGGTGAGGAGCAGCTTGCTGGTGTCGAGGTAGGCGTAGCGCTGGCCGCCATCGTCGTTGAGTTGAAACGCGTAGGGCGAGCGGCCGAGGCCGAGGAGCTTGCGCGAGGCAACGAGCTGGCCTTTGAAGAGGCGGGGAAGCGCGGAGGCGCCGCCGTCGTTCATGGTCGCGCTCTTTTGTGCTGGCCGGCCGGATACGCCGTCGGGGAGCGCGGAGGCGGGCGCGGGTGAAGGCTCGGGAGTGCCGGCGTTTGCGGTCGAGGACCAGGCGGCGGCCGGTGCGGGCGAAGAACTCGCAGCGGGAGCGGAGGCGGCGACGGGCGCGGTGTTGGCGGCGTTGGCGTTGCGGATGTAGCCGATGATTTTTTTCTCCAACTTAATCTGGGTCCAGCGCCCGTGAAGGCCGGTGATCGAGACGACGTCGCCGGGCATCATGGTGGTGAGGACGGGCGAATCGGCGCGGGGCAGCGTGTGGAGTTCGGCGCCGGGTTTGATGTCGAGATTCTTGGTGAGATCCTTGCCGTGCACATAGACCTCGTGAGGGCCGGCGATTTCGACCGCCTGCCAGCCGGGGGGAAGGACAAGCGGGGCGTCGCCGGCGAGCGCGGGCTCGGTGCCGGCATTGAGCACGCCGACGGCCGGGGAGGCCGCGTCGGGACGCGTGTGGATCGCGGTGGTCGAAGCGAGCGGCGCGGCGAGGAGCGACGACGACGTGGCGAAGAGTGCGAGGAGTTGACGCAGTTTAGTCTTCATGAAGTTCAACAGGTTTTTGGTCGGGGACGCCGGGGATGCGCGGCGTCTTGAAAAGCTGGGCGATTTCCTTGGTAGAAAGCGGTTTCACGGCCCGCAAAGGAATTCCTTTCAGCGGAAACGCGCCGATCTGGTAGCGCTTCAGGCGTTTCACATTGAAGCCGAGTGCCATGAACAAATGGCGGATCTCGCGCTTCTTGCCGTGGTGCATCTGGACATCGAGATGAAGCGATGCGCCGTCGCGATTGGGCGCGATCAGGGTCGCGCGCTCCACTTTCATGTGCTCGCCCTCGATGGTCACGCCGCGCAGCAGTTGCGGTTTTCGCGAGCCGGGAAACGGCGATTCGAGGGAAACGAGGTAGCGCTTCACCACGGTGTTGCTCGGATGCATGAGGCGATTGGCGAGATCGCCATCGGTCGTGAGGATGACGAGGCCTTCGCTTTCCTTGTCTAGACGGCCGGCGCAGAAGAAACGGTATTTCGCAAAGACGCGCGGGAGGACGGTGAAGATGGTGTCGGCGTGAAACGGGTCGTCGTTCGTGCAGACGAGGCCGCGGGGTTTGTGCATCGCGAGCGTGATCTTGGGCTGCGCGAGCGGGCGGATGTTTTTGCCGCTGACGGTGATCTTATCGACGCCACCGACGACCTTCTGGCCGAGCGTGGCTTTTTCGGAATTTACCCAGACCTCTCCATCGCGAATGAGCGTCTCGGCCGCGCGGCGGGAACAGATGCCGGCATCGGCTAGAAATTTTTGCAGACGGATCGGCTCGGAATCGCTCATGGGCAGCGGAGTTGGCGGGAGTTTTTAGAGTGAAGCAAGCTCGCGCACCGCGTTGAAACTAAGTCTTGCGCGAGCAGGAACCGTGAAGCAAAACGCAGTTTTTATGTCCGCTCCCGCCGCACCTTCCACCTTTAATAAAGACAACCCGTTCCCGGCGAAACTCACCGAGAACCGCGTGCTCAACAAACCGGGCTCGGCCAAAGAGACCCGGCACTTCGTGGTCAGCCTCGCTGGCAGCGATCTGAAGTATAAAGCGGGGGATTCGCTCGGCGTTTTCCCGAAGAATCGTCCGGCCGATGTCGCGGAGATTTGCGAACGTCTCGGCGCGACGGGGGAAGAGCTGGTCTCGCCGGCGATGTTGAAATTAACGACGCCGATCAAGCTGCACGAGGCGTTGCTGTCGCGCCTCTCGCTTTCGAAGCCGACGCGCAAGATTCTGGAAACCTTCGCGACGAAGGCCACGGAAGCGGGCGACAAGGCGCGTCTCGCCGAGTGGCTCGCGCCGGAGGCGAAGGAGCGCGTGGCGGTTTATCTCGAAGAACGCGAGTTCATCGACCTGTTGCATGAGTTCCCGAGCGCGAAGCTCACGCCGCAGGAGTTCGTCGATCACCTGCGCAAACTGATGCCGCGTCTCTACTCGATCGCGTCGTCCTCGAAACCGTTTCCCAACGAGATCCATCTCACGGTTGCCGTCGTGCGCTATCACATGACGGGCCGCGATCGTGTTGGCGTGTGCTCGACGTTCCTGTCGGAACGCGTGGCACTCAACGAGCCGGCCGTGCCGGTCTTCGTTTCCGACTCGCACTTCGGTCCGCCGGCGGACGGCACCAAGGACGCGATCATGGTCGGGCCGGGCACGGGCATCGCGCCGTTCCGGGCGTTCGTGCAGGACCGTATCGCTTCCGGCGCTACAGGCCGCAACTGGGTTTTCTTCGGCGACCAAAAACACGCGACCGATTATCTCTATCAGGAAGAGTGGACGGACTACGTGGCGAAAGGACAGGTTCACCGGCTCGATCTCGCGTGGTCGCGCGACCAGATCCTCAAGGTTTACGTGCAGGACAAGATGCGCGAAAACGGCGCCGAGCTCTGGGCATGGTTGAAAAACGGCGGTTACTTTTTCGTCTGCGGCGACGCCAAGCGCATGGCGAAGGACGTCGATGTGGCGCTCCACGATATCATCGTCCAGCACGGCGGCCTCACGACCGAGCAGGCGGTCGACTACGTGAAGCAAATGAAGAAGGACAAACGCTACCAGCGCGACGTGTACTGAGACGCTGCAGCGTCCCGGAAATCTCAAAATTCAAAACCCACACTCCAAAGAAATCGCAGGCGACAAATTCCAAATACCGACCGCCGGAGCACGGGCTGCCAGCGCGGACCTTTTGCCTTTGGAGATTTGGCGTTTGGAATTTTTCTCATCCCGAAATGACTTTTAATAATCGTACCGCTCTCGTCACCGGCGCTGGCCGCGGCATCGGCAAAGCCATCGCCGAATTGCTCGCCAAGAATGGCGTCACCGTCATCTGCGTTTCCAAATCGCCCGATAGCTGCGGTGCCGTTGCGGCGGCGATCGTCGCGGCCGGCGGCAAAGCGAAGGCGGTGCCGGTCGATGTCGCCGACGGTGCGGCCGTTGCCAAAGCCTCCGAGGCGCTCCTGGCGGAGTTCGGCAAGATCGACATCCTCGTGAACAACGCCGGCATCACGCGTGACGGCCTGATCGCGCGCATGTCGGAAGAGGATTGGAACGCGGTCATTCAGACGAATCTCTCCAGCGCGTTTCATTGGACGAAAGCGATCGGCTGGCCGATGTGCCGCGCGCGTTACGGACGCATCGTCAATATCGCATCGGTGGTCGGCATCATCGGTAACGCCGGCCAGGCCAACTACGCCGCAGCCAAAGGCGGAATGATCGCGATGACGAAGTCGATCGCGCGCGAGTTCGCCAAGCGCAACGTGACCGCCAACGTCGTCGCCCCGGGCTTTATCAAAACCGATATGACTGCGGGGCTCAGCGAAGAAATTCAGAAAGGCGCCGCCGCCACGATCCCGATGCAGCGCTTCGGCGAAGCGAGCGATATCGCGGCGATGACCGCCTTCCTTTGTAGCGAGGAAGCCAACTACATCACCGGCCAAGTTTTTGCCGTTGACGGCGGTATGGCGATGTGACCCTTTTCAAACCTTCGAATTTAACCCATATGGCCGACCAAAAAACCATCGAACAGCGCGTCAAAGAGATCATCGTTAACCAGCTTAATGTTAACGAAGAGCAGATCACTCCGCAGGCCTCATTCCTCGACGATCTCGGCGCTGATTCGCTCGACACCGTCGAGCTGATCATGGCGTTCGAAGAAGAGTTCAAGGACGAGATCAAGGGCGAGATTCCCGAATCCGATGCCGAGAAGCTCCAGACGGTTGGCCAGGTGGTCGACTACATCAAAGGCAAAGCCGGCGCGGCCTGAGCGTTTTTAATTTTCGGCGTTCTACCGAGTTTCTCGCGAAACTGCCCGGTAGAACGCCTTTTTGTTTTATAGTGTTAGCGCTTCGACCAGCGCTGGCCTTCCGCAAAATCGCCCTTCGATTTCGACGGGCGAAAATAGATTCTGCGCTTCGCACTCCGCTCAAATTTATCTACTTTCTCGAGCTTCATGGAATCCCACCTGCCTGCCTCCCAACGTGTCGTGGTCACCGGCCTCGGTGTCGTCGCCTCTCTCGGCCATGACGTGGACAGTTTTTGGAAAAACCTCCTCGCCGGTGAATGCGGGGTCGATCGGGTCACGCTCTTCGATCCCACGAATTTCGCCTGCCAGATCGGCGCCGAGGTTCGCGACTGGACGGCCGAGCAGCACATGGATCCGAAGGAAGCGCGCCGCAACGACCGCTACACGCACTTCGGTTTTGTCGCCGCGAAGCAGGCGTTCAAGGACTCCGGTCTCGACATGGATTCCGAGGATGCCGACCGCGTTGGCGTGCTGATTGGATCCGGCATCGGCGGCATGCAGACGTACGAAACGCAGTTGAAAAAACTCTATGACGGCGGTCCGCGCAAAGTGTCGCCGTTCACGATTCCCTCGCTGATCGTCAACATGTGCTCGGGCCTTTTCGCGATCGAGATCGGTGCGCGCGGCCCAAACTTCGGTATCGTTTCCGCCTGCGCTACGGCGACTCACGCGATCGGCGAAGCGATGCATATGATCCGCCGCGGCGACGCCGATGTGATGGTCGCGGGCGGCGCGGAAGCCGCGATCACGCCTTTTGCCTACGCGAGCTTTTGCTCGATGAAAGCGATGAGTACGCGCAACGACGATCCGAAGCACGCCAGCCGTCCATTCGATCTCGGTCGCGACGGTTTCGTGATGGGCGAGGGCGCCGGTATCCTGGTTTTGGAGTCGCTTGAACACGCGCAAAAACGCGGCGCGCGGATCTACTGCGAGATCACCGGTTACGCGGCGACCTGCGACGCGTTTCACATCACGCAGCCCGATCCCGAGGGCAAAGGTCTTTCCATGGCGATGAAGCGCGCGCTCGCGGCCTCGAAGATCGCCCCGGAGTCGGTCGATTACATCAACGCGCACGGGACCTCGACGCCGTACAACGACAAGTTTGAGACGCTCGCGATCAAGAAGATCTTCGGCGATTACGCGCGTAAAGTCGCGATCAGTTCCACCAAGTCGATGACCGGTCATCTGCTCGGCGCGGCGGGCGGCATCGAGTCGGTGATCAGTGTGAAGACGATCCAGACGGGCGAGATCGCGCCGACCATCAACCTCACGGAACCCGATCCGGAGTGCGACCTCGACTACGTGGCGAACACCAAACGCAGCGCGACGGTGAAAACGGTATTGAGCAATAATCTCGGTTTCGGCGGCCAAAACGCGGCGGTGGTTTTCCGCGCCATGTGAGCAGGCGCGGGCGTCGGGCGCAGCCTGCGTCGCGGCGCTGCCTGATGAGTTCTGATTCGCAATGCGAGCCGCCTGCAAAAGAGCTGGGGCGGTTCGCTCATTTTGGCGCGCTCTCGATGCCGGGACTCGACGAGCGCGAAGGAAGCGGTCTAATTTTTCCCGTAGAAAACTGATGCTCTCCGGCCACTCTCGATTTTTTGGAAAATGACCAACGCGACGAAGCGCCGGATATTGGTCGTCGAGGACGACCCGCTGGTTTCGCGGTTGATCGGCCAGACCCTCGCCCGACTCGGTTACGAAGTGGCGGCGACGGTGGACAATGGTGACGCCGCGGTGAGCTACGCGTTTTCGCTGACGCCGGATCTGGTGCTGATGGACATCGGGCTCCGTGGCTCGATCGATGGCGCGGAAGCCGCCCGGCAGATCCGCCTGAGCCTCGCACGACCGGTGGTTTTTTTGACCGGCCAATCGGAGCCTGCCGTCCTGCGCCGCGCCAAGGAAGCGGAGCCGTACGGCTACGTGCTAAAACCGTTCACGCAGGAGCAGCTTTTTGTGCAGATCGAAATGGCGCTCCATCGCCATCAACTGGAAACCGAGCGCGCGGTTCTCAAGCCCGCGCAGGAAGTGGCTGACGCGCGCTTGCGCGATCTGCGCGGGATGCTTCCGATCTGTGCGGGTTGCAAAAAAATCCACGAGAACGACGGACGTTGGACGAAGCTCGAAGAGTATTTCGGCAAACACGCGGGCATCGAATTCACGCACGGATTTTGTCCCGACTGCGAAAACCGTTTGTACGGCACGCATTCGCGGGCGCCGATCCGGCCGAAATAAACATTGCGGCCGGGCGGCGTTTTGAAAGGTGCACGCGCGACTGACCGAGAGGACCGGCGTGCGAGTTCGAGAACGCTCAGCGTTTCGTGTCCGCGCTGCGCTTCGCGACCCAGTCGACGATAGCCTCGTCGTTGTCGAGATTCCGCCAGACGAGCGAAAGAAACTCCGCTGGCAGGATGTCATGCGCCTTGAGGAATTTCCGGTCTCCACCGCAGCAATACATCAACGAGGCGGGGAGCTCACCGCGGAGTTTCGCCTTCGCCTTGGGAATGATGCGCGGGAGCCACTGGATATCGCGAACGGACTCGGACTTTTCCGGAAGCCGGGTTTCGTCGAGCACGGTCACGGCTGGCTTCCCGTGTTGTACGTTTAAAAAGTAGTCGCGGCGCACCAGCTCGATACCCAGCGCGATATCGAAACCGGGCTCGCCGTGGTAACCGTTATGGTCTTCGGCGTAGTCGTACATGTGCTGCGGCGTGATGCCATTGTAGGCGAGGAAGCCCCGTTCTTCCGCCGAGAAATAGGTGTCGGCGCCGCGTTTCCCGCCCGCGTAAAGCTCGACGGCTTTGTCGTAGATCGTGCGGAGAGCTTTGGAGAAATCGTAATGTTTCATAAGTAGAGACTACGAAAGCCGGGACGTGAAAAACGCAAAGCGCGGAACGATAATTTGCGCACACCGGTTCGCGACCGCTCAGGCCAGCCGGAAGTCGATGAGGCGTTTGAAGCGGTCCACTTTTTCCACCACGACTTTGATAGGGCCGCTCAATACCAGGCGGCGTTTCTTTTTGCGGCCCACGAGCGCGGTGCCGTCGGAATTAACCTGGTACTGATCGTCGCCGAGTGAGTTCGCCGAGATGTAGCCGAAGGTCATCGATTCGGTGAGCTCAACAAAGAGCCCGTTTCCGCGGACGTCGGTGATGACGGCGTCGAACACGGTCTTGGTTTTCTTCGCGAGTTCGCGCTCGAAGAACTCCAGCAACTTGATCTTCACGCTCTCGCGCTCGGCTTCGGCACTGTTGATTTCCGTGAGGCTGAGGTGCTCGCCAAGGGACTCCATCTGACCCAGCGTGAGTGCGGGGCGCGCGCCAGCGGAGGCGGCCTGGTTTTGGTGCTTCACCAGATAATGCTCGAAGACGCGGTGAACGACGAGGTCGCTGTAGCGCCGGATCGGCGAGGTGAAATGCGTGTAGTCCTTTTTTGCCAGCCCGTAGTGGCCATCTGGTGACGCGCGATAGCAGGCTTTTTTCAGGCTCCGGAGAAGCTGGGTACGCAAGGTGTAGCCTTGCGGATGTTTTTCGAGCGCAGCCAGGAGCTTCACGACTTCCTCTCGACGGGAAAGATCGCCGCACTCCACGCCGAAGGTGCCGAGGAACTGGCGGAGTTCGTCGAGCTTTTCCTCGTCGGGCGCGTCGTGCACGCGGTACAGCGACGGGATCCTGTGGCGGCGGGTTACACGCGCGACGGCTTCATTGGCGGCGAGCATGAACTCCTCGATGAGTTGATGGCTTTCGTCGTGCTCGATTTTTTCGAGACGATCGGCGTAGCCCTCGGCATCGACGAAGACCTTCGTCTCGGGCATATCCAGGTCGAGACTACCATTGGCCATGCGATCTGTGCGCAGGCGGCTGGCGATGCTCCAGAGTTTGCGAATCCATTTTTGCAGGCTGGTCAGCTCGGCGTCGGTCAGATCGTTCAACGCGCGGCCGGTCGAGCCGGTCTGGTGCTTGGGCGGAAGCGGCAGCGCGCGAATTTTCGCCAGGCTTTTTTCGAAGAGAAAGGCGTACGCCTGCTTGTAGGTGAGACGCTTCAACGAGCGAATCACGGTGTTGGCGTAAGCGGTTTCCTTGAGGCGGTTTTTTTTATCGAAGGTGAGGAAGACCGCTTTGCAAAGACGGTCCTGCGCTTCGACGAGCGAGCAAAGACCGTTGGATAATTTTTCCGGAAGCATCGGCACGACGGTGCCGACGAGATAGGTGGAGTTGCCGCGCTTCTGGGCTTCGCGGTCGAGCGCGGTGCCGGGTTTCACGTAGGTGCTGACATCGGCAATGTGGATGCCCACGCGGACGTCGCCGCCTTCGAGCGTTTCCAGCGAGAGCGCGTCGTCGAAATCCTTCGCGTCGTCGGGATCGATCGTGAAGACCGGCGTATCGCGATAATCGAGACGACCCTTGAGCTCCTTCGGCTGCACCGTGGAAGGGATGCCGGCGACCTCGCGCTCCACCTCGGCCGGGAAGCTCGTATCGAGATTATACTTACGATAGATGCCGGCGAGTTCGGCGCGGGGTTCGAAGGTTTTCCCGAGACGCTCGATGATGACGCCTTCGAGTTTCTGGTGGCGTTGTTTCCACTCGTGTAATTTCACCACGACCTTGTCGCCCGGAGCGGGAATGGGTTTCACGCCGCTGGCCGCGGGATCGGGCACGTAGATGTCGTGAATCAAGCGGGGATCGTCGGGCGTGATATAGAATGAGCCGCGGATTTTTTGAAGATGGCCGACGATCTCCGCGCGGGCGCGCTCGATGACGCGAGCAACGCGGCCTGTCTGCTCGGTGCCGCGGCCGTCGCGACGACGCTGGAGGCCGGCGTTGACCTGGACCTCGACGCGATCGCCGTGGAGCGCGACGCCGGTATCGTCGGCCGCGATCTGAATGGCGTCTGCCCGCTCGCCGGGTTTTTCGGTGTCGGGGATGAAGAGTGCGGAACCGCCGGCGCGAAAAATCATGCGGCCCCGGAGATTGTCGCCCGCGTTTTCACCGGTCGCGAGCGCGAGGCGATCGCCCTTCACGCGCTGGATGTCTCCTTTGCCCAGAAGAAGGCGGACCTCATGCGTGATGACGCGGCGGTCTTTTTTTTGAAGTCCGAGAAGTTTCCCCAAGCCGGTTTCGTCAGTCGGCCGATAGTCGGGGCGTCGGAGCTGGGCGAGGATGGCTTCGCGAAGTTTCATGCGCGGACACGGTGACGAGCGTAGTGGACAACGCAACACGCTCCATGACCAAGGTTTGAGGTTGGAATGGCGGAAGGCGGTCGCCTAGCGTTGGAGGATGACGATCGTTCACGTGGCCAGCGAGTTGTTCCCCTACATCAAGACCGGCGGGCTGGCGGATGCGGTGGGATCTCTCTGTGCAACGCTGGCGGCGCACGGGCACGAGATTTCAGTTTTCATCCCGGGCTACCGTTCGGTCATCGATCATCGCGATGCGGCCGGCGCGGAGAAAATCATGCCCCTCAAAATCGAGATGGGCGATATGTTCATGAGCGGTGACGTGCGGATGTTTTCGCCGCGGACGAATCTCAAAGTCTACCTGATCTGCCGGGAGGAATTCTTCGACCGGCGCGCGCCGTATGGAAACGGCGAACGCGACTACGAGGATAATCATCACCGTTATATTTTCTTCTGCAAAGGCGTGGTCGAAACGCTCCGGTTGACCAACATCCGGGCGGACATCGTGCACGCGCATGACTGGCAGGCGGCGTTGATGCCTTTGCTGCTCCGCTACGCGGAAAGGCGTCACAGCGTGACGCTCACGCTCAAAACGATTTTCACGATCCACAACATCGCCTTCCAAGGCGTGTTTCCGATGCGCTCCTTTTATCGGACGAATCTGCCGGTGGAGCTGATGGGGATCGATGGTCTGGAGTACTACGGGCAGATGAGTTTCATGAAAGGCGGCATCTTGTTTTCGGACCAGGTGACGACGGTGAGCCCGCGTTACGCCCGCGAGATCCAGACGCCGGAGTTTGGCTGCGGACTCGATGGTGTGGTGGCAACACGCGCGGACGACATCGCGGGGCTTATCAATGGTTTGGATACAGCGATCTGGAACCCGGTGAGCGATGAGCATCTCCCCGCGCGCTACTCGGTCGGGAATCTCGCGGGCAAAGCGCTCTGCCGTGCGGAGCTGTTGAAGAAATTGAAACTGGATCCGGCGCCCGCGCACGTGCCTGTCTTTGGAATGGTGTGCCGGTTGACCGAGCAGAAGGGCGTGCAGCTGGTGCTCGCGAACAGCGAATTTTTTCTCCGCCACGACTGCCGTCTGGTGATTCTCGGCGCGGGCGATAAAACCCTGGAGCAGGGCGTGCGGAATCTAGCGGCGCAAGCACCCGGGAAAATCGGTCTCGCGTCGAAGCTCGACGAAGCGCTCAGCCACTTGGTGGAAGCGGGCAGCGATTTTTTTGTGATGCCCTCGCTGTTCGAGCCGTGCGGCCTGAACCAGATGTATTCGCAGGCGTATGGAACGGTGCCGCTGGTGAGCCGCGTGGGCGGGCTGGTGGATACGGTGATCGATATCGACGACGCGCCGGAAGAAGGGACGGGCATATCCTTCATGCCCACGGCGGAAGCGCTTCGCGTGGGGCTGGCGCGCGCGCTCGCTTTGTTCGCGGACAAGCCTCGTTACGCGGCCGCGCAGGCGCGGGGGATGCGGCGCGATTTCAGCTGGCAGCGTGCGGCGCTCGCTTACGAACAGCTTTACGAAAACGCGCTGTAACGCGATCGAGCGACGGTGCGCTGGTTGCGTCGTGGAAGACGCACGCCTTAGAACCGTTTTTTCGCGCCGACGGCGACGGGAGGCGCGAAGTATTTTTTCTTCACCAGCAGCCATGCCGTCACGAAGAACGCGGTCAGCGGGATCGCGAGGATCATGCCGAGGATGCCGTCGAGCGCGGTGCCCCAGAAGAAGACGGCGAAGATAATCATCGCCGGGTGCAGGCCGGTGCGATCGCCCATGATTTTCGGCGTGAGGATCCAGCCCTCGATGTTCTGGACGATGACGTACACGAGGAGCACGAGAGCGACGAGTTGCGGGCCGCCATCGGGCTGGAGAAAAGCGAGCGGCACGGTGAGAACGAGGCCGACGACGGTGCCGAGATAGGGAACGACGTTGAGGATGCCGAGGACGAGACCGAGCAGCAGGCCGTACTGGAGGCCAATGATGGAAAAGCCTATGGCGAGCATGGCGCCCATGACCAAGCCGATGACGAGTTGTCCGCGGAAAAAGGATACGACGATGCCGATGAATTCGCGGAGGAGGAAAACGATGTCGTTGCGGTATTTCTCACGCATGAAGGTGAGATGCTCCGGGATCCGGTGCGTGGGCTCGCCACGCGAGAGGAGGAAGAAGAACAGGTACACGGGCAGCACAACGGCGTGCGTGGCGAAACCGATGACGGCGAACACTCCGCCGCCGACCGCCTTGAGCGACGGGAGCATCGCGCCTGAAACTTTTCCGGCCTGCTCTTTCAACCCATCGACCATGCTCGCGATCATCGGCTGATCCATCATGCGTTCGGCCGTGTCATTCCAATCCGGGTAGTTGGTTTTTGTGTACGTGACCAGGCGCTCCCAGGTCGCGGGAAAATTGGAGAAAAAATCCAGGACCTGGCCGGCGAGTTTTGGACCGAAGGCGAGGATCACGCCGGCGACGACGAGGAAGAAGGCGCTAAAGAGCACGATCACCGCGGCGACGCGGCGGCCGCGGAACTTGTATTCGAGCCAGTCCACGACCGGGCGGAGGATGAGCGCGAGAATGGCGGCGACAGCGACCGGCCAGAGAACGCCTGAGAAAAAGCCGATCACGCGGCCGAGCACGGTGCCGAGAAGGACGATCAAGGCCATCGAGGCCACGAGGCAGAAGAAGCTGACGAAAAAACCGAGCAGCCGCCGCTGGCTGTTGCTGAAAATCGGTTCGGGCTCGGTCGGATCGGCTGGGGACATGGGCAGGAGTGGCGCGGAAAGTTGACGGCTTTGCAACGCGGACAGCGTTTTCTCCCGGCGGTTACAGCGGAAGCATCGGGCGTCGTCGCGTATGATAATGGAAAAACCAGCGGGCGAGCGCGGGCAGGATGACGATCGCCGCGAGCATGTTGACCAGAAACATGAAGGTCAGCAGCACGCCCATGTCGGCCTGGAATCGCAGGTCGGAAAAGATCCACGAGCCGACACCGATGGCCAGTGCCAGACCGGTGAATACAATGGAACTGCCGGTTTGAATGAACGCGGCGAGCATGGCGTCTTCAAAGTATTCGCCCTGCCGCAAGGTGCTCTGAAGCCGCGCGAAAAGGTAGATCCCGTAGTCAACCCCGATGCCGACACCGAGAGCGACGATGGGCAGCGTGGATGTTTTCAAGCCGATCTCCAGCCAGACCATAAGGGCGTAGGTGAGCCAGGAAACGAGCGCGAGCGGAAGGACGATGCAAAACGTGGCCGCGACCGAGCGGAACGTGACGAGGCAGAGCACGGTGACCGCGCCGAAAACCCACAGCAGGATAGGGAACTGCGCGGCGGCCACGACCTCGTTGGTCGCGGCCATCACGCCGGCATTTCCGCTCGCGAGATGAAAAAAAGCTTTGGGTGAAGGGTTCGCTTCGCGAAAGATTTTCACCGCGTCGGTGACCGCGTCGAGCGTTTCGGCCCGGTGGTCGGAGAGGAAGATATACACGGGCATGAGACTGCCATCGGCATTGAGCAGACCGGTCGATGTCTCGATCGGAGCGACGGCCTGCGCGAGTGCTTGAGGGTTGCGTGGAAGCACGCGCCACTTGAGCGAGCCCTCGTTCCAGCCTGCGTTCAACAAACGCGCGACCGAGCTGATGCTTCGCACCGATTGCACACCCGGCACATTGCGGATGCGGCCCTCGAATTGATCGATCAGGCTCACGACGTCGTAGTCCACGCAGCCATTCGGATAGGACTCGACGATCACCGTGAGCACGTCCACGCCGACGCTGAATTTCTCCGTGATGAGCCGGCTGTCCCGGTTGTAGCGGGAGTCCTGTCGGAGTTCCGGCACGCCTGCGTGAAGATCACCCACGCGGACCTGACGGGATTTATGAAACGCGAAGAACGCGAGCACGCCGCAGGCGATGAGGATCACGACCGACGGGCCGGGCTCCATGATCACGCAAAACTTCCGCCAGAAGACGTCGGTCTTCGCACGGCGTCGCGAAATGCGGTCGCGGTAGCCGTCGGGAAGTTTTTGATACGACAGCAGCAGCGGCAGGAAGAAGAGGTTGGCGAAGATGATCGCGGCGACACCGAGGGAAGCGGTGATGGCGAGTTCCTGGATGCTGGGAATTTTGATCACCATCATCGTCAGGAAGCCGATCGTATCCGTGAGCAGGGCGACTCCGCCGGGAATCAATAACTGGCGGAAGGCGGCGCGGCCGGCGCCGAGACTGTCGCTGCCCTCGAACACCGCGGAGCGGAACGCGCGCACCATCTGGAGTCCGTGACTGATCGCGATGGCGAAGATCAGAAACGGGACGAGGATCGACATCGGATCGAGCCCGAAGCCGAGGAGGTTGAGCATGCCCATCTGCCAGATCACGGCGATGAGCGACGCGAGCAACGGCGCGAGCGTGAGCATCAACGAGCGCGAATAAATCCAGACGAGCAGACCGGTGATGAGAAACGATGCGCCGAAGAAAACCAATACGCCCCGCGCACCTTCGCTGATGTCGCCGACGATCTTGGCGAAGCCGATGATGTGGATGCCGATGGTGTCGCTGGAGAATTTATCGCGTATCCGTTTTTCCAGGAGCGACGCGACGCGGAGGTAATCGATTTTTTCGCCGGTCGTCGGGTCGATCTGCATCAAGTGCGCGCTGATCAATGCGCCGGAAAAATCCGTGGCGACGAGCTGGCCGGACTGGCCGGACTTGATGATGTTGGCGCGAACTTTATCCAGGCCCGCGGGCGTCGGCTGAAAGTCGGAAGGGATTACGGGGCCACCGGCGAAGCCGTCCTCGATCACCTCGAGGTAGCGCACATTGGGTGTGAAGAGCGAGCGGACCTGACTGCGATCCACGCCCGGGAGAAAAAAGACCTCGTCGGTCGCCGCCTTCAGCGTCTGGAAAAACCCGGGGGTAAACATGTCCCCGTTTTTCGCCATCACGGCGATGAGCACGCGATCGGCGCCGCCGAATTGATCCTGGTAGCGCGTGAACACCTCGATGTACGGATGTTTGAGCGGCAGTTGTTTCGTGAAGCTCGCGTCGATGTGCGTCCGCGTGGCGCACACGGCCCAACCCAGTGTGAGCAGCAGGAAAATGCCGAGCATCCAGCCGCGTGAACGAAACACGGTGTTTTCGATGAGAGCGGTCGGGTGCGGCTGTTTCACTGTAAGCGGAGGGAAGGTCTCGTGGATTTCGGCGAAGGATCCACGGGCGGTTCGAGGCGGGTGACGCCGGCTTCGCCAAACGCGAGAATCAATCCATTGGGCGCTTCGACCAACTCGGCGACGGCGGTGGTGATGGGCGGCTCCCAGATTGAAAAGGTGCGGCCATCGTCACGGCTGACGAGGAAGGCACGGCCCTGACCGGCGAGGACGATCGCGCCGGACTGCAGGTTCAACGACGTCGCGAATAATGCGGGCACGGCGCCCGGGATCGTCTGCCAGTTCGCTCCGCCGTCGCTGGAGCGGTAGATGTGTCCATGAATCCCATACGCGAGCAGGACGGTCTTGCCGACGGGAACGAGCCCGTAAAACGAGACCTCCGCAGGAGAGGCGAGCGGCTCGGGAGATTTGTTGAAACCAGGAATGCGGAGAAGTGTGCCGCGCTCGCCAGCGACGTAGAATTCCCCCTCCGGGCCGGCCGTGATCCGGTTGAGATGATTGTCCGTTTCCGTGAGGGTTTGTTGAACCCAGTTTCGGCCCGCGTCCTTCGTGGTGTAGCACACGCCAAAGGCTCCGATAGCGATGGCGTGGCTGGAGTCGATCGCGGCGACGTCGAGGAACACGGTCTCGGCGTTTTCAGTATGAAACTGTTCGGTCCACGTTTCGCCGCCGTCGCGTGTATTCAAAATCACCCCATCGTGGCCGACGGCCCAGCCGGTTTCGGTATTCGCGAAGGAAATTCCGGTCAGCGTGGCGTGAGTCGGCGTGGAGATCGACTCCCACGTCTCGCCTGAATCGACGGAGCGGACGATGGCGCCGCGTTCGCCGACGGCGATGACGGCGTGACCGTTGAGCGCCGCATCGAGGAGCAGTCCGCGCGAGGCGGGCGGGTTGCCCGTGGCGCTCGCTAGGATCGTGGAGAGCAGGAATAAGATCGCAGCCAGCAGAGGATAAATGATCCCGACGCGTCCCGACTCACGGCGGGGAAAACGAGGGGAACTGTGGGGGGGCGCCCGCATGGGTATTCGTTTTTTGGCGCGCGTCCGGACGATTACAAGGCGGGAGCTGTGCCCCGCGGAGTTCGCGGGTTGGCGCGGGCAAGCCGGCTGCCGCTGTCCGCGAGTGCGGCGGAAGCGGGCCTCTTCACCGCGCGCCGACGAAACGCGCGCGGGGGATTTAGCGGACGCCTTCGCGGCTGATCGCGCCGGTGGTGAAGTCCGAGAGCGAGGGCTTCAGCGCGAAATCGTACATCTTGTTTTCGTTATCCAACCCGAAGGCGAGATAGCGACCGGAGACGAGATCGTTGTGAACCTCCAGCGTGCTCCAAAAAGTGGGTACATCGTAGTAGTTGATGCAGTGCGCTTCGGAAACGTACCAAAGCTGCCCGCGGGCGTCGTACTGATCGGCGCTCAAAATCTGCCAGCTGTCCTCGTCGATGTAGAAGGTGCGGCGCGAATACACATTGCTTTGCCCGGCTTTGAGCGTGGCCTCGACGACCCAGACGCGGTGCAGTTCGTAGCGCGCGAGGTCCTGATTGATGTGCAGCGGTTTCAGGACGTCGGAGACTTTCACGGAGTCACTGTGCAACTTGTAAGAGTTATACGGGACGATGAGTTCCTTTTTGCCGACGAGTTTCCAGTCGTAGCGGTCGGGCGCGCCGTTGAACATGTCGAGCTGGTCATTGGTCCTCATGCCGTCGGCGTTGGTGCCGGGCGAATCGTAGGCGACATTGGGCGCGCGGCGGACGCGACGCTGGCCGGCATTGTAGATCCACGCGCGGCGCGGTTCTTTCACTTGATCGAGCGTTTCCTGGACGAGGAGGATCGAGCCGGCGAGACGGGCGGGCGCGAGGGTCGCTTGTTTGTAGTAGAGAAGGATGTTGTCGAGGGTCGCTGCGGTGACGTCCGCACGGGAATAATTAAAATAAAACTCCTCGCGAAACTGCACCAGCGTGTAGCTGCCGTTGCGCTGTGGCGCGGCCTGACCGACGAAGCGGGCGGCGGCGTCGCCGCGGTAGCGGACGAGATGATTCCAGATCGCTTCGAGGCCGTTCTGAGGGACGGGAAAAGGAATGCCGATCAGCGTGCCGTCGATGCCGTTTCCGCCTTCAGTGAGGTGAGCGGTGGGCGCGTATTTCTTCGTGGCTTCATAAATGCGTTCGGGGCAGGACGCGCTGCGATGCGTGGGATACAGGAGGATCTTGTAGTCGGGGTAGGTCTTGAGGAGCGCGACGTGCCCGGGCGTGAGCCGGCTTTCGTATTCAGAAAGGTTCGACGCGGTGATCGTTGCGATCGGTTGGTCGGAGGCGAATGGATCAGGATGGTGGTCGCCCGGTTTGTAGCCGGCGGGCGGCGTGGTGATTCCGCCGTCCCACGCGGGAATGGTACCGGCGGCATTTCCCGCGCGTTCGGCGCCCAGCGGAGTGAGGTCGCCGTCGAGACGGGCCAGGTCCGTATCCGAAATGGTGGCACGCAGAACGGGGACGAGCAGGGCGGCCGCGGCGAACCACAGTGATGTCCGGAGGGGAAAGAAGGCGGTGCGGTGCATGGTGGCGTACGAGGCGGGCGTTTAGAAAGAATACTTGATCGTGGATGAGGCGTAGTCGCGATCGGCGAGGAGATTGTAGTCGCCGGCGCCGAAGAAGTTCACGTAGCGAAATTCCAACGACCACGCGTTTTGCCACGTGAACTCGACGGCCACGTTGAGCGATTTGCGCCCCTCGACGAAATTGCCGATCGGGAGCGGCGTGTTGCCGTGGACGTCGTGCGAGAAGGCGACCGATGGCGACAGGTTTACGCCGTGAAACAGGTTATTGTAGTCGAGCTTGGCGAGCAGCTGGTAGCCCCACGAAAGATCGTCGGCGAAGGCGTTGAGCGGTGTGGCCGGCGGGCTGCTGCCGGTGTTCGTCATCGCGGCGGGATTTCCGCTGGTGAAGGTGCCCGGGCCGTCGAAGCGAAGTGTATCCGTTCCGGGGAGACCGGGAACGAAAATCCCGCCGACTTCGCCGAGCACGGTGAGTTGATTGGCGCGAAGGGTAGGGCCGAAGACTTTGGTCATCGTGGTCTGCGCGGACCAAACGTCCTCGCGTTTGAAACCCGGCACGTACACGCCGTATTGGCCACGATGATCGCCGAGCTGATTGTTGGCGCCGAAGCTGGCACCGCCCGGAGAATCGAGCGCGGAGAGGGTGGAGAAGAGCAGTTCGACGTCGTCCACCTGAAGCGGAACGCCGTGCTTGTAAGAAACCTCTCCCTGCCACGCGATGCCGAGAGAATCGATGCTGGTGTTGAAGCTCGCGCCGAGCATCCGGATGTTTTCGGGATATTCGATGAAGTAGCGGCCAGTGGCCGCGGCGGTGAGCAACGCGATTTGTTTCGCGCCGGCGATCGCGGCCTGACTCTGCGGGGCATTCAGTGTCGCGATCTGCGTGGGCGTGAGCGCGGAGGGGTTGGTTTGCGCGAGCGCGATCAGTTGGAAGAGTCCGGCTGCTTGAGCGCCGGCAGTGGGGGCATCCAGACCGGCGCGAAGAAAAACTTGGGCGAGCGGGCCGGTGAGATTGGGATTGATCGGTGTGGAGGGCGTGACCGCGCTGATGACGGGCAGGCGGCTGTGGTAATTGGCGAAGAACAGGCCGAAGTCGGTGTCGGCCAGCGCAGGCACGGAGATGTGCAGATCGGCGCCATACTGAGTGTAGTTGTTACCCTCGTGATCGAGGCCGCGGGGAATCGCGCCGAGCGGTTGCTGGTCGGAGAGCGCGCCGAAACCGAGGTAGACGTTGCGGCCTCCGCGGCTGGCGAAGTCATTGGAACTAAAATACGAACCGGCGGCGTCGATCTCGGTCCGGCGAAATTCGAGCAGCCAGAATGCTTCGAGCGAAATTGTATCCGTAAGTCCGATAGCGGCCTTGGCCATGGTGACGGGGAGGAGCGCTTCGCGAAGCTCCGAGCCGGGGACGCGCAGGCGGGCGACGTCCACGGGATTCACGACATTGATGCCGTTGGGAATGAAGGTGCTCTCGCCGAGGCTGAGCACCTGCCGGCCGAAACGCAGATCGAGCGGACGGCCGGCGAGCTCGAAGTTGCCGCGCACATACATGTCGAGCCATTGGGCGTCCGTGCCCACGCGATCGAGAGCGTCGTCGGAAAGCGGCGTGCGCTCGCGAGCTTCGTCCTCGTTGATGCGGTCGTAGAAATAGGTGCCGCGGACGAAGGCGCCGAAGTTGTTGTATTTCAGTTCGAGATCGTGAGTGCCCTTGAATACCTGCGAGGCCCAGCCCTGGCGGTAGTTGAGATTGCCGTCGTCGGCATTGACCGAGTTCTGGCGTCCGCCGTTAGCCACGCCGTAGTAGCGCGGATCAGGATCGTCGAGGCGGTAAAGAGCGCCGGCAGAAAACGTGGAATCGAAGCTTCCGCTGAGTTGCTGCCAGTCGAAAACAAACGCGCGGGCGGGCATGGCGGAAAGCGCGGCGACGCTGACGATGACGAGTGCCCGGCCGGATACCGTGGCGGGTGGGTGGATTCGCATGAGAGGTTTCGCAGACGTGAAAAACAGTCTCGGAATGAGGTGGCGTGGTGGCCGGAGCAATACGGCATCACGTGCGGGGTGTTGCACGATGAAAAAACGGACGCGCGATATGCCTTCAAGTACCAAACCCGGGGAAGGAAGTTTCAGCAAAACCGCGCGGAGTTTTGACGCCTGCCGCGAAATGACGAAGGTGCGCGTTTATATTCATGCAGGCTGCGACCCACATCCACGTCAAAGGCGCGCGGGAACATAACCTCAAGAACCTCGAGGTGCGGCTCCCGCGCGGAAAACTCGTCGTGCTCACCGGGCCGAGCGGTTCGGGCAAATCGTCGCTGGCCTTCGACACGATTTATGCGGAGGGCTACCGGAAATACATGGAGTCGCTCAGCACGCAGGCGCGCCAGGTGCTCGAGCAGTTGAAACGGCCCGACGTCGATTTCATTCACGGACTTTCCCCGGTGCTGGCGATCGAGCAGCGCACCGGAGGTGGCTCGCCGCGCAGCACGATCGCGACGGTCACCGAGATCGCGGACTACGCGCGCCTGCTCTGGGCGCTGCACGGCGAACAACGCTGCCCGAAAGACGGCGGCCGCGTGACGCAGCGCTCGCTCGACGACAACGTGGCGCGGGTGTTTGCCGAAGTCTCCGGGGAACGCGTGCTGTTGCTCGCACCGCTGATGAGCGCGAAGCCGAGCGTATTGCGCGAAGAACTACCGAGGTTGCGTCAGCGGGGATTTCAACGCGTGCGCCTGGATGGAGAAATCAAAAACCTGGACGACGCGAAAATCCTTCCGACTGGCGCGAAGGAGATCGCGGTGGATCTGGTGGTGGATCGTCTCGTGGCCAACGCGGACCAGCGCAGCCGGCTGGCGGACTCGCTGGAGCTGGCGTTTCGCGAAGGGCGCGACCGGGCGGTCGTGCTCGCGCAAAAAAGCGCCGACGCGCCCTGGCGCGAAATCAATCTGAGCCAGTCGCTCGCCTGCGAAATCTGCGGCGATGTATTCGAGAAACTGACACCGCGGCATTTCTCATTTAACCACAGTGAAGGCGCGTGCGGGACCTGCGGCGGACTGGGGCGGAAGTTGCGCTTTGTCCCGGAACTGGTGGTGCCCGATCCGCAGAAATCCGTGCGTGAAGGCGCGCTGAAGCCCTGGCGGCTCGGCGGGAAAAATCTCATCATCAAACACAACGCGATCCTCAAGCAGCTCGCCGAACAGCTTCCCTTTGACGCGGAAACGCCCTGGGAAAAACTGCCGGAGAAGACGCGTGATATCTTGTTGCACGGCGCGGCCGACCGCTTGTTTGCGTTCAAGCTGAAGCGCATGCGCGAGCCGCGAGCGATGCCGTTTGCCGGCGTGCTGCCGGCGTTGGAGGAGAGCTGGCGGGAAACGGACAGTGAGGGATTTCGCGCCCGGCTCACGACGTTCATGGTGAGCGGCGAATGTCCGGAGTGCCACGGATCGCGGCTCAATGCGCGCAGCGGCGCAGTGCGGATAAAAATCACAAACGCCAAAACCCAGACGCCAAAGAGTGATCAGGCGGAGAAAAACGGAGCGGAGGATTCACTGACATTTTCGGGGTTGATGGCGCTCGATGTGAGCACGGCGGCGGGCTTTGCGCGGGACTGGGTGACGGCGCTCGCGGGCAACGAAGCGTTGAAGGAAATCGTGACGGGCATCGAGCAGCGGTTGCATTTCCTTCTCCAGACCGGGCTGGGTTATCTCACGCTCGATCGCGATTATGACACGCTCTCCGGCGGCGAAGCGCAGCGCGTGCGGCTCGCGACGCAGCTCGGCATGGGACTCATGGGTGTCATCTATGTGCTCGATGAGCCGAGCATCGGGCTGCATCCGTCGGACAACGAACGGCTGTTGCGCCAGCTGCGGGAGTTGCGCGATCGCGGCAACACGGTGCTAGTGGTCGAGCATGACGAGGAGACGATGCGGATCGCTGATGAAATCATCGAACTCGGGCCGGAGGCGGGTGCGGAAGGCGGACGTATCCTGTTTCAGGGCACGCCGGAAGAATGCATGGCGCAGCCGTACAAGGTTTCACGAACCGGCGCATATCTGGCCCGGAAGATGTCGGTCACGAAGGATGCGAAGTGGAAGGAACCGGACGGCACGTGGCTGACGGTGCGTGCGGCGCGGGAGCATAATCTGCGCGACGTCGATGCGCGTTTCCCGGTGGGTTTGCTGACGTGCGTGACCGGCGTTTCGGGATCGGGAAAAAGCACGCTGGTGAACGATGTGCTCGCGGCAGCTGCGGCGCGGAAGTTGAACGGCGCGAAATCGATTCCTGGCAAACACCGGCATATTGAGAATCTGGATTTCTTCGAGAAGCTGGTGCTGGTCGATCAAGAGCCGATCGGTCGCAGTCCGCGGTCGAATCCCGCGACATACACGAAGCTGCTCGATTTGCTGCGCGACCTTTTTGCGCAGGTGCCGCTGGCAAAAGTGCGCGGCTACAAGGCCAGCCGGTTTTCATTCAACGTGCGCGGCGGCCGCTGCGAGCGGTGCCAGGGCGATGGCGTGATCAAACTGGACATGCAGTTCATGGCGGATGCGTATGCGCCGTGTCCGAGCTGTGGCGGGAAACGGTTTAATCGCGAGACGCTCGAAGTGCTTTTCCACGGGAAGAGCATCGCGGATGTACTCAATATGTCGGTACGCGAGGCGATGCTGCTGTTTCGGAATATCCCGCGGATCATGGACAAACTCGAAACGCTCAACGCGGTGGGGCTCGGTTATCTCACGCTCGGTCAGTCGGCGACGACGCTCTCCGGCGGCGAGGCGCAGCGCATCAAGCTTTCGCTCGAACTCAGCAAACGCCAGCAAGGGCAGACGCTTTATATTTTGGACGAGCCAACGACGGGGCTGCATTGGGCGGATATCCAGAACTTGATGGATCTGCTCTTCAAACTGCGCGATGCGGGCAACACGCTCATCGTGATCGAGCACAATCTGGACGTGATCAATCTCGCCGACTGGATCATCGATCTCGGGCCGGGCGGTGGCAGCGCTGGCGGAGAAATCGTTTTTGCGGGAACGCGTGACGACATTGAAAAAGCGGAACGCTCACTGACGGGCGCGGCGTTGAAACGCTGGCGCGAAGCGGCTCGGCCGGCGCGGTGACGAGACACGGATGCGCGGTGAGGGGACAACGATGCGCGGCCGACGAGGAGCGGTTGGCGAGGAGCAGTTGAGGAGCGAGACGCGGCTCGGGGATTGAGTTGTAGCCGCGTTATTTAAAACGCGGATGAGTGAGTAGCGTGAGAGTTATTCTGGAGGGTCGCGTCTGAAGTGACGCGGCTACGCGCGAAAAAGCCCCGGAGTAATCCGGGGCTTCGAGAGAGAGGTTTTGGAAGTAAACTGGGCGCTTACTTCTTCAGGATGATGATCTCCGCGCGACGGTCTTTGGCCATGTCGGCGTCGGACGCGTTTTCGGGGGCATCGATGTCGCCCTTGGAAACGATTTCGATCTTCGAGGCGGGAACGCCCAGCGTGGTCAGGTATTTCTTGGCGGCGGCGGCGCGACGGTCACCGAGGCCGAGATTGTATTCGGCGGTACCGCGCCAGTCGCAATGGCCTTCGAGGAGGAGGTGATGCTGGGGGTTCTTATCGAGATATTCTTTCGCCGCCTGGAGCTTGGGGCGCTCGCTTTCTTTGATGCCGAAGAGGTTGAAATCGAAGTACACGGGTCCAAGGAGGCCGGTGATTTTATCTTCGTCTTCATAGACGCCGTCGGGACGTGCCTCGATGCCGGCTGCGGACTGATCGGCGAGGCCGTTGTTGAAGGCGCCGGCGTCGCCCATGCCGAGAGCGCCACTGCCGTTTTGTCCCATGACGGTGGAACTGGGATCGGGACGCTGCGGCTTTTTCACGCAACCGGTGAGGGCCACAACGGCGCTGAGAAGGGCGAATGAAAGAGACTTCGAGAGGAGATTCATGAGATGGAGGAAAGTCGGCAGTGGTTGACCTTATTGAGTAAGGGAATTGCGTCGGCAAGTCATTTATCCCTCGCGTTCGCTCACTCGTGAAACCACCGCATTTGCCGACCTGTTTTCTCTTCGATAACGGTTCGTTGCGAGCAGCCTCGACGCTGAATTTACGCGAAGTGGCGCGGGCGTTGTCGGTGCGTATCGGAATGCCGGTGCGGCCCGTTTCGTTGCTGCACTCGAGCAATGTCGCTGAGGCGGATTTAGGTGGGGAACCGGCGCAATTGCTCGAGCCCGCGCTGGCGGCTTGGTTGGAGAAGAATCCCGCGGGACGGGCGGTGGCGCTGCCGTTCTTCTTCGGGCCGAGCGCGGCGTTGACGGCCTACGTACCGGAGCGACTCGCCGGGCTTAGCGGGAAGTTTCCCGATGCGCGAATCGGGCTCGGACGCTGGCTCGTCGATCCTGCGGAGCCCGATGAAAACGTCGGCGAGGCGCTGGCCGACGCGGTGCGGGCGACGATGCGCGCGAAGGCGTTGAAGCGCCCGGCGGTGATCGTGGTCGATCACGGGAGTCCGCAGCGCGAGGTGGCGGCGGTGCGGGATTTTCTGGGCGCGCAGGTGAGGCGGCTTCTGCGCGGCGACGTCGAGCGCGTGGCGGTGGCGTCGATGGAACGCCGTCCGGGCGACGAGTACGCGTTTAACGATCCGTTGCTGGAAACGCGCTTGCGCACAGCGCCGTTCGATAGCGGCGATGTGATTCTGGCGTTGCAGTTTCTTTCACCGGGCCGGCACGCGGGCGCGGGCGGAGACATTGCGGAGATCTGCGCGGCGGCGCGTGAGGAGCGGCCGGGCTTGCGTACTTGGATCACGACTACACTCGGCGCGGACCCGCGGATCGTGTCCGTGCTCGCGCGGCGTTATGCGGAGGCGGTCGCGATGCTTCCCTCGGCGGCGAAGACGGAGTGAGGTCGCGCCCAATAAAATAAAAAGGCCGCGCATTGCGGCGCGGCCTTGTGGCGGAGGGGAAAGTGGGAGTGCCGGATCAGGCGAGTTTGCGTGGCTCGATGAGGCCGACCTCGAGGGCGTAACGCGTGAGGCTGGCGACGTCGTGGAGGTTGAGCTTGCGCATCAAGTTCGTGCGGTGGTTGTCCACGGTCTTCACGCTGATGCCGAGCTTGGAGGCGATTTCCTTGGTGCTGTGGCTTTCGGCGACGAGCTGGAGAATTTCGCGTTCGCGGTCGGTGAGAAAATCGGCGGTCGCGCTGGAGCCGGGATTGGCGACGACGTTGCGCAGGAGCGCGGCGACGGCGGGGCCGAAATAGGTGCCGCCACCGGCGACCGTTTCGAGGCCTTTTTTGAGTTCGACGAGGCCGGCGGTTTTTTCGACGAAGCCGTGCGCGCCGGCTTCGAGCATCTCGCGAACGAGGACGGGGTTTTCGTGTCCTGAAAAAACAAGTACGCGGACGTTTTTGAGTTGTTTGCCGATGCGGCGGAGCAGGTCCACGCCGTTGAGGCCGGGAAGCTTGGCGTCGAGCACGATCAAGTCGGGCTTCACATCGAGGCAGAGGTTGTAGGCGCTCTGGCCGTCACCGCTCTCGCCGACCAACTGGTAATTGGGATCCGTGCGCAGGATTTCGACCAGCATTTCACGGATGGCGGTTTGGTCTTCGATGATCACGAGTCGTTTCATAGGCACTATTGCTTATCCCTGTTCGGCGGAAACGGGGGGACACTGAACGCAAAACGCATCGGGTGCCGGTAGTTAAAGGTCATTTACACGGATTTTACTGTGAGGATTTCAGTCGTCGCGGATGCGGTCGATGATGCGAAGTGATGCCAGTGAACCCGTTGCCTTTTCGCAGAAGTCTTTTCCGAGAGTGGAAACGCCTCGGCGCGGCCTGGCTCGGCGTGCTGGTGACTGGCGCGACCTTCGCGGCTGCGGCCGACAAACCATCCGCGCCAGCCTCCCAAGGCAAAGGTACGCTCACGACTCCGGCGGCCAATGTGACCAAGCTGCAGGCGTGGAAAGATGCGGAGATGATCGCCTCGCTCGCACCAGGGCGAACCGAAGTGATCGGAGCCGGCGATTCGATGAAGCCGGTTTACGGGGAGAATACGATTCTTGTGATCAGTAAAATCAGTTTCGACGAGCTGAAGCCGGGCATGAGTGTCGTGTACACGAATCGCCGCGGACATCACGTGGTGCACCAGGCACTGACGCGCGAAGCGGCGGGCTGGCGCGTGCAAGGCATCAACAACGATCGCGCCGATGCGGATCGGGTGACCCGCGAAAATCTGCTCGGTGTCGTGTATGCGTCGTTGTCATACAGCGATGAGAAACCATGCGCGCCCGCGGAACCGCCAGTGGCGGCCGCGAAGTGATTTCACGGAAGGTGGCGTGGTCGGACGCGTTTCGGCGGCGACGGCGTTTCAGGCAGGCTTCTGAAGGTATTTGGTGATCGCCTGCGAACGAGAGTGAACCTGGAGCTTTTCGTAGATGCGCCGGATGTAAGTGTTCACGGTGGGAACGCTCACACTCAGCGACTCGGCGATTTCCTTGTAGAGGTAACCCTTCGAAAGGAGCGCGAGCACGGATTGTTCGCGTGGCGAAAGTCCGTCGAGTTCCGATGAGGGCGGTGGCGCGGGATGGGAGAACGATTGCACGACCTTGCGCGCGATCCCGCTGCTCATGGGCGAACCGCCCGCGAGGATCTGGTCGATCGCTTCCAGAAGCTCGGTGCGCCGCGTGCCTTTCAAAAGATAACCGGTGGCGCCTGCGGCGAGCGCGGCGAAAATGTGATCCGCATCCTCGTACACGGTGAGCATGAGAAACTGCGTTTTCGGCATGAGCGGCTTGAGCTGGCGCACGCAGTCCACGCCATTTACCTCGGGCAGGTTGATGTCCATCAGCACGACGTCGGGCGCTTCCGAGGGGAGTGCTTTGATGGCGGGTGTGCAGCGGTCGTACTGGCTGACGAGTTCCAAGCGCGGCGCGCTGGCGATGATGTCGGTAAGAATCAGACGCGTGGGGCTGTCGTCATCGACGATGGAAATGCGGGTTTTCATGAGGCGGCGGCGAGGAAAGTTTTAAGAGCGCGTATCGATTTTTCAGTGACGTCGTTGGGGCAAAGGGACGGAGAAAATAACGGCGGTGCCGCCTTCGGCGCGTGGAGAAAAGAGGCAGCGCCCGCCGAGTTCTTCCATGCGTTCGCGCATGTTTTCGAGGCCGTTGCCGGAGGCGACGCGCGCGGCGTTTCCGCTGCTGGCGCCGGCGTCTTTTGCGGCGGCGAATCCGCGTCCGTTGTCGGCGATGACGACCCGGAGCAGCTGTTCGTCGGCGGTGATCGTGAGCGTGACTTCGTCCGCGTGCGCGTGTTTCACTACGTTGTTGAGCGCCTCCTTGCAACCGAGGAAAAGATTGTGGCGGATCTGGCTGGAAAGCGCCGCGGCAGGCGGCTGCGCGGGCATGTCGAGACGGCAGCGGATCTTCGCGGCGCCGAGAAATTTTTGCGCAAAATTTCCGACGTAGTACACGAGGCTTTCGAGATCGTCGCACTTCGGATTCACGGCCCAGACGATCTCGTCCATCGAGCGCGTGATGGCATCGGCCGCGTCGTAGATTTTTTCCAGGCTGGCCGCCTGCGCCGGGTTTTCGTGCTGCGCAGTCTGGGTGAGCAAACTGATGCGCGTGAGGCTCGCGCCGAGATCGTCGTGGATGTTGCGGGCGATCCGGGTGCGTTCGCGTTCGATCGCGCTTTCGTGCTGCAGTTTTTCAAGGCGACCGCGCAGGCGGCGATGTGACCAGATGCGCACGATCGCGATGATCGCGGCGATCAAAAGCAGCAGGTACAACAACTGCGCCCAAACGCTGTTCCACCACGGCGGCACGACGGAGATTGCGAGGTCAACGCCCTGGTCGTTCCACACGCCGCTGCCATTGCTGGCCATGACGTGGAAAACATATTTGCCCGGCGGCAGGCGCGGATAGGTCGCGACGCGCCCGGTGGTCTGCAGCACCCAGTCGTTGTCAAAGCCATCGAGACGATGCCGCGTGATGATGCGGCCGGGCGTGGACAAACTAAGCGCGGAAAAACGTATTTCCGTTTTCCTTACACTGGCCGGGATTTTCACAGCGGAGGCGAGCGCTTGCGGATGTCCGTCGCAGCGCAGGCCGACGAGCGTGACGGGTGGCGGACTGGCTGCGCTGGGGATGAGGCTGGGCGAGATGCGCAACATCCCGCGTCGCGTCGCAAACCAGAGTCCGCCATCGCGCGCCTTCCAGCCCGACGGCTGAAAAAGTCCGAGCGCCGACAAATCGGCCAGTCCGTCGTCCTTGCCCAGAAGCACGGCGTGGACGCGGTCGATTTTTCCCTCGGCGAAATCGCGGACCTGCTGCCGGTTCACGCAGAAAATGCCTCCGCGGGAGGCGAACCAGTAGCGGTCAAAATCGTCGGTCAGGATCTGGGTGACGTTGTCGTTGGGCAGTCCCTGCTCCGAGCCGAGGACGTGCGGCTGGCTGCGCTCGCCCGGTGGGAGAATCAATACGCCGGCTTGCGTGGTGCCGATGAGCAGCGTGCCGTCGTCTTCGAAGCGCAGCACTTGAAGCGAGCCATATTTTTCCGCGCCGGCCAATGGCACGGGCACGAAACGCTCTCCGTCGGTGTGAAACAATTTCCCCTCGCCGGCGCCGACCCAGATCGTACCCGCAGCATCCTCGGCCAGCCCGCGCACCTCGCGACCATCGAAGCCTTGGGCGGAGTCGAAAATCGTCACGCGTTCGTTGCTCCAGCGCGCGATGCGATCGGGGTCGAGCGAGAGCCAGTAATCGCCGTTGCGGGCGACGAGTGTCGAGCGCACGAGCTTCAGGTCGTTTGGCGAGCGAAGGCGCTCAATCTTGTCGGGGCTGTCTGGATACGTGTGATACACGCCGATGCCGCTGGTGATCCACATGCCTCCGTCGGCTGAAGGGTAAACGGACATGGCGCTGAACTGCCGCCAGCCCGCGCGGCGCGAGATGGGATCGACGCGCTCCCCTTGAATGCGGACGCCGCCGCCGTCGCGATTGGCGAGCCAGATGTCGCCCTTCGCGTCCTCGGCCACGGTCGCGCTGAAATTGTCGCTCAGGCCGCTGTCGCGGTCGAACAGGCGGTAAGCCTTGGGGCGAAGCCGGTCGAGGCCGCCGCCATTGGTTCCGGCCCAGATGTCGCCTTCGGCATCTTCAAAGAGTGAGTAGATGTCTTCGTGCGATGTCTCGACTGGCAGCAACTGCTGCGGAGCGATGCGATAAAGTCCTTGCGAGCGCGTGCCGATCCACAGGTTTCCCTGACGATCTTCGACGGCGCATTGGATGAAATGGGCGCCCAAAAGCTCCGGCAGCGCGACGATCTCGTTCAGTTTTTCTCCGTCCCATTTGAGAGCGGCCGACGGCGTCAGCACCCAGGGGCCGCCTGTATGGCTGGAAGCGATACGGATTTCGGTGCCGCCGTGCTGCGCGGGTAACGCCACGCGGTGCCTGCCGTCGTAGCGTGCGATCGTGGGGCCGATGGAAACCCACACGCGTTTTTCGCCGTCCGTAGCGAAATTCGGAATACGGCGTCCGCTCACTCCTGGCGGTGTGGCGAAACGTTCGGTGGCGTCGCCCTTGCGTTTGAAAACGGTGCCGTCTTCGCAGCCGAGCCAGAGCGTGCCGTCGTCTTCGACGAAGGCGGAGCGGACAACCTTATCACCGAGGCTGGGCTCGCGCTGAAAGCGGAAGGTGCCGTTGTCGTTGAGGTAATAACCGTCGGGTTTTCCGGGAACATTGCCGTCGGTGTTTCCGTTGATGTTTCCCAGCGCGATCAATCCGTCGGGACCGGCGTGATCGAGGGTGCGGCGATAGATCAGGCCGCGCGGAGAAACCTCGGGCGGCGTCGGAGTTGGATCGAATGTGGTCCCGTCGAAACGCACGAGACCGCCCGATGTGGCGACCCAAAGATAGCCTTTTTCATCCTGCGCGAGGCTGCCGATTTCGTCCGAAGGCAGACCGTCGGCAACGTGCCACGCGCGAAGCGTGTATTCGGAAGGCGCTTCCGAATCCGCCGTGGATTGCGCGGCGGCCGAAATGCCAGCGAGCGCGAGAAAAAAGAAAATCCTGAAGACGAAGCGGGGCACGGGGAGGGGTGAGCGGATAAAACGTGTGCGGGCATCGACAGCAACTCCGCTCGGCGGAGAATCTCGCGCTGGACGAAACACAAACGCGGTCGCACCTCGGAGGAAAGGCGGCGCTGTCATCAGTATTGACGACAAGACGACACGCACGCCTCCCGCTATAGTGAGCAGTCTTTCGCCCTGTACCCCTCACTCCAGCAGTTCGCCGACAGAACTCAGTACTGCGCGAAGTGGCTCCCCACCGTCTCCCGGCTCCGCCGGCACCCAACCCATGATATCGCTTCGTCAGATAGCGGCCTGCCTGGCCGCGTTTGTTTTCGCGCTTCAAACGATCGGTGCGACCGTCTTGATCGACGACTCGTTTGCGGATGGCTCCGGCCACAACCAAGACATCGCGAATGGTTCGATGAATATTTACGACGGGCGATCGGGCGCGAGTAACGCGGTCGCCAACTTTCCGCGCACGGATGCGGCGGGTTCGGTGAAATTGGATCTATTGGCGGGCGGCTCAGACGTTTTCCACGGCTACTGGACCGGCACGCAAGCAACGATGCCGGCGAACGGCGGATTCGCGGCACCCAACACGATGGGGGGCGCGTGGAGTGCCATGACGCCAGCAACGACCCTTGCCGTCGGCGAGAGCGTGCAGGTTAGCCTGACGTTCCGGATCACGGGCGTGGTGGCGGACCAATATTTCGCCTTCGGCCTATTGGATTCGAAGGCGAGCCGTCGCGTCGCCGGTCTTACCGGCGGGCAAAACGCGGACGAATTCATAGACGACACCGGGTATTGCGTCCAATTGTTCACGAGTGGAGCGACCACGCCGGCTCTGCCCATTGGGAAACGCGATCTGTCGCTCACCGTATCAACGAGCACGACAAAGAACATGTTCAACAACATGACCGCGTGGCCGGCGGTAGCGGCGAGCGGTACGGGGAATGCGGATACCGTGCAGTCTCTGGCGAATGACGTCGATTACACGGTGACGCTGACCGTGCTCCGGCAGGACAGCGCGACGAACATTGTCACCGCTGAGATCACGGGTGCCGGGATTGTCGGCACATACAAGTCGCAGGCGACGGATTCCTCGGCGATAAACACGACGTTCGATTCATTTGCCCTTCGGTGGAATGGAAACGGCGTGTGCTCCTCGGCCACGTTGAAAAACGTCAAAGTCTCCTACGGCGCCGCCTCCGTTCCTGTGGCCGCTCCCGCGATCACGACGCCGCCCGCGAGCCAGGCAGTCAATGCCGGTGCCAATGCCAGCTTCACCGTCGTCGCGACCGGAACGGGACTGACGTATCAGTGGTACAAGGACGCCGCCGTCATCGGCAGCGCGACCGCCGACACGCTGACGCTGACCAACGTTCAAGCGGCTGATGCCGCGAGCTACACCGTCAAGGTTTCCAATGCCGGCGGCGATGTGACCAGCGCCGCCGCCGTACTCACCGTAAACGCGGCCGCAGTGGCGCCAGCCATCACGACTCAGCCAGCGGACCAGACGGTGACGGCGGGAGGCAGCGCGAGCTTCACGGTCGCCGCTTCCGGCACCGCCCCGCTTTCGTATCAGTGGAAAAAGGACAACGTGGATATCGGCGGCGCGACGGCGGCGACCTATACGATCACCTCGACCGTGACCGGCGATGCCGGCGGCTACACGGTGTACGTTTCCAATTCCGCGGGTAACGCCACCAGCAACGCGGCGACGCTCACGGTCAACGCGGCGGCGGGCTCGCCTTCGATCACCACGCAGCCATCGAGCCAGAACGCGGTCGCCGGTTCGCCAGTGACGCTAAGCGTCGCGGCCTCCGGCTCCGGTCTGACGTATCAATGGAAAAAAGACGGCGTGGACATCGCGGGCGCAACGGGCGCGAGCTTGATTTTCACGAACGCGAGCGCGTCCGACTCCGGCAACTACACCGTTGTCGTCACGGGCGGCGGCAGCACGACGAGCGACGTCGCGCGGCTCGCGGTGGCGGGTGCCGGCGCGCTCGCGTGGCAATCGTTTGACGCAACCACGGGCGCGCGCATCAGCGCGGACGCGGCCGTGTTCGATCCCGCCAGCGGCACGTACTCGTTTACCATTCCCGCTAATTCGACGCAGACGTTGGTGACCAGCAGCTTTGTTCCGCTCGTCCTCGCGAAGCCCTCGACGGGCTCGGTCTCGCTGCCCGTTTCTTTCTCAATGATTGCGTCCGGCGGCTACGGCACGAATGGCTCGGTCCAGTTCGCCTACACTGGTTTTGGCGTGTTCAACGACGGCGGCACGCCGGCCGCGGCCAGCGGCAATTTCACCGACGACAAGGGTCTGTGGATCGAGCTCTACCAAGCCGCCAATTCGGTGAGCATGAAACCCCAAAGCGTGAGCGGCGCGACGCCGTTCTGCGCGCCCGGTCTCATGGCGCTGAACATCAACAGCCCGTACGGGATGGGCACCGGCACCGGCGGCAATGCCGGTACTATCAATGACAATACACTGATCGACCTCACCGTGCGTCCCTCCGCGCTGGCGGCCGGTACCGTCCAGCTCGGCACTTCGTCGAGCACGGTGGCGACGAGCGGCGGCGTTTTGCTCGATCATGAAACCGGCGGCACGACGCTGAACCGGCGCGTGTACAGCAGCGGCTCGACCGGCCTGTCGGTCGCGAGCGCATCGATCACGTTTAACGAGTTCGGCTACCAATTTCAAAACGCCACCGCCAACCCGGTGACGCTGCAGTTGAGCAATTTTACCGGGCTCGTCCCGCCGCCGTATTTTACGACGCAGCCGCCTTCGAGCCTGATCGTGACGGCCGGCGAAGAGGCCACGCTGACCGCCGCCGTCGCGGGCAATCCCACGACGCTGCAATGGCAGGTCAGTAACGACGGCGGCACTACATTCACGGACATCAGCGCCGGCTCCAATGCTTCCGCGGCCACCAACGCGCTGACGCTCACGAATGTCCAGGCCTCGGCCGCGGGCATTTATCAACTCGTCGCAACGAACGACGCCGGCGCCACGACGAGCGCGCAGGTGACGTTGACGGTTTCCGCCACGCCGTTCGCGCCGGTCATCGCGACGCAGCCGGTCGGCAAAACCATCGGTGCCGGTTCCAGCGCGCTCTTCAGCGTGACCGCCAGCGGCACGTCGCCGCTTACTTATCAGTGGCGCAAGAGCACCGACGGCGGCACCACTTTCTCCGACGTTGCTGGCGCGAATGCATCCACGCTCGCCTTTGCAAACGCCACGATCGCCGACAACGGTCTCTACGCCGTAACGCTCACGAACGGGCAGGGCACGGTCACGAGCACGCCGGTCGCGTTCGTCGTGAACCAGGCGCCGTTGATCACGGCCCAGCCGGAGAGCGTGACGCCCGCGGCCGGTTCATCGCTCACCCTTTCGGTCACCGCCTCCGCTTCGCCCGCGCCGACGTATCAGTGGAAAAAGAACGGCGTCGCCATCGATGGCGCGACGACGAGCAGTCTCGCGCTAAACACCGTCACGGGCGCCGACACGGGCAACTACACTGTCGTCGTGGGCAACGCCGCAGGCACGGTGACCAGCGCGATCGCGTCGGTGAATGTGCTTTCGTCCAGCCTCGCGATCACGGCGATGACTCCGGCGAACGCAGCCGGCACGATCTTCCCCGAGGCGCCGCTGACGCTGACGTTTAACCAGGCGGTCAGCGCCGGGCTTTCCGGAAAGATCAAGATTTTCGATGCGGCCAGTCCCGCGACGCCAGTCGAGACGATCGACTTCACGGCGGCCGGCCCGCGCACCGCCTCCGCCGCGTTGCTGGCTCTGCCGACGCAGACGAAGACGATCGGTACGCTCGCGGGCTTTAACTACTATCCGGTGACGATCGCGGGGAACACCGCGACGATTTACCCGCGCAATCTCTCGCTCACTTACGGCAAGAGCTACTACGTGACGATCGATGCGGGCGTGTTCACGGACAGCGCGGGCCTCGCCTTCACCGGTATCAGCGACGCCACGACATGGACCTTCACAACGAAGGCGGCCCCCGCAAGCGCCACGACCTACACGGTGGCGAAGGACGGCAGCGGCGATTTCGCCACGGTGCAGGCCGCGCTGGATTTTATTCCTGCGGCCAACACCACGCCGACCACGATCCTCATCAAGAATGGCACGTACTACGAAATCGTTTACTGGACCGGAAAAAACCAGCTCACGATCAAGGGCGAGAGCCGCTCCGGGACGATCGTGGGTTATCCCAATAACAACACGCTGAACCCGCAGGGGACGAACGGCCGCGCGGCGTTTGAAGGACGCAGCAGCACGGGCACGGTCCTCACGAATCTCACGGTTAAAAACTTCACGCCCATAGGCGGCAGCCAGGCGGAGGCGGTTTACTTCAACAACGCGGCCGACGCGCAGACGATCATCACGGGAGTGAATCTCTCCAGCTTCCAGGATACGATCAACGTCAACGGTCCGACGTATGTTTCCAACACCTACATCGAGGGCGACACCGATTTTATGTGGGGCAACGGTCCGGTCTTCTTCGAGAACTGCGAATTGAAGATGCTCACCTCGGGCTCGTTCTACACGCAGGTGCGCAACCCGGCGACGAATCACGGTTTCGTGTACCTGAACTGTCTCTTCAGCGCCGGCGACAACGTCACGGGCGCATATCTCGGACGCATCAACCAGAATGCTCCGGCCTACAGCGAGATGGTTCTCTTGAACTGCGTGGTCGCGGACAACGTGCTGATCCCCGCGGCTTGGGACCCGAACGGCCTCAGCGATCGCAGCAACACGCTCTGCGTCGAGTACGCCAGCAAGAAGCAAAGTGACGGCGCTCCCCTCGACGTTTCCGGGCGCGCCTCGTGGTCCTATCAATGGACCCAGCCCGCCAACGCGACAGAGATCGCGCACTACAGCGACGCGTCATGGGTTTTGAATACACAGAAGGACGGCACAGCGAATACGACGACGTGGAGTCCGTCGCTCATGCCACAGATCATCGTCCAACCCGCGAGCGTGCTGGGGGACGTTTCCCAACCGGCGTCATTCTCGGTCATGGCCACCGGTGCGCCCGCGCCTACGTATCAGTGGAAGAAAAACGGCATCGATATCGCTGGGGCCACCAGCGCTGCCTACACGATCGCGTCACCGGCGATTGGCGACGCGGGTACCTACACCGTCGTCGTGACGAACAGCTCCGGCACGGCGACCAGCTCGGGAGCGATCCTCTCAGTCGGCAGCCTGCCCACGCTCACGACCCAGCCGGCGAATGTCTCGGTCAACGTCGGAGGCGCGGCGACCTTCACCGCGGTCGCCTCGGGCACGGGACCGCTCTCGTATCAATGGCAGAAAAATGCCGCGAATATCGCGGGCGCGACGTCGGCGAGTTTCTCGATCGCCTCTGTGCAGACGGCTGATGCGGGATCGTATCGCGTCGTGGTAACCAACGCCCTCGGGTCCGCGAACAGCGTGGACGCGACGCTCACGGTGGGCACGGTTTTCACCGCGCCGAAGCCGGATGGTTTCGCGGCTTCAGTGACCGGCGGCGGTACGGCCGGAGTTGCCGTCAATGTCACCACCGCGGCCGACTTCAAGACGTATGCCGAGGATGCGACGGCGCGCACGATCACGGTGAGCGGCACACTCACGCTCGCGTCGAAAGTCTCGGTGAAGTCGAACAAGACCATTCAAGGCGTGGACGCCAACGCGACGATCATCGGCAACCTCGAACTCGCCAGTGGCGCGAGCAACGTGATCGTTCGCGGGCTCAACATCACCAATCCAGCTGCGGGCGGCGACGGCATCTCGGTCATCGGAGCGACCAATGTTTTCATCACGCACTGCACGCTTTTCGACTGCGCCGACGGGCTCATCGATATCACCGGCGGAGCGGATAACATCACCGTTTCCTGGTGTGAGTTTTACTACACGACGGCGCAGACGGCTCATCGTTATGCGATGACGATCGGCGGCGCCACGGGTGAGACGAAAGCGCTGCACGTTTCCCTCCATCACAATTGGTGGTCCGACCGTGCCGATCAAAGCCTCCCGTCCACGACCTACGGATTCGTTCACATGTTTAACAACTTCGTGCACAGCACCGGTAATACCTCCGGCACTACGGTCCTCGCCAACGCGCAGCTGCTCAGCGAACGCAACCAGTACACCGCCGTCGCCAGCCCGTTGACGAAGTCGGGTGGCGGCCTCATCCGCGCGCTCGCCAATGTGTACACGACCGTGACGGGCACCGCCGCCGACGCGGGCAACGACAACGTCTTCACGCCCTCATACTCCTACGAAATGCTGATGGCGGCCGATGTAACCGCGATGGTTCAGACGGGCGCGGGTAACACCGCGGGCGCGGCGTCCGCGTCGCTCGACGCTGCCACCGCATCGATCGTCACGCCGGTTACGACGATCACTGCGGGGAGCACATTTGCATTGTCCGCCGTGGCCAGTGGCTTCACCGCGACCGCGTACCAGTGGCGTTTCAATAACGCGCCGATTTCCGGCGCGACCTCCGCGACTTACGCCGTGGCGAGTGCCGAGGAGTCCAACGAAGGCGTATACACCGTCGTGATTTCCAAGGCGTCTGGCGACGTGGTGAGCACGCCGCTCACGATGGTCGTCAACCCCGCACCCAACTTCGCACAACCTGCGTCCGATAAAAGCAGCGGCGGTGCGCCTTCGTTTTGGTTCCTAGGCGCGCTCAGCCTGCTCGCTCTGTTGCGTCGGGCCTCGCGGTATCCAACCCGGCAGGCGTGATCTGAAGCGACGCCGGTCCATGGGTTACGGGGCCGGCGTCGGTCCTCTTTTGTTCTTTGTTTTCCCCCTTTCTCCGCGTCACCCCGGCACGGCGAACGATCAGAAGTCATACCCCTAACTGCATTATGAAAACCCCCACTGTTAGTTTCCCCAAACTCGCGGCGCTCGCCGTTTCCGTCGCTCTTTTCGGAGGAGCGGCCGCCAAAGCCGACATCGTTTCGACAATTCAAAACGCCAAGTCCGGCACGACGGTGAATGTCTCGGGCACGTACTCGATCTCCACCCGGATCAACGTTCCGAGCGGCGTCACCGTCAAAGGCCCGGCGACGTTCAACTTCAACGGAGCCAGCGCCGGCTTCGTGCCCGGCAACAACACACGCCTGGATCAACTCACGGTGAAAGGCGTGAACGGCGTCGGTATCTACATTTATGGTACATCCGGCAGCGTCATCAATTCCTGCGTCGCGACCGGCAACAAGAACACCGGCATCCAGATCCAGGGCGCCGGCGCGAAGAACAACACGATCCAATACTGCCAGTCGTACAGCAACATCGACACCGCCACGCTCGGCCAGAACGCCGACGGTTACGCGTGCAAGTTTTCCACCAGCACGGGAAATCTGTTCAAGAACTGCCTCGGCCACCACAACTCCGACGACGGTTGGGATTTCTGGCAGGCGGGCGCGGCGGTCTCCGTCACCAACTGCCAGGCTTACAACAATGGATCGCTCTCCGCGGGCAACGGAAACGGCTTCAAGATGGGCAGCTCCGGCATGAATCTCGTGCACGTGATGACGAGCTGCAAAGCCTACTCGAACAGCGGCACGACCGGCTGCGGCTTCACCCAGAACGGTAACACCGGCAAGACCAAGATCATCAGCTGCAGCAGCTACAGCAACAAGACCAGGGACAACCTGACCAACTGCGTCCTGAGCGGTGGCAGCAGCATGCAGTATTGATTTATCCCTTACACTTCGACGGCCCGCACCCCAGGGCTCGCCGGAATGTGACTCCAGCCTGAGTTAACGGGACCGGGCATTTTTTGGCCCGGTCCCTACTTTTTTAATGAGGCAATCGCGCGCGCGACACGTGCCACGCAAATAACGCGAGGGTTGCCCCCCAGTATCTCCGATCATGCCGTCGCCGATCAAAACAGTGTCCTGGGCGATTTTCGTCGCGGTCGTTTCGTTTGCGGGAGGGCGCTGGTCGGTGCAGCGAACGTCGGATCCGCGATTGGCACCGAACGCGGACGCCACGTCCGGCCGGCGGGCGGGCGGGTTGAAAACGACGGAGGCGAGTTCCGCGATTTCCTCGAATGGGGTTGATTTCGGTAGTGGAGAATCCACGACAGCCGCCGAAGGCGGGAAACGCTTTAAAACGCTTTCCGCGGAGCCGGCCTCGGCCGCGCGGAATGAAGCACTGGCCGCTACGTTGAAGGGACTCGCCGCGAGTGAGCCCGAACGCGCGCTGGCCATCGCCGCGTCGCAAAAAAATCGGTTGCTGCGTCAGGATTTGATTCAGGCGGCGCTCAGCGGTTGGGCGTCGGTCGCTCCGGGTGCCGCGGCGGATTGGGCTTTTTCTCTTTCCGATCAGGCGAAACGTAGCGAGGCGATGGAAACGGTTTTCAAGAGCTCCGCAGCGACGCATCCTGACGAAGCGGTGACGCTCGGGCGCGCGCTCGTTAGGAAAGATCCGGGCGGTGCGACCGGTTATGGCTGCTCGCTGGTCGAGGCCCTTTGCGCCTCGGGCCGTTTTGAAATGGCCGCCGGTTTCGCTTCGGATCCGGACGCGCTCGATTCCGTCGGGCGGTCCATTTTGCGGGCGAAGACTTATTCAGCGTGGGCGACGATGGAGCCTGAAAACGCGGCTCGCGCCGCCGCGGCGTTGAACGATTCCGGTGAGAGAAGCGAAGCGATGAACGCGGCGCTCGGCGGCTGGTCGCAGGTCGATCCGGAGGGCGCGGTACAATTTGTTTCCCGACTGGGCGCCGGGCCCGAGCGCATCCAAATGATGGGGCAGGCGCTCCACCAATGGGCGGAAATCGATTCCACCGCGGCGACCGAGTGGGTGCGGAAAAATGAACTCGGACCGGGCGCCGACGATGGCATCGCGGCCGTGGCTGGCGCGGGATTTCTGGCGCCGTCGGAAGCGGCGGATTGGACGCAGGACATCGCGAACCCGGCCTTGCGCTCGCAGACGCTGCTGACGGTTTTGCGTAATTGGGCGAACACCGATCCTGACGCGGCGCGTCTCTATCTCGACGCGACGTCGTCGCTCCAGCCGGCCGACCGCGCTGCGGCGACCGCACTGTTCACTCCTCCGGGCGGTCCGTAGAGGCGGGCGGGGTCAGCGTTCGTCCGCGGGAACTTCGCGGATATCGAGCAGCTCGATTTCGAAGATGAGTGCCGAGTTCGCCGGAATGCCGCCGGTCGCGACATTGCCGTACGCAAGGGACGGAGGAATGAAAAGCCGGATGCGGCCACCGCGATTGATTTTTTGGATACCTTCGGTCCATCCGCGGATAACGCGATTGTTGTCCACTTCGAGAGGGCCGATTTCGGGGTCGGTGCGGTCGAAAATCGTACCATCGATCAAGCGGCCGATGTAATTGACGCGGACGCGTTGATCGGCGCGCGGGAAATCTCCCTGACCGGGTTGAATGATTTCATAGCCCAAGCCGCTGGGCAGCCACACGACCGCGGCGTTTTTTTTGAGGGCTCCGAAAAACGCGGCGGTCTCCGCGGCAAGCTGCTCGTCGATCGCGCGGCGATAAGCTTCCTGCCGTCCGGCGACGAACTGGGACACCGCCGGGTAAATGCGCTTCTCGTCAACCGAGGCGGGCGCGGCCTCAAGCGCGGCGGACAGCCCGGCGACGAATGTCTTGAGGTCGGCGTCGTCGAGCCTGGCTTGTGCGACACCGCGTTCCTGCGCGAGCAACCAACCCCACATCTCGATGATCTTTTCCTGAGAGAATCCCGCCGGAGGTTCGGGTGGCGGGATCGGCGCGGACGGGGGCGGCGCGTCTTCTGGCGGAGTGTCTTTTATCCCGACGAGTTCGATCTCGGCGACGACGATGGATGCCGGCGGGATCCCCAGCATCGCCGCGTCGTTGTCGTTGAAGGCCAGGGCCGGTGGTACGTGGAGGATCATTTTCCCGCCTGTTCTCATTTTTTGGATACCTTCGGACCAGCCCGGAACGATTCTGGAGAGGACGAGATCGACGGCCCCCAGTTGCTCCGTGCTGTCGAACTCCGTGCCATCGATCAGGCGTGCGCTGTATTTGACCGTCACGGTCTGGCCTGGTGTGGGAAACGGCCCGGTCCCGGTGCGACGTTCTTCGAGGCAGAGTCCATCGGGCAGAACGACGATGGCGGGATTTTTTTTCAGCGCGGCGAAGTAAGCGGGAGCGGCCGCGAGGTTTTTCTGCCGCTCGATTTCGCGGAGCGCGGCTTTGTGATCATCGACGAAGCGAGTGACGTCGGAGAGGATCTTATCGAGGTCGGCTGGCGGCGGCGCTTTTTTTGCACCGGCTTCGATTCCGCGAATGAGGGCGCGTCTCGCGGCCTCGTCGAAGCCGAATTTATCGGCCTCGGACTCGTGCGCGACGATCCGTCCCCATGCGGCCACGATCTGGGCGTGTTCCCAAGGGGCCGGTTCGGTTGACGCGGCGGGTGCGGCGCGAAGTACGGGCGAAGCGGCAGCGAGTAGAATTCCCAGCAAGGGAACGGCAAAAGCGATGAACGTTTTCACGGGGCGAGGAGAGCGGGGTAGAGCGGGTCGCCGAATCGTCTGGCGACTAACTTCGGGAACGAAGCGCGCGGCGATCATGAAAGCCGGGAAGCGGGAAACAATAGCTGGCGCGGCGATTTCCCCCGCAAATTTTGATGACAAGAACGCGCTCGACGAAGGCGTGGTCGCTTCGTTTTCGAGTGATCAAAATTCGAGTTTTCCCGGATCGACGGCGCGCGAACACGCGAGGATTTCGGCGCGCAGTTGGCGCTTGGGTGATCTTCCGATCGGAGGTTTTTTAGCGCTCAGAGACACGCGCCCAGAGTGGAACGGACTGCTCGCGGAGGACCTCGCTGGCGGTGTCGTACGGGACGGTGCCGGTGTATTCGGACTGACTCAGCGGCGCGAAAAAGAGCCGGGCGGCGAGGTCTCCGGAATGTGCCGGGCGAATGGTCACGAGGTACGTTTGCGTGCGCGTCGCGGGATGGGTTTTCGTGGAGTCTTGCGGTTGAGGGGGGATTTCTGGCTCCGGAGTGACTGTGATGAGCGCGGCGGTTTCGGCTCCCTGCCGCGGATCGATTTGGCTGATGATCGAGGGAAGATCGCGGCCGGAAACGAGACGGTCGTCGAAGGTGAACGTGATTTTTCGGGACTGGGTTTCGCCGGATTTTATCGGGCCGAAATCGAGTGCGGTGGGTGTGACTGTGATGCCGGTCGTCAGCTGGGTCGCGAGGTGCAGGCGGGCAATGGGTCCGTCGTAACCGAGGGCGAAAATATAGACGCCTTGCGAGAGCGGACCGGCCGGCTGGCGGGTGAGTTGCACCGTCACTTTCACCACCATCTCTAATCCCGGCAGCAAGGTCGGATTGGTTTCCTCGGTGGGCGACGGCTGGCGACCAGCGACGGATTCGACGGTGACGGCGGTGCAATGGCAGGACGGCTGGAATTGCGTGATCGTGATGGACTCGATGCCGTCGTTGCGGAGGGTGAAACGGTGTTCGATCTGCGACGCATCGAGCGAGTTTACCGGGCCCTGATCGTAGTCGCCTTGGTTGCGGCCGGTCAGGCGAAGGTTGGTCTCGGGCAGGATGACAAGACCGGCTGACGGCATGGGAGAAATGCGGGAATCCGCACGCGCGGTGGTGAGAAAACCGGGACCGGGCGCGAGCGTCAGGAGGCTGACGGTGAGGAGGGAAATTTTGGGTGTGAGCATGGACTCGTGGGGAGGCGGCGCGTTGGTGGATGAAGAGTGGGCGAGCGCCGGCCAAGCGCGCGGTCAGGTGGGTCGCCCGCTCGTTGCGTGGAAAAGAAACCGCCGGATATCTGCGCGCTTGGTGCGTTGAGCAAAGATCCGGCGGCGTGAGGGCATCGATCGTTATCGGAGATTAAACCGGTGACGAGGTGGCGCTGGCGCGTGGTTTAAGGCGCGGCGACTTTCCATTTCTGGTGCGCGCCGCCGTTGTAGGTCCACAGGCCGAGTTGAACGCCGACGGTGCTGCTGGCGCTGGGAACTTCGATGACGCCGGCCTCGTTGCCGCTCGGATTCATCGTCGCGAAAACGTAGCTGCCATTGCTGGCGCGGTAGATCTTCCAGCGCTGACACGAGCCCGACCAATCGGAGTACAGGTCGACCTTGGTGCCGTTTGCGTTGGAGCAGTTAATCGCCTCCACCGAGAGACCGCCGGTCACGCAGGTGAGTTTGTATGCGCCCCAGCCGACGTGGGTGAAAACCCACTTCTGGCAGTTGAGCGCGTTATAGGTGCCTTGGGCGACGGCTTGCCCGGAAGCGCCGGTGCAGCCCCAGGCGTCCCACGCGAGGCCGTTGCCCTGGCCGGTGACTTTGTACGTGCCATTGGCGATCCAGTTGGGCTGGAAGTTGGGCCAGCCGTCGCTGTTCCAGCCAATCTTGGAAATACCCAGCCGCGGCCAGCCGTTGGTGTATGAATCGATGTAGTGGTAAGAGACATACTCGACGCCGCCGTCACTCAAGTAGCCGAAGTGACCCGGTCCGATACACGGGGCCGAACCGGTGAGGTAGGTGCGGTTGCCGCTGAAAGTGCCGTGTGGCGAAGTCGAGCGCGCGACGCTGATGTAGTACGTGCTGCTCGTGCCGCTGCAGCAGGTGCCGCGGTTGTAGAACAGGTAGTAATAGCCGTTGTGATAAATCATCTCGGCGCCCTCCGCGTCGTTGAAGTTGGCGATGTTGTACTTCGACGAGTTGAGCAATTTGCCGGTGGAGGTGTTGAGCTGGGCGACCCAGATGCCGGTGAGGTGCGATCCCCACGTCATCCAGTAATTACCGCTGGCGTCTTTGCAGATGCCGGGATCGATCGAACCGTAGGCGGTGCTGGTGTTGGAATAGACCACCATGCCGAGATCGGTCCAGCTGCTGAGATTAGTGCTGACGGCAACGCCGATGGCGCAGGGTTTTGCGCCGAGGGAGCAGGAGTAGTAGCAATAGTATTTTCCCCCCATGTACACGATGTCGGGCGCCCAGAAATAGCCGGCGAAACCGGGCACGTAGGTTTGGATCCAGCCCGGGCCCGCTCCGCTTCCGAAGACCGTGCTCGCGTTGGTCCAGTTGACCAGATCGGTCGAGGTGCGATGGATGATGCCCTGGCCGTCGGCGAAGACGTGATAGGTGCTGCCGACTTTGATGATGGTCGAGGGATCGAACATGCCGTCGGCGCCTTCCATCGCGCGAAGAGCGGGTTTGGCGCAGACGAGGATGAGCAGGGCGGCGGCCGTGCAGTTCAGAAGCTTTCGCCAAAGCGAAGGCGCGGACTGATCGTCCGGATGTTTGGGGTGAACACTCTTTCGATTCATGGGGTATTTGTTTTTCTCTGTGCTGAGTTTTCCGCCTCTTTGTGCAGGCGGATTGGGGTGGGTTCTGACAAAACTTGCGGTTTACCTGGCGGGCCCGACAGAGAACGGGCCCACCTCCTCATGCGCCGCGCACGGTTAAAAGCCGTCACAATGGAGCGATTTGGTTCGGCGCGGAGCGCGTGCGGCGGGCCGCTGAAATTTCGCTCACGGAAATTCATGCTCACACGTTTTGGCGGCTGCGGCCGATGGGGTTGGACCGCGTGGTTAACCGCGCGACGTGCGTGCCGTGATTTTATTGGGCCGGCGAGCACATGCCGCTGGTCAATCGAGTTTCCGAAACCATGCTGAGACCGCGCGACAGTGACATGCGCTGCGGTGCCGAAATCGCCTGAGTGTTTGTTCTCTCTGCGCTAAATCATGGCCGTAAAATTCAAAGACTACTACGAAACGCTCGGCGTTAAACGCACTGCTTCGGCCGAAGAGATGAAGAAATCGTTTCGCGATCTCGCGCGGATTTATCATCCCGATGTCGCTAAAAACAAAGCGGCCGGGGAGGAGAAATTTAAGGAGATCAACGAGGCCTACGAAGTCCTGAGTGATCCGGAAAAGCGGCGGCGTTATGACGAACTCGGCGCTGACTGGCAGGGCGGGGCGCCGACGGGTGCGCAGACTTCCGGGCATCGTTCGCAGGGACACCGGCAGTCACCGGAACCGGACTTCGAATTCGGCGGCACGGGTTACAGCGATTTCTTCGAGTCCTTCTTCGGCGGCGGGCGGACTGGCTTCGGAGGAATGCGCGGGGGCGGCGGTGGCGACGCACAGGATGAGTCGTTCGATCGCAAAGGACGCGATGTGGAGGCGGACCTGTTGGTCACGCTGGCGGAGGCGTTGCACGGGTCTGTGCGCAAGATCACCCTTACCCGTCCCGGCGGTGCCGGGGTCGCGCCGCGGAGTGACACGTATCAGGTGCGGATCGCGCCGGGTATTCGCGAAAATCAACGCATCCGGCTCGCCGGTCAGGGTAACCCGGGGATCGGCAAGGGAGGTCCCGGGGATCTGTATCTACGCGTACGGCTCGCGCGGCATCCGGACTTCGGCGTGCTCGGCGCGGACTTGTATTTCGACCTTGAGCTCGCGCCGTGGGAAGCGGTGCTGGGAGCGGAGTTGAAAATCGCGGCGCTCGATGGTCCCACGACCTTACGTGTGCCGCCGGGCACGGCGGCGGGCACTCAGTTGCGCCTGCGCGGACTCGGTCTGCCGCAGGAACACGGTGGCCGCGGCGATCTCTATGCGAAGATCCGTATCGTAGTGCCGGCCACCCCCTCTCCCGAGGAGAAAACGCTCTGGGAGCAACTCGCGTCGAAATCGAAATTCAATCCCCGGAGCATCCCATGAGCAGCGCCAATCCCTCTGAAGAAAATCACCCGGTGCTGGTTCACATCGCGCCGGCGAAAGTGGTTTTCTACTCCTTGGAAGCGGCTGCGGAACTGGCCGACGTTCACCCCGAGATCGTTCTGCATTATTGCGAACTTGGTCTGTTAGGCGACGCCTACGTCCAGCGGCACTCGCAATCAGTGTTCGACGACAACGCGGTGTATGAGCTGCGACGCATCGAGCATTATCGGCGTCATCATGGGATCAACCGACAGGCGCTGCCGCTGGTTATTGGACTCTTGCGCGAAGTGGAGCGGTTGCAGGCGGAGGTCCGTTTCCATCGCACGAGATAGCGCGTGACGCATCGCCGTTGAGCACGCGAATGGGGTGGGGCGACCGCGTGTCGCGCCTCGCGAGCGCGCCACGAAGTGCTGCGTTGGGAAATCAACATCACGTTCGACAGGGCCGCTCTACGACCGCCGTTTCTTCGATCGAGCCCGTGAGGGGGACGAGTCGCTGCATCCACTATTTGGAGACGCGTTTAACCGCGGAAAGGGCGCCGTGCTCGCGCGTGGGTCTCCGGCGATCTGCGCCTTCGTGAACGACCAGGTTAAGGCAACCGCGTGCGGAGGTGTGACATCTCCGGTGGCGGACAACTGAGGCGTCAATCGACACTTTCCCGGTGCCCCGTTCTTCTGCCTGCGTGGTGGGTCGACCGGGATTCGAACCCGGAACCAACAACTTAAAAGGATGCTGCTCTACCATTGAGCTATCGACCCCCAGGCAGAAGAAGGGTCGAAAAAGCTTTTCCGCCTCCGCTTTGGCAAGAGTTTTTTCGAGGTTCTCTGACGGTCGTGGCGAGATTGAGCTGGCGGGCCGTTAAAGACCGGAAAGCATGAGCAGATTCTCGCAACAAACGCGTCCGACGTGGAGTCCTCTTGTCCTGAAAAAGTGGGAACAATCGAAAAATACACCCATCAAAGTTCCGTTGAACGTATGTCAACGAAAGCTCAGGACGTGGCCTTGGACCGTATTCTGGTAGATCGCTTCAAAGGCGGTGACCAGGCGGCCTTCGACGAAATGGTGTCGCGCTATTGGGATCGCATCTACGCGATGGTCCATCAGCTCTTGCGTAACCAGCAGGACGCCGAGGAAGTGACGCAGGACGCGTTCATCCGCGCGCATCGCGGACTGGTGAATTTTCGTGGCGAATCGGCGTTTTCCACCTGGCTGTACCAGATCGCGACGAATCTCGCGCGCAACCGGTACTGGTATTGGTGGCGTCGCAAGCGGGACAAGACGGTCTCGTTCGATCAACCGGTGAGCGACAGTAACGACATGCCGCTTTCGGAGGTTTTCGCCGCGGAAATGGAAACGCCGGACGACGTGACGGTGACCCACGAGTTCGTGGATCGCATCGCGAAGTGCATGGAAAAACTGGGTGCGAAACACCGGGAGATTTTAATCCTGCGTAATGTGAAAAACCTCTCGTACGAGGACATCGCCTCGATCCTGGCCATTTCAGTGGGCACGGTGAAGAGCCGGATTGCGCGCGCGAGAGAGAGTCTGCGGGCAAAAATGGGAGATGATTTCAAATGAACGAATCACGGTTTATCGAACTGCTTAATCTTTACGTGGACCAGCAATTGAGCGGGTCGGAGGCGGCGGAGCTGGAGTTGGAGATTAAGACGAACCCCCTGCGTCACCGCACGTATCGGCAATATTGCCGGATGCAGAAGGCGTGCACGCAGATCTTCGAGCATGAGCGCACGTCGGCTCCGGCCTCGATAGCGCTGGCGCGAGCCATGGTGGACGCGGAACGGAAAGTCACCGCATCGCCTGCGCGCGCTGTCCGCCGCCCGGTTTGGTCAACCGGGCTGTCTTTTGCCGGCCTCGCCGCGGCCGCCTGCGTCGCCATCGTTCTGATACAGCGGTCGGAACGAATCGACCAAGCGGACAAAGGAGTCGTGGTCACGGCGAAACCTGCGGTTTCTCTGGAGACTGCGCAGTCCGTCGCTTCGAACCAACGCGTGGAAGCTGTTCCCGTTCGCGCCGCGGCGGACGATTTCAAGCCGATCTTCGCCACGCATTCGCTGGGATCACCGTCCGCAGCGGACCTGTTTCTCGCGCCTGCAGTGAAGGAAAATTCGACGCTGCTCGATTGGACCCAGCAGGTTCAATTGCAGCCGGTCCGCCAGGTGTCCGTGGAGGATTTCGTTTTCGATCCGCGTGCAAAACAGGACAAAGCGATGACGGCGGGTTTCGCGCCGGCGGACTCCCAGCCGGCGGAAGAAATGACCGTGATCACGTTTGAACGCTGATCGCGTTGGAACCGGCTCTGGCTTTCGTCCCGAGGCGCTCGATTATCCGAGCGCCTTTTTTATGAGCTGCTCGGTTGTGGCTTTGGTGCCGAGCGTGAGGGCGGCGCGGCGGACGGCTTCGTCGGCATCGGCCGTTCGATAGCCGAGGGCGGTCAGCGCGAGCACGGCGTCGCGGATACGCGAATCGCCGGCGGGCTGTTTGCCGGCTGAACCGGGCTCGCCGCCGAAATCGACCGGATCGGTCGAGGAGGCGCCCACCTTCGCGCGCAGTTCCACGACGAGGCGCTCGGCGGTTTTTTTCCCGATGCCGGGACACTTCGCCAGCGTAGCGATATCGCCCATACGGATCGCGGATTCGAGCGACGGCAGGGAAAGTTTGCTCATGATCGTGAGCGCCATTTTGGGGCCGACGCCGGTGACGTGCTCGATCATCATCCGGAAAAAATCGCGCTCCGGAATCGTCGCGAAACCGTAGAGCGTCTGCGCATCCTCGCGGTAGATGACGAGCGTGTGAAGTTTAACGGTCGCGCCAGGGGCGGGGAGTTTTTCGGCGGTGGTGACGGGGATGTTCACCTCGTAGCCGAGGCCGTTGAGCTCGATGATGGCGCGCAGCGGGGTGGCTTCGGTGAGCAAGCCTTGGATCGACGTTATCATGGGGAAATGACCATTGACCAGTGACCAATGACCAGTGTCGGAGAGGAAGAAGGCATGAGGGTGTAGAGGTCGAAACGCGCGTTAATTGAAACGGGGGCAGGTTGGCTGAAACCAACGGTCACTGCGTCATTGCTCATTTCGCGCGTCGCGTCAGCGAAGCGCGAGCACGTCCTGCATGTCGTACACGCCGGGCACACGGCCGGTCGCGAGCCATTCGAGGGCACGGACGGCGCCGCGCGCAAAAATGCCGCGATCCGAGGCTTTGTGGGTGAGCTCAATGCGTTCACCGAGGGCGGCGAACATCACTGTGTGATCGCCGACGACATCGCCGCCGCGGAGAGCGTGAATGCCGACCTCGGTCGCGGTGCGTTCGCCGGTGATGCCTTCACGGCCGTGGCGCAGGGCATCGGAGGTGAGTTTGCGTTCTTCGAGGATGATTTCGAGTAGCCGCGCGGCGGTGCCGCTGGGGGCGTCTTTTTTGAAGCGGTGGTGCATCTCGACGACTTCGGCGTCGTAGTCGGAGCCGAGCACGCTGGCGGCGCGGCGGGTGAGCGCGTAGAGCAAGTTGACTCCGACGGAGTAATTGCCGGCCCAGACGCAGGGAATCTTTGCGGCAGCGGCGAGCAGAGCCTTTTTTTCCTCGGCGGCGTGACCGGTGGTGCCGATCACGAGCGGCTTGTTGGAAGCGGTCGCGTGATGGATGACTTCCGCCGTGGTGGCGTGGAAGCTGAAGTCGATCACCGCATCCGCGGTTTTGATACCGGCGGCGAGATCGTCGCCCTGATCCATCGGGGCGGAAATACTATGGCCGAGATTTTGGGCGGCGGCGGTAATGGCCTGGCCCATGCGGCCGCGAGCGCCGATGAGTGCGATGCGGAGAGGCATGGCGTTACTTGCCGAGCGCGGTGAGCGCGGCGATGAGGATTTGCTGGTTGGCTTCCGTCATCTCGCAAAGCGGAGAACGGACGTCGGCAGTGCCGATGCGACGTGCGCGGGCGAGGGCGGTTTTGACCGGGACGGGATTGGGCTCGATGAAGAGCGTCTTGAAAATCGGATACAGTTTCCGGTGCAGCTTGGTGGCCTTGGCGAATTCGTCGTTGAGGGCGAGCTGGACGAGCAGGGAAACTTCCTTGGGCAGGAGGTTCGAGGCGACGCTGATGACGCCTTCCGCGCCGACGGACATGAATGGCAGCGTGAGGCTGTCGTCGCCGCTCAAGACGGTGATGTCTTTGCCCAATGCCTGCTTGATTTGATCGACGCGATCGAGCGAGCCGCCCGCCTCTTTAATGTAGCGAACATGTGGGTACTTGGCGCGGAGACGCTCGAGGACGGGCACACTGATCTCGATGCCGCAACGGCCGGGGATCGAGTAGGTGATGATGGGCCGGTCAGTCGCTTCGGCGACGGCGGCGAAGTAGCGGAAGACGCCTTCCTGACTGGGCTTGTTGTAGTAAGGCGCGACCACGAGCATGGCATCGACGCCCGCTTCATGAGAAAGCTGGGTCAGCTCGACGGCTTCCTTCGTGGAGTTGGAACCGGTGCCGGCGATGACAGGGACGCGGCTATTCGCGTTTTCGACGACGGCGCGGATGACGTCGAGGTGTTCATCGTGCGAGAGCGTGGGTGATTCGCCTGTGGTCCCGACTGGCACCAGACCGTGGATACCGGATTTGATCTGAAACTCCACGAGCTTACGGAGGTCGTCGAAGGCGACGGCGTCATTCTTGAACGGGGTCACGAGAGCGGTGATGGCACCGGTGAGCGGACGGAGTTTCATGGAGGGTTTACAGGAAGATACCTTGCGGAAAAAAGCAGGCACATTTACCAAAGCGACAACGTTTTTTTCCCCACGACGCTTATGTCTACCTCGTTACACACGGAGATCTTTAACGACTTGCTGAAACTTGCGGTCGATAGTGGCGCGAGCGATGTGGTCGTGAAATCGAACAAGCCCGGCTATGTCCGCTTGTCGGGAAAGTTAAAGCCGGTGGACATGGATCCGATCGCAGGTGTCGAAGCGCAGGCCTTCGTGGACGATCATGTGCCGCGCGTTTTCAAACAGATTTGGGAAAACGAAGGGCAGGTGGATTTCGCGTATGCCGCCGAGAGCATCGGGCGTTTTCGCGTCAATGCGTTCCATCAGCGCGGCACGGTGAGCATCGTTTTTCGTCATATCAAAAGTCGTATTCCGAGTTTCGAGGATCTGAATTTGAACCCCGACCCGCTGCTGCATTTGGGGCAGGGCAAGGACGGCATCTTACTCTTTTGCGGAGCGACCGGCATGGGCAAGAGCTCGACGATGGCAGCGCTGCTCAATTGGATTAATCACAATTACGACAAACACGTCGTCACGATCGAGGACCCGATCGAATACACGTTTCAGGACGAGAAATCGGTCTTCAACCAGCGCGAGATTGGTCTCGACGTGCCGAGCTTCCCATTGGCGATCAAGTCGGTGCTGCGCCAAAATCCAGACATCATCCTCATCGGCGAAATGCGCGATCGGGAAACGTTCGAGACGGCGATCTCGGCGGCGGAGACGGGGCACTTGGTTTTCTCCACGATGCACGCGGCGACGGTTGCGCAGTCGCTGACGCGGCTCTTCGAGTTTTTCCCGCCGGAGCAGGTGATTCAGGCGCGGCGCCAGATCGCGGGTTCCATCCGCGGGTTGATTTGCCAGAAGCTCATCCCGGCGCTCGAAGGCGGCGGACGCGTGCCGGCCAACGAAGTTCTTTTCGCGGACGCCACGATCAAAACGCTGATCCTCGAGGGCCAGTTCGAGAAAGTGCAAAGCCTGCTCGAAAGCTCGGGCGATTCGCGCACGTTTTCGTTCAACAAAGATCTGTACCGGCTGATCAAGGCCGGGAAGATCAGCAAGGCCGATGGATTGCGGTTCTCGCCGAATCCGCAGGCACTCGAAATGAATCTCAAAGGCATCTTCATCCGCACCTGATCGCCATGGCGGGAACACGCGCACCTTTCGCTTCATTGCTGGCGCTCGCCGCGGTTGCCTCTGTGCAGGCCGAGCCGGCCGAAAAGTCCGCGACGGATGCTTCGAAGCAGGATGCGTTGTCGATTCCCACTCTTCGCCGACCGGTCGAAGGCACGGAGAAAACGACGCTCTTTCCGGGATCGTCCGCGCTACCCGAGCTCTCGATCGCACCGGCGAACCCGGGCCGCCCGTCTCCGAAAACTGGAGACGAAACAGCCGGCGTGAAATCCGCCGGCTGGCTGGTCGATGGCGTGAACAAGCTTGAGGCCGAAGCGGCGAAGCAGCGCGACGAAGCCGATTACGCGCGGCAAAACGACCGGTTTTTATCGTCGTCCTCGTCCGACTCCGCGCGACGCGACGAGCCGGCGACGATCAATCCATTTGCTGAATACATGACGTCCTGGCTTTCGCCCGGCGATCAAGCGTTGCTCAACAACCCGAACGGCAGCCGGACGGCGGCGTCTTCCTCGACCGCACCATGGGAACCGTCGCGGATCGATTTTGGGGCGGGCATTGGGACGAGTGGTTCCGGCGTGAATGCGAAGCCACTTGAGCTCGCGGGAGCGATGGATTTTGGCGCGCGAAAAGAGACCGCCAATCCGTATCTTGAAGATCCCTCGGCCGCGGAATCGCCGGCCATCGCGGCGGCTGGCAGCGGTCCGCAAGCGGGTGAGGCGCCGAGCGCGTTGCCGTCCATCTTAATTCCCAGCCAGACGGTGCTTCCGCCGGCGGCATCGCCTGAAATCGAGCGCGCCCAGCCGGCGCCGGCCGCGCCACCGACCGAGCCATTGATCGACGACCGGAAGTATTTCCCGCAATTGCGCCGGTTCTGAGCGCGAGAGTCGGGACGCCGCTCGTGCGTGGTGAAACCCGCCCGCAGCGTGTTTGGATTTTCACCTTGCGCCAGAGGTCCGGGTTTGCGGCCATGACCGCTCCATTCGAAGAAACGACTGAATTTTTTTCCCATGATCGCTCCAGAAACTTTCAACCATATCGAAAACATTAAGAAGCGCGCCGGGCATCTATGGAGGTTTCTTTGACTGCGATCAAAAGCAGCGAGAAATAGAGGCGATGGACGCCCAGATGGGCGAAGCCAGTTTTTGGGATAACAACGAACGCGCGCAGAAACATATTGCGAAGTTGAACGGGTTGAAGCGTTCCATTCTGCCGGTTGTCGCTTTCAAGAAAAAGGCCGACGAACTCGATGTCATGGTGGAGCTCATCGACGGTGCCGCCGAAGATGAAAAACCGCTGTATGAGGACGAGCTCACGACCTCGGTCGATGGCATGGTGGAGGAACTCGACAAGCTCGAGATCGCGTCATTCCTCAGCGAGCCGTTCGACAAGAACAACGCCATCCTCTCGATCCAGGCGGGCGCGGGCGGCACGGAGTCCAACGACTGGGCGGACATTCTTTTTCGCATGTATAGCCGCTGGGCCGAGCGTCGTGGGTTCGAACTCGAAGTACAGGATGTACAGGCGGGTGACACGGCGGGCATCAGCAAGGCGACGATTCTCATCAAAGGTGAAAACGCGTACGGCTATGTGAAGGCCGAGCGTGGCGTTCACCGGCTCGTGCGTATCAGTCCTTTCGATTCAAACAAGCGGCGGCACACGTCGTTCTCCGCGATCGATGTGATCGCTGAGATCACCGACGATATCAAAATCGAGATTCCCGACAGCGAGCTGCGCGTGGACGTCTATCGTTCATCCGGCAAAGGCGGTCAGGGTGTTAACACGACCGACTCGGCCGTGCGCATCACACATATCCCGACGAATATCGTGGTGGTCTGCCAAAACGAGCGTTCGCAGATCAAGAACAAGGCGAGTGCGATGAGCGTGTTGAAGGCGCGTCTCTACGAGAAAAAGCAGGACGAGAAGCGCAGCGAGATGGAGCGTTTCTACGGTGAAAAAGGCGAGATCGGATGGGGCAGTCAGATCCGTAGCTACGTGTTGCAGCCTTACCAAATGGTGAAGGATCTTCGCACCGGTACTGAAACGAGCGATACGCAAGGCGTGCTCGATGGTGACCTGGATAAATTCATCTACTCCTGGTTGCGCGCGGGCTGTCCGCGTCATCGCAACAAGGATATCAAGATGGAGGATTGAACGCCGGATGGGTTTTGAGTGCGGCGCGTTGGGAAATCATGCGCAGCAACAACTCTCCAGATCGAACGACGCGGTGACGAAAGCGGCGTCGAGCCGCCGCACTCCAAATCAGAGGCCGAGCGTCGTCAGGACGAAGGCGTAGTCGAAGGCGGTTTCCTTGAGTGAATCGTAGCGGCCGGAAGCGCCGCCGTGGCCGGCGTCGAGATTGGTGCGAAGCAGCAGGGGGTTCACATCGGTCTTCAGCGCGCGCAGCTTCGCCACGAGTTTTGCGCCCTCCCAGTACGGAACCTGGCTGTCGTTAATGGACACGTTCACGAGCATCGCGGGATAAGGCTGGGCCTTGAGATTGTCGTAAGGGGAATAGGCGCGGATCCAGCGATATTCTTTCTTCTCCGCGGGATTGCCCCATTCGAGGTATTCGCTGGTCGTGAGCGGCAGCGTGTCGTCGAGCATGGTGTTAACCACATCGACGAAGGGCACATCGAGGACGGCCGCGCGGAACAGATCGGGGCGGCGGTTGAGCACGACGCCCATGAGCATGCCGCCGGCGCTGCCGCCGCTGATCGCGAGGTGCGCGGGATCGGTCCAGCGTTTTTTTTGCAGATACTCCGCGCACGCGATGAAGTCGGTGAAGGTGTTCATTTTCACCGCCATCTTGCCGGCGTCGCGCCATTCCTCGCCGAGCTCGCCGCCGCCGCGAATGTGGGCGATCGCGAAGATGACGCCGCGGTCGAGCAGGCTCAGGCGCGTGGTCGAAAACGAATCCGGAATACTGATACCGTACGAACCGTAGGCGTAGAGGAGGAGCGGCTGGGGGCCGGGTGCGCGGCGATCTTTTCGCCAGACCAGCGAGACGGGGATGCGCGTGCCGTCCTCGGCGGGCACCCAGATTTGTTCGCAGGCGTAGAGCGCCGGGTCGTAGCCGCCGGGAATTTTCAGGCGTTTCAGCAAGGTCTGTTTTCGCGTGGAGAAATCGTACGCGAAGACGGAATCGGGCGTGATGGGCGACTCGTAGTTGAAACGGTAAACGCCGGTGGCGAACTCCAGGTTCTCGCCGTCCTCGATATCATAGATCGGCTCGGGCAGTTCGATGCGATGTTGCGCGCCAGTCGCGAAATCGAGGATGCGGATGTGCGGCAGGCCGTTCTCGCGCTCGTGCACGACGAGGTGGCCGGCGAAGACCTCGATGTTCTCGCGCTTGATCTTGGGATCGTGCGGCAGGATTTCCGTCCAGTGCATGGGCGTCGGCGTGGCGACGGGCGCGGAGACGAGGCGGAAGTTTTTCGCGTCGAGATTCGTGAGGATGTAGAAGAGGCCGTCGCGGTGTTCGATGGAGCATTCGACGCCGTCGCGCTTGCGGACGATGACGCGGAATTTCGCGCGCGGTTGACTGGCGGCCAGCGCGAGAATCCCGGTCGTGGTCTTGCTCTCCGACGTGCAGAACAAGTAATCGCCGTCGAGCGAGCGCGACACTTCGAGGTCGTAGAGTTCGTCTTTTTCATCGAGCAGCACGCGATGCTGGCCGGTGGAGAGCACCCAGCGTTCGAGACGGTTGGCGCGCTTGGTTTCCTTTTCCTCGGTGACGTAGAACAACGTGTCGTTGTCGGCGGCCCATTCGATGGAGGCGACGTCGCCGATCTGCTGCGGGATTTCCGCCCCCGTTTCCAAGTTTTTAATGTGGACCGTGTAGTCGCGCGCGCCGGTGCGGTCCGTCGTGTAGATGAGCATGCGGCCGTCGTCGCTGACGACGAGGTGGCCGACGGACATGAATGCGTGGCCGACGGCGAGCGCGTTCACGTCGAGGATGATTTCGTCGGGCGCCTTCGGTGTATCCGCGAGTTTGCGACCGTGGATCGGGTACTGTTTTCCCTTCTCTGTGCGGGTGAAGTAGAGGTAGCGGCCTTTGCGGGCGGGGACGGACTGGTCCGTTTCCTGGATACGGCCGAGCATCTCGGCGTAGAGCGTGTCCTGGAGCTGCTTGGTCGGCGCGGTGACGGCGGCGGTGTAGGCGTTTTCCGCCTTCAGATAATCGAGTACCTCGGGCGAGTCTTTCTCGCGGAGCCAGAAGTAGTCGTCAGTGCGGCGGTCGCCGTGGACGGAAACGTCTTTCGGCTTTTTCGTGGCCACAGGAGGTGTGGCGGCGGCGGGATTGAGCGCGGAAAAAGCGGAGAGTTTAGTCATGAACAAAATGAGGAGAATTATCCGCGGCCTCACGGGCGCTTGGACGGAGCCACACGGAAATTAATAGTGCCGGTGGGAAGTGCGGCGACGAACATGCGCAGGCGTCCAGTGACGGGATCGAAGGAGAATGAGACGTCAATCGGGCGGGCTTTTTTCTCCGAGGTGAGCGCGCGATAGCGGTAGCGGAAAATTTCGAGGCCATCGCGCGTGAGGCGTTCGGTGGGGCGGCCCAGCATGGCGCCGATGGAGTCGAGCGTGGGCGGTTTGATCGGAGGCGCGCCGGGCTCGGGCGTGTTTTGGACGTCGGCGGAGCGGGAGCCGGCGTTGATCTGGGCGCCGCCGGTGGAGCGCAGGAGATTCACGAAAAGCTCCTTGGGGAAAAATTCGAAGTAGCGCTCGGGGATCGCGATGTGCGTGAGGCGTCCATGGGTGAAGCGCGCGTCGAGTTCGACATCGTACACGGTGGTCTCGGGCGGGCCGGGGGGCGCGTCCTTGATCCAGCGCACGCGCCAGTTTTCATGCGAGCCCTCGGTGGTGATCGTCTCGGGAAAGACGCCGATCCAGCGAACGTCGTCGGCGAGCAGAAGCGGGTTGAGACAATCGATGCGGACGCCGTCGGTGGTATCCGTTTTGAAATTCTCGTCGAAGTGAGCGAACTGTTTTTTGAGTTCGAGAAGGCGGAGGTAAACGCAGCCGGAAAGGAGCAGGGCACCGGCGAGGAGGAGAAGGGCGAACGGGCGTCGCAGAAAGGGCGAATTGCGACGAAGCATCATGCGTCTAGTTTTTGATGAAGCGGAGCAGGTAGGCGAAGAGAAGTGCGCCGGCGATGGCGAAGAGGATCTGCCCAAGGAGGCCGCTGGCGGTGATGCCGACGAGATTGAAGAGATAGCCGCCGAGCAGGGCTCCGATGACACCGACGATCACGTTGCCGGCGGGACCGAAGCCCTTGCCCTTGACGATCACACCGCTGAGCCAGCCGGCGAGCGCGCCGACGAGGAGAATCGTGACAAAGGCTTTCAGGTTCATGCGACGAGGCGCGGGCGCTGTAGTTATTTAGCCGGTACAGCGGGCGCCGGGGCGGCCGGCGAGGCGGGGGCGGGCGCAGCGGCGACGGGAGGCTGGCTCTTGGGGAAGGACATTTTTCCGAGGAGGGCGAGCAGGCGGGTGCGGAGGATGTCGTCTTCTTCCTGCGGGGTTTTGTGGAACGTGTCGCGTTTCAGCACGCGTTCGTAGAGCTCGGTGCTGAGGACGAAGATGTTGTCGTTTTTGATGAAGAGGAGGGAGCCGCGTTTGGCGACGGGGACGGGTTCGCCCTCTTTGAGGAAGACGCGATCGGCGAACGCGCTGCCGCCGGGGACGAGGTTCATCACGAGCACGGTGCCGTCCATGACGCTGGGGAGGTATTTCGCGCTCTCCGCGCTGGTGGCGGAAAAGGCATGCTGATACTGGGGCTGGATGTGGTTAACGAAAAACCACGAGAGAAAATCTTTGCGGCCGCGTTTCGTGAGTTCGTCGCGCAGCGAGTCTTCGAACGGCAGGCAGGCGATCACGACATGGACGCCGTAGGGATCGCGAAAGGTAACAACGCCGGGAGTGTCTTGAATGGTGCCGCCGAGTTCGGGGAGCACGGGAGCCGCGATCTGATAGTGGCCGCCGGGGGCGGTGTAGACGTAGTTTTCGTCCACGGTGCCGTAGAGAGCCGGCGCTTGTTGTTGTTGTTCTTGATCCTCGTCTTGGGCGGACAGCGGAGCCGCGATGAGGAAGGCAACTGGAAGAAGGAAGCAGAGCGGGCGGATGTTCATGGAGGGGAAAATGAGAGATTAGCGGGCAGAAACGGCAAGACGTGTCCAGAGGTGCGCGGGAATATCTTCGGGGCGGGTTTGCGGGGAAAGGCCGGCGGCGGCGAGGTCGGCGAGCCAGGCGGACACGAGGCGGTCGTCGGGCAGGTTTTGGCGGAGGAGGGAACCGATCTGTTTGCGGCGTTGTTGGAAGCAGGCGCGGATGAGGGTTTTCGTTTCCGCAGCGAAGATGAACGGCGTGGGTTTGCGCACGAGGTGGAGCAAGTAGGATTCGATGTCGGGCTTGGGATAAAAACAGCTGGAGGCGACTTTGTGGCCGGGCGCGAGATCGTAGGCGGATTGGAGGAAAATGGAGATGGCGCTGAACTGTTTCGAGCCGTGAGAAGCGGCGTAGCGTTGCGCGGCTTCCTGTTGAAGCATGAGCACGAGGCGCTCGGGGAGCGGGCCACTGAGGACGGCGTCCATCCACGGCGTGGAAATCGCGTAGGGAAGATTGGCGACGACTTTGAAACGGGCGGCGCGGTCGGCGGGGAGCGCGGCGAGCGGGTGTTCGATGGCGTCGCCCTCGAGGAGGTGAAACGTATCCGGAAATTCGATCGCGAGGGTTTCTTCGAGATGCGCGTGGAGCGTGCGGTCTTTTTCAACGGCGAAGACTTCGGCGCCGTCGGTGAGGAGCGCGGAGGTGAGTGTGCCGAGACCGGGGCCGATCTCGACGACGACATCGCCGGGGGCGATCTGGGCGAGTTCGAGGGATTTGCGGACGATGTTGCCGTCGACCAGGAAGTTTTGCCCGAGGAAGCGTTTCGGCAGATGGCCGAGCTTGGCGAGCAGGTCGCGCGTGGCGGAGGGGGTTAACGGCATTTGAGGGCGGAGACCGGGCGTCGGCGGCGGAAGGAGGTCGGAGTCTGACGGAGGGAAGGCGGAGGCGGAGCTGGTGTCGGAGTCGGAATTTTTAACCACTGATGGGCACTGAGGGACACTGATGTCGGAGGACGGCGGAGATGGCGGCGGAGTTTTTTTAACCGCTAATGGACGCTAAGGGACGCTAATTTTTCGGAAGGCGTAACGGCCGATAGCCTGGAGGAACTCCGATGTATTTCGCGTGGGGGTTTAGTTGTTTCTAAACTCGGCGATGAGTGCTGCGGGGTTGGGGGCTTTCATGAGGGCTTCGCCGACGAGGATGGCTTGGGCGCCGCAGGCTTTTACCCGGGCGGCGTCGGGGCCGGTGAAGATGCCGCTTTCGCTCACGGCGATGACGTCGCGGGGGAATTTGGGGATGAGGCGTTCGCTGAGGGCGAGATCGGTTTTGAAGATGGCGAGGTCGCGGTTGTTGACGCCGATGATCTTCGCGCCGTGGCGGACGGAGCGGTCGAGTTCGGCTTCGTTGTGGATCTCAAAGAGGGCGTCGAGTCCGGCGGCAGTGGCGGACGAGAAGAGCGTGGCGATGTCGGCGTCGGTCAGCGCGCGGACGATGATGAGGATGGCGCTGGCGCCGGCTTCGCGGGCTTGGAGGACTTGAATGGGGTGGACCATGAAGTCTTTGCGGAGGCAGGGGATGGCGGGCGGTTTTTCGCGGAAGAGGGCGGTGACGCCGCGGAGGTCGTCGAGGGTGCCGCCGAAGAATTTCGTGTCGGTGAGGACGGAGAGCGCGCTGGCGCCGGCGGTTTGGTAGCGGAGGGCTTGATCGGTGGCGGAAATGGATTCGGCGATGGCGCCGGCGGAGGGCGAGCGGCGTTTGATCTCGGCGATGACGCCGAGCTGGCCGTCGGGGCGCTTAAGGGCGGCGGCGAAGGAGGGCGGCTTCGGCAGCGAGGCGTTGAGGCGGGAAAGTTCGTCGAGGGAGACGGGGCGGAGGAGCGGAGCGACTTCGTGGCGCTTCCAAGCCATGATCTCGGTGAGTTTGTCGGACATGTGAGAGGGGAGTACGAAAGCGAAAGGGGCGTGGGGTGGAAGGCTGGAATGCGCGGGCGGACGAGTGCGGGTGGAGATAGGCGGATGGAGATGAACGTATGCGGGGGCGAATGTTCGAACGGGGTGGACCACTGAGGGAATTTCCCAATGGGGAAATTTTTGGGTGTGGGCTGCGGCCAATGGCCTTCGCTTAAAAGGGGAGGGCCGCTGATGCGGCGAGGTGGGGACCGAGCGCAGGCGGAGGGGAATCGCGGGGTCGAGTCGTTGTTGTGGGGGGCGAGAATGAGCTGGGGCGGAGCGAGCCGAGGCTCACTCGGGAAAGCGGTGCCGAGGCACCGCAGTCCAAAAAAGGAGGGGCGGACGCCTGCGGGTGGAGATAGGCGGATGGAGATGAACGTATGCGGGGGCGAGTTTTTGGCGGGTTTCTGGCGGGGAAATTTTCGTGTGTTTCGCAGAGTTCGCAGGTTTCTTCGCGGGATGAGCGCCATTGAAGAGCTTCGCAAAACGATCGCGCGGTTGCGCGCGCCGGGCGGCTGCCCGTGGGATCAGGAACAGACGCATGCGTCGTTGACGCGTTGCTTGATCGACGAAGTCAGTGAGCTCCTCGATACGATCGACCGGCTCGACATGCCGCATATGCGCGAGGAACTCGGCGACGTTTTGCTCCAGGTGATTTTTCACGCGCAGATCGCGGAGGAGGCGGGGCATTTTAATTTCGAAGACGTGGCCCGGGAGGTGAACGAGAAGCTCATCCGGCGGCATCCGCATGTGTTCGGCGATCACGCGAAACTGGGCACGGGCGCGGAAGTGGTCGTGAAGTGGGAGGAAATTAAAGCGCAGGAAAAGGCGGCGAAAGGGCAGACGGCGGAGAAGGAGAGCGTCTTTAAAGAGCAGCCGCCGAAGCTGCCGGCGTTGATGTATGCCGAGGCGATTTGGAAGCAGATCGAAAAGAAAAAACTGGCGGTCGGCGACGATGTGAACGCGACGCGGATCCAGGCGCTCGGGGCGGATTTGAATACGGTGGAGCTTGGGCGGTTGTTGTTCGAGCTGGCGGCGGCGAGTCGCGTGAAGGGGCTCGATCCGGAAGGCGCGTTGCGGTTGTACACGGAGCGGGTGAAAGCCGATGTCGAAAAACGCGCGCACGCGAAGTGAGTCGGTCGATAAGGACGGGACCGTCGGTAAACACGCGGCGAAAGACGGAGCGCAGCCGCGCGCGGAGCGGAAGGGCCGCGTCTTAAGTGACGCGGCTACGGGGGCGGGAGTGGCTGCGGGGGTGAGCGCGGCTATGGGGGTGAATGCGGCAGCGGGGGCGAGCGTCGGTGCGGCGGCGAACGAGGCGGCGATCGTGCCGCGAGCTTGGGTGGATCCGTTTGTTGAATACCTGGAAAAGGAGCGGCGGTATTCGCGCTACACGGTGCGAAATTATCGGCAGGCGCTGGAGGGTTTTTACCGGTGGCTGGCGCGAGCGGGTTTGGCTGAAAAGGTTTTTGGCGGTGACGCGCTGGGTGTTTTGGGGAAGCGCGAGGTGCGCGATTTTGTGATCGAGGCGCAGAAGCGATTCGACCGGCGGACGCTGCATAATCACGTGTCGGGCTTGCGCGCGTTTTTTAAGTTCTGGCTGACGCGCGGGAAGGCGGCGCGGAATCCGTTTGTGGGCGTGCCGCTGCCGAAGTTGGAGAAAAGGCTGCCGCAGTTTTTGACTGAGGAGCAGGTGAAGCGGTTGCTCGCGGGTCCGCAGCGGTTGTTGGAAAACGAATCCATCGACGCGCTATCGGCGTGGCGCGACCGGCTGGCGATGGAGTTGTTGTACGGCGGCGGACTGCGTGTGAGCGAAGTCGTGGGGCTGAATTACGGCGACGTGGATTGGGAGAGCGGCGTGGCGCGGGTGTTCGGCAAAGGTCGCAAGGAACGGGTGTGTCCGCTCGGGCGCGTGGCGCTGGCAGTGTTGAAAAAATTCCGGAATGAGTTTGCCGAGGACGACGGAGCGTCGGCGCCGGTCTTGATCACGCGGAAGCGCGAGCGGATGAACGTGCGCGCGGTGCAGTTGATGCTGAAGCGTTATCTGGCGCTGGCGGATCTGCCGGTCGATCTCACGCCGCATAAACTACGGCATTCGTATGCGACGCATCTGTTGAACGCGGGGGCGGATTTGCGTGTGGTGCAGGAGCTGCTCGGTCATGCGAGTTTGAATACGACGCAGGTGTACACACATGTGAGCGTGGCGCGGTTGAAGGAGATTTATTCGAAAGCGCATCCGCGGGCGTGATGGCGGGGCGGCGGGACGCGTTTGGGTCGGGCGCAGTCTTTCTCTTTCGTTTTTCTCTGACTCTTTCTCGACTCGTTCTTTTTCTCTGATCGACCGCGCCTAAGGAGCGCTGAAAAACCGGATACGGATTTTCACAGAAGTGAACGAAGAGAACGAAGGCCACAAAGGCCTCGAACGCTGCGAGCGTTCGTTGACCTCTCATCTTTTGTTTCAAGATCCGAAGGATCGAATATTTGCGCGTAGGTGAATTAATCAGCGCTTCCCCAAGATCGGAAGAGAACGAGTAGGAGTAGGAGAACGAGAACGATGAGGGGCGGAGCATTCCCCGGCGTCCTTTTTGCGCGATGACCGGATGGGAGGCCGGCGAGCCGGCCCGGCGAAAGCGGCGTCTAGCCGCCGCACTCCATATTCGGATGCGCGTACCGGCGGCGCCAGAACCAGACGCCGAGGCCGGCGGCGGTGAGGAGCGCGCCGTATATCGCGGGTTCGGGGACGGGCGTGATTTGTTTGTCGTAGCTTTGCCACTGCGCGCCGGGTGAGGAGGAGTTGGCGAACACAATGCGCGAGAGATCGGCGGTGCCGGGCGCGAATTGCGCATAGAAATAATCGATGCTCTGCGTCCAGTTGGTGACCGTGAGGATCGCATCGTTGGCGACGGAGAGGGCGTTGACGTTCAGCAAAGAGGACGCGCCGAAATCGATGATGGAACTGCCCGTGATCGAGAGGACGTCGAAGAGCTGCGACGTGTCGTTCAGAAAGAGCGTGCCGCCGGCGAGGGTGAGGTCGGTGGACGATGAGAAGAGGTTGTCGTTGAGAAAACTGATCGCGCCTTCCTTGAGGGAAATTGACCCGGTGTAGCCCGGGCTGACGCCGGCGAAGGTGAGGGTGCCGGCGCCGGTTTTCACGAGGTTGCCCGATCCGGTGAGGCTGGCGTTGAGCAGGAGGTCGTTTAGCGCGGAGCCGTCGGCGATGGAGAAGGTGTGGCTGTACGCGGCGAGGCCGAGGTTGCCGGAGATCGTGGCGGCGGTGGTGGAGGCGTTGGTCGTGAGAGTGCCGTTGCCGGTGTTGGCGAGCGTCAGCGTGCCGGTGCCGGTGGTGACAGAGCCGCCGGTGAGAGTGAGGCCGGCGATGGCATCGGAGTGATTGTTGAGGGCGAGCGTGCCGCCTTGATTGACGGTGACGACGGTGCCGGAGTCCTTGATTTGGTTGGCGGCGTCGAGGCGGACGGTGGCGCCGTGGTTGATGGCGAGCGCGCCGGCGATGGCGTCGGTGCCGGCATTTTTCGAGAGGACGAGCGTGCCGGCGTTGATGGTGGTCTGGCCGGTGAAGGTGTTGGTATTGGGGCCGGTGTAGGTGAGCGTGCCGCTGCCGGTTTTGGTGAGGCTGGCGGTGCCCTGGACGCTTTGGTTGATGGTGGTGTTGCCGGCGCCGGTGAGCGTGAGGGCCTGCGAGACATTGACGGGACCGGTCAACGTCAAGGTGCCGGCGTCGGTCGAAAATGTGGTGGCGGAATCGAGGTTGATGGCGGCGGTGAACAGGTTGTTCCCGGAGATGCTGCGGAGCGCACCGACGCCGCCATCGCCGGTGCCGCCGAAGATGAAGCCGCCCTCTTTAATGGTGACGTTGTTTTCGAGTGAGAGGGTCGCGCCGCTGGCGACGGAGTTGCCCCACGTGCCGGTGTCGCCGAGGGCGTATTGGTTCCGCAACGTCAAGGTGCCGGCGGTGACGGCGATCGCGCCGGTGAAGGTGTTTTGGGTGGAAAGGATTAACTGGCCTGAGCCGGCCTTGGTGAAGCCGGCGTAGTATTGTTCGCCGATCGGTCCGGAAAAAGTCGTGGCGGCGGTGTTGTCGATCGTGAACACGCGCGAGCCGCCGGAGAGCGTCATCGGTCCGGACAAGGTGAGCGCCTGGGAGCCGTTGATGACGGTGTCGGCGGTGACGTTGACTGTATTCGCCAAGGTATGACTGGAGCCGGTCGCGCGCACGGTGCCGCCGGCGAGGGTCAAGGTGCCGGAACCGGCGGCGGAGTCGTGGCCGAACTCGGTGGTGCCGGCGTTCAGGGTGAGGCCGCCGGAGAATGTGTTGGGGCCGTTGAGCGTGAGCGTGAAGGCGCCGGACTTCGTGAGGGAGGCGTTGCCGGTGACGGCGTTTTGTACGCGGACGAAACCGGAGCCGTTGCCCGTCCAGACCTGGTTGGCGCCGAGGACGAGGTTGCCGACGTTGAAGATGGCGCCCCCGGAGCCGTTGAGCGTGAGGCCCGTGGGGCCGGAGAGCGTGAGGGCGTTGCTGGCGCTGAAGAGCGTGTAGGTTTGCGGCGAATCGAAGAAGACGGCGCCGACGGTGCGCGGCGCGTTGAGGGTGACGGTGCGGCCGGCGGTGATGACGTTGCCGAAGGTGGCGGTGTCAGCGGAGCCGTTGGGGCTGGCGGCGGTCCAGTTGGCGTTGGCGGTCCAGTTGGCGTTGGCGGTCCAGTTGCCGTTCGCGTCCACTTGCCAGCTGGCGTCGGCGGCGGACAGAGCCGCGGGTGTTGTCGTGGCGAACAGGATACTGAGCAAAGTGGCGGCCGTTCGCGCGAATGCACGGGAGACGCGGGTGAGGCGGCGGCGTGGCGGGTGTGCTGGCGAAAGGCGGACGGACTTCATGAACGTGCGAGAAATGATACGCCGCGAGATTCGCTAAAAAGTGATGAAGCGCACGCGTAAAGGCGGCGGGTAGGGGGAATTCCGCGCGAGGAATGAGGCGTTTCGCCCGGGTGGTCGGCGGCGCAACGCGGCGGGCGGCGTGGACGGAGGGCACGGAGCGAGGGCGGTTGCGTGCGGCGGCGCGTGGAGTGACGGAGGCGACTTTCTTACGAACGCGGCCACGGGCGAATGGGGCTATGGCGCGAACTGGTTTCGTTCAGATGAACGCTCAAATGAAGCCGAGAGGTTGATAGGTTTTGCCGAGGACTTGGTCGGTCGGGCAGGAAAACCAGCGGTCGAGAACCGTCGCGTACACTTGTCGGAAATCGGTGGTGAAGGTGAGGTCTTGATTGCGCGCGAGATTGAGCGCGGGCGGCGTGCCGTGGAGGCCGCCTTTGATTTTGGAGCCCATGACGAAGAGCGGCGCGGCGGTACCGTGGTCGGTGCCCTTGCTTTCGTTTTCCATCGGGCGGCGGCCGAACTCGGAGAACGTCATGGTGGTGACCTGGTCGTCGAGCTTGTGGGCTTCGAGGTCTTTCTGGAAGGCGGCGAGACCTTCCGAAAGGGTCTTCATGAGATTCTGGTGAGTGTTGAGCTGATTCGCATGCGTGTCGAAACCGCCGAGGGAAACGAAATACACGCGGGTCGAAAGTCCGGCGGCGATGAGCGCGGAGACGCTTTTCAACGACTGGCCGAAGGGACTTCCTGGATACACGGTGCCGGGCTTGTAGGAGCCGAGGACTTTTTGCACGCGCTTCTCGGTGACGAGGGCGTCCATCATGGTCTGTTTGAGGAAGGAGTTGTTGCCATGCTCGTCGTGATCGGAGGACGGCTGATGGACGAGCGATTCGAGGAATTCGAGGTTCTGCTTATTGTCGCGGCGGTTGATGAGCGCGGGGTTGAGCCCGAAGGTTTGATGCGCGTGATCGGCGAGGAAGGTCTGCGGGACTTCGCCGCTGAGATGGATGGCGGTGGGATCTTCGTCGAGGGAAGGGGCGCCGGAGCAGGTGTTGTCGAGGAAGCGGCCGATCCAGCCGGAGGAGACGATCTGGTTGGAGTCGCTGCCGGATTCCCAGATTTCGGTGGAGCGGAAGTGACTCCGGTTGGGGTTCGGGTAGCCGACGTTTTGGACTACGCCGAGTTTACCGTTTTTGAAAAGTTCGTGCATAGCGCCGCAGCCGGGGTGGAGGCCCATCGTGTCGGTGAGGCGGAGGACCTGGTCCTTGGGAATGCCGATGTTGGGGCGGAGGCGGTAGTAGCCGGCGTCCTCGAACGGGATGACTGTATTCAAGCCGTCGTTACCGCCAGCGAGCTGGACGAGGACGAGGATGCTGCGGTCTTTTTCCGGACGCGGGGTGGCGGCGAGGGTGGACTGGACGAGGAAGGATGGGGCGAAGTGGCTGAAGGCGAGCAGGCCGATGCCACTGCTGGAAAAGCGGAGGAATTCGCGGCGGGTCGTGGGCAGGGAGTGCGGGGAGTTTTTCATGGAGGACAGGCGGAAGGTTTTATCGTTCTCGTTCTCTTACTCCTACTCGTTCTCGGTTTGGTCGGTTTCGGAACGACAGCAACGCGGAGGGGAACGAAAAATAGAGATGAGAAGGGTTGGCGGGGAATTTAGTCCGGGCGGGATGAGCAGCAGAAATTTCGGAAGAGGGACCGCTGATGAAAAACGCCAACGGGGCGTTTTTTCGAGGTGCGGCTTCGGCCAATGGCCTTCGCGGGCGGGCGGAGACGGCCAATGGCCGCAGTGAGGGACGTAGCTTGGCGAGGTTCGGAGGTTTATCGTTCTCGTTCTCTTACTCATACTCGTTCTTCTGCTTGTTTTTTCCTCGGGCTTCCGATGGGCCGTTCTGGAAATCGAACGAGAACGAGATCGAGAACGAGTAGGAGTATGAGAACGAGAACGATGGGGAAAGGGGAACGTGGGCGGGCGTTTTAGCAGAGCTGGTACTCCGGAGATTGGAGCAGGGTGATGGCGGTGTTGCGGATGCGGGGCATCAGGTGCCCGGAAGAGCCGCCGTCGCTGGTGAGAAACGCGACGACTTCCTTATGGTACGCGGCGTCCACGGTGCCGGGCAGAAATGTATTCAAAAAACGGGTCGCGATCTGTTCGGGCTTGAGCGAGACGAGCGGTTTCAAACGTTCTCCATCCACGACGAAGCGGTCCTTGCCCTCGGCGCGGGCGGCAACGATCTCGACCTGTTCGTCGGCGTTGAGGTTGGCCTCGTTGATCGGGTTGAAGAGCGTCTGCACAAGCTGGCGGCGGGCGCCGAGCGTGGCGGAGTTAATCCATTGGCGTCCGCCGACCCAGCCGCGGACATTGGGCGGTGTGTAGAGCGTCTGGCCCATCTGGCGGAGGGAGCCGAGGACCTGGCGGGCGAGCGGGGCGACGTCGAGCTGGAGGTCCTGAATGAGGGCGAGATAAAACTGGACGGGGCTCTTGATGTAGTTGCCGCGGTAGGACGCGGAGAAAAATTCGCGGCTTCCGAAGAAGCGGAGCGCGAGGGCGCGCAGGTTGAAATTTTTTCCCTTCCACCAGTTGCCGAGGGCGTCGAGATCGCCGGCGGGCAGCGGGTCGTCGGTGAGGTAGAAGCGGGCGAGCTCGTGAGGCAGGTAACGCGCGGCGCCGGGCTGGGTGTAGGCGAGATCGATGATCTCATCGCCGGTGAAGGCGGCGGTTTTGCCGAAGACGGTTTTGGGACGGTCGTCGTGCTGGCGCGGAATGTAGGCGAATTCGCCGAAGCGCTGACGGTAGCCGGTGAAAGCGCGGGCGGCTTCCTTGATGTCTTTCTCGGTGTAGTTGCCCTCGCCGAGGACGAAGAGCTCGAAGAGTTCGCGGGCGAAATTTTCGTTGGGGGCGTCGCGTTTGTTTTCCTGGAGATCCAGGTAGCGGATCATGGCGGGCGTGCGCGAAACGGATTTGGTGAGCGCGGGCGCGGATCCGAAGGCGTGACGACGAATGGTGTCCTGATGGCCGAAGATGTGGGCGGCGTTTTTGACCTTATCGTAGCCGGTGACGTAGATGTCGCCGAGGAAGAAGGTCCATTTTTCCTGCGCGGCGTTCTGAGGCTGGGCGGCGAATTGCAGCCACTTGATGCTCATGTCTTGGAGCGCCTGCTGCGAACGGTCGCGGGCTTCTTTTTGGAGAATGCGACGCTGTTGGGGATCGGCGTTGCGGAGGCGTTTGGCGAAGTCAGGCGAATCGTCTTCGAGGCGGTCCACGAGGCGCGGTTTGGCGAAGGGTGCGGGCTCGGCGGGGAAGAGGCGGGCGAGCGTGTCGGGAAGGCCATCGGCGACGGCACGGTCCACTTCATCGGGTTGCGCGGACCAGGTGACGCGGCGGAGAAGGTGGCGGGCGGCGGCGGCATCGAAGTCGGCGGCGGACAACGGTTGCCAGACATCGGCGTGATCGCCGGGGGCGGTGGAGGCGGGCGAGCCGGGGGTTGTCGCGGAGGCGGTCGGTTCCATGCGGACAAAGACGCCGGTTTGCGAAAGAGGTTTCGCGAGGTCGGAAAAGTTTCCCGCGCGACGAGCAGCGCGTCGCGGCGGATGCGCGACGTGGGTGATGATCGACAAACGGGTGCGCGGGCGGACGCGAGCGCTGAGCGAGAAAGACGATTAGCGGGCCGCGACAGGCGAGGTCGGCGGATGGTAGTGGGTGAGCCACGCGGTGCCGGTGCCGTACTTCATGGAGACCTCGAGTTTCACGGGCAGGTGTTTTTCGTCCTGGGAAATCCAGACGCGAACGGTGCCGCCGCGTTTGAACATGCCCTTCGGTTCTTTTTCCATGACGGGGACGATGACGAGGGCATCGCATTCGCCGGCCTCGGTGTCCACATGTTCGATACGTTCGGCGACGAGCGTGAGATCGTAGAACTCGTCGTCGAACATGACTGTGACGGGGCGCCGGTCGCCGGTTTTGAGATTCCACGCGCGGGCCTCGATCAAACTCGTGATGAGGTCCATCGGATGATCGGGCGGGATGGGGATGCCGGCGTTGCGATCGGGGCGGAGGAAATCTTCGTAGCGAACGAGGCCGGCCTCGTAGTCGAAGACAGCCATCGCGCGGGTGTTTTTTTTCTTCGAGGTGGTGGAGGCGGAAGCGGCGAGCATGCGGCCGTCTTTGGCATCGAAGATGGATTCGGCGCGGCCGTCGAAGCGGTAGAGTTTACGAATAAAACCCTGCGTGGAGGTGTCGGTGATGACGCGGACTTGGGGGAGCCCGGCGAGTTTTTCGGTGTGGGCGGCGATGGTGATGTCGCCCGCGTGGGAGAAGATGCCCCAGCTCACGCGGAAGGTGAAGCGTTCGCCGTCTTTGAAGGAAAGCGGCTGGGCGCGACTGGGGGCGGTGAGCGCGGAGCACGCGAGGAAGGCAAAGACGATCGCGGACAGGGACTTCATGAAGGGTCCGCGGAGGCGGGCTTCAGGGGTTTGACTGCAAAAATCCGGGAAGGTGCAATCGCCCAGAGCGATTCTTTGGGCTCCACGTAGTTGAGCCAGTTGGTCCCGGCGGACCACGGGGAGAACGCGGGTAATATAAGGCGGCGCGCGGAGGCGACGAGCGCGGGGAGTTTCAGGCGGGTGCCGGCACCGTCGCGGAGTGAGACGGCGGGATGATGGTGACCGATGACTTCGAGGGTGCCGGCGGGGGCTTTGAGCTGCGTGTCGTCGCCGTGATGAAAATAGAAGCCCGGGCGTTGGAGTTCGCGTAGTCGGGCGCGGGACCAGCGGTGATCGTGATTGCCGGCGAGAATGAAGATTTCCGGGCCGGCGGAAAAATCGTGGAGGAACTTCTCGGCAGCGGTGAGGCCGAGCGGTGTGTGGAGGGAATCGCCGAGCCAGATCAGCTCGCGTGGCTGGTAATCGGCGATGAGCGAGCGGAGCTGCGAAGCGATTTCGGCGTCGCCCCAATTGGGGAGCAGATTTCCGCGGGCGCGGTGGGATTCGACGTAGCCCCAGTGGAGGTCGGCGACGACGAGGATGCGGAGAGGCTCGATAAAAAGAGCGCGGCGGGAATCGAGGTGGAGACCGGGAAGGATCTGGTGGCGGAGGGATGGCAAGGCGGGGGGGAGGAGCGGTCGGAAAACGGACGTTTCAGAAGAGAATGACGGAAACGAAGGATGTGACCGGGAGGCGGAGAGAGAGAGAGAGAGTGTGTGTGTGTGAGTGAGTGAGAGAGGGGGAAAGAAGTAGAGCGGGACGCTGGAGAGAGAGAGAAGGGAGAG
>Ga0164241_10000493_pt1 | contig 71733 bp, 63 predicted proteins | sample OricomyardsoilBY_FD_108780 | JGI IMG/M metagenome (GOLD analysis project Ga0164241, IMG submission 108780) | Backyard soil microbial communities from Emeryville, California, USA - Original compost - Back yard soil (BY) | ecosystem: Environmental > Terrestrial > Soil > Unclassified | place: USA...
ACCCGGCTCAATGCCTGCTAAAAGACACAAATCGACGGGCAATGTGACTTGTCTTTTGGAACTTACTTTTGACATAAGCACCCCTTTAAATATTGGCTCCCTCATTGAATTCGAAATTGAATAACCAGATTTTATGTTTTTTTTGCATATTCCAATTAGACCTCTGGCTGGCATTTACTTGTGACCACAGTCCCATCACTTTTCTAAAAATTACAGAAACTTTAGTCCCAACATTCACAGTCCCTACCACATCCACCAGGCATAAAGCACTCCGCTGAAACAGTGGGATTATTATTATCGGTAGCCTTGTATGGTGCCCGGGTCAGTCCTTCAGTGTTTTCTCCAGAGAGTTCCTTAGATAATTTCTCGTTCTTCCAAGAATTTATCACGTCTTCGCCACGGTCATGGCAGTGAAACCAGTGTGTTTGCCCGGAGTGTTTTTCGAGTAAAATATTTCCCACTACCTGAACTGCGTCAATTGCAGGAACCTTGAACCACTCAGATGGCTTATCTGACCTCCTGTGGGGATAACGATGGTATTCACCTTCAAGCGACTCATGAATCTGAGTTTCTATTTCTTTTACTTTCTCTGGGGGCACTCCTTCTTTGATTTTAAAGGCATGAAGGATGTCGTATTCTGGGTTGCCGTGACAACCAGCCCTCGTACCCAGATTGCCGGTTGTGAGCCCCACTTTAGCTCGCCAAGGTGTGTCAGGATCTGCGCCAATATAAATCCAGTTCTCAACAGATTTATCCTGTCTTTGCCACTCTTCAACTACCGCGACCATTTTGTAGTCCTGGCTATCAATTGGCCCCAAAATATCTTCCACAGAGTCGTCTTTCATTTTCCAATCATCCTAAATTTCAAAATCTGTATTGTTTGAAATTAATTTGAGGCCAGTATGTGTCCGATTACTCGAAGTGAATTTATCGACCATAGCTTTTGCCTTTAAACCCAGATTTTCGCTGTCAGATACCCTTGTGGTTATGTCTATTCCGTAAGGCAGTAGTAGCTTTTGTATTCTTAGTAACGTCGATTTCGAATACGTGAGCTGGTGCAGGTAATCATAATAGAAAGCTCTCGCATAGTTAAGGACATAACGCGGCAACTCCGTTTCAACTCTGAAAAGTGGATGGCCCTTGTCGTAAAGCCTGAACTCAATGTCTTGCGGTTCGGAACATTCAATGACATCGAGCTTCCAATGCTTATCAGCTTGCCGATTTATCCATGCATCAAAGTGGCCTACCGCATCATTCCTATTTGCAAATTCAGCTGCACTTTTAAGGGAGCATTTCCTTCCCTTCGCGGAAAGATAAATTTTTTCGTCAAGATGAAATGTGCGATGTATTTCATCTTCAAGAGCATCGTAATACGCGATTGACGCCAAGAAATAAACTCTTCTGTCTCGATAAGAGGCTATTCCGATTAGCTCAATATCCCTGGTCATTTTTCAATATGCTCCTTTTTTAAACTTAGCTGCTATTACGCAGACAAGGGCCTCGGCTACATCTCCATTTTTACCAGCAATAGAGTGAGATGTTATAGAGTTAAGTTTAGCAACTTCAAGCGTCCGCCTATGGCCGAAAGCAGGCTAATCTTATTTGCTTGCTAAGTTCGACAGCTCATCTTCAGATTCTGATATGCAATCTAATAGATAATCTAAATCTTTTTCCTCAAGCCCATACTCAGCCCCCTCAAGCTCTCTCACCAATTGTCGATAATTCAAGTTATTAATCGTGATTTCATCACAATAATTCCAATATGATGAATTTTTTTGCTCTTTCCTTCGAACAAAAGAGACATATTTTGAATCACTTCCGTCCATATCGGGAACAAAATGAATGGACTCTGAAAGCTTAATTAATCCGTCATCCGCTGATACCAGCCAAGTGTCTTGACGCTTACCGTCTAGGAGTTCGCTTGAGCGATCTGCTGTTGCCCGGTAATACATGATGTCTCGCGCAGCATTCAAACAATTTTTTAACAATTTCTCAGGGCTATTTCCACTTTTTTTAAAGTTTCTTTTTATTCTTGAGGAGAACGCTCTAAAGCTAGGGTCAGAGATTGATTCGATATCTGAAAACACGTACTTTGCTGCTTCTGACTCAATAGCACCAACCATATCAGCCTTTTCGATCATATATGATAAATAGCTTTCATACTTAAGGAATGGATCACTATCTCCTCTCCGTTCTACAATCTGAATCCTTAGCATCCCTAAATACGTAACAGAGTTAAAATATTTTTCTGCCTTGCTAAGCTCAGTAAATTCCGAAGGTTTATTGTTAATATTTTTGTAGTTTTTTGTCGCATTTGGGGCATCCGTATATTCTGGACAGTATTTCGCAAGAAATACTTCGTATGACTCCATTAGAGACGCTAAATAATCTTGATTTGCTTCTGAAATGGCAAATCCTGGACTTAGGTATAATGCAGGCATGGAATTCAATATTTTTACCAATCCCTTAAGACCGGAGGTTTCATAATTTACTATTTTTGTATCAACAACTTCCCGCATTTTTGAAAGTATGTTTAAATCAAGAATAAGACATGTTTCAACTCCTTTAAAATGATTCTTTATGCATCGTGCCATTTTTAACTCGGGCGAAATGCAAGTTATTCGGCTAGGCTTGATTAATCTCGGAATAAACTCACTCATCTTATCTATCTTCTGTAGGCCTTTAATCTCTCTTCAGGAATAAAATACAAATCACCTCTAGCTCTAGTACAAGCGACATAAAATTTATTCCTTGTAGTTGGGTTAAGTTTTATCAACTTTCCTTCTTCAAAAGCTTTGAAACTGATTGGATTTAACACAACAAAAACATAGTTAAAGTGATCTAATCCCTTTGTATTTCCCCAGTTAGCAGTATTCCCTAAATACGTATTACTTTTCTGAAAAAAGAGCTTTACTATGGAATCATCATTGCATGAGTGCGGCGGCAACCCATCGTGCTTGATACCTATTTCCTGCAATAGAAATAAATGCATCTGCTGATTGTTGAGTTCTTTCCATTTCAGCGTGATTTTATTTTTTCCTATATCACATACCGCTTTGGCCAATCATAATTGGCGTGCTGCCTAAAATAATTTATACTCCTCGGACTGGTTAAAGTATCCGTCACGATGTGACAGCGGTAGAGCAACTGACCATTGTTTTACCAAAGAACTGCTAGTATATTGCTTGTACTGACTAAGTATCTGCACGACGACAGGGCAACTCACCACTGGACTGTCACAGAAAGCCATCTACTACTGTAGGTGGCTTTTTTGTTTTCTCTATCGCTGGTTCCAGTGCTCCAACTCATCAAATCTTCCGTCGCGACCACCACCCTTCGTCCCATTGGTCTTTCTCACAGGTGTCATCCAGGATGGGTGTTTGCGTTAAAGCGCAGTCCACGGCAGCATCGAACACTCTCTCAAAGGTGCTTTGCAGCGACTTGGCTTCCGATGTAGACGGGTGCTGTCCAAGCCCCCGCCGCGCCATGGATTCCGGGCACAAAGCACAATGCTGCAGAGAACAACAGCTTAGGTTAGGCTATTATCGTTTCTCCATGTTTTAGGCCATTTAACTTTATTCCCCAAGGATATTTTTCAGGAGAATTTTTTTCATATTGATAAACAATACACTGTGGATGATTGTCATCTATCTGCCTGCCAAAATTAAAACAGAGAGAATTTTGTGCTGCGCAAAATATGTGAACTTTAAGCACCCCAAGTCTGTTCAGTTCAATTAACAGATCTCTGAACTTCTTTTGCATTTTTTGTTGTAAAGTAATCGAGCCGAAATTGTCATTACCATATTTCTGTGGCGTGATAGAGATGATTGGTTTTCCATAGAACTTTACCTCTAAGTCAGCCTCATCAATCGGAAAACTCAATGGCATAATCAAGCAGACCTCACTGCTAAGCGAACTGGCTTCATAAATGAAGTCAGGTGCGTCAATGTAGGAGTTATAATTTAGTGGGTACCAACACGCGGTGCCCGTTTGATCTCTATCATAGTCCCAAACTTCAATGTCGTTTTTATTAGAAAATGTATGCCCGGCTAAAAATGCTAATGGTACCGGAGCTAATCCGCCGTAAATATAGAAGATGTCTGCCACGTTGTCGTCGCCAATAATTTCCTTAGCATTTACAACCTTCCTTCTTGTCTCCTCGGCAGCTTTTAATGGTTCACTTACGGAACGACCTGACATAAACTGACGTAAATCAATTTTGACTGGCGTTATGTTCGGATACTTAAGTCTCACTACATTTTGTAAAGGGTTGGTGATGCATGCATCCATACCTTGGTGTGATATCAGAACAGCTCTTTTCCTGGATAAAGCTCGAAAATCGACATACCATTCGATCAGAAATCCGATAATTGATATGCATAGAATGAAAAATAGCAAATAATCTAAAGCCGCGCTGGAGGTCAAACTGGAAATATTTAATTCAATTTTAACATCGTCATAAGATAGTCCGAAAAATATTCCTTTAGCTGTAAGTACTAGCAGACTCGATGTAAAGAAATATTTGCATATTGTGAACCGTAAATTTCTTGGCCTTACCCACCAATTAACTAATTTTGTTACTATTTCCCGTAAAAAATTCATTTTTTAGTTATCCTTTGTTAAATGGACATAGTTTTTTTATTTCTAGCGAATTACGATTACCTTCCCAGCACGAGATCTCCTGCGTGCCAACAATAACAAAATAAAGCGTATCGCCTTCAAAAACGTCATTCGAAAGTGCATTTCGCCAATCCGTTAAATCGGTGGATGATGGAGTTGGATTTGGTTCTGGGTGTGTATGCCAGTTACCTAAGTAGGCGCAAGTGCCTTTGGAGGATTTCCAGTTGCGAACTGCTATCTTTTGGTGTTGCGGGCCGCGAAAGAAGTAACATCTTTCTCTTATATCGCCAGGCTGCGGGGTGGATAATTTATCTACAGCAATATGATCGCAATCAAGTAAATGTCTTCCGAATAGTAAGCCACCAGCTTCCGTGCATTTGCTGGTTAATTGTCGATAATTATTTAATACTTTTAATGAGGTTGCCCCAAAAACAATGCGACCGGCATTAATTTTTCGTATGAATCTTATGGCGACCTCCACAGATAACACAATTATCGGAAATAAAATTAGTCATATTTTCTAAGTCAGCGGTTTGACTTTTCTCATGCCAGCGTGATGCTCTGTAACCATTCGCTTCTATCGAATTTGCACTACCTTTCCAACTCGTCATCTTCGTATTTACTTTAGTCTCAAGAGATTCTAAAGCCAGTCTGGCGGCGATTATGGCTGTTTGGGTTGCGTCTATAAATGAATATGGTGTGAATGAACCAATACAGCCTCCAATATGCTTACTGATTATTTGTCCAGGTTCAATAAATGAAGTCTTAGGATGAATGAGCCGTTCCGTTTCGGTCGTATATAAGCATTCCAAACACCCTGCATCAGATGGAGATACGATAATTGCATGCCCACCGATACCAAATCCGTCCTGCCATGCGTAAATCACCGGCGGGAGATCTGGGTTGCCCTTCATAAACTCATTAAAGGCCAGTTCCTGAGTGAATTCACCAGTTGCAACAATAACTAGATCAAAGCTCCCAATGTGGTTCGGATAATTTCTTAACGAGAGTAAGTCGATACCGGAGCCTGTACATGTGATGTTTGGTAGCGAATTATTTAGCTGGTAGGCCATTGCTTGGCTTTTTAATATAGGTGTATCACCAATCCACTCTGAGCCAAGGACATGACGATATAAGTTATCTGTATCTATTATATCTGGATCGCAAATATGAATTGTGCCAACACCGCTTTTTGCCATTTGGAATGCGATGTTTCCTCCAACAGATCCGCAACCAATTATAAGGACTTTTTTATCAGCTAAAGATTGTATTGCTCCTCCTCGTTCTAAAAGGTATTCAGTACTACAATGTTTTAGCCGCAGTACTTTGACTTTCCATGGACGATCAGTTTCAATCAGAGGGTGACGGGATGTATCATTAGTCGAAAACTCCACTGCCCACTTAGCAGTGCTCCCATCTACTTTTTCATGACTTAATATTAGTGGAAAGTTGCTGCGCCATTTCTGCTTGTCTGCAAACGATTTAGCGAAAAGTAAATTTTCATCAGAAAGATTTCTTATAATTTCTTTGATCAGTGAGTTTGCATTCCAGTCTTCTCTGTTTCTTGGTAATGCAACTGGTTTTACCAGTGGTAAGAAAATAGCAGAGTTGATTTTTTTTTCATGTACAATTCTGTTAAAAAAATAACTCTTTTTTTCGGGATCTACATCTGAAAAAGCAAGCCATGTTTCTTGATCCACTTGTTCGACGTTATTATTTTTCTTGGCAGTTTTACTTCTTTTCTGCTTTTTTAAAAAGGCATTTACCTCCTTTGCTTTACAACTCTCTTCTATAAAGCAGAGAACTTCGTAACTATTGTTTCCTATTGATTCCAAATAAGCTTCATATTCAGCATAAAGGCTAACCCTATCCTGATCATTGCTACCCTCATCAATTGTACGAATTGCTTCAACTATGCAGCCTCGAATAACATCTTCAGGGCAATGCCGCCTGATGACGACCCCTTGGCGATCCTTATAACAAATTAGACCGTGCCAATTTACGTGCCCAATAGGGGGAAGGTCATCTCCGTTCGCCAACCAAATATCAGGAAGGGTCAATGGGAAACTATCGGCGATTTGAACAATCAACTTCCAGGTTTGACTGCCAGAAGTGAACTCCACTTTATACTGATCGATACTCAAATTTTCAACTCGGCCTACATGCTCGATTTGCCGAATTCCGGGAAGTAAGCTAATAGCGGTAACTACTTCTTCCGAGTTCAATTTGTTCAAGAAGATGACCCTGTGTTTGTAATGCTTGCGACTGCAACCTTGGCCGTTGCCTCCTTAGGTGGCTGAGGAAAATCTTTTAAGTGGCGCCGAATGATCTTACAGGCTTCTTCTGGGCGCTCCTCATCTATTGCTTCATCCAAATCTGACAAAAAAGTCTCCAAGCTTTCCTTAATCTTAGCCATTTTATTATCGGTTACTTTTTCAAATGTATCTTTCCATGGTGTGCATGGTAATGTAGCTTTAAGGCGATAAACGGGCTGACCATTTTCATCATATTTAGTTAGCGAAAATCGGCTTATTAAATTATTTATCAATTTCCTTAACGCAGATAAGTCATTCGGCTTGTCATCATATAAGCCAAAAACTGGAATGTATAAGCTACGGGCAAGTATTGTGAACCCTATACTGGGTGGGCACTTACCGTCATTCAGCTTATTGTTTTTCCAGTGCTTTATATATTTTACTAATCGGCGGAATTGATCGCGTTCGCGACTTTGAGTGGATACGTCGTTTATCCAATTTACGAGATATTTTGGATCGGCGCTTTCCCAATATTTGTTTTCGTCCAAAGAGTTGACTTTTCCTACAGCTAGAAAATAATTTTCGCCTTCTTTTACATAAACAGGCATATCTACATGATAGTGATTTTCACCGTCTTTTTTGTATTGGACAGTTACGCACGGGCGTTTTATTTCAGGTTTACGAAAGTTATTTTCAATTGCCTCTTTAACTTTTTCCTTAAGCTTTACCGGCGTATAGTCCGACCTTGTGCAATCCATTACAACTCCGACATCGATATCAAAGTCTCCATCTTTAGGTTTAATTCCCGTATATATCGCGTAGCTACCTTGGAGTACATACTCAATAACACTAAGATTGCTGCCCTTTAGTCCGCTTTCCAAGTCAGCTTTGAGTTTGTCCCGCTTTTCAATTAACACAGAATTTTCATCTGAAAGTTTTATTTCTGAATGAAATTCATCAAATTGCTTTTGAATATTTGCCATGTCTATTCCCCTGTTTAAATAAAATATTTCTGATTAAAATTTTCCAAAAACAGGCAATGAGCGTGGCGTAATACAGTCAAGCAGTAGATGACTTAAGTATGCGCTTCCTGCCACCAAAAGGATGGTCCGCAGAAATTTTTCACTGTCCGTACTGGGTTTCCATAAGTAGGTGCGTCTAACTCCATAGCTGATGGCTGTCAGTGTTGCCAAGCTATGACAAAATTGCCGGTGATGCGGATTGATCGCTGGCTCCAATAGGTCTGGCAGCGCCCCGAAGAGCGAGCCCAGGGCTGTTGCGGAGATTGGATCAATAGTTTTTTGGTCGTTGGTGTTTTCCATTGCTGAAATACAGAATCCAACAGCGCCACCAACAAATTTATGAGTATGTCCGCAGGCCATTACTTCTCTTTCCTTACGCCCTTAAACGGACTTTTATCTGTTGTTTTAACATCCATAAAACGTCCGGTTTGAGTGTCGCGTTTTACATAATGCCCTGATGATGTTTGAGTCTGGGAGCGCCCACGTACTGCGCCATTACGGTGGCCATCTCCACTGGGTTTGTTGGTTGCCATTGATATAGCCCTCAATAGTCTCTGATAATGCTAACTGTTTAGATTCAAATATCAAATCACAATAACACTCTACCATCATCATTTGTATGATGGCAACATATCAAATTGACTTTATATAGACATTTTTGTTAGGATGACTGTCGTTTAAACTATACAAATGGGGATAAGCAAATATGCAAGACATCGCCCAATCACAAAGAGAGCGCCTTGCCCATATAGACTTCAGGCTTTATTTCTTGGGGTCGGTTGGTAGGATTGACTTGGTTAAGCGGTTTGGCATCAAGGAGGCTGCTGCAACCCGAGATATTTCGGCATATAAAGAGCTGGCCGAAGCAAATCTTGACTACGATACAAAAGCAAAGCTTTATGTTGTCACCGATCAATTTACGCCCCTGTTCGACTACAGACCGGATAGGGTTCTCTCCGCGCTTTCACTGGGTTTCGGCGACGATTTTGCGCCGCAAAGCAAGCCCTATTTAAACTGTGAAACGCCCTCCCAGCTAAATAAGCCCAACCTTAATACCCTTGCTGCAATCAGTCGCGCTATATACAACAAGACTCCTCTGTCGATTGAGTACCGCTCGATTGATAACGGCCTCTCCCAGCGAGAGATTGTGCCATTTAGCCTCGTGGATAACGGTTTGCGCTGGCACGTTAGAGCTTATGATCGTAAACGTGCTCGCTTTACTGATTTCGTTATTACCAGGATTACAAACCCGGCCAAAACAGAGAATGCCGCCGTTGGCGAGCACGAGCTTCAAAGTGCTGATAATCAATGGAACCGCATAGTAGAGTTGAAAATTGTTGCTCATCCGAAATTGCCACATAAAGAAACCATTGAGCTAGATTACGGAATGCAGGATGGTGTTTTAAATGTGAACGTTAGGGCTGCGGTTGCAGGTTATTTATTAAGACGTTGGAATGTGGACTGTACTGCGGAAGCTAAATTAGATGGCGATGAATATCATCTTTGGCTTAAGAATAGGCAGGCACTCTACGGGGTGGACAACTTAAAAATTGCACCAGGCTACGAAGAAGAAACAATATAAAAGGGAGCTCAGTGAATGTCCAACGCAAACCCGCAGCAGTTAGAAGCGATTAATCACGTCGATGGGCCTCTATTGATCATAGCAGGGCCTGGCTCGGGTAAAACATTCACTCTCGTAGAGCGCATCATCAATTTAATTCACAACTACGATGTAGAACCAGAAGCTCTATTTGTTGTGACCTTTACAGAAAAGGCGGCGCAAGAGTTAACCACGAGGATATCTAATCGTTTATTGGAGCTCGGTATTGTTTTCAATATTAATGAGATGTTTTTAGGAACATTTCACTCCATTTGTTTAAGAATCGTAGAGGAGTATCGCGAATACACCAGGTTGAAGCGAAGCTTCATTCTTATGGATCAGTTTGATCAGCAATATTTTCTCTATCAAAATTTAAATAAATTTAAAGATATTGAATATTCAGAGCAATTGTTGGGTAGTGAAAAAACACCTACATGGGCTAAATCTGAGAACTTATTGCAGTGGTTGAATAAGGTCACTGAAGAGGCGATTGACTATCAGCGCTTAATTGAATCAAGTGATACAGCTTTAATTGCATTGGGCAATTGTTATGAATTATATCAAACGCTTTTGCAGGAACGTAACGCACTTGATTTTTCAACTATTCAGCTAGAAGCATTAAATTTATTGCGAAATAACCCGTCTGTATTGGAATCTATTAAAGCAAGAATTAAATACTTAATGGTAGACGAATACCAAGATACCAATACCATTCAAGAGATGATTCTGAAGCTTTTAATGGGCGATCAAGAAAATCTTTGTGTGGTGGGCGATGACGACCAAGCTTTATATCGATTTCGTGGAGCAACAATTCGCAATATTTTGCAGTTCCCTCAAAATTTTTCAGAAAATAAATGTAAGCAAATTAAGCTCATTACCAACTATCGCTCTCACCCGGACATTATCAACTTCTATAACAAATGGATGGGTGATAAAGTTTGGGAAGTCAATAATCAGCAATATCGCTTTCAAAAAAATATTCAGCCGAGAGATCACTCTTTTGAAGTGGGACCTGCGGTAGTTAAGGCTATTGCAAATGTGGGATGCGATTGGGCAGATGAAGTATATGAATTACTTACAACCCTGAAAGAACAAGGGAAACTGAGCGACTGGAATCAGGTTGCTTTCCTATTCAAGTCTGTAAAAAATGATGGAGTAAAAGAACTAGCACAAAGCCTAGAGGATAGAGGTATTCCAGTTTATTCGCCAAGGGCGAATCTATTTTTTGAGCGTGAAGAAATCAGGTTAATGATTGGCGCTCTCCAGTTAGTGTTTCCACAATTTAGAAGTATTAGGGCTCCGCAAGAGGGTATTACTTTATCAATATGGGAATACTACGATAACTTATGTTTAAAGCCCTTCATGGAAGAGGTTAGCAAGCCCGAAAATAAAGAACTATTAATGTGGTGTCAAATAGCGGCAAAGCGCCATATTGCTCTAGCAAAGAATGCCGACTATGCATTTAGTGGTTTATTCTATGAGTTGCTTCAATTCCCTTTGTTTTCTCGATACCTTGTAGAAAACGCCGCAAATAAAAGAGCTCAGCGTAACCTCGCGACTATGTCGCGCTTAATGGGTAAGTTTGAATATTTACATCATATAAGTGTATTGAATCCACAATATTTGGATGGAAATTTACGAAGCCTCTTTAATCAGTTTTTCAAGTTTTTAAAAGATGGTGGAATCGATGAGTATGAAGATGTTTCTGAGTACGCCCCTTCGGGATACGTATCTTTTTTGACAATACATCAATCGAAAGGTTTGGAGTTTCCTGTTGTAATGGTGGGGTCGTTAGGCTCATCGCCACGTAAGCAATACACAGATCTAGATGAGGTTTTAGAGCATGGTTATTTAAACCGTGAATCTTTTGAGCCGTTAGAGTCAACAAAGTATTTTGATTTTTGGCGTCTTTATTACACAGCCTACTCAAGAGCCCAAAATTTATTGGTGCTAACTGATAGAGAGCGACTTGGAACTGGGCGAACACCTTCAAAGCATTTTACAAACTATGTTGATGAGCTTAAGTCTTGGCGTGATTGTAGGCAGCAATTGAATCAACTGACTTTTGAAAATGTAAAAGATGTAAATATTAAGCATGAATATGCTTTTACATCGCATATCACCCTGTTTGAAACATGCGCAGAGCAGTATCGTTTTTTTAAAGAGTTGGAATTTCAACCAATTAAAGCAAGCCCTATGCTTTTTGGTACTTTAGTGCATGAAACATTGGAAGACGTACATAAAGCAGCATTGCGGAATGAAGAACATTTGATTGTTAAAGAGAATATAGAAGCTTGGTTTTACGACAATTATCGAAACCTCTCTAACAGAGAAAGAATGTATTTAGGGGATTCAACATTAGGCGCTGCGCTGAAGCACGTTATGCGCTACGTGGATAGAAAGCATGGAGACTGGTCAGACATTAAGGAGTGTGAAGTCGATATATCACTTGTCAAAGATCAATATATTTTAAAAGGTAGTGTTGATTTAATTGTTGGTGAGGATAATACCGTTGAAATTATTGATTTTAAATCTGAGAAGAAGCCGGATATGGAAAAAGATTCGGCGCGAATTAAACATCATCAGCGCCAGCTAGAAATCTATGCTCATTTAGTTGAGGAGCGTACAGGCCACAAGGTCAGTAAAATGCACCTGTATTTTACTGGTGAAGAAACGGGCTTGCCCACTATAACGTTTAACAAAGATGGGAAGTCGATAGATCAAACCATAAAAGTATTTGATCAAATTGTAAACCGAATTGAGTGTGGCGATTTTGCTATATCTGAGCGCCCTACAAAAACATGTGTAGATTGCGATATGAAAGCTTATTGCGATAAAAAGAATTGGAAATTTAAGGGTAATTAATATGTCTGAACAAAACTCACTTAACTTAGATAACACCAGCGATATAAGCAATGTTGAGAAATATAAGTTTGACCCAATCAAAGGGTACCCGATGCTTCATTGGAATGGGAAACGTCCATTCACTGCAACTCAATATTATCCGGCCCAGAAAAAGGAAATTTATGGTGAGGAAATTAATGGGTGGATTAATAAAATATTTTGGGGAGATAACTTGCAGGTTATGAGCCACCTATTAAAGAATTATAGAGGTAAAGTCGATCTTATCTATATAGATCCTCCTTTTGACTCTAATGCTAACTATAATCGTGAAATTAAGATAAAAAATAAAAGTGTATACAATGACTCTTCAGTGTTCGAAGAAAAGCAATACACAGATATATGGTCTAATGACGAATATTTACAATTTATGTATGAAAGAATAATTTTGCTCAGAGAGCTACTGTCCGAAAGCGGACTTATATACATACATTGTGATTGGCACGCAAACAGCTATATCCGTTTAATGTGTGATGAAATTTTCGGGAAAAATAATTTTCTTAATGAAATTATTTGGAAAAGACGTGGCGGAACAACCTCTCCTGACGCAAAGGTGCTACCTAGGATCACAGACACGATTTACTTGTACTCAAAATCCGATAAGTTCTCTTTAAATGAGCAGTTTATAAAAGATGAAAATGATCCTTATATTCAACGTTTCAATAGGGATGATGGTGACGGCAGAAAATACAATTTAATTCCCCTAAATGCTTCGAAACCCCGACCTACGTTAATGTATGAGTATAAAGGATACAAGCCGCCGCGTTTTGGTTGGAGCATGTCTGAATCATCAATGAAAAATCTCGATGAGTTGGGATTGCTATATTTCCCTGAGGATAAAAATCAAAGAATTTATAAGAAAAGTTACCTTGATGTATGGCCAGGACAACCTCTTACTTCATTGTGGACTGACATAAAGCTTGTTAATCCAATGGCAAAGGAACGAACCGATTACCCTACTCAAAAGCCGGAGGCTTTATTAGAGAGAATAATTTTACAAGGAACAAATCCTGGAGGGTTGGTATTTGACTGTTTCATGGGAGCAGGTACAACACAAGCTGCTGCGATGAGATTAGGTAGACGATTTATCGGTGCAGACATAAATTTCGGTGCAATTCAGATCGCTACAAAAAGATTGCTCTCTATATCAAAAGAACTTTCTCAAAGTTCATTGCTTAACGACGATGTTATATACAGTTCATTTGAAGTATATAACGTAAATAATTATGACTTGTTTAGAAATCCTGTTGAAGCGAAGTCTCTTTTATTGGAGGCATTAGAAATAGAGCCCCTTAGCAGTGGCGTATACGACGGAGAAAAAGATGGTTTTATGGTGAAAGTAATGCCTATTAATAGGATAGCGACCAGAGAGGACTTAAATGACTTGATTGCTAATTTTCCTTATAAAATTTTCGAAGAGCGTAAAGAAAAAAATCCCAATAAGCCAGTTGAGTCTGTAATGTTGATTTGCATGGGACATGAACCAGATTTGAAGGCGTATTTGGAGCAAGAATGCGGTTACAAAATTAATGTTTCCGTAGTAGATATCTTGCGTGATAAAGCGAGAATAGAAATAAAAAGGGAGTCAGAAGCTTGCATTTTAATTAAAAATGGAATATTGGAAATTGAAAATTTCTTTCCAATGAATCTAATGCAGAAACTAAGCCTAAAGAAAGAAACTGTAACGGATTGGAAAGAGCTCGTTGATTCGGTTGTTATTGATTGGAATTATGATGGTGCAGCAATCGAACCATCCGTTGTTGATATACCTGATGCCAATGGTTTTGTGAGTGGCATTTATAAAGTGCCAGCCGATGCAGGTACAATTAAAATTAGAATTATAGATTTATTATCCGAAGCTTATGAAGAGGTGATTCGTCATGGCTAAGACACCTCAAGAAAACTTTGATTTAAACAATGCATTCTATTTACATCTGCTTAATTTTTATAAGCAAAAGAAGGGGGCTATTAAACAGCACTATAAGAAACTAAGCAAAATATTCCTTGACTACAACGATCCAGAAAGACCCGGAAGCTTTTTGCGTACACCGCAGTTTGAGGCGTTGGAAATCTATATATTCCTTAAAGAGTTTCTGGATAATAGACCTGTGTATCAATTATTTGAGGAGTGGTTTGAAGCAAAGGGAAAGTTTGGCGATAGAGCAATTAAATCTATTGCGATTCAAGATGATATGCTTTGGTCTTTGTCCGAAAAACAATACAAAGACATTTTTAAGAAAATGAAGGCTGCGAATAATGGCAGAACCTATCCGAATTATATATTCGCGTTAACAATGGGTACAGGTAAAACCATTCTAATGGCTACCTGTATATTTTATGATTTTTTATTGGCAAATAAATTTCCTACAGATGAGCGATTCATCCACAACGCATTAGTTTTTGCACCTGATAAAACAGTACTTCAATCGTTACGTGAACTGGAATCTTTCGATCATAGTAAAGTGATCCCACCTGAATATTTAAATGCGATAACCCTTAAGTTTCATTACTTAGAAGACTCAGGAGTAACCCTCAATACTCTTGATGGGTCAAGATTCAATATAGTCGTTTCCAACTCACAGAAAATTATTTTAAAAAGAAAAACTGCAAAGCCAAATGCGACTGAAAAGCTCTTTGCTGCTAGTAAGGAACTTTACAAGAAAGACGATGTTGGAAATGAAATGGCAAAGTTACTTGGTTTGGATGCGGAAACCCTTCTGGATGCGCCAGAGGATGCAGATGATTTGCTAACTAACCAACGCTTTGAAAAACTACGCCGCCTAGAAAATTTAGGTATTTTTGTTGATGAGGCACATCACGCCTTTGGTGCAAAGTTGGCTAAAGACATGGGAATACAAGAGGATTCATCAACCAATAGCTTACGAAAAACAATTGACGAACTTGCCTTAAGTTTAAAGTCTCGCGGTTCGAAAGTAGTTGCCTGTTATAACTACACGGGTACGCCCTATGTAGGCCAAGATGTATTACCAGAAGTTGTCTACGCCTATGGTTTAAAGGAGGCGATTGATAAAAATTATTTGAAAAAGGTGGTTCTAAATGGATATAGCAATACCAAAGAGCCTGAATTTTTAGAAATTGCGATTAATGATTTTCTAAACCAAACAAAAGGTAAGCGACCTGAAGGGATGCTGCCTAAAATGGCAATTTTCGGAACTACTATCGAAGAGATAGAACAGGAAATTCGTCCCGCTGTCGAAGAAATTCTGATTAAGCATGGCATATCCACTGATCGGATCTTGATTAATGTTGGCGATGACAAAATTACATCAAACGATGATATTCGTGAATTCAATCGTTTGGATTCCACCAAGTCAGAAAAGCAGTTTATTTTATTAGTCAATAAAGGTCGCGAAGGTTGGAACTGCCGCTCACTATTTTCAGTCGCACTCTATAGAAGCCCAAAATCAAAAGTGTTTGTGCTTCAGGCCACTATGCGTTGTTTAAGAGCTGTAGGCGATTCTCAAGAAACTGGCCACGTATACCTAACGCAAGAAAACATGGTTTTGCTAGACAAAGAACTGCAAGCCAACTTCCGTATCAGCACCGATGAAATGCAGTCTGTAGGTAAGGATAAGGTTCCTGTAGAAATTAAGCCCATCAAGCCCATCGAAAAAATAAAGCTAAAACGAATTAAGAGAACCTTTAAAATGGAAGAGCAGGCTCTTATTGAAGGGCAAGAATTAAAACTAAAGGAAATAGACCTTTCCAGCTACAGAATAATGCATGAACGTATGGAGGGTTTAAATCATAATGAGTTTACGAACAAGCCCAAAGAAACTTATGAAATTACTTATATAAAAGAACAATTTCAATTCACGCAATACAACCTAACGGCAGAAATTGCGCGCTACTTGAATAAGTCTTGCCTAGAGATTGACAAGATAATCAAATCCACTCAGGAGGGATTTGATGGGATTTTAAAGTTAGTTAATCAGTTCAATGAAACTTTATATGATCATGTCATCCCACGTTTATTTGGGCTACTGTATAAAATCGACTCCGAACAATCCGAAGAGGAGTACGAGGTAGCTTTGATTAAGGAACCACCTCTTGATCCGGGGCATTACTCAATGACTGCGTTGCCTGAAATGACAATTAATGTCGATCAAGATGATGTTAAAGAGTTTAGAGACAGAAGCTTCCATTTGGACAATTATTGCTTTGACTCAGTGCCGGAGCGAGACTTCTTTTGGCATGTTTTACGACTAAAAGCAGTCGATAAGATTTGGTTTACCGGAATGCTTACACATGGGCAATCAGACTTCTTCATCCAATACGTAGACCCAGAAACGCATCGTGTAAGAAGTTACTACCCTGATTTTCTAATTAGAAAACCGGATGGTTCCTTACTAATGATTGAGATAAAGGGAGAGAACCTGATTGATCATCCAACTGTGAAAGCCAAACAGGAATATGCAGAAATGATCGCTCAGGCATCCGATGTGAAAATGAGCTATGAGTTGATACCTAGTCAGATTGCCAAAGCCGGAACTTTTGATCGAACTATTCTGCAATAGATTTTTATGAACAGGGAAGTTCGCATTGTGCTCAAATAGTTATGTTTTTATGCTTTGACTAATTCTGGGTATTTCTGAAAGTAACTTTTCAGCCACCCATGAGATTTTTGATAACTTTATTTGGCTCGGGCGTTTATATTCATCCATTCTGTGGACCGAATTTTTTTCATCTGTATACTTTTCGAATGCGAGATTAATTATTTCGGAAAATTCGTAAGCTCTACTTTGAGTATTGGATTCGCGCGAAAGAATTTTTATTGATCTCCAGATCAGCGCAAATACGTTTTCCAGTTTTAATTCCATCAACATAAGTATTAATTTTGGATTGCCTGTGCCCTTATTTGTGATATTTATTTTTGATTTATATGCATAAAAATTTGCGTATTCGATACATTCCTGCACTTTGATATCTATTCTCATTGACAAAAAGTACAGATCATTCCCTGGATTAGCTTCCAATAAGTGCAATAACTTTATGCCTTGTTCATAAATAAAAAGATGCCTTTGCGTCTCTGTCACTGGATTCTGAAAATATTTGAGTTCGATATCGACTGTAAGAGGATTCGAAGGGCTTATACATTTATATTTTACTGCGTCACTATTCACAAGACTCTGTAAACAAGTCTTTCCGTAGTCGCTCGTTGGGGAAAACCCTCTGCTCAGTATTTGCTCTTCCGTTAGGTACTCTTCTCCAGGGTTGAAGCACAAACTTAGGGCAACCAGTAACAACGACTGAATCATTTCTGTCTGGATTTGGTCTGCCATGTAAACCTCATTGTGGTGGCCGGCCTATGGTTATATTCGCCCGGCCTCATTATAAAATGGGAACTTTAGACCGTGGAATAATAATCCGTCAAACCTGATAGTCCTGAATTTTGGGCGGACTATCATGAAAGACATACGTTTAGCCGCGTTTGGGCGTACGGTAAGGGAGATTCGAAAGGCGCAAGGGCTTTCCCAAGAGGCATTTGCCGACAAGGCCGGAATTGACCGAAGCTATATGGGGCATATTGAGAGAGGGGAGAAAAACATTACCCTCAGCAAAATTTATGAAATAGCTGATGCCTTGAATATGACGGTATCAGACCTATTCAGAGCCATACCTGCGGATAAAAAAGATAGCTGAACTGCATATCCAAGCAAAATGTTGAAGTAACCGAGTTCGTACAGTAGTGCTTATATGAAAACACCATTAATTACCCGAGAAGGGTACAACGCCCTGAAGGAAGAGTTAGACCATCTTTGGCGAGTTGAGCGACCGGATGTCACCCAAAAGGTATCTTGGGCAGCAAGCCTGGGCGACCGTAGCGAGAACGCGGACTATCAATATAACAAGAAGAGACTGCGTGAAATTGACCGCCGGGTGAGGTATTTAAGGAAATGCTTAGAGGATCTAAAAATTGTGGATTATTCGCCAGTTCAAGAGGGGCGAGTATTTTTTGGTGCTTGGGTCGAAATTGAGAATGAAGACGGTGAGAAAAAGCGATTTAGGATTGTTGGTTACGATGAGATCTTTAACACAAAAGATTACATATCTATAGATTCCCCAATGGCCAGAGCACTGGTTAAGAAGCAAGTGGATGATGAAGCGGTGGTAAAAACTGAAGCAGGAGAATTTACCTGGTACATCAATCGGATCGAATATGAAAAATAGTATACACAAATAGTACTGTACTATTTTTAACTTATTGATTCTAAAAAGTTACATCAAAAATAGTATACAAATTGGGGTTCTTTTTGAAAATCGCCATTTTCAGAGCGGTCGCCGTTTTTGGCCGCTTCGTGCACCGTCTGGGTGACTGCCGGCCGTTCGACTTTCCACAGCTGGGTCAATTCCGCCTTCAGCACCTCAGCACCTTCGGGGGTGATGTAGGCGGAGCCGCGTTTACTGGGGGGGCGCCAGCGGCTCACGGTGTCTCTCCAGATGTATTCAGTCCGAAGACCCGTTGGTAAAACGCCAGCTCCGTGTCCAATTGGTGCTGAATATTGGCGGCGCGCCGGAAGCCGTGGGCTTCATCCGGATAAACCACATATTCCACTGCTGTCCCGGCCTTTTTTACGGCTGCCACCATTTGTTCGGCTTGCGCAGGTGGCACCACTTTGTCGGCCTGTCCCTGAAACACCAGCAGCGGGCAGCGGATGCGATTCGCCTTATGGAGAGGCGAACGTCGGACATATTCGGATTGGGCAGCGGGGTAGGGGCCGACGAGTGAATCCAGGTAGCGGGCTTCGAATTTGTGGGTATCCCGCGCCAGGGCTTCCAGATCGGCGATGCCATATAGGCTGACGCCCGCATTAAAAGTCTGATGGTCGGTGAGGGCACACAGGACACTGAATCCTCCCGCGCTGCTGCCGCGTATGGCGCGCCTTTCTGGATGCACCCAGCCCTGTGCGGTGACATATTCCGCGCCGGCGCAAAGGTCTTCCACATCCACCAGTCCCCATTGGCCGCGCAGGGCGTCGCGATAGTGGCGGCCGTAACCGGTGCTGCCGCGGTAGTTCACATCCAGCACGGCAAAACCGCGCTGGGTCCAGAACTGGATTTTAAAGTTGAGGGAAGGGTCGGTGGCGGAGGTGGGACCGCCGTGGCCTATGACGATTAACGGCGGCAGGTCGTCCCCCGGCGCTGTGTAATTTGCATTGGCAGGTGGATAGAAAAAGCCGTGTGCTTCATTGCTGCCTGATGCTCCCACCACAGGGAAAGTCAGGCTACGACCTGTGGAAATATCCTCCGGCGCGAGTGGCTCGATCGGGTACTCGCGCAGAATCACTGCCCCGCCACTTTGCATATGCCACAGTGTTTGCGGTCGCCGCGGACCCGCTCCCAGGATGGCGGACTGTCCTTGGGCGCACGCAATCTGGGAGATGTGGTTGACGCTCAGATCTAGCGGCGTCATCTGCCATTGCCCTGCATTGCGCAGCAGCTGAATCAGTTGCCATTCGCCGTTGCGGCTGTGGGCAGCCAGCAGGGTGTCGGGGTTGAGAAAACCGTAGTGGCTCTGACCGAACACCCATTGGGGCGGGGCGAATTCCGCTTCCTCCAAAAGCACCGCGACACCATCACAGTAAAGATTCCACCAGCCGGTTTTGTCAGATACCCAGAAGAGTTCACCCGCCGGTGACCACAGGGGCTGGGTGACGCTCTCGGTTTCACCGCCAGCGATCAGGCTCGCATCGCCGATACTGCCGTCAGCGTGGATCGATCGCCGCCAAAGGCGGGTGCTGTCCCAGGGCATATGGGGGTGGCTCCAGGTGAGGTAGGCGAGCGACGAGCCATCCGGTGAAATGCGCGGGGAGCTTACAAAATCCCAGGAATCCTCCAATGTCAGAATATTTTGGGTGTTGTTCAGATCGATCACGACCAGGCGATTTCGCGGTTCGCCATCGCCGCGGTGATCTTCGCAAACCGCCATCAGGCGCTGGCGTATAGCATCGAGCTGCAAATCCGCATAGCGGCAGCGGGGCGTTTGGGTAAGCGTTCGGACAGAGCTGTCGGCAAGATTCAGCTCGTGGATCTGCTGATCCGCAGCGTTGACGAAGAAAATCCGGTTGGCGCCCGCGCAATAGCTGCCGCCGCCATATTCATGCACAGTCGAACGGACGCTCCAGGGCGAAGGCAAAACCTCTGTGGCCGGTGCGCCGGCGCAGCTGCACATGAGCGCTTGGCGCCCCAGTTCGGCGGGGCGGGTTTCCAGCCAGAACAACCGGTTCTGGTCCCATTGCAGTTCGCCCATGCGCTGGCTGCGGCCGGCGACAAAGTCGCCCGTGAGCGGGGATCTCCAGGTACCATAAGCGGCCGTGGTTTTCATGAATTTCCATCCTGGCGTGTGGGAGAAAAAGTGGAGCAATATACCCAAATCCCTCCTCTGCCCCAAACAGTCCGCACCTTTGTTGCGGAGCAATCGGGTGTGTCGCGTGTATTGATCGCCTTCAGTGGCGGTCTGGATTCCTGTGTCTTGTTGCACGCGGCGGTGGAGGCGCGGCTGGCTCAGCCTTTAGTGGCCATTCATGTCAATCATGGCCTTTCCCCCTGTGCATCCGAATGGCAAGAGCATTGCGCGAATTTCTGCCGGTCCGTTGGCGTAACTTTTATTGGCGAATCCGTAACCGTGACGCGCTTGGGTGAGGGGCTGGAACAGGCGGCGCGGGCGGCGCGGTATCGGGCGATCGAAAAGCATTTGCGCCCTGGCGATCTGGTTTTGATGGCACACCATGAGATGGATCAGGCGGAGACCTTTTTGTTGCGCCTTGCGCGCGGCGCAGGTACCTCCGGACTCGGCGCCATGGCGCAGCTCCGGGATTGGGGTTCGGCGCGATTGGGGCGACCTTTTTTGGCGCTGAGCCGCGACTCTCTGCGGGTTTATGCCGAATGCTGCGCGCTGCGCTGGATTGAGGACGAAAGCAATATCGATGAGTCTTTCGACCGCAATTATCTGCGGCATCAAGTACTGCCCCTCATGCAGCAGCGCTGGCCTGCTTTTCCCGCTCAGGTGGTGCGCGCTGCGGAACTCCAGCGCGAAAGCGAGCAATTGTTGGCGGACTATGCGGAAGAGGATCTGCGAACGTGTTTGCCACGGTCAGAGCGCGTAGGCGCCAGCCTTTTGGCCGCGCCCCTGTTGAAATGGACGGCGTCTCGCCGCCATCTGGTGATGCGTTATTGGCTGCGGGTCCAGGGCTTTCGCCACCCTTCGCAAAAACGCATGCTGCAGTTGCAGTACCTGCTTGAAGCTGCACAGGATCGGAGTCCTTTGCTGGATTGGAGCGACTGCGAATTGCGCCGCTTTGGCGACCGTGTGTATTGCCTGCCGGCGGGATGGAATCAGTCTTTACTTGGTCCGGTCACCACTGACCTCACTGCCGGTGCATCGCTGGATCTGCAAGACGGTTTCCGATTGCATGCGGTTGCCGGCCAACCGGGCCTTGCGCCCAGAACCTACAGCCTGTTGCCGCGTGCGACATGCCCCCATATCAAACGCGGTCATCCAGTGGAGCGGCACCACTCCCAGACGCTGAAAAACCTATTGCAGGAGTTTCGTCTCGAACCTTGGTTGCGCGATCGCGTGCCTTTGATAATGGCGGGTGATCAGTTGGCGGCGGTGGCGGATCTGTGGATCGAACGCGATTTTATTCAGGACGATTCCCAGGGGCTGCAACTGAGTTGGAATTGCTCCCCCGCAGGGGGCGTCGATTGAGGCACGGGGCCTTTTCTGTTACCCTGCCGCCCCGTCCTGAAGGGCAATGGCGAACGCCAGAGACGGTCCGTCAGCCGGGCACCATTTCCGGCTCACTTCCCGCCATTTGACCGCTCCCGCTGCATCAGCACACGCTCTCCATGTCACCTGGGGCACCTCGGGCTGTGCGGTACCCGGGCTGAAGCTCTGACAAAATTGACCCTGGTTTTATAAAAGGCATTCAATGACTCGATTTATTTTCGTTACCGGTGGCGTGGTGTCGTCACTGGGAAAAGGCATTGCCGCAGCGTCCCTCGCGGCTGTGCTGGAAGCCCGCAAACTCAAGGTCACCATTCTCAAACTCGACCCTTATATCAATGTGGATCCGGGCACCATGAGCCCATTCCAGCACGGCGAAGTTTATGTGACCGAAGATGGCGCCGAGACGGATCTGGACCTCGGCCATTACGAGCGTTTTTTGCGCACCAAAATGACCCGCCGCAATAACTTCACCACCGGCCGTGTATACGAAACGGTTTTACGTAAGGAGCGGCGCGGCGACTACCTTGGCGGTACGGTGCAGGTGATTCCACACATCACAGATGAAATCAAACGCCGCATCCTGGAAGGCGGCAAAGGATATGACGTAGCCCTGGTGGAAATCGGCGGTACCGTGGGCGATATAGAATCCCAGCCTTTTCTCGAAGCGGTGCGTCAGCTGAAAGTGGAACTGGGACCGCAGCGTTCCCTGCTGATCCACCTCACCTTGGTGCCCTACATCGCCACCGCCGGTGAAACCAAAACCAAACCCACCCAGCATTCCGTTAAGGAGCTGCGCTCCATCGGTTTGCAGCCGGAAGTGCTGCTGTGTCGCTCGGACAAAATCATTGATGTCGAGTCGCGCCGCAAGATTTCCCTGTTCACCAATGTGGAAGAGCGTGCGGTGGTCCCTCTACCGGATGCGGAAACCATCTACGCTATACCGCGTATGCTGCAGGGCTATGCACTGGACCAGATCGTCTGTGAGCGTTTGCAGATCGATGCCCCTGAGCCGGACCTTTCCGAATGGGACAAAGTCGTGGACGGCAAATTGCACCCCGAACACGAAGTCACCATTGCTATGGTCGGCAAATATATGAATCTGCTCGACGCCTATAAATCCCTGAATGAATCCCTGCAGCACGCGGGCATCCACACGCGCACCAGGGTCAATCTGCTGCATATCAATGCGGAGGACGTGGAGGAGAAAGGCGTTGACCTGCTGCGTCATGCGGACGCCATATTGGTACCCGGCGGTTTTGGTGAGCGCGGTATGGATGGCAAACTCGCCACAGTGCGTTACGCCCGCGAAAACAATGTGCCCTATCTCGGCATCTGCCTGGGCATGCAGTCCGTCATCATCGAATTTGCCCGCAATGTCTTGAATCTGCCCGAGGCCAACAGCACCGAGTTCGACCGTAAAACCCCGCACCCGGTGGTGGGTTTGATCACTGAATGGGTGACGGCGGACGGAGCGGTGGAAAAGCGCGATGAATCCTCTGATCTCGGTGGCACCATGCGCCTGGGCGCGCAGGAGTGCCGCTTGGAAAGATCCTCCAAAGTTCGTGAGATCTACGGCGAGGATGTCATTGTCGAACGCCACCGCCACCGTTACGAAGTCAATAACCGCTATCTGGACCAGTTGCGCCAGGCGGGTTTGTCCATCGGCGGCTGGTCGGCGGACGACACTTTGGTTGAAGTGGTGGAGCTGCCGGACCATCCCTGGTTTATCGCCTGCCAGTTCCACCCGGAATTCACTTCCACACCACGCGACGGCCACCCCTTATTCATTAGCTATATCAAAGCTGCACTCGAACAACGCGCCCGTAAAAATGAGGGCAGATCATGAGCCAGCCGGTGATCAAAGTCGGCGGCAAGGTGGAAGTTGCCAACCATCTGCCCATGGTGCTGTTCGGTGGCATGAATGTATTGGAGTCCCGCGATCTGGCGCTGCGCACGGTGGAAAAATATGTCGAAGTCACCAGCCGACTGAATATTCCCTATGTATTCAAAGCGTCTTTCGATAAAGCCAACCGTTCTTCCATTCATTCCTATCGCGGTCCGGGCTTGGATGAGGGACTGGCGATTTTTGCCGAAATCAAAAGTACCTTTGGCGTACCGCTGATTACCGACGTTCACGAAACCTGGCAGGCCCAGCCTGTCGCCGATGTGGTGGACGTGATTCAACTGCCCGCATTTCTCGCGCGGCAGACAGATCTGGTGGAGGCCATGGCCAAAACCGGTGCGGTGATCAATATTAAAAAGCCCCAGTTTTTGAGCCCCGCCCAAATAAAAAATATCGTGGAAAAATTCCGCGAATGCGGCAATGACCAATTGATCCTGTGCGAGCGCGGCTCATGTTTCGGTTACGACAACCTGGTGGTGGACATGCTGGGTTTTCGCACCATGCGTGAAGTGAGCGGCAACCTGCCGGTGATTTTTGACGCGACCCACGCCTTGCAACAGCGGGAGGCCACAGGCGCGGCTTCCGGTGGTCGCCGTCGCCAAGTCTCGGAACTCACCCGCGCCGGTATGGCAGTGGGGCTTGCGGGTTTATTTCTGGAGGCCCATCCCGATCCGGATAATGCCAAATGCGACGGCCCCAGCGCATTGCCGTTGCATCTGCTGGAGCCTTTCCTGACGCAGATCAAAGCCCTGGACGATCTGGTAAAAAGTTTTCCCGATTTGAATATCGAATAATCCAACCGAATCCGTACACCGGATTTTTCCGGTGCCCAGTGTGACCCAATGGAGAAGAAGCTCCCATGAGTAAAATTGTTGATATCAAAGGTTTTGAAGTAATGGATTCCCGTGGCAACCCCACAGTGATGGCGGAAGTGATTCTCGAATCCGGCGCCATCGGCAGTGCCTGCGCACCCTCCGGCGCTTCCACCGGTACGCGTGAAGCATTGGAGTTGCGCGATGGTGATAAGAGCCGTTATCTGGGCAAGGGTGTGCTCAAGGCAGTGGCCAATATCAATTCGGTGATAAAGCCTCTGCTGCTGGGTAAAAACGCGGCGGAACAGCGCAAACTGGACCAGCTGATGTTGGATGCTGACGGCACCGACAATAAATCCAAGCTCGGCGCTAATGCCATACTGGCGGTTTCCCTTGCCGCAGCCAAAGCGGCGGCGGTAGACAAAAAAATCCCGCTTTACGCACACATTGCTGACATCAACGGTACGCCGGGCCAATACACTCTGCCTGTGCCCATGATGAATATCATCAACGGCGGTGAACACGCTGATAACAATGTGGACATACAGGAATTCATGATCCAGCCAGTGGCGGCACCCACTTTTGCCGAAGCGCTGCGCATAGGCGCTGAAGTATTTCATTCACTGAAAAAGGTGTTGTCAGCACGCGGCCTGAATACCGCAGTGGGTGATGAAGGCGGCTTTGCGCCCAATCTGCCGTCCAACGAAGCAGCGTTGCAGGTGATCGCTGAAGCAGTGGAAAAAGCGGGTTATGTATTGGGCAAAGATGTGACCCTCGCCCTCGATTGTGCAGCTTCCGAATTTTATAAAGATGGTATTTACGATCTGGCAGGCGAAGGCAAAACCTTCAGCCCGGCCAAATTCGCCGATTACCTCGCGGAACTTGCCAGTAAATACCCGATCCTCTCTATTGAAGACGGCATGGACGAAAGCGATTGGGACGGTTGGGCAGGACTCACTGAAAAAATCGGGAACAAGGTGCAATTGGTGGGCGACGACCTGTTTGTGACCAATACTAAAATTCTGAAAGAGGGTATCGAAAAAGGCATCGCCAATTCGATTCTGATCAAGTTCAATCAGATCGGCTCCCTGACAGAAACGCTGGACGCCATCAAAATGGCGAAAGACGCAGGTTACTCTGCGGTCATTTCCCACCGTTCCGGCGAAACCGAGGACACTACCATCGCCGATTTGGCAGTGGCAACGGCGGCGGGTCAGATCAAAACGGGTTCCCTATCGCGCTCGGACCGGGTGGCCAAATACAACCGCCTGCTGCGCATAGAAGCGGAGTTGCAAGGTAAAGCACCCTATCGCGGTCGCGCGGAATTCAAAAACTGAACATTAAAAAGGACTATGCTTTAGGGGCCGACACTCATCGGCCCTTGTCCCATGCAAATGCGTACCATAAAAAATTTATGAAATGGCTGATCGCGGTTTTAATTTTCAGTTATGTCTATTTGCAATACCGCCTTTGGATCGGTGACGGCAGTTACGCGCAACTGGCAAACCTGAAATCCGAAATCGCCGAACAGAGCGCGGAAAACGCACGCCTATACGAGCGCAACCGCGTGCTGGCTGTAGAAGTCATGGCGTTGAAACAGGATGAAGACGCCCTGGAAGAACGCGCGCGGAATGATCTGGGCATGATCAAAAAAGGCGAAACCTTCTTTATGGTGTTGTCCAAGTCCTCCGACAATTTATGACCCCTTCAGCACAAGTCTGGGCGCTGGTCCCCGCGGCGGGGTCCGGACAGCGCATGGGCGCCGCAGTACCCAAACAATATTTACCTCTCGCGGGCAAAACCGTCCTGCAAATCACACTCGAAAAACTTATCTCCCTGCCGCAGGTGTGCGGTCTGGTGGTAGCTGTTGCCGAGAATGACAGCCTGTTTTCCAGACTGGACCTGCCGTCAGGCATAGTTCGAATCGCCGGTGGCCGTGAGCGGGCGGAATCCGTATTTAATGGACTGCGTTATTTGATGGAACAGGACAGAGAGCAGGATTGGGCGCTGGTGCACGATGCCGCGCGACCCTGCGTGCGGTTGGAGAATGTGGCGCGGCTGATCGACTGCGCGAGGCGACGTGATTGCGGCGGTATATTGGCAACGCCCATTGCCGACACATTAAAAAAATCCACAGGCGAAAAAATTCTACGGACGGTGGATCGCGCTGGCCTTTGGGCGGCACACACCCCGCAGTTGTTTCCGGTGGGTCAATTATTTTATGCGCTGGAGAAATCGCTCGCCGACGCGGTGCCAATCACCGATGAAGCCTCGGCTATTGAATATATCGGTGGTGAGGTGCTGCTGGTACCGGATGCGCGAGACAATATCAAAATCACCCAGCCGGAAGATTTATGGTTGGCGGAACAGATTCTCATCCGACAACAGTTGGCGCAGGACTTCATATGAAAATTCGCATAGGTCAGGGCGTGGATGTACACGCTTTCGGATCGGGGGACAAAATCGTGATGGGCGGTGTGGTGATTCCGCACACGCACCGTTTGCTTGCCCATTCGGATGGCGACGTCCTGCTGCACGCGTTATGCGATGCGTTGCTCGGCGCTGCGGCGCTGGGTGATATCGGACGGCATTTTCCCGATACGGATCCTCAATACGCCAATGCCGACAGCCGCGCACTATTGCGCCTGGTCATGGCCAAAGTGCGCGCCCTGGGCTATCGGGTAGCCAATGCGGATATGACCATAGTGGCGCAGAAGCCACGCATGGCGTCTTACATTCCCACCATGTGTGCCAATATCGCTGAGGATTTGCGCTGCTCCGTGGGGCAGATCAACGTCAAAGCCACCACCACGGAAAAATTGGGATTCAATGGACGGGAGGAGGGGATCACGGCGCTGGCCGTAGTGCTGTTGGAAGCGAACTGATACCCCATTAAACGGGCGCCCGTTGTTGCATGGCGCGGTAGAGAATATCGCCGATTTCCGAACCTTTGCCGGCGACAATTTCATCCAGCTGCAAACCTTGCAGTTCGTGTGGAAAGACCAACCAATTATCCGTGGCATGGACATAAAAATCCGGTGTGCGATTGGTGACATTCCGGCTGGGCTTATACCAAGGACAAGCGGTTTTGATCACGTCCGGTGTATTGCTGCCTGCTCTGAGGTGAATTTGATCGATGATCGCCTGCAGTGAGCGGCCGGAGTCAAAGACATCGTCCACAATCAACAAGGACTGGTCGGGCGTTACGCGGTCGAGAACGTAGTTCAATCCAAATACTTTTATCTCTTTGTGCTGCTCGCCTATGCCGTAATAAGAGGCGGTACGGATAGCGATGTGGTCGCTGTGTACACCCATGAATTCGAGATATTCCTGTACAGCAATTCCCACGGGCGCACCACCTCGCCAGACACCCACAATAAAATTGGGAAAAAAGCCGCGCTGATAAATCAACTCCGCCAGGCGAAAGGAATCCAGAAGAAGCTCATTAGCTGAGATAAATTGTTTATTCATTTTTATAGCCCCAAAGCAATTAAATTCCGCACCCGGATCTCACGTCCGGCAGGTTTTGGCAACTCAATGCGGATAAGCAGGTTCAGTATAGGTCAGCGCCATGGATCTGGCGCGCATATACACAGAATGTGGTTTAACCGACACATTCGGCGTATCTACAGCCGTTAGCTGGCACAAGTGTGATCTGCTTAGCAGGTCAGTGCGCGGCGCCCAATATAATGCAGTCGATGCAGTTCGCGATGGACTGCTCCCAGCCTGAGAAAAAAACAGGGTTTTTTATGGCAGCCAGACACCTTGATCGCCTTTTTCCCGCGCTATGGCGCCAGATGAATTTGATCGCGGCGATAGTGTTGATAGCGGTTATGAGCGGTTGTGCCGGGGATGAGAAAGGGCCGGACAGTTCATCTTCCAGCAGCAGTTCATCCAGCAGTTCCGCATCGTCCACTTCCAGTTCTTCCGGCGGCACGCTCAATGCAGCCAAGCTTTATCTGGAGTTGGGTTGCCTCGCCTGCCACGGAGCGGACGGCCAGCAGAAATCTCAGCCGATTCTTTTTGAGAACTACACGCTTCAGACGCTGATCGCCAAAATTGATCGGGATATGCCCACTGGCAACCCCGATGCTTGCAGTGGCGAATGTGCCAGAGTCTTGGGTGAATACCTGTGGAATATGCGCCCGGTGGTGTCCTGCACCAGTGGCGAGAAAGTGCTGCCGCGTCGTCTGCGTCTTCTCACCAAATTCGAATACATCAACACCCTTAACGACCTGTTTGAATTTGTGGAAGGTGCCCAGCTTGCGGGCAGTGTTGGGGCGGATGCAGAAGTGCGTGGTTTTGATAACAACGTCCAGGCCAACGCCGTGACTATCCCCGGTATCGAAGGTTATTGGACAGCGGCGGCGGCCACTGCTGAAGCGGCGAATCTCAGCAGCCGCCTCAATGCCTGCTCAACGCAGACATTGGCGGATTGCTTTGTCTCCGACTTCGGTCGCGACGCCTTCCGTCGCCCTCTGACCACCGAGGAGCATTCCGATTATGTGGGTTTATTCGGTAAAGGTACGGACAGCGATACAGGTGCACGGCTGGTGGTGCAGGCGATGCTCGTATCACCGAACTTCCTCTACCGCACGGAACTGGGCCAGAACGGCCGGCTCACCCAGTACGAAGTGGCCAACCTGCTTTCTTACACTTTCTGGGGTTCCATGCCGGACGCGGCGCTGTTCGAGAGTGCTGCCAGCAACAGCCTGGGCACAACTGCCCAGATCCAGCAGGCGGTGGACCGCCTGCTGGCAAGCAGCAAGGCACAGAAGCAATTTATCCACTTCGGCCGTCAGTGGTTGGACGTGGATCCTGTCGTTGGTATAGACCGCAGCATTCAACTCTTCCCGGATTTTGATTATTCGGTAGCGTCAGCCATGGATACGGAGCTGGAATTCTTTCTGCGGGAGATCATGTTGAAAGATGGATATTCCATGGCGGATTTTTTATCCGCCGATTTCACCTTCGTCGATTTGGCGCTGGCTAATTTTTACGGGATGACGGGAGTGACGACCTTACCCATGCAGCGAGTAACCGTGGACGACAAACGGGGTGGAATATTGGCAATGGGCGCGCTGCTCACCCGCAATGCCAAGTTCGACGAATCCCATCCCATCAAGCGCGGGCTGCTGGTGCGTCGCAATCTGCTGTGCCAGGAGTTCGGCACACCGCCACCCAATATCGGTGAAGTGGAGCCGTTTGACCCCACCAAGCCGACGCGGGAACGGTTTACCGCCCACGCTGCTAATGAAAACTGTGCCTCCTGTCATCAGTTTATCGACGAGATAGGCTTTGCTTTTGAAAATTACGACGCGGTGGGCCGCTACCGCGCGGAAGAAGCCGGCGCTGCGGTGGATGCCTCTGGAACCATAACCGGTTTGGCGCGCATGACTGACAGCGACCGCCATGACTTTCGCAACCTGGGGGAACTGGCGGACATATTGGCCACCGAGGGTTTTGCTCCCACGTCCGCCTGCCTCGTGGAACAGTTTCAGCGATGGATGGATGGCGTTGGGGAACCGGACTCTTGCGCGCGCGCCAATACGCTGGCCCGCTGGCAGCCCTCCACCAATTCCATCCGCGATCTCTGGGTGGAAATGGTGGCCTCCCAAACTTTCCTGCAGCGCCAGTAGGAGTTCCCGGCATGAATCGACGTTCCCTGATCAAAGCAGTAGCGGCAGGCTCGCTCACCGCTGCAACACCCTTGGCGTGTTTGCTGGCGCGCAACGCCCTGGCGCAAACCGGCACACCACCTGTGCGCACCATATTGCTGTTTCACCCCAATGGCTGTGTACCGGACATTTTTTTCCCCGGCGCGGGCAACCGTACCTTGCCGGCGATGAGTGCGCCGCTACAAAGTGTGTACGACAACTTGGTGTTCATCGACGGGATTGGTTACGCCGGTCCCGATAATACTCACGAGGGTGGCGCCTTCAAGTGCCTGACAGGGCGCATGAAACGCTCGGACAAGTTCTCTTCCATCGATGTATTAATGGGTAAGGAGGATTGGGCCAATCGCGACCGGACCGGCATCAGTGTGCCCTCCATTCAGATGGGGGTGGCTACCTTCTGGGGCAATGACGACAACAAGCGAATCAGTCATGACGGCGCCACCACCTTGGATTCCGTCTGCGATCCGCGCATTCTCTATCCCCGATTGTTTGGCGCGCAGGGAGGACTCGGCAGCGGTCTGGAGCGTGAGATGCTCAGCGTCGCAAAAAATGACCTGGCGCGGCTAAGAGCGAGCCTCGGTCAGGCGGAGCGGGAGCGCATGGAACAGCACGAGGAGGCTTTATCGATATTGGAGGCAAAGTTTCAGGGCGATGGCGGCGATAACCTCAATGCCTGCACTGGTCCGGATATCAGCGCTTCGCCGAAAGTGAAATTCAGTGATACCGACGAATCCTTGTCCAGGACCGACGTGCTGGAGCTGGCCTCCAATCTGCAACAGGATATTGCCATAGCGGCCTTGTCCTGCGGCCTTACCCGTACCATTGCTTTCAGTTATGGGGTATCCGTCTCGCCGGTCAAAGTGCCCGGCTCCAGTATTGGCGATCATGATGCTTCTCACGCTTCTGCCAGCACCCATACCAAATCCAAGGTCTGGTGGATGGCAGAGGTGGCAAAATTCATTCAGAAGCTCGCCAATACGCCTGATGTGAAGGGTTCTCTGTTGGATAACACCCTATTGGTCGCCGTATCCGACTTGGCCAACGGCAATTATCATAACCACTTCCGTATCCCCATGTTCTTGGCGAGCGGTAAGAACAACAATATGGGGTTGGTGACTGGACGTTCTTTGGACTGGCGTACCGCCCGGGCCGCGACCGCCAAGGTACAAGGCGACCAGAACGAGACAGACCGCAGCATCAATCACACCGATGTGTTGGATACCATTCGCCAGGTGGCCGGGTACACAAGCTTTGAAATGCCGAACAAGCAGGGGGATATAATGCTCGCCTGGCGCGGGGCCAACGAACCTCGCTAGTTCTGCATCCGACAATCACCGTCTCATACCCCAGGCAGGACCTGGGGTTTTTATTTTTGGAGTTTTATGACGTACAGACTTGATATGCCTTTTGCCTACGGTGGCCCTCTGGCCCAGGTCCGCTTTCGCGAGCAGCCTGAAGACTTCCAAGTCACCGAAGACCTGGGATTCGTCCCCGAGGGAGAAGGCGAGCATCAATACCTTCACATCACCAAACGCGGTGCCAATACCGAATGGGTGGCCGAGGCCATAGCCCGCTTCGCCGGGGTGAAGCCACAGGATGTCGGCTTTTGCGGCCTTAAAGATCGACATGGAATAGCCTCCCAGTGGTTCAGCATCTATTTTCCGAAGGGAGAGGTGCCGGACTGGCGACAGTTGGGAGTTCAAACGGGGACAGATCTGGATGTCACAGATGTGACAGCCGGGCGCCGAAAACTGCGACGCGGCCAGCACGCGGGCAATCACTTTGTCATAGTTCTGCGGACTTCCTCGCCGCTGGAGCAATCGGTGCTTGAGCAGCGGCTGGCACAAATTGCCGCTGCGGGTGTGCCCAATTATTTTGGCGAGCAACGTTTTGGTCGTCAGGGTAGTAATCTCGGGGCGGCGGCGCGTTGGCTTGAAGAGGGCGTACCGCTGCGCAAACTCGGCCCCAAAGGCATGATCATGTCCGCCGCGCGCTCGCACCTGTTCAACCTGGTGCTGGCCGCCCGCGTGACACGGGGCGATTGGAACCGGAGTCTGCCCGGCGATTTATCCCCTCAACCTACCGGCCCACTTTGGGGGCGTGGCCGCCCGCTCGTGAATGATGAAACCCTGGCCGTGGAGCAGGATGCATTGGCGCCTTTGGTGCAATGGCAACAGGGCCTGGAACATTGTGGTTTGCAACAGGAGCGGCGTCCCCTGGTGTTGTCGCCATGCCATATGCGTTGGCTGGTCACTGGCGACAAAGTGGAACTGGCGTTCTTTCTGCCACCGGGGCAATACGCCACCTGCGTGCTGCGGGAAGCCTTCGAATTGCTCAATCAGAGCGCCGGCTGAGCGCTCGTTTACCCTATGTTATATTGCGCCGAATTTTGTTGACTGACGGTAAATGGGCTTTGAATGTGAAAGATGTTGATGGTATAGGCATGACGTCCAGGCGCACGCGGGATCGCATGATCCAGCGCCTCCTGGAGCAGGGTATTCAACACCCCGAAGTGCTAAAGGTAATGGCTAACACTCCACGCCATTGGTTTTTGGATGAAGCCCTGTCCCATCGTGCCTACGAAGATACCGCTTTGCCCATCGGCTTGGGGCAGACCTTATCCCAGCCTTATATAGTGGCGCGCATGACCGAGCTTTTGCTGGAAAGTCACGTGGGGCTTCAACGGATTTTGGAAATAGGCACCGGCTCCGGTTACCAAACAGCCGTTTTGGCGCAGCTGATGCCGCGGGTCTGGACTTTGGAAAGAATTCGCGCCTTACAAAACAAGGCGCGTCAACGCCTCAGTCAGTTGAAGCTGCACAACGTGCAATACAGACATGCGGATGGCAACCTGGGCTGGAAGGAGTATGCCCCCTATGACGGGATTATTCTCACAGCCGCGCCGCGGGATGTCCCTGAGGATTTGCTTAAACAGCTCGCACCTGATGGTGTGCTGGTGCTGCCATTGGGTTCAGAGGCCGCGCAAAATTTGACCGTTATAAAGCGTGAAGGCGACACGGAACAGTTTCGGAAGAGGACTGTAGAAGCGGTTCGATTTGTTCCTATGCTTCCTGGAACCACCCTATAAATGGCTCCGGTGTCGCTGTTAAATTTAATACTTTAGTTGTATAAAAATAATCAATTTATTTGGATAGTAGTTGGCTTGGTGTCCAGAAAATAATTGTAAATAATGAGTTAAATATCGGATTTTTTATAAAAACCCCTGCCTTTTGATGTGATTTGTTTAGATTTTTTTTAAATAAATTTTCGATTCATATACCATAAAAGAATAAAAAGCTGACTTTAAGGCATCTTTCGCTAAGGGATTTCGTTTGTTTACTGTATTGGGAGATTTATGCATTTCCGTAAAATGATCGTTATTTTTATCGCCATAGAATGGCTAAGTGGTTGCTCCAGTCCTGCATACAAAGCTCCGGTTGTGGACGCTAGGCCGATCCCTTCGCAGCGTATAAAAACGCATGTGGTAGGCCCAGGGGAAACAGTTTACTCCCTTGCTCTGCGCTACGACATTGATTATAGAAAATTGAGTGCAATCAATGAATTGAATAACGATTATCAAATATTTTACGGTCAAGTTCTGAAGCTGGAAGGTGAGGTGCCCAAACCTCCGGTCGCTACATCGAATAGACAGGTTGCCACCCGGTCGAGCACGACTCCTGCGGTACAGAGTCGTCCTAAAAATCAAACGCCTATCCGTCCAGAAGTTCACTCTGAACCTATTTATAAGGGACCGTTAAGCTGGCAATGGCCAGTTAAGGGAGAAGTATTAGAGAGATTCCAGGTGGGGGATGGCCTGAATAAGGGTATTGATATTCGCGGAAAATTAGGTGAGCCTGTCCTGGCAGCTGCTCCTGGAGAAGTGGTTTACTCTGGAACTGGGCTGCGGGGTTACGGGAAATTGGTCATCGTCAAACACAGCGAGCAGTTATTGAGTGCGTATGCACACAATCGGGTGCTGGTGGTAGCCGAGGGGGATAAGGTAAAGGCAGGGCAGAAGATCGCCGAAGTGGGGTCATCCGGTACAGATTCGGTCAAGCTCCACTTTGAGATACGCCGGGATGGTAAGCCGGTGGATCCTTTGCATTACTTACCCAAACCCTAGCAATAATTCCCTCAACTTAGTTCAGTATTCGCCGATAAGTATGTACCTGCGCCAAGCGAGTCGGTGCGAAGGCAACGAGCAATCCAGTGTGCTCTGGCAAAAATAGTTGGGAATGTAGGACGCATGACGCTCACAGCTGCAGGCAGTTTAGACGGAAGCTGTCGGATTTCAGCTTAGATTCCGCAAGACAAAAAGCAAGTTCTTGATGTTACGCCAATCGGGTGCGTATAGGAGCTTAAAAAATAACCTATTGGTCCGAGGATTTTGCAATGGCAGCCCAACATTTCGAATTAGACACCTTTAAAGCGCCTGACGACGATGCCATCTTCATGGCGGATTTTGATGCGGATGAGGAAGCGGATCAGGCGGATGCCGAGTTCGAGCAGATCACCCGCGAGCGCAGTCACCTGATTGAAGAAGACCTCTACCAGAAAAACCTGGATGCTACTCAACTCTATTTGAACGAAATCGGTTTTTCTCCCCTCTTGAGCGCCGATGAAGAGGTGTTTTTTGCACGTAAAGCTTTACGCGGCGATGAGGCGGCCCGTAAGCGGATGATTGAAAGCAATCTTCGCCTGGTGGTGAAAATATCCCGCCGTTATGTCAATCGTGGTTTGGCGCTTCTGGATCTGATTGAAGAGGGCAATCTTGGTTTGATTCGCGCGGTGGAAAAATTCGATCCAGAGCGTGGGTTCCGGTTTTCCACCTATGCGACTTGGTGGATCCGACAGACGATCGAGCGGGCCATCATGAATCAAACCCGCACCATACGCCTGCCTATTCATGTGGTGAAAGAATTAAACGTCTACTTGCGCGCTGCCCGCGAACTCTCACAAAAACTCGACCACGAACCCTCTCCGGACGAAATCGCCAAGCTGCTGGAAAAGCCCGTGGAAGACGTGGAAAGAATGCTGAGCCTGAACGAGCGTGTCACGTCCATGGACACACCGGTCGGTCCATCTTCCGACAAAACGCTGGTGGATACGGTCGCCGATCAGCACGTGTCCGACCCTGTGGAATTACTGCAGGACAGCGATCTCAGCGCCAGCCTCGACAATTGGCTGGATGAGCTGAGTGAGAAGCAGCGCGAGGTGGTTGCCCGCCGTTTCGGTTTGCGCGGCCATGAATCATCGACTCTAGAGGAAGTTGGGCGGGAGATTGGCTTGACCCGCGAGCGTGTTCGCCAAATCCAGGTTGAAGCGCTGCGCCGTTTGCGCGATATCTTAGAAAAGCAGGGTTTGAGCGCCGAAGCTTTATTTGGGGTGGCTTAATTTAAAAATTTGTTTGGGGGAGGTTTTTTGGCCAGGGATGGTGGTGTAAAAACGCTACTTATTCTTATTCCCACATTCCTGTGCGTTGCAATGACTGAGAGGCGGCCGAGGGCCGCCGCTTTTTTAAGATACTTACGAGGCTTCAGCGCTCCAGGTGCTTCAATTTATCGGCCACGCCGTCCCATTTTTCCGCTTCCGGCAAGGCATCTTTTTTCTGGGTTATGTTTGGCCAAACCGCTGCCAATTCCGCGTTAAGTTCCAATAATACCTCCTGTCCTTCCGGTAATTCATCCTCGGAAAAAATAGCATCAACCGGGCACTCAGGCTCACATAGGGCGCAGTCGATACATTCATCCGGGTGAATCACCAGAAAATTCGGTCCCTCGTAGAAACAATCTACGGGGCAGACTTCGACACAGTCCGTGTGTTTGCAGTTGATGCAGTTGTCGCCCACTACGAATGTCATGTGAATTCAACCTCTTATTGCCTAAGCGCCGGGATCGGGAGCGCGGCATTTTAACAGGACTCGTCGGATTGTGAACCCGGCAAATCTGCTAAGGCATATTCGCGCTGCCGCGCATTGGCTATTCGCGCAATAACGCCTTTAGATCGTAGAGTGCCTGAAGTGCTGCCAGGGGACTGAGGTTGTCAAGCGACAGTTTGGCAAGACGTTTTTCCACGTCACTCGGCTCCTGCCGCGCAAACAGGTCCGCCTGCATGATTTTAGGTTTTGTTTTGGGTTTTGCTGGTGCTTCTGGTGAGTGGGCTGGTGCCGTTGCAAGCGTTTGCCCGCTCTGCTCCAGGTTCTGCAATTGCTCTTTGGCACACTCCAATACTACAGCGGGAATACCGGCCAATTTTGCCACCTGGAGTCCGTAACTCTTACTCGCGGGTCCTTGGCGGATATGGTGGAGGAAGACGATATTGTCGTGGTGCTCCGTCGCATCCAGGTGGACGTTCGCCATGGACAGAATCGTTTCTGGCAGGTGCGTGATTTCAAAGTAGTGTGTGGCGAACAAGGTAAAGGCGCGCACATGGCGTGCTAGATATTCCGCGCAGGCCCAAGCCAGGGACAAGCCATCATAAGTGCTGGTGCCACGTCCGATTTCGTCCATCAATACCAGGCTGGAATTCGTGGCGTTATGGAGGATATTGGCGGTTTCTGTCATCTCCACCATGAATGTCGAGCGTCCACCAGCCAAGTCATCCGAAGAGCCGATGCGGGTGAAAATCCGATCCACCAATCCTATGCGGCAGGCGCTGGCTGGCACAAAGCTGCCTATCTGTGCCAGCAATACGATCAGTGCTGTTTGCCGCATATAGGTGGATTTACCGCCCATATTCGGACCGGTGATGACCAGCATACGCCGGCTGTCGTCGAGCTCCAGGTGGTTAGGCACAAAGGGTGTTTCCAGTACCCGTTCCACCACTGGGTGTCTGCCTTCCTGGATGGAAATCCCAGGTTCCAATACCAGTTGCGGACGGCAGTAATTCAGTTGGTCCGCGCGCTCGGCCAGAGTGGCCAAAACGTCCAGTTCGCTGATGGCGGCGGCGGTGGCCTGTAACGCCTGTAAATCCTGGTTGATACGTTCCACCAGTTCATCGTACAGGGCCTTCTCCCGGGAGAGGGCGCGGCTGTTTGCGGACAGAGCTTTGTCTTCAAATACCTTTAATTCGGGTGTGATGAATCGCTCGGCATTTTTGAGCGTCTGCCTTCTTATATAGTTCGCGGGGGCGTTGTCTGCCTGGCCTCGGCTGATTTCTATGTAGTAGCCGTGGATACGGTTATAACCCACTTTGAGAGTATTGATGCCGGTGCGTGCGCGCTCCTGGATTTCCAATTGCGTCAGGAAGTCGCCCGCGTTACTGCTCAGTCCGCGCAGTTCATCCAATTCCGCATCGTAACCCTCCGCGATAACACCCCCTTCACGGATCACCACCGGTGGATTTTCCACCAACGCTCGTTGTAACAGATCTACCAGAGCCGGGTATTCTCCTGAGATAAGTGCCAAAGCTCGAACATGGGGGGAAGCGATTTGAGCCAATACTGGCTGCAGTTGGGGCAGCACCGCGAGGGATGCGCTCAGGCGGGAAAGGTCGCGCGGCCGCGCTGAGCGTAACGCCACCCGTCCGAGGATGCGCTCCATGTCGCCAATCTGCTTAAGCAGTCGACGACAGGATTCAAAACCATAGTCCTGCAACAGCGCCGCCACAGCGCCTTGACGTGCCAGCAGTTGTTCCAGATTGCGAAGAGGGCGATGCAGCCAGCGGCGCAGCAGTCGGCCGCCCATGGCGGTTGCCGTGGTGTTAAGAACGGCATAAAGCGTGTTCTCCTCCTGGCCGAGCAGGTTGGCGTCCAGCTCCAAGTTCTTGCGGGTGGCGCTGTCCATGGCCAGAGTTTCGTCCATATGTTCCACCATAGGGGCGGCAAGATGACTGAGGCTGGTGCGCTGGGTTTCTTTGGCGTAGGCATAAAGGCAGGCGGCAGCGGCCAAGCCGGACGACATCTGCTCGCAACCAAAACCTACCAGATCGTGTGTGCCGAAATGGGTGGTGAGTAAGCGATGCCCCGTCTCCCTGTCGAACTCCCAATCCGGCCGGCGGCGTAAACCTCGTCGCCCTTGCAGGCCCGCCAGAACAAGTGTGTCCGGCAATAGCAATTCTGCCGGCCGCAACCGCTCCAGCTCGCCGCATAACGCCTGCTCATCCGTGACTTCCTGCAAAGTAAAACGGCCACTGCCCATATCCAAGCTGGCGACACCAAAGGATTCGGTACCGAATGACACGGCCACCAAAAGGTTATCCCGGCCGGCGTCCAATAGGGCTTCGTCGCTGACAGTACCTGGCGTGACCACCCGCATCACTTTGCGCTCCACCGGTCCCTTGCTGGTGGCGGGGTCGCCTATTTGTTCGCAAATGGCGACGGATACCCCCTGCCGTACCAGCTTCGCTAGATAGGTTTCGGCAGCGTGGTAGGGCACTCCTGCCATCGGTATGGGTTCACCAGCGGTTTTACCCCGTGCGGTGAGCGTAACGTCCAACAGGCGCGCGGCGGTTTTGGCGTCGTCAAAGAAAAGCTCGTAAAAGTCCCCCATGCGGTAGAACACCAACTCATTTGGATGCTGGGCCTTGATGCGCAGGTATTGCTGCATCATGGGAGTATGGGGTTCTAAAGGAGTGCTAGTGTCCGCCATGGTTGCGCCCGGTCGCCGCTTTATAAAGGGCGGCATTGTAGCAGAGCGACTGGCGGCGCTTGCGCGATTGGTCGCCTTCACTTAAGTTGCCCGCCATGACCCAGACAATCTATCAACTTGCCGAGCAGCTCGGCTGGCAGTTACATGCATGCGGCGCCAAAGTGACCACGGCGGAATCCTGCACGGGTGGCGGCATCGCTCAAGCCATTACGGCGGTTCCCGGATCATCGCAATGGTTCGATTACGGTTTTGTGAGCTATAGCAATCAAGCCAAAACCCAATTGTTGGGAGTGCCTGAAACTCTGCTGCGGGACAAGGGTGCTGTCAGCGAAGAAGTGGTTACCGCGATGGTCACAGGCGCGGCCCGCGTGGCCGGCTGCCGGTTCGGAGTGGCGGTCAGTGGCATAGCCGGCCCCGGTGGCGGCACGGATGAGAAGCCTGTGGGGACGGTCTGGTTCGCCTGGGCCTCTCCATCTGGTGTACTCAGCGAGTGCCACCGGTTTGACGGAGACCGTATCCAGGTGCGAGAGCAGGCAATTGTTCTGGCACTGAAGGGGTTGATGAGAGTGGTATCGCAGGACTGTATAAAAACACAATAGCTGGTTGCTTATACAGTATTCCTGGATTATGCTTTCTCGTGTGGTGCTGAGCATGAAATGCACAAGATACGGCCGGCCGAAGCAGCCAATAGGTTTGCAGTAGCAACAGGGTTTGTCAGTAAGAATCTGCACGAAGGCCTAGACCTAGGGCAGGTGACGAGACTGAAGGTCAATTATTCAGGTTTATATAGGGTGAATGTAATGGATACCAACAAAGAAAAAGCTCTACAGGCCGCGCTGCTTCAGATCGAGCGCCAGTTTGGCAAAGGCACGGTGATGCGCATGGGAGATTCGGAACGCCTGCCGATACCCTGTATTTCCACCGGGTCGTTGGGGCTGGATGTGGCACTGGGCATAGGTGGCTTACCCCGCGGCCGTATTGTTGAAATCTACGGACCGGAATCCTCCGGTAAAACTACCCTGACATTGCAGGTGATCGCGGAAGCCCAGCGTGCCGGCGGCACTTGCGCATTCGTGGATGCCGAACACGCATTGGACCCGATCTACGCTGAAAAACTCGGGGTCAATGTGGACGATCTGATTGTCTCCCAGCCGGATACTGGAGAACAGGCTTTGGAAGTGGCAGACATGCTGGTACGTTCTGGCGCTATAGATGTATTGGTGGTGGATTCTGTGGCCGCTCTGACACCCAAGGCGGAGATTGAGGGTGACATGGGCGATCACCACGTAGGCCTGCAAGCGCGTCTTATGTCCCAGGCGCTGCGCAAAATTACCGGTAATATCAAAAATGCCAATTGTCTGGTGATCTTCATCAACCAGATCCGTATGAAGATTGGCGTCATGTTCGGCAACCCGGAGACCACAACCGGGGGCAACGCTCTCAAGTTCTATGCTTCCGTACGCCTGGATATACGCCGTATTGGTTCGGTGAAGGAGGGGGAGGAAGTCACTGGCTCCGAGACACGAGTCAAGGTGGTTAAAAACAAAGTTGCGCCCCCGTTTAAACAAACCGAATTCCAGATTTTGTATGGCCAGGGTATCAATCGCCTGGGCGAAATCGTCGACTATGGGGTCAAACTCGGCATGATCGACAAAGCCGGTGCCTGGTACAGCTATCAAGGTGACAAGATTGGCCAGGGCAAACAGAATGCCATCCAGTATCTCCGAGACAATCCCGCTACTGCGCAGACCCTGGAGACGCGCATCAAAGAAGAGCTGCTTGGAGCGGGTGGCAAGGCCTTGGCATCCAAATATGTAGAGGAAGATGCGACTTCGGATTAATAGTGAATAGGCTGCCGATTGCGGTAGCCTGACTCTGTTTCCCCAGGTCACATAGTTATCCCCGTGACTGAAAACTCTAAGGAAATTTACACGCGGGCGCTTGCGCTGCTTGCCAGGCGTGAACATTCCAGCCAGGAGCTTCGGCAGAAGCTCCTCGCCCGCTATCCAAATCATCAGTTTCTGATCGGCGAGACGCTGACTCGTCTTGAAGAAGAGTCCTATCTGTCGGATGAGCGCTTCGTCGAAGCCTATGTACGAGCACGCCAAATGAGGGGTATCGGCATCCAGCGGTTGCGCCAGGAGTTGCGCATGCGGGGTGTCGAGGATCATTTGATCCAGCAGGCCTTGGTGCCATCCTCGGATGAAGAGGTGACGCTGCAGGTACTGCGTGTCTGGCAAAAAAAGTTTGCAACTTTACCGAAGGATGTAAAAGAGAAGCATCGTCAAGTGCGGTTTTTGCTTTATCGAGGTTTTTGCCAGCAGGATATTGAGCGTTTGTTTTTACACCTTAAAGAGAACGCCCTGGAGCGGTAGGTCGGCTTCATTCCTTCATTCCCGGTTGAGGAAGGTTCATATGAGCAAAACAGTGGTAGTGACGGGCGCGAATCGCGGCATTGGTTTGGCGCTGGTGGAATATTACCGAGGGCGCGGTGATCGGGTATTGGGGGTGTGCCGTCAGTCTTCCCCACAACTGGACGCTTCAGGAGCGGAAGTGCTGGAGGGAGTGGACGTTGCGGATGCCGGCGCTGGTGAAAAACTTCGGCAGAGGTTGCACGGCATCAGTCTGGACATGTTGATCAACAACGCGGGAATTTTACGGGTCGAGAAGTTGGGACACATCGATCAGGCAGCGGTGATGGAACAATTTCGGATTAACGCCCTCGCTCCCCTTTGTATTACCGATGCCCTGTTGGGAAATCTCCGCTCCGGCTCTAAAGTGGCTTTTATCACCAGCCGCATGGGTCCGATAGCCGATAACTCTTCAGGCGGCTATTACGGCTACCGTATGTCCAAAGCCGCCTTGAATATCGCGGGTGCTTCATTGGCTCAGGACCTTAAATCGCGCGGCATCAGCATTGCCATATTGCACCCCGGTTATGTGCAAACTGCAATGGTGGGTTTTGGGGGAGATATAAGCCCCAGCACGGCAGCAGAGCGGTTGGGGCAACGTATTGAACAATTGAATTTGGAAAATTCAGGGAGCTTCTGGCATTCCAATGGTGAGCGGTTGCCCTGGTAGTTGACGGTTTGTGGTCCGGGACGGGTCAGGCTAACGATTCGCCAATCTCGGTCTAAACTAGGTTGGTGCATCGGCGTTGTGTAAGCATGCCGTGCCACTCTTGCAATTTGGCGGTTTAAGTGGCGCTTAACCAATGTTTGAAGACCTGAACAGCGTTGACCTGGGTAAAAAGGATCAAAACAAGGATCTTATTTGGGATCTGGAAACGTTCAAGCAGCGCAAGCGCGCCCATGAATTTGTATTGAATTTTGAAAACAAACTGTGCGTTTTTTCCGGATCAGTTCAGCAGCTTTATACCAACTACAACATTTTCATGCCGGCGGAAGAAAAAAGTCGTTTGGTCATTCTGCCCAACCCCTACGCACACCACGATATTTTCCACGGTATTCCCGAATCGGCAGTTAAGGCTACAGGACTATATATTGTGCCTGGGCCGGAGGGTGAGTTGATGTTGCGCATCCCCGTGCGCAGCGCCGAGAGCCCTGTGCGCACAGTTCCTTTGCAGATAGGGTTCCGCCTGATCAATCAACGTCGGCCCACCAATCTGCCGCTCCTGCCTGTGCTAGTGAAGGGGGATCTCCGAGAGCTTGATGCGCGCACACCTTGCTTGCATCTGCACGCCATAACCCTCAGTAATATGGCGAAGCTATCGCCTTTGGAGCTCAATGAAATTCGGCGGACCATTCTGGAGCGCCTGAAGCTGCTCTATTGATAACGTTAGTTCAATTTAAAAACCACTGGGACGGTAAATAAAAATTGTTCTCCGTTGATCTCCTCGGGAACCGCGGGATAGGGGCTCGCGCTTTTTACCGCACGCGTCGCAGCTTTATTCAGCGTCTCATATTCCGACCTTTCCAACAGCTGCACATCCAGGATGCGGCCATCACGACGCAAGGTGACGGTAAGCCGCACCGTGCCTTCCTGTTGGCCGCGCAATGCTGAGCGTGGGTATTTGACGAAGTTGCTGGTCCATTTGGCGAGTTTGGCAATGTAGATTTGCTCGCTGAGCAGATTCTCCGCCGTAAACGCATAGGCTCCGTTTTGCTCTTCATCAAGTAAGGCATCGTCGTTGAAGAGGGCTTCTGCCGTCAGCAATTCCTCCGGCGGTGGCGGTGCAGGTGGGGGCGTTGGAGCGACTGTGACGGCGGTGGGTTCCTCTGCAGCAGGGGCGCTGCTTTCTGATGCCGCAGGCTTGCCAGTATCTGTTACTGATGGGCGCGGTTCGGCAGGGCGGCTGACGGGAGGCTGCAGCAGTGTGATCACCTCCGCAACGCGGGCGCTGGATGGCGTGATGCTGTTAAAGCGGGCGATCAGGTCGGAAGGCACCTTACCCGCGACGAGCAGGGAGTCTTTAAATTCGGACGACAGGGGGACGGGCCCCACCCAGGTACGCAGTAGCAAATCAAAAAACCGTGCATTACCGATGGTGCCGAGCACTTGGCCATTGAGACTCACTCGTGTCATTTTTTCCTGTTCCAATCTTTCGATCCGCAATGTGTCACCCGTGGTGAGCTTCAGACGCAGCAGGTTGCTGAAATCTGCGAGAGGTTGCGCAAACTTTTCCATTTCCATCGTTCCGGCATTAATGGCTATGCCTTCTATCCACATACGTTGGAAGCGGCGTGCAAATAGATTTTCCTCCAGAACACGCAGCTCCATGACCTTGTTGTTTTCTGCGGTTAATAAATCCCTGGCTACCGATGTGGGTGTCTCGGCATAGACTGCAGCAATGAATTGCTCCTTGCTCAGCTGGGAGTGAACTGCCATGCCGTTCAATTGGGGTTCAGCTGCCTTTGCGACCAGGGTCGCCAAGGCAATACAAAGGGTAGTAGCGACCTTGCGAAGTAAAACTGTCATGTAGTGTCTCGTTTCTTCTAGAAAAGGTCGGTGCCACTGATGGATCCGCCATTCTTATGAGTAAGCCTTGGAGCGCCGGAACGCTGTAATGTTCGTCGTGCGCCGCAGGCACTACTATAATTCATCTTCCAAATGTACATGCTAATTGACCGAGTTCAAGCCCAATGGGGCTTTTTGCAGGCTCCGACAGTGAGTTGCCGCGGTTATTGCGTAAGACCTCCGGGCAGGTTGTTTTTTTAACTGGCGGCTCACACTCAGAAACCATGGGGTTATAACCCTTTTATGCAGATTCAGGCTTTGCATCGATCTTCCCAGCAAGCTGTGGAAGCATTGTTGGGTGCCGTTACCCTCTTCAAGCAGGTATCGCTGGTAGATCCCGGGCAGTTGGAGGTATTGCTGCGACACTCTCAGATCCTGGAAGCCCGCCCCGGGGAGGTTGTGATAGAAGCCGGCCAAATCGATACTTGGCTGTATTTTTTATTGAAGGGTCAGTTGGTTGTCTATGCGGGAGAGCCTGCCGTAAGGCGAGTCAATGCTATTACGCCAGGTGAGCTTTTTGGCGATATGGCAATCCTCCTGGACTTGCCGCGTTCTGCGACCGTGATTGCTGATATCAAAGCCAAACGCAACTTAATAGTGCGAACCGATTTTTCCGTGTTCGGTGAATCCCAGGATCTGGGTTGCATTACTCTTCCCGTCAAATTGCTGTTCTATCGCACAATGGTGCATAACCTGCGCTGGAAGCTGGAGGTATATCGCGCCCAATTTCCGCAGCATATTTTTGCCGCGGATCATCGCAAAGTGCGGCTCTATACGGGTCCGCGAAACACCTTGGAGGAGCTGCTCAGCTTGGATAAACAGGCTCACAATCTTGCCGCGCTTCTGATTCATTGGAATCTTGCATTGACGGGTGACGAGGGATGAAGGGCTCCTGGCACCAGCGCGCACTGATGGAGTCCACCTATTCCTTGATATCTGCACTCCTCCAATACCGGGAACCGGAAGTGCCATGACGAACAAGGTAAAGCTATCTCAAATATTCTTTATTAACTTGCTCTTGTGCACCTCTGCCTCCGCATTGGACCCAGAGAGATTATGGCTGCCCATCCGTTATCAAATTCTCTATCTTCCGCTTATCAAGGCCGCCGAAGCTGCGGAGACACTGGATCGCTGTGTAGACGTAATGGAAGGCACCATCGATTTGGAGCAGAGCCGTCCCGAACATCCGATCTATCGGATTCTCTGTCGCCAGGAAAGCGGGCGCACCTATAACGAGATGGTGGACGGTCTCACCTTTGCCACTCTCACCACACAGCAGGTTGTCCCAGCCGAGCCGACACCGGAGGAGCTGGAGTTGCAGAGGCTGCAAGAGGAGAAGCGCCGTTTGGCAGAGGTCGCTCAACGTAAGGCCGAAGCCTGGAACGCCTGTCGTCAGAAACTGTTGAAGAGCACTCGAATGATGTTGGAGCTGCAATGGTTAGGGGACCTGACTGTTGTGGAGCCTAGTTTATTCGACGAGGAAGTCGCGCTTTTCCTGGTGGACTTTGATGCTCGTGGTATGGCGCGCGAGGCGTTGCGTTATACCGCTGAATGCTCTTACAAGGCGGGAGCGGCAGAGGTGCAGCTGCGCAAGCGATAGTTATGAAATGCTGGCAACGACCTTTCTAGGCGGAGTAGAGCCAAAGCCCTTAACTTCAGTTAGAATGGCGCCCCGAACTCCATGTCACATCCAACATCGGGGGATCAGGTGGGTTCAATGCCCTGACTGACGGGCCCAAACTCATAATAAAATTGGCGGGTCGCCATAGACCCCTTCAATCGGAGACTTAACGTGAGTCGTAGAAAACGCAAATTTCAAGATGAAGGCGACAAGGCCGAAATCGATTTGACCCCCATGCTGGACGTCGTGTTCATCATGTTGATCTTCTTCATTGTGACGGCTTCTTTCGTCAAAGAGAGATCCTTGAACGTCAATGTGCCGGAACATTCCGATGCCACACCCCCAATAACGGATGAACCAAACAAATCTATCCTGGTTTTGGTGGACGCTCAAAATGAGGTATTTATCGATGGTCGCCGCGTGGATATCCGCTCCGTACGCTCACTGATCGCCCAGAAAAATGCTGCCAATCCCGGCGGTGGCGTGGTGGTGAGAGCCCATGAGGACTCCAGCACGGAAACCTATGTCAAGATCGCCGACGCTTCGCGGGATGCCAATGTAATGGATGTCTCCTTGATACCTTACTCGAATTCCAATCGCTAAGACCAAGAAGGCTCCGCTTCGCTTTTTCTTAGGAAATCCCACGTTAACCCGACAATCTCATCCAGGTTGTCGGGTTTTTTATTTGCGTATTAAATTCCCACTCGGGATGGCAGTCGCTGCGCGCAGTCCTCGTTGGAGACAGGCAAAGTGGAGGTGGTTTGTAATCCTTCGGCGCTGTACCAGGCGCGTAGTTTGCCGGCATGGTCAAAACGGATCACCTGCATGGTGACTTTGTTTATCGAAACTGTGCCCGCCGGTTTTAAAATGGCCTGGTAGGTGGCCCCGAGGAATTCTATATTGAGCAAAAGGCTATAAGAGTTGCCATTGTTGCGGTCCCCATCCAACAGACTCCAATAGCCCTTCACCAACTCGCCTCGTGTATTGGCTGCACCTAGTGAACCATTAATATGCGCTTCCTTGATGTATTTGACGCAGGCGTCAAAGGTGCCGCGGGTGGCATTCTCGGAGTGATGAAAATAAAGCTCGACTTCGGAATCCTTGAGATTATCGGGAGCCGAACCTAGGTCCATATCCGAAACGCGCAGTTGTTTCCCCGCGATTTGGGCAAAGGGTTGAGTATTTTCAGGCAGGCGTACCAGATTGCGAATTGCATCAGAAGAAATGAAATCGATTCCGCTGAAACTGTGCCGCGTCAGTTGATTGAGATCCGATGCCGGGTGTCCGAGATTTTCAGTCAGCGATTGGACCAACGAACGATTCGCATCGTCCTGTAAAAAAGTCATTGCACTGGCAAAGGTATTGCCCTGTTCTGACTCGCTCAACGCTTTGATTGTCAGCGCTTCCACCAGTCGTGCGCCACCGCGGATTTCCTCTTCGCTGGCAAAGGTTTGTGCCGACGGTATGACTTGATCGATGACCTGTATCAGTTGGGCACTGTGTTGCAGCGCGCGCCCGTAGTCCATAAAAACCTGTGCCTGGGTTCCCTGAGGTAATTCCATATCCCATTGATCGTAGATTTTTCGCGCATCCAGTTCAGCGGCACGCATGACGGCAGACATCGTCTGCGTATCGCTCAACATGCCATTTAAGTCGTGGCCACTGCTTACTATTTGACTGGCCAGATGGCGATAAATTGAGGAGGACATATCATTGGCGGCGCCCGCTTGTGAGCCGATTTCGGAATAGCGGGCTTCAAGCAGATTGGCGAGTACGCTCACCGCTTTATGCACTTTCATGGCGGCATTGAGGAGAGCGCCATCTACGGTATAGGCGCCATCGGTATTCATGAAATCCACATCGATATCAGTTTCGTCGATTCCAAGAGCGGCCAGAATCGCATCGTGACCTGCGGGTGCGCGGGCAGTTGTCAGCAGCGACGTCAGCGGTGATATCAGAGTATGAGTTGGCCGATGGGTGTCAGAGAGATCTACGCGTCTACTGAGCTGACCCATAAAAGGCTCGCCTGTCAACACGTCGTATCCACCATCGACACGCAAAACGGCTTCCGCTGTCTGACGGGTATTGCGCAGACAGTAAAGCGTGGACTGAGCGTCTGCGTCCGCCGCGCAATAGTCTGTATCCGTCAAAGGGTTGTAAGAGTAGTAACCATTGTCATCCGTGAATGCAAACGGCTCCCAGGGATCGCGCGTGCTGTTGTTGTCATAGTCCAGAAACACCGTCGCACGGGCCAAATAGCCGTCAACGACCAACCCTTGCAGGGTTTGGCTGAAATTTTTGCTTTTACCTGTGTCCTGGCCGGTACCTCCGCAGCCGAACCCGGCGGTGGCAATAGCCAGGTACAGCGCGAAAGATTTAAAAGTAAGTTTGTGCGGCATGTTCATACTCCGGTACTTAACCGCGCATATTTGCGACGGTCTTAAAGATGAGTGTGCAAATTTAAAATTTTTCTTCGAAGGCCAGGGAAAGTGCGGCGCTGCGCGGGACCTTTGTTCCATCGACTTCCACTTCGTCCAGCGCCATTCTGACGTCCAGCGTCATCACATCAAAAAAAGACAAGCCCACCGCCACAACGGCAAGCTCAGAACCGGCCAGGTTTTTTTGATATCCCAATCGGAAATCGGGTATCCAATAGGATTGCGTGTTCACTGCGGTGGAAAGATTAAGATATTGGGTTTGCATGCCCACCATATCGTCGTATTTTGCGAGATCCATCGAACCGCCGAATACCCAGTTATGCAACACATAAATGCTTGCGTCCAGAGTGGCGACCGCGTGTTTTTTATGTGTTTCGCGGCTGATGATACGGCCAGCTTCATCGACAAAATGCGCGGCGGCCTCGCAATTATTTCGAGCGAAACTGCCCTCGGAATAGCTGCCACAATTAACGCCGATGGGGCCGTAATCAAAAGACGGTGAATTGATGTTGGTCAGTGTCAACCCGGCGCGATAATATTTGGCCACCCAAGCCACGCCCACATCCAAAGCCACACCGGTATTGGATTTCAGGTTGTTTTCGTACTCATCCTCAATCAGATCTTCAATGTCTTTTCCTTCCAACTGCTCCAGTCGCATAACCTGTTTACTGAGTTCCAGATTCGTTATTTTTACTTTTGCTCCGCCATAAAGTTGCCCACCGAGAAGGTTGGCTTTCTGGCGGTTGAAAACAGGTTTTGCGTAGCCCAAGGAAAGACGCTTTTCGATGCCGCTCTTGAGATAGGCGGCGGAGCCGCTGGTAAAACTTACGGTTTGATCGTTATATTCCAGCGGTTCGTCGAGCACACTGAGGCGGATCTGTGTATCTATGGATAATTCGGAAAAGAAGGTGCCTGAAAATTCGTCGCGGCGCCAATATATAGGGAATATTGGTGCGGTTAAGCCGACACCAGCCCGGACGTAACCTTGCTCTCCCATGGCCTTCAGTACGTCATTGAAGCGGTCGAGCGTCTCATCCACGGAGCCATCGGCAAGTGACGGGTCGTCCAATATGTCAATCAGTTCGTCGAGATCATCGGCAAAATTATTAACGTCGCCAACCTCGCCACCAACACTGATGCTGGGGAGATAGCCAAAGCGCCAGTTTTCATCTTCAGCAATCGTGATTGCAGCGACCGCAGGATTGATCGTTGCGGAATACAAGGAGTGCCCGTTGGAAATTTGACCGGTCGTTAAAGTGCTGCCGGGAGTCATATTGCCAGAATCCGCAATGGCGAAACTGGCGCAGAAAAACAGGGCGGGAAAACACGCTTTATTCACATAAGCTCCTAAATTGATGGGTTTCAGAATAAGCGGCGTGCTCACCACGACTTCTGAAGCCTATCAATAACAGCAGCTCTTTTTAATTCTCTCCAGGCTTATGCGAATTAAATATGGAATCGATCAAAGCCGAACTCTAACGTGATATGCGAATGCGTTTTAAATAACATTTCGCAGCCATATCTCCTCCGTCCAGGTCCAGATGCTCTCCCACTGGCGGGCGGCGAATTTTTTGTCCGCCCATAAATGAATTCCGCCGTCAGGATCTACGCAATAAAACCCGCGTCCTTCCCGACAAATAGGAACCATATGGCGTGGCAGCCCTTGGTTCCAAGCCTCGGCCGCAACCTCGGGGAGGTAGGTGTGGGAATGAGGGTCGGCGGCAGTGGCGGGTTCGACGCTGCCGTAGACGACGTCACTGACACTCAGTAAGAATTCACGATATTCATAAGGTAAAGTGATAAACATGCTTTCCTCCGCATCGACCAACTGTTCTTCTGTCGGCAAATCGAGCGGGATTGGCACATCTTCATTGCGCTCGCGCAATGCTTGAATGATTTCGTCCACGTTTGGATTCTCCCCGAAAAAGCCGTGCATTATAAAGATGGTCGACCCAAACGTAATCCTCGGCATTAATCAAGTGTATAAATAAGAAGAAACTCTGAGTTGTTTCCGGTGCTGATATAAAAAGAATGGCAGGGTATTCGGTGCACTCAGACCGCTGACGTATCGACAAGGGGATTTGTGGCGGGCATCTCCTTCTTTCAAATTGATCGCGGTATACTGCCGCAGTTTTGTACCAGAGTATCAATCCTCAATGGATAATTAGGCTGACACCGATTCATTGATGCCTCCAGTGCTGCAATACAGCATGGAATAACTCAGGATACAGACCAGAATACAGAATAAAGTCACCGGCCCTTTGCGACTGAGGTGACCCATTTGAATGAGCGTCTGAGCAGTTTCCCAAAACCAATTATTTGCGTTTGGCTTGTCATTTGCTTAGAGTGCGGACAATGCCTGATTGATTTTTGATCAGTCAGCATCTGGTATTCCGAATAGACCTGTTTGAACCATGGGTGTTTGATTTGCCCACCAATCAGTCCGACGCCAATGCCCTGTTGCAATGAAATGAGGTAGAGAAGTGAGCTCATCCGGTAGCCGAAGTCCGCAGAATAATGTCCACAAAAGGCTGTTACCTTTCCTCCCTAAGCGCCGCGCATTAAATGCCTGCATAGCCGCGGTTTCCGGTGTTTTCCTGGGGGCTCTCTCCCCATTGGCAATAGGCTTGGGACTGGGAGAGCTTGATTCCAAATCCTTTTTGGGCCAACGGTTGAATGCAAATATAGAGCTGGTCAGCCTTGAAGGCGATGTGGACCTGCGCAGCTTGATTGTTCGACAGGTGACCCTCGAAGAAGCCCGGAAAATGGGTGTCGAAGCTTTTTACGCTCCTTATAGAATTGACTTTGTAGTGGATACCAGTACCGGTACTCCCCGTATCCTTGTCACCTCCAATGAGCCTATTCATGAGCCCTACCTAAGCCTGATGGTGGAGCTGCGGTGGCCGAAGGGAGTGGTTTATCGCGATTACCCTTTGTTGTTGGATCCACCGCCAGCGGTGGCAGCACGCAGTGTCCCTGAGTCGCGTACCGCTCCGGTTGCCGCCCCTGCAATCCGTTCTCCCTCTGCTTCTTCAACAGCGGCGGTTCCGCCAATCCAGGTTAAGCTCGATCCCCTGGATACCCAGGAAGGTAAATACAAGGTTAAACGTGGTGATACTTTATCCACCATTGCCGAGCGCTGGCGTGAAGGTACTACGCAGGGTAGAGCGGAGACCATGCAGTGGTTACATCAAAATAACAGCCATGCTTTTACCAACAACAATATCAACCGACTTATGGCTGGCGCTGTTTTGCAGATGCCGGATTTGAGTTCCTATAAGGCAGCCGAGTCTTCTCGGGCGATAGCGCCCAGCATTGCGCCCTTGCCAAATGCCGGGTCGGGTGAGGGCAAGGCTTCTGAGATCACTGCAGGCGATGCAGATCGTCAGTCTGACGAGGCCGGTGATGATGCCGTGTTGACCTCCGAAACGCGTGGCTTACTTACCCTGGGCACAGAGAATCGCGATGATAAAACCCGCGAGTTGATCGATATGCTGGTGCGCGAGAACGAGACACTCAAAGCGCGCATGGAAAAAATTGAGAGCTCAGAATATCTGGAAACGCTTAAGCAGTTGATTGTGTTGCAGCGCCAGCAAATATCCGATTTGCGACAAAAAATCGGCATGCCGGACTCGGATGTGAATCAAGAAATGGATGCGCTTTTTACTGAAATTGGCGTCAATCGCACTGTGACTGATAAGACCGACTCCAGTCCTTCTGCGCCCGCAGAGTCGTCTTCTGCTTTTGTACCGGTAGCAGTGCCGGAGAGACCTCAGGCAGTCTTGGAGGTGGATCCGGTTATCACTCAGCCGATGCAGCCTGAGGCGGGACGGAGTTGGCTGGTTTGGTTGATGTTCGGCGCCGGCTTGGCATTGAGTGCGCTTTTTGTCGCAATGTTTGCTTATTATCGCCGCTTGGTGCCAGCGAAGCAGCATGATCCCGAAGAGTTCGATCGGATGGCACCGGTTTTGGTGGAAGAAACCCGCGAGCTTCGAACTGAACCGATCCTCAATACTCACAAGCCTCGTATGGTGGAAAGCGAAAAAGAGGTCAGCCTGGAATATGAGGGCGAGGTGACGCCTCTTTACGTGCATAAAAAGCAAAATGAAAATAGTTGGATGGGAGAGAAAGCGGATTCTACTCCCACTGATCTTGATGCCGGCACGGTACGTGAAATACAGGAAGCCTTTGAGGAAATGGTGCTGGATGAAGATGCGCTAAAAAACCTGGACTCAATAGCGGAGATTTCAATAGACGATATCGTGGGAGAGCTTCCCGAGGAGTTGGAGGCAGAACCTGCACCAGCCGACACCAAAGAAAAATCCGTTAAGCCCAAGAAAAAAGGCAAAAAAGACCAGTCTTCCCGTCGGCCGGACGCAGAAGTCCGTATGTCGATAGCCGAAAAAATGGCGCAGTACAATCCGGACGAATACCGACAGGAAATGGAAAGTTTGGGTTTGTTGGAATTGGATGATCTGAGCGAAATTGAAGAGAGTGATGAAGAAGATGTGGAAACCATCGTTTATCGAGCGATGATGTTTTGTGAATTCAAAAAATATGACAAGGCAAGAGATCTGCTGGAATTAAAAATGCAAAGTATCCAGGATGCGCGTCTCGAAGCGGCGCTTGAGCAAATCGAAAGCTTGGAAAACGAAGCGCGCAACGGCTCCAAAAAAGCTATCTAAATTTGGCGGTTTGTAAATCAAATAAACCCAGCAATCGCTGGGTTTATTTTTTTCTGCGCGATACAGGCGCCTTAGCTGGGGATTTCAACAACGGCTTGAGAAATTTGCCCGTATGGGAGGCCGGAATCTGACAAATCTCTTCGGGTGTGCCTTCGGCAATTATCTGACCGCCTCCGCTGCCACCCTCAGGACCCAGGTCGATGATCCAATCTGCAGTTTTAATGACATCCAGATTGTGTTCGATCACCACTATGGTGTTGCCGCGAGTGCGCAGTTGTTGCAAGACATGCAGCAGCTGCTTTATATCGTGGAAATGCAATCCCGTGGTGGGTTCATCCAATATGTAGAGGGTTTGCCCAGTGTCGCGCTTGGATAATTCACGGGCCAATTTAACTCTTTGAGCTTCACCGCCGGAGAGGGTCGTGGCCGCCTGTCCGAGTCGGATATAGGACAGGCCGACATCCATCAGTGTCTGTAATTTTCCTGCGATTGCCGGTACCGCATCAAAAAATTGACGTGCGTCTTCGACCGTCATTTCCAAAACTTCGTGGATATTCTTGCCCTTGTAATGCACTTCCAGTGTTTCGCGGTTGTATCGTTTGCCCTTGCAGATATCGCAGGGAACATAAATATCCGGTAAAAAATGCATTTCCACTTTGACTACTCCGTCGCCCTGACAGGCTTCGCAGCGACCACCTTTGACGTTGAAACTGAAACGACCGGGCGCGTAACCGCGCGACCGCGCCTCTTGGGTGCCGGAGAACAGGTCGCGTATCGGGGTAAAAATACCGGTATAGGTAGCCGGGTTGGAGCGTGGGGTGCGGCCGATCGGGCTTTGGTCTATATCGACACACTTGTCAAACAAATCCAGTCCCGAAATGGATTCATAAGGCGCCGGCTCCAGGGTGGAGGCGCGATTCAGCTCCGTAGCGGCGATGGGGTAAAGAGTATTGTTGATCAAGGTGGACTTGCCGGAGCCGGATACACCTGTGATACAGGTCATAACGCCCACCGGTAATCGCAACTTGATGTTTTGTAGGTTATTTCCCGACGCGCCTTCCAGTACCAGCCACTTATCTTCGGTTACCGGAGTGCGCTGTGCAGGCACTTCTATAGATAGCCTGCCGGAAAGATAGCTGCCAGTGACGGATTTTTTACTTTTCAAAATGTCATTGAGTGACCCACACGCGACTACCTCACCGCCGTGCACACCTGCGCCGGGGCCCACATCGATAATATAATCCGCGCTGCGAATCGCATCCTCATCGTGCTCCACCACTATTACGGTGTTGCCCAGGTCACGCAGATGGGTGAGGGTTTTCAGCAGGCGCTCATTGTCGCGTTGATGCAGACCGATGGAGGGTTCGTCGAGAATGTACATGACCCCCACCAGCCCGGCGCCTATCTGACTTGCCAGGCGTATACGTTGGGCTTCACCCCCGGACAGAGTGTCGGCGCTGCGGCTCAGGCTCAGATAGTTGAGCCCCACGTCCACCAGAAAACGGAAACGCTCGCGCAATTCCTTGAGGATTTTATCGGCGATTTTGCCGCGTGCGCCTGTGAACGACAGTTTGCAGAAATAATGGTGTGCCTCACCAACTGGCATGTCGGCGATGTGGGGCAGGGTTTTTTGATCGATAAAAACGTGCCGGGCTTCGCGTTTTAATCGCGTGCCTTCGCATTCGGGGCATTTATGGCTTGCGAGATATTTGGTCAGTTCCTCCCGCACCGAGCTGGATTCCGTATCCCTGTACCGCCGTTCAAGATTGGGAATTACACCTTCAAAGGCGTGATGCCGATGAAAGCTATCGCCACGGTCGTTGACGTAAACAAAATCGATGAGTTCCTGTCCAGAACCTTGTAGAACCACTTGGCGATGTTTCTTCGCCAATTTGTGCCAGGGAGTATCGGTCCTGAACTTATAGTGAGCCGCGACCGCTGAAAGCATGTGGAAATAATAGAGATTACGTTTGTCCCAGCCACGTAAGGCTCCGTCCGCGATGCTCAGTTCGGGGGATTGCACCACCTTCTCTTCAGCAAAAAACTGTTTGACTCCCAGACCGTCGCAGGAAGGGCAGGCGCCGGCGGGATTGTTAAAGGAGAATAGCCGTGGCTCCAGTTCGGGAAGAGAGTAATCGCAATGCGGACAAGCATGCTTGGCGGAAAAGATTTGTTCAACACCAGCACTCTCCATGGGGCTGATGCACGCAATGCCTTCGGACAGCCTTATGGCCGTTTCGAAGCTTTCGGCCAGTCGCTGTTTTATATCGTCCCGCACCTTGAATCGGTCGACCACCACTTCAATGGTGTGGTTCTTCTTCTTGTCGAGTTGCGGTGCGTCATCCAGATCCACTACTAGGCCGTCAATGCGCGCCCGCACAAAGCCGTCGCGACGCAGAGATTCCAGTATGTGCAGGTGTTCGCCTTTGCGCTCGCGGACTATGGGAGCTAGCAACATCCATTTGCTGCTATCAGGCATGGCCAACACCAAATCCACCATTTCGGAAATGGTTTGAGCCGTCAGAGGTGTATCGTGAATAGGGCATCTGGGTTCGCCGATACGGGCAAACAGCAGGCGTAGGTAGTCGTAGATTTCGGTGATGGTGCCTACGGTGGAGCGAGGGTTGTGGGACGTGGATTTCTGCTCAATGGAAATTGCGGGACTCAACCCTTCCACGTGGTCCACGTCCGGCTTTTCCATCATGGATAGGAACTGGCGGGCGTAGGCGGACAGAGATTCAACGTACCGGCGCTGACCCTCCGCATAAAGCGTGTCGAAAGCCAGGGAGGATTTGCCGGAGCCTGACAGCCCAGTAATCACGACCAGTTTGTCGCGCGGAATGTCCAGGTCAATATTTTTGAGATTGTGGGTGCGTGCCCCGCGAACCAGAATTCGATCCACAAACTACCCCTCGTCAGTAATACAGCCGGCTGATCCGGTAAAAAGCGGCTGGATTTAAACAGTGGGTGGGTTTAAATCAGCTGCTTAGGTTTTGAAACAGGCGGTTAGTATACGGAAATCTGCGCGGATTCGACGAGGTTTTTTAAGAAGGCTGTATTTAATTACAGGTCCTCCATGTCGCGCACCCAATTGCTTGCCTCTAAGCGGTTACGCACACCAATTTTTTTATAGACGTTGTAAAGATGACTTTTGACCGTGTGTTCGCTGACTTCAAGTGCCGCAGAAATATCCAGGTTGGTTGCGCCATTTTTGATGAGCCGAAGTATTTGTCGCTCGCGCTTGGTCAATTTGATGTCTGAGTGGCGTATAGAGGGAGCGCGGCGGTTTTTTTCCAGAAAGTGATGGAGCAATCTGCGCGGTACCCAATATTCGCCCTGTAACAGGCATTCCAGCCCCCGCACCAATTGCTCTTGGTCTGTGTCTGTGAAAAAGAGGCCGGAGATGCAGGGCCAGTCGAGCAAATTCTCGTGTTCTGTATTGTACTGGGCGTTCAACAGCGCTGCGGTCAGGGGTTGATCATGGCTGTGGATCTCATTGATCAATTCGCGCAACTCATCGCTGCTCAAGCCATGGCAATCGATCAACAGCAGATGTTCAGCTGTTGTGTCTGGGCCTACTTGATGGATGATTGAGCATTCCAGGCCCATTTTTTCACTGATAAGAGAAGCCAGCAGGCCTGTCTGTAGGCTGTTGTTCTGCGAATACAGCGAAATGCCCTTGACGTCCGGGCGTGCTGAAGTAACGGTCACAATATTTCTGCCTTATATAAATTCCTGACCCGGGCGACGAAGCCGTGGCCTTCGTCGATGCTCCACCTAAAACAGCAGGAATTATGCCTAAATTCCTGATTTACCGGAAGAGTTTAACTCAATTCCAATTCTGCCACCAAATTGAAATTGCCACTTTTGTGGGTGGTAGAAAACCCGCATCAATTCTTTAGTATGAGGGTTGGGCGCGGTGTGACTGCAAAATGCCATCCGGGAATTAGTGCGATGCAAATCCTGCAGCAGGAGATACGACGCTGCTAGAATGCCGCACTTTCGATTAAGAGGGAGAAAAAGTGAGTAGCCAACCGGTTTCAGAAATGCGTGTTGTCGCGGCCCTGGCGTCGTTATACGTATTCCGCATGCTCGGCTTATTCATGGTCTTCCCGGTGATGATGCTGTTCGGTGGCAGTTACCACGGGGCCACTCCCTTCCTGCTCGGTCTGGCGCTTGGTGGATATGGCCTGACACAGGCAATTTTTCAGGTGCCGCTGGGGCTTTTGTCCGATGTCTGGGGTAGAAAGCCGGTCATTTTTTTAGGGCTTGCGGTATTCGTACTCGGCAGCATAGTTGCGGCAACCGCCGAATCTGTTTGGGGATTGATTCTGGGACGGGCGTTGCAGGGGGCGGGTGCAATTGCGGGCGCAGTTATGGCATTGGTGGGCGACCTCACCTCGGAGCAGAACCGCACGCGTGCCATGGCGGTGATTGGAGCGTCCATAGGTCTTTCATTCTCCGTGGCGATGGTGATTGGTCCTATGTTGGCAGCAGCGGGCGGCCTGGCGGCTATCTTCTGGACTTCCACCTGCATGGCTTTCGTAGGCATGGCGGTGTTGTATCTTTTAGTGCCGAATCCACCACCAGGACGGCAGCAGGGTTCGGACGGGTTGGCAGTGCCGGCACTGCTGCGCGACTCCTTACGAAATGGGGATTTGGTGCGCCTTAATGCGGGTGTTTTTGCGCTGCATTTTGCACTCACCACAGTCTTTGTGGTGGTGCCCCTGGTGTTCGATTCTTCTGGAGTAAAGGCGGAGTCGCATTGGCATTATTATCTGCCGGTGATGTTGCTGGCATTTGCGCTGATGTTGCCTTTGATGTTCGTGGCGGAGCGGCGCCGTAAAATCAAACCCGTTTTTATTGCCGCAATTGCGTTGTTGCTGGTGGCGGAGGTTTTGATGACCTACAGTCGCGGAATTGAAGTGTGGCTGGTCGGATTGTTGATTTTCTTCACGGGCTTCAATTTATTGGAGGCGACATTGCCATCACTGGTGAGCAAAATGGCTCACGCAGGCAGCAAAGGTACTGCCATGGGTTTGTTTTCCACCTGCCAGTTTCTGGGAGCTGCGACCGGCGGTGTTGTGGGCGGATACAGTTATCAGCATTGGGGTTTCAACAGCGTGCTGTTCGCGGCTCTTGTGGTAAACGGTGGCTGGTTATTATTGGCTCTGGGTATGCGCTCGCCACGTTATCTGACCAGCGTTTGTGTACCTCTTGACCAGGAGTTGGATCTGAATGGCATTCAACTCCAGGTTCCGGGAGTCGTGGAGGCTTTATGGGTGAAGGAGCAAGCGCTGTTGTATCTCAAGGTTGACGATCGAGTATTCGAAAAGCAACAACTCAACAGCTATCTCCAACAAGCCCAGGCGCTTTAACGGAAGCGCAGATTTTTTTACAACTAAGAGAACGAAGGGATAGACTAGATCCCCGAATTTTGAATAGAAATAATCTGGAGGTGAGCGTGGCAAGCCGCGGTGTAAACAAAGTGATATTGATCGGCAACATTGGACAGGATCCGGAGATTCGGTATACCCCGGCGGGTAGCGCGATTACCAATATCAGTATTGCCACTTCGGAGACCTGGAAGGATAAGCAGACTGGGCAATCTCAGGAGCGCACCGAGTGGCATCGTGTGGTTTTCTTTAATCGCTTAGCGGAAATTGCGGGCGAATATTTACGCAAAGGCAGCAAGGTTTACATAGAGGGCTCATTGCGCACACGCAAATGGCAGGACCAACAAGGGCAGGAGCGCTATACGACCGAAATTGTCGCCAACGAAATGCAAATGCTTGATGGTCGCGGTGGTGCTGGTGATGCTACAGGACAACCACCTTCTCATCAGGACTATGACGCTGCGCCGATGCCTTCCAGATCACGTCCGGCGTCTGTGCCGAGACCAACAAATTCCGCGCCAGCTCAGCAGCCACCTGCTTCGGATTTTGATGGACTTGATGACGATATCCCTTTCTGATATCAGCTTCGCCTTATCGGGTTTTCAGTGACCTCTTACCTTTGTGTATAGCAACTTCCTGCCGCAACTGAAGCTTGCGGCAGTGATCGGCGATAAGGGTTAATAAGTGGGTTTGAGGATTTTACTGACAGAACATCTTTCGCCGCTCGGTGCCGCTTTGTTGAAAGGTTTCGAAGCGCAGTCCCTCCCTGTGGTGACCGCAGACGCTCAGGAAGCAGAGTCTTTGTCTCTACTTTGCGAACAGCTCCAGCCTACCGTGATCGTACATCTGGCGCAGGGCCCTGGAGAGGCAAGCCTTCCCGTCGCTCAAGCGCTCGCGCATTTTTGCCAAACAGGAAATTCTGTGCTGATCTACCTGTCGTCCCATGAGGTGTTTGGCATGGCGCAGCAAAGTAGCGCCCGGACGGAGATGGATATTCCAGAGCCGGATACGGCGGAAGGGCGGGGTATTCTTATGGTTGAACAATCTTTGTCGGTATGCGAGAAAAAGATCGTACTTCGCCTGCCTTGGCTGTTGGACATTCCAGGTGGCTTATTGGATCGTCTGTGTCATACCCTCATCTATATGCCCGAATGCGTGGTATCCGATTCCTGGCGTGGTTCTCCAGTGCTCATCGAAGATGTGGTGCGGATATTGTCGGCAATGGTGCAGCAAGTACTTTGCGGGGCACAGAACTGGGGGTATTTCCATCTACACGCCAGCGATCAATGCTCTGAGGCGGAATTGGCGGATCATGTTGCCCGCGTATTGCAGAAAGCGGGTTATGAGGTCAGCCCTATTTTTCTCGGCCCGCTTAGCCAGAGATTCATTATGTCCAACGGATGGATCAGGGGGCACCGATGCACCAACAACTTTGGTTTTCAATACCGAAGCTGGCGCCAGGGCATTAAGAGCTGGGTGCAAGAATGGTTAGGTGCGGAGGTGGCTGCCGGGCGATTGGTACCCGCCGCATCAAATGCAGCGGGTACCGCCCTGCCTCAAGAATAACGCTGGAATATTAGGGTGGCGTTGGTGCCGCCGAAACCGAAGCTGTTTGACATCACCTTATTGAGGGTGGCCTGTCGCATTTCCAGCACTATAGGTAATCCTTCCGCTTCTGAATCCAATTTTTCAATATTTGCTGATGCCGCTATAAAGTCGTGTTGCATCATCAAAAGGCTGTAAATCGCTTCCTGGACCCCTGTGGCACCAAGAGAATGTCCGGTCAGGGATTTGGTGGAACTGATGGCCGGGACGGCGGTGCCAAATACTGTCTTGACTGCCTTGAGTTCCGCAATGTCCCCAACAGGTGTGCTGGTACCATGGGAATTGATGTAATCCACTGCGTCACCCCCGGCCATGGACATCGCCTGACGCATACAACGCGCCGCACCTTCTCCCGAGGGCGCAACCATGTCATAGCCGTCCGAGGTGGCGCCGTAGCCGACCAGCTCTCCATAAATTTTGGCACCACGTGCTACAGCATGGTCCAGAGATTCAATCACCAGACAGCCGCCGCCGCCGGCTATAACAAAGCCATCGCGGCCTGCGTCATAGGCTCTTGAAGCCTTTTCCGGTGTGGCATTGTACTTGGTGGACAAGGCGCCCATGGCATCGAACAGTCCAGTCAGAGTCCAGTGCTCCTCCTCACCACCGCCAGCGAAAACCACATCCTGTTTGCCCAACTGAATCAACTCCATGGCGTTGCCTATGCAGTGCGCACTGGTGGCGCATGCTGAAGAGATCGAATAGTTGATGCCTTGGATTTTGAAGGGGGTGGCGAGACAGGCTGAGGCAGTGCTGCCCATGGTTTGGGTAACTCGGTAGGGCCCGGCTTTTTTTACGCCCTTGGCGCGCATGATATCGGCTGACTCCACCACACTCTTGGTTGAAGCTCCGCCAGAGCCCATGATGATACCGGTGCGCTCGTTGGAAACTTGCGTCTCACTCAAGCCGGAATCGACGATCGCGCGCTGCATGGCCACGTAGGCGAAGCCTGCAGCATCGCCCATAAATCTCAAACTCTTGCGATCTATGTGTTCGGCGAGGTCTATCTTGACGGACCCCGAAACCAAGCTGCGAAAGCCGTGTTCCTCATAGCTGGGGTTATAGGCGATGCCGGACTTCCCCTGTTTTAGAGCTGCTAAAACCGTTGTCATATCGTTGCCTAAACAGGACACAATGCCCATTCCTGTAACAACAACACGTTTCATAACTAACCTCTTTGAAGAGCTGTAAGAGCCAAGATAGAAGCTGAATCTGACTAGGTTAACGTCAAAATGTTTCGGTATTGGTAAAGAGGCCGACGCGCAGATCTTTGGCGAAGTATATATCCTTGCCGTCAACCGTCACCCGCCCGTCTGCGATACCCATCACCAGCTTGCGTTCAATCACGCGTTTCAAATTGATGTGATAGGAAACGACGCGTGCCGATGGCAGAATCTGCCCGGTGAATTTCACCTCACCGGCACCCAGTGCACGTCCTCTGCCTGGATTGCCGCGCCACGCCAGATAAAATCCTACCAGCTGCCACATGGCGTCCAACCCGAGACACCCGGGCATCACCGGATCCCCAGGAAAATGGCAGGAAAAAAACCAGAGATCAGGATGTATATCCAGCTCTGCGACAATTTCACCTTTGCCAAATTCCCCGCCGGAGCCACTGATGTGTGTGATGCGGTCTACCATCAGCATATTAGGCTTGGGCAGTTGGGCGTTACCCGGGCCGAACATTTTGCCGTCGCCGCACGCCAGGAGTTCATCGCGTCCATAGGAAGATTTGGGCTCGAAAAGCTGCATAGATGACTCTTAAAAATAGTTATTGGCGGATAACGAATGAGGTCGTGTTAGCTGATTCCGGATGCGGCGCGCACTGTTTTTATGCCTGATTGGGCACCGATTTACCAAGGGAGTGCCATTCTAGCGGCTAAACCAATGATGTCCAGAGAAAAGCGTGGAATCCGGAGGCCTTGTCTCGTGGCCGAATCCCTGTGATATAGTCGTCGCCGTCTTTTACTCCCCCAGCTTTGACTCCTAAGGATTGATTTATGATCAAGAAGTGCCTGTTTCCAGTTGCGGGTTACGGTACCCGCTTTCTGCCGGCCACCAAATCTATGCCGAAAGAAATGCTTCCCATCGTTAATAAGCCGTTGGTGCAGTATGGCGTGGAGGAATCATTGGAAGCCGGCCTGAGTGAGATTGGTTTTGTGACGGGGCGCGGCAAGCGCGCTATAGCGGATCACTTTGATGTGAGCTATGAACTCGAACATCAGATTGCCGGCACTTCCAAAGAGCAATATCTGAACTCGATCCGCTCCGTGATGGCCAGAGGGTCGTTTTCCTTTACAAGACAGAGCGAAATGCGCGGTCTGGGTGATGCCATTCTCAACGGCAAGCGTTTAATCGGTGACGAGCCGTTTGGCGTGGTGTTATCCGATGACTTGTGCGTATCTGTTGGAGATAGCCCTGGTGTATTGGCGCAGATGGTCAATCTCTACCGTCAATTCCGCTGCAGCATAGTGGCGATACAAGAGGTTCCTGAAGACCAGATCCACAAATTTGGTGTCATTGCCGGTAGTCAGATTAAGGCGGACCTAATCCAGGTGAGCAACATGGTGGAAAAGCCTGACGCCAAGGATGCGCCTTCCAATTATGCCGTGATTGGGCGCTACATACTGACGCCCGATATTTTTGACATATTGGAAAAAACCCCCCCAGGCAAAAACGGCGAAATACAACTGACCGATGCGCTGCTAACACAGGCCCAGTCCGGTTGCGTTTTGGCTTATAAATTCCGCGGCCGCCGTTTTGACTGCGGAAGTGTGGAGGGCTTTGTTGAAGCCACTAACTACGTCTATGAAAACATCTACGTAAAAGATTGATTCCCTATCTCTGCCGGGAATATCAGGAATGCAGATTACATGTTTTAAAGCTTACGATATTCGGGGACGTGTTCCCGATGAGCTCAATGAAGAAGTGGCCTACAGGATTGGGCGCGCCACCGTGGATTATCTTGAGGCGCGCTCAATGGTGGTGGGGCATGACATCCGTCTCACCAGCCCAAGTCTTACCGATGCGCTCGTGCGCGGCATGACTGAGGCTGGCTCTGACGTGTTCCATATCGGCCAATGTGGGACGGAAGAGGTCTATTTCGCGACTTTTGCGCTCGGCGTTGACGGTGGTATTTGCATAACCGCCAGCCATAATCCCATGGATTACAACGGCATGAAGCTGGTGCGTAGAGGCTCGCAGCCCATATCCAACGACAGTGGTTTGCTCGATATCCGCGCTATCGCAGAATCCGGCATCTTTCGCTCGTCGCCTCAAATCGGCAAAGTCACAAGAAAGGATATCCGCCCTGACTATTTGAAGCATCTGCTCACATATGTGGATGCCAGCCGGATTAAACCCCTGAAAGTTGTGGTAAACGCAGGAAATGGTGGGGCAGGGGCTGTGGTGGATATTTTGGAGCCGCATCTACCACTGCAATTTATCAAAATACATCATCAGCCTGACGGCCGTTTCCCCAATGGCATACCCAACCCCATTTTGTTGGAAAATCAAGAAACCACATCGCGCGCTGTGATTGATACTGGTGCTGATTTAGGGATTGCCTGGGATGGGGATTTCGATCGCTGTTTCTTTTTTGATGAAAAGGGCAATTTTATCGATGGCTACTATGTTGTCGGTTTGCTCGCCGAAGCGTTTCTCATCAAAAATCCCGGTGCGAAAGTTGTTCATGATCCACGCTTGGTGTGGAATACGCTGGATTTGGTTGAAGCGAATGGAGGTGTTGCAGTCCAGAGCAAAACCGGTCACGCCTTTATCAAGGAGCGTATGCGTAAAGAGGATGCGGTTTACGGCGGCGAAATGAGTGCGCATCACTATTTCCGGGATTTTGCCTATTGTGACAATGGCACCATTCCCTGGTTGTTGGTGGTGGAACTTATGAGTCAGCGTGGCAAAACCCTTTCGCAACTGGTGGGAGAGCGCATGGGCAGGTTTCCATGCAGTGGAGAAATCAATCGCAAGGTGGCTGATCCAAAAGCCCTGCTGAAATTGATTGAAGACCAATACACTCCCGCTGCGCTTGCTGTGGATAAAACCGATGGCTTATCCGTCGCTTTCGCCGACTGGCGATTTAATGTGCGCAGCTCGAGCACTGAGCCTGTTTTTCGCCTGAATGTGGAATCCCGTGGTGATGCAGGCCTGATGAGGCGGAAAACCGACGAACTTTTAGCCATGATGTAAATAGTCATCCGTCTCTACGGAAACCGGCCCAGCGCCGGTTTTTTTGTGACGACGATTGAAGCGTCGGCGAGTATCCGAAATACGCCATTCCGGTGAAAATTATGGCCGTGCTACAAAATTCAACGACGCTTATTCCTCTTGGCATATCCGCTTGTTTGTTGGGGCAGGAAGTCCGGTACAACGGTGGTCACAAACACAGCGTGTTTTGCACGCAGGTCCTAGGGCGATATTTCAGGTTCAGTGCATTTTGTCCCGAAGTTGCCATAGACATGGGAATACCCAGGGAGCCTATTCACCTCGTCGGGGATATGGAATATGCACGAGCTGTGGGAAGGGTGCGGCCTGGATTGGATGTCACTGAATCCCTCACCGGCTACGCAGATAATCTCAGGCGCGAGATGGATCATTTGCGCGGTTACATTTTTATGGAGAACTCTCCGAGTTGCGGACTTTTCAGCGCGAAGGTCTATAACGCCCAGGGGGCGCCCTTGGGAAAGAGGTCTGGCTTGTTTGCGGAACGTCTGCGTACCTATTTCCCTTTAATTCCCATGGAAGAGTCCGAGCGCCTGAACCATCCGGTGCTGCGGGAGAATTTTATTGCGCGCGTTTATCTCTATGATCGGTGGATGAACCATATGGAAAATGGAATCACGCCGCGCAAGCTTGTGGGGTTTCATTCACAGCACAAGTATTTTGTCATGGCGTTCGGCCAAAAACTTTATCGCGAATTAGGTTCACTGGTCGCCGGTGCCGGCACGGTCGATATGGACAAGTTGTCGCAAGGCTACCTATCAGGGTTGATGGTTGGAACACAGACGCCTCCAACGCGTAAAGGCCATGTGAACGTGCTTTCTCACATGGCGGGTTATTTGGGAGATTCCATTCCTGGCGGTACACGCCAGGAGTTGGCCGGCGCCATAGAGGCCTATCGTTTACACCAAGTGCCGCTCGCAATACCTACGAAGCTTCTAAAGTATTTCTTGAATAAATACGCCGGTGACTACATACGTCAACAGATTTATTTGCACCCATATCCCGAGGAGTTGGGATTGCGTGAACATATTTAGCTTTTGACTAAAACAGCAATTTTTTAATGCATTTGTTTAATGGAAGTAAAATAGTGATTGACGGTGTTAGGCATGCTCCCTATAATTCGCGGCCTCAGCTAAGCCGCCAGGTTTAACTGATCAGGTGCGGGGTGGAGCAGCCTGGTAGCTCGTCGGGCTCATAACCCGAAGGTCGTTGGTTCAAATCCAGCCCCCGCTACCATTCTTTTTAAGACCTTTCTCGAAGTGAAATACGCTCTCGTCAAAGCTCAGCAGTTGAATTTAATTTTCTTCTGCTTACAGCATTCATAGATCGCGCAAAATTCCCGATACCTTAGAATTCACTTTTTGTTCGTTTTTATTTCGACGCTTTGATTGGCTGTATTGCTTTTCTTACAGTGGGTTTTCAGTTGTTTTCGCGGATAAAAGCGATCAGATGATCCGCTTCAACTCGGATGCCGATTTGAAGCCCGATGTCAAAATCATGATGGCTCGGTAGAGCGGCTTCGATGTGGGAACCTGTGGGCAATGCGAGGGTATAGAGTGTGGATGTGCCGGCAAACAGCTTGCGCACGATCTGTGCCTGGTAAGGACTGTCGGAGGATTCCACAATATCGTCCGGGCGCAATAGAATTTCCACAACCGTGTTGCTCGGCCACGGATAATGTTTGTGGCTTTGCAGGAGTCCGAGTTCGGTTTCGATGGTGTTCGCCTCACGCACGAAACCCGGCAGAAACACACCCTGGCCGATAAAATTTGCTACATATCGGGTTTTGGGTTCGTGATACAAATTAAACGGCACGTCCCATTGCTCCAGCCCGCCTTTATGCAACACACCAATTTTATCCGCGAAGGCAAAAGCTTCCTCCTGATCGTGCGTCACCATTATGGCGCTCATGCCACGTTCCTTAAGAATATCCCGCACTTCCAATGCCAGTCCTCGGCGCAGTTCCGCATCGAGGCTCGACAAGGGTTCATCAAGTAATAACAGGGCCGGGGAGGGCGCCAAAGCGCGGGCCAGCGCTACACGTTGCTGCTGGCCGCCGGACAATTCATGGGGATAACGATGCCCCATTCCTGCAAGCTTGACCAAATCCAACAATTCTTCACAAACCTGTTCGCGCGCCTTGGCCGGCATTTTGTGCAAACCAAAGGTGATGTTGTCGCGGACGGATAAATGGGGGAAGAGGGCGTAGTCCTGGAAAACCATTCCCACTTGACGTTTTTCCGGGGCCAAGTGGTGATTTACACCGCTGAGCAATTTGCCGGTCAATTCGATGGAGCCGGATTCAATGGCTTGAAAACCGGCGATGGCGCGCAGCACTGTTGTTTTGCCGCAGCCACTGGAGCCTAGCAGGCAGCCGATTTCACCCGCTTCCAGTACAAAACTGAGGTCGTCCACAACGGGCGGGGTCGCAGAAGAGTCATATCGGCAGACAATGTTTTTGACCTGGAGCCAGTGGGGCATAGGCGTTAATGAGCCGCCTTTTCAGCCGCTTTTTCTGCTAGAAACAGCATCAGTGCTTTTTGAGCATGCAGGCGGTTTTCAGCTTCATCCCACACCACCGAATAACGTTCGTCCTCCAGCAACTCCGGGCTGACTTCTTCGCCGCGATGCGCCGGTAGGCAGTGCATAAAAATCGCCTGCGGATTGGCGAGCGCCATAAGCGCATGATCAACCTGATAGCGGGCGAAGCTGTTAGCGCGGATCTTTTGCTCTTCCTCCTGGCCCATGCTTGCCCATACATCTGTGGCGACCCAGTCCGCCTGGTGCACCGCTTCGCGCGGATCGCGCACGAGGGTCACGCGCTGACGATGCTTGTGAAGTAGCGCGGCATCCGGCTCGTAACCCTCTGGACAGGCAATACGCAGCTGGAAATCGCAAAGCGCCGCGGCGTTCATATAGGAGTGGCACATATTATTGCCATCGCCGACCCAGGCTACAGTTTTACCCTTGGGGCTGCCGCGGTGTTCCACATAGGTTTGTATATCGGCGAGCAGCTGGCAGGGATGGAAACTATCGGTCAGGGCGTTGACGACCGGTACAGAAGAGTAGCGTGCGAAACGCTCGATTTTTTCGTGTTCGAATGTGCGGATCATGATCATATCCACCATGCGCGACAGAACCCTTGCGGAGTCTTCTATGGGCTCCCCACGCCCGAGCTGGGTATCCTTGGGTGATAAAAACAAGGCGGCCCCTCCGAGCTGCGTCATACCGGCTTCGAAAGACACCCGGGTGCGGGTAGAGGATTTCTCGAAAATCATTCCCAGCACTTTATTTTTTAATGGCTCGATGATTTCACCGCTGCGCCAGGATTTTTTTAAATCCATGGCCCGTACGATTATGCGATCGAGTTCTTCGCTGGAAAGATCTGCAAGGGTCAGAAAATGCCGAAGGGCCATGGTGTTCTCCACTTAACGGTTTTTGATCAGCTCCACCACTTTGCCGACGATTTCGAGGGCCTGGGTGTCGCTGATGATCAAGGGTGGCAGGAGGCGGATGGTATTGCCGGCAGTGACATTGAGAAGCAGGCCGACTTTTTTAGCGGCCTCCACCAGGTCACCACAATCCTCCTGCAGCTGGATCCCGATCAGCAATCCCCAGCCCCGGATTTCCACAACCTTGGGATTTCCCACCAGGGCTTCCTTGAATGCTTTGAGCATACTGTCCCCGACTTGCGCCACCCGCTCCATCAAATCCGATTCGACTAACGTGTTCATGACCGCAAGAGCGGCGCTGCAAGCGAGAGGGTTGCCGCCGAAGGTGGAGCCATGGTTGCCCGGCTGGAACAATGTGGCCGCTTCGCCCCGCGCCAGGCACGCACCTATAGGTACGCCGTTGCCCAGCCCTTTCGCGGTGGTGACTATATCGGGCAATATCCCCAGGTGTTGATACGCAAAATATTTGCCTGTGCGGCCATTGCCGGTTTGGATTTCATCCAGGATGAGCAGCCAACCGTTGCTGTCGCAAAGTTCGCGTAATTTCTCCAGATAATTCGGCGCAGGTACGCGCACACCGCCTTCACCCTGAACCGGCTCCACCATCACCGCGACTGTGTCGGGCGTGGCTGCGGCGCGTATGGCTTCGATGTCGTTGTAGGGTACATGTACAAAGCCCGACACCAGGGGCGCGAATCCGACTTTGATTTTTGGGTTGCCGGTGGCGGACAGAGTGGCCATGGTGCGGCCGTGGAAACTGTTTTCTGTGGTGATGACCTGAGGGTTCGCAATCCCTTTGGCTTGGGCGTATTTACGCGCAAGTTTGATGGCTGCTTCGTTCGCTTCGGCGCCGGAGTTGCTGAAAAACACACTGTCCATGCCAGAGATTTCCACCAGCAATTTACCGGCCGCTATTTGTGGCTGGTTGTTGTAGAGGTTGGAAGTGTGCAGCAACTTTCCCGCTTGATCGGTGATGGACTGTGTGACAACGGGATGGTTGTAACCCAGCCCGCAGACCGCTATGCCTGATAGGGCATCCAGGTAACGTTTGCCTTCCGCATCCCACACAAAAGGGCCTTCGCCTCTGACCAGGGTTGTGCTGCGGTTGCCGTAGGTGTTCATCAGTGTCATATCCGATTCCGTGTTATCCACGATGGCTCTAAAAAACGATGGCCCAAAATAAAACAGGCAGCGTTTGCTGCCTGGGAAGCGGCCATCTTATAAACAAATATACGCTTTGTAAATTTGCAGGAAGGTGGGGGTACGCAGTCGTCAATGACGCCAGTGTTTCTGCCAAGCGGTGAGCACTTTTTCCGGATACCAGTATTTGCCGTAGCTGCCGTTGTAACGCGCCAATCCCTCCGCCCAGCGGCCCTTTTCCTTGTCTATGTAATATTTCAGGATGGTGCAGCCATAACGCAGGTTGGTTTCAAGGTCGATCAGGCTGTCCTGGTCGCGACCTATCTCCCGCTTCCAAAACGGCATCACTTGCATCATGCCCTGGGCGCCCACGTGGGATACCGCGTAAGGATCGAAGGCGCTTTCGATCTGGATCACCGCCAGTACCAGATCGGCCGGCACGCCAACACGGGAGGCCTCTCTGTGCACCAAGCGCAGTATGCGAAAACGTTCCTCCGGGTCTTTGATATAGCGGGTGAGGGGGGCGGACTTCGCCACCAGCCACACTTCCGCTTCAAAACGGTCTTCAAAGCTGTCCGCCTGCTCGATGGATTGTCTGAGTATTTGCCGCAGCGCGTCTTCCACTTCGGGCTGCGGCGGTGCAAGCGCGAAGCTGCCGCTCGCTATCGTGAGAGCGAGCGCGTACAGAATGCTCAATAAAAAGTACTTCGGGTTCACGCGTGACGATTGGTCTTATCTGCCAAAAATTGATCGAGGTCCTGCAGTGGAATATTGATGCTGTCGGCGTCCCGGCGACCTTTGTATTCCACAGTCCCGGCTTCCAAGCCTCGATCACCCACCACCAGACGATGGGGTATGCCGATCAGTTCTATGTCTGCCAGCATCACCCCCAAACGCGCCTTGGGTTCATCCATAAATAGCACATCGTAGCCGGCCTGTTTGAGATGCCGATACAATTCCTCGCACTTTTCCGCCACGGCGGGGGATTTATGCATGTTGATCGGCACAAGGGCTATCTGAAACGGCGCAATCGCCTGGGGCCAGATGATGCCCTGTGCGTCGTTGTTCTGCTCGATAGTTGCCGCCACCACGCGGGAGACACCGATGCCGTAGCAGCCCATGATCATGGGCTGCTCGCGGCCGTTGTCGTCGAGCACTTTGGCTTTCATCGCGCTGGAATATTTGTCGCCGAGTTGGAAGATGTGGCCGACTTCGATACCGCGTTTGATTTCCACTGTGCCATTGCCGTCCGGGCTGGGGTCGCCGCGTTCGATATTGCGTATATCGGCGACCGCGGTGAATTCAGCATCTCTTTCCCAATTGGCGTTGATGCAGTGATCGCCGGTGCTGTTGGCGCCACAGGCGAAATTGACGACTATGGCTGCTGCCCGATCAGCGATGATGGGGATGGAAAGACCAATGGGACCGAGGGAGCCCACTTCCGCACCCAGCTCACTTGCTACACGCGCATCCGGGGCAAAAGTAAGAGGGCTTGCCACCTGCGGGAGTTTGCCTGCCTTGATCTCATTGAGGGTGTGATCGCCGCGTAAAACCAAGGCAACCAGTGGTTGGATGCCGGCGTCGTTGGGTTTGCCCAGCACTATCAGGGTTTTCAACAATTGTGTTTTGGGCAGTTTCAAGAAATCGGCCACTTCGTCGATGGTCTTGCGACCCGGTGTGGCGATTTTTTCCCGTGGCAGCGCAGCAGTCGTGTTTTGGGCAGGTGCGAGTGCTTCAGCCATTTCGATATTGGCGGCATAGTCGCCAGTGCTGCTGAAGACTATGTCGTCTTCACCACTGTCAGCGAGCACATGGAATTCGTGGGAGCCGGTGCCGCCAATGGAGCCAGTGTCCGCCAGCACTGCGCGGAAGTTCAAACCGATTCGCGTAAAAATATTGCAATAGGTCTGGTGCATCACGTCGTAGGTTTGTTGCAGTGATGCCTGGGTCAGGTGAAAGGAATAGGCATCCTTCATAATAAATTCCCGTGCCCGCATGACACCGAATCGCGGGCGCACCTCGTCGCGGAATTTGGTCTGTATTTGGTAAAAGTTGGCAGGCAGCTGTTTATAGCTATTGATCTCGCTGCGGATCAGGTCGGTGATAACTTCTTCATGGGTCGGGCCGAGGCAGAAAGGGTTGTCGTGCCGGTCTTTGAAACGCGTCAGTTCGGGACCGAATTTTTCCCAACGGCCGGATTCCACCCACAAATCGGCGGGCTGCACCACAGGCATAAGCACTTCCAAAGCGCCGGCTTTATCCATTTCCTCGCGGACTATCTGTTCGACCTTGCGCAGTACACGCAAGCCCAGCGGCAACCAGGAATAAAGGCCCGATGCGGATTTTCGGATCATGCCCGCGCGCAACATCAGTTGGTGGCTGACAACGACGGCGTCGGCCGGTGTTTCTTTTTGAGTGGCGAGGAGAAATTGGGTGGCGCGCATAGAATTCTCTGGATCGGTAATATTCAGGAAGGTTTGGAGGAGTCGCTATTCTAGTGGCAAGCTGTTGGGCTGTCTTGTATTGGTCTGACAACTATTTGATCTCAGCAAAAAAAGGGGAGAAACATATGTTTCAGCTGCATGCGAAATTGGTGGAAGACACGGTCCTGGTGGGACGCTTGGAATTGAGCTTGGTGCTGTTGCATAAGGACAGCCAATACCCTTGGTGCATATTGGTGCCGCAGCGGGAGGATATAACGGAAATTCACCATCTGGATCTGGATGACCGCCAGCAGTTAATTGTTGAATCCTGCCGTTTGGCGGAGGTGATGGTCGATCTTTTCGCGCCCCGCAAAATGAACGTGGCGGCGCTGGGTAATCTAGTGCCGCAATTACATCTGCACCATGTGGCACGTTTTGCGGAGGATATCGCGTGGCCAAATCCGATCTGGGGCCACTCACCGCCAGTGTTTTATAGGGAATCTGAACTCAGTGCGCGTGTGGAGCGTTTGCAGCACGCCTTGGCGGGAGAGGGCTTTGTCGTCGCCTCAGGGCAAAACCTTCAGGCCTAAAAAAAGCCGACAAAGTCGGCTTTCCGGTTGGTGCGGATAG